>Ga0056133_10000169_pt1 | contig 14020 bp, 20 predicted proteins | sample WorMetGr2BELIZE1_FD_67351 | JGI IMG/M metagenome (GOLD analysis project Ga0056133, IMG submission 67351) | Marine gutless worms symbiont microbial communities from Max Planck institute for Marine Microbiology, Germany - Inanidrilus... ... | reverse complement strand
CAGGGCGAAAATTCGGCTTCTTTGACCGATCCCTTCGTCTCAAGAATGCATGGTGCGGCTCAGTGGGTAAGAAGTTTCAAGCCGAATTCTCCAGACCGAGTTTATCAACAGTATCAAGGAGTTACGAACCACGTTAGGGAACCGGATTGCCGCCTAAATCGGACCCGCAGATCCGGCAAAACTGATCCAGATGACGTAATGCTTCGTACCATTGTATGCGACCGGCTCTATTGCCAGGGGTCACCAATGGTTAAATCATTCGCGCTTTCAGATGGTATGTTATTGGGCTACTCGTGTATCGATGATGAGCATCGGGCCCTCGTCGAGTTACTGAACGATCTGGCCGACCTTCCTGCCGGTTCTGATCGGGAACGGATCGCGGCGACCCTCGACGAGTTCATCGACGCTTTCGAGAGGCATTGCCAATCAGAGGTCGAGGTCTTTGGCAAACTCGGCTATCCCAAGACCGAGTCCCATGAGAGCCACCACGAAGAATTGGTTGGAAAGCTGAAGGAACTCAGGGAAAGGGAAGGGAACCCAGACGACTTGTCCAGCGAGGCCCTGTGGATCCTCCTCGAGGAAGCGATCCGGGAGGACCTGCAGGCCAAGTCTTTCCTTCAATACAACGGCGTCACTGACTGATCTTGATGCGTCCCGTTCAAGTGCGCCCGCCACATCGGTCGGATGCCGTTTTATCGGCACTCCGCTCATTCGAGCGGTTGGCCGATCAGGTCTTCCACCGCTTCGATTACGCGGACCTCATCGACGGGTTTTGACAGAAAAAGATCGCAACCGGCATCGTGTGCTTCATCCCGGTTGTCTTGCGTGGCGTGCGCCGAGAGCGCGATGACGGGGATGTGCCGGGTGTCCGGATGAGAGCGGATCTGGGGCAAGACTTCCCATCCGGTCATGCCCGGCATGTTCATATCGAGAATGATCAGGTCGGGACGGTCGGACCGTGCCCGCGCAAGCCCCCGGTCGCCGTCCTCCGCTTCGATCGTATCGAAGCCAAGATTCCCGAACAATATCTGCAAACCCTCTCGGAACAGGGGCTCGTCATCAATGATCAGAATCCGTTTCATAGACCTCTCCCACACACACCGGGTTCGGTTTCGAGGAATCACGACATCGTCGGTCCCGTCGACAAAAACACCGCTACCCGAGCTTATCCAATTCCTTCTGGAGGCGGCCTTTCATTTCTTCGGGGTCGACGTCCTTGCGGATGTAGTCGCGCGCCCCGGAGAAGATGCAGTCCTCGACGACCATCATGTTGTCGACCGACGTGAGCATGACGACGTTGGCGCCGGGGTCTTCGGCGAGGATGGCCTTCAGCGTGCTGATCCCGTCCCTGACCGGCATCTCGATGTCGAGAAGTACAAGATCCGGCTTTTCGATCCGGTAGAGGTCGAGCGCGACCTCGCCGTTTTCCGCTTCGCCAGCGACTTCTGCGCCGAGTGACGCGACCAGGGCGCTGGCCATTGTCCGCATGGCCTACATGTCGTCGACGACCAGGACACGTGTCTTCGATTCTCCCGGCATTTTCCGTCTCCTTCCTTCGAAACAAGATCATTCCACGATAAGGTCACGAAATCCCAACGACGTTAAACAGTCGACGAGCGGTGGCGACGGGTTTTTAAGGGCAAAAGTCCCGCCGCGTTCCGCGATTTCCTTGGAAACCGCGACGAGAACCTGAATGCCGAGCGTCGTCACCCGTTCCACCTCGTCTCCTAAAACCTCGATGCTCTCGGCCCCGGCCATGGCATCGAGGAGCGCCTTGCGAACGGTCGGTGCAGTCGCGTTATCGAGGGTCGACGGCAACCGGTAAGTCGGTCGGCCGGAATTGTCGGTGTGCGGCTCCGTTGGTGGTTCGGTTGTCCCTCGTTGCGGCCCCGGCTCAACTCCAGCCGTCGCTGCTTTCAGGGCTTCGGCGAGGCCGCCCCACGCCGCCGGGTCGGTCGCTTCATCCTGCTCGGCCTTTTGGATCAAGGCGGTCAGCACATCATTGGCTTCGACCAACTTGTCGACGATTTCACTGGACACCGGGACAGCGCCATCGCGAATCGCGCCGAGCAACGCTTCATAGGCGTGTGCGAAGGACGCCACGTCCTTCAGGCCCCAGGCGCCGCCGCCGCCTTTTGCCGAGTGGACCGCGCGGAAAACCGCATTCACGTCCTCAGGGTCCGATCGATCGAGTGATTCCGCCAGACCGGCCAGTCTCTCCGCCGCATCGGTCAGAAGCTCCGAACACTCCTCGAAATACATTCTTCGCGCTTCGGCTAGGGCCGGGTCCAGGGTTGCGTTCATGGCATGTCGCCCGGTTCGACGCCGGCCGCGAGGGCAATCACGGGTTTATTGGACGATGTCACCGAGCACCTCCGAAATGTCGTCTTCCAGGCTGTCCGTGCGGATGAAGGAGAACTCTCCCGGGATGCGCGCATCCAGGTCGCCGGCATCGGCTGAACTGGTCAACAACGATACCCTCGTATTTCGAAGAAAGGAAATGGCCGATATGGCACGGCCCAAATCGATGCCGCTCAGCGTCTCCATTTGAACCGACGACACGACCAGGTCTGGTCGGTTTTCCACGATCAACTGGAAGGCCTCGACGGAAGACCCCGTGGAAATCACCTGACAGCCCTGTTCCGTCAGGAAAAATTCGGCCAGTTGGCGCATCGCCGCCATCGGCGTCGCCAACACGATCTTGGTCTCATGTAGGGCACGAGGTGCCTGTGTGGCGCCTGCTAGCGCCGGGACCGTTGCGAACAGGCCGACAGAATTTCCTCGGCCACTTTTCTCAGCGGCACTTGCCGCTGCACCGCCCCCATTTCGGCAGCGACGCGCGGCATTCCGTAGATCATCGACGTCGCTTCATCCTGACCCAAGGTGATGCAACCGGCGTCCCGCATTTCCAGCAACCCGGCAGCTCCGTCCTTGCCCATGCCCGTCAAGAGGACACCGATCGCTCTATCCCCGGCGACGCGCGCGGCAGAACGAAAGAGAACGTCGATCGAAGGCTGATGCTGGCTAACGCGTTCATTTTGATCCAGACGGCAGACAAAGGCGCCGTTAACCCGATCCACGCTCAAGTGCCAGTCACCTGGTGCCAGGTAGAGATGACCGTTGGAAAGTCTCAAACCGTCCTCTGCCTCGATGACCGTCAACTGACCGATGGCGTCCAACCTCTCTGCGAACCGTCTTGTGTACTCCTTCGGCATATGTTGGGCATAGAGGATCGGAGGGGTATCGCCAGGCAGCGCTTCGACGACGTGACGCATGGCTTCGACGCCGCCGGCCGACGCTCCGATACAGATCACGAACTGGGATTGGGCGATGGCAAGGGAAGTTTTTACGGGCCGGTTCGTCACCGGCGTCGCGTTCAGGCCGACCCCACCGACCTTGGCCCGCGACGCCGCCTTCACCTTCTCCAGGATCTCATCCGACTCCTCGGCTAAAGAGGTATCCAGGTTAACGGAAGACTTGCTGACAATATCGACGGCACCAATCTCCAAGGCGCGCAAGGCGGCTTCGGAGTTCGCCCGCGTGTATCCGGAGATCATGACCACCGGAGTCGGGCGCAAACGCATGATCTTCTCGAGAAAGGTAAGGCCGTCCATGCCCGGCAGTTCCACGTCCAGCGTGACGACGTCGGGATTAAGGTCCTTCATCTTCCGCCGCGCGACCTGAACATCCGGGGCCGTGCCGAGCACGTCGATTTCGGGGTCTTGCGAAAGAATTTCCTTCAGGATCTTCCGCATTACCGCCGAATCCTCGACAATCAGGACCTTGATTTTCGACACCGTACCCCCCGCTCGTAACGTTCCTTAAAAAAGCTCAACATCGCCGGCCCCGCTCGTTTGCAGCAGTTTGTGCCGGTATCGTTCATCGGCGCGTACAACATGATGGACCATGTCGTCACGAATCAGCTTCACGCGGGCTAGGCCCGTCGCCGGAACGAATTCGACCCGTCTCGGCACCTGGCCGCCGATGTCCCGGGCCGCGATCGGCATTCGTTCCCGGGCCAGGTAGTCCATAGCGAATGTGGCGTTTTGATTGCCGACCGGTCTCGCCGCACCGAACAGATCCGAGCCGCCGAATATCTTGACCTCCATCCGATTGCGCGGGCAGCCACGTGACAGGATCTCGTTGACCAGGACCTCCATGGCATGAGCACCGCAGCGCAGATCCGTGCCTGATCGATCACCGCGCGCACCGATTCCGGCCGGCAGCATGAAATGGTTCATGCCGCCGATCCCCGTTTTCGGATCACGAAGGCAAACGGCGATACAGGATCCGAGGACAGCAGTGAGGACCTCGTTACCGCCGGCGGTGACGAAATAGCTCCCCGGGCCGACGCGTACCATATCGCGCTTTGACGTGGGGTCGAAAAAGCGGCGGATTCCATCCGGCGATCCCGCGTGCTGACGCGTCAATCTTGACGCCAGGACGGTCCCGGTCATGTCTCTCTCCGCCTGTAGATCGTATCGCCTTCCCGAGAAAGACCGGGGCCGGGAGACATCATCGTTTCCGAACTGCCGAGGTAGAGCCAGGCGCCCGGCCGTAGGATGCCGGCCAATCGCTCGATCAGTTGGTCCTTCGTCGGCCTGTCGAAATAGATCATCACATTGCGACAAAGAACGGCGTCGAACTCGCCGCGCATTGGCCAGGGACCCAACAGGTTGAGTTTCTTGAAAGTGATCAGTTTGCGGACGCTATCCTTGACCCGCCAGCGCCGCTCACCCTTGGAGCACTCGACCTCAAAAAAGCGCCGACGGTCTTCCGGACCAACGGCTTCGATGGCGTTCTCTCCGTATACGCCGGCCGACGCCCGCTCCAGCATGTCGGTGTCGATGTCGGTCGCCAACACGCGAACATTGGTGCCGGCGATGTTTTCGCCCAGGGCCCGAAGGATCGAAATCGCGATCGAATAGGGTTCTTCTCCCGTTGAACAGGCCGTCGACCAGATCCGTATGCGGCGCGACTGGCCTCGCCGAATCCGCTCCCGGCAATCGGGAATGACGACGTCGCGGAGGTGATCGAAGTGGGTCTCCGAACGAAAGAACTTTGTCAGATTGGTCGTCAGGGCGTTGACGAGGACGGCTGTCTCGCCGCCGTCTTCGTCACGTTCCAACAAACGAACGTAATCGCGGAATGAGGTCAGTCCGAGGTGCCGCAGGCGCCGGCTCAATCGGGTATAGACCATTTGCGCCTTGTGTTCACCGAGGTCGATCCCGGTGCGCCGGCTGGCGAGGTCTGAAATGATCCGGAAATCGTCCCGGGTCATGGGAAACTCCCGATCATTGCCGAAGGGATTGATCCTGATCATGCGGTTACTGAGCGAAATGATGGCATAGCTGCGAATTATCGGTGCCCGAACGGCAAGCCGCTCAGAACTCCTCCCACCCCTCGTCGTTATCGAACCCGCCTGAGGCGCCCGAGTTCCCAATTTCCGTTCGTCCCGTTCGATCTGGCGCGGCTTTGCGCCTTTCCGGGTTTCGGCTTAGCGGCGCTGAGCGAACCTTTTGGTTTCCGGTTGAAAAGAAAGAAACAGAGTCGAGCAGGAACCGCGACTGATCCTCAAGGGCTCGTCTTTATGGAAGTCGTCCATACTGACGCCGATCAAACTATCGACACTGAAGTTCGGCAGGTCGCGGCGGAGGTCTTGTTCGGCGTTCTTGAACATCTCGCGCATCGCACGGTTCATGAAGGTGATGGTGTGATCGGTATCGGCGATCATCACATTGGCTTTCGTAAATTTGAGGGCCGACGTGACGATGGCGCTGCTTTCTTGCATGGCCAATCGATCGAATGCGTTGGCCTTGAAGGTTTCGAGGGCCTTAGCCATTCGACCGATCTCGTCGTCGTAGTCCGTCGCTGGGACGGCAGTGGTGACATCGCCTGCCGCCAAACTCATTGTCGCCTCGGTCAAGGCCTCGATGGGCCGTGAGATGGAATACAGGATCATCATGCCGAGCGTGACGAAAAACAACTATCGCCGCAAGGCCGACGACCGTGATGGTCGTCTCGGCCGTTTCGACGACCTCTTCCGATCGCTGTTGGGCACGCTCCAATCCTGTTACGGCAAAATCGAACAACTCCTTCAAATGGGGTTCGATGATGCGAAACGTCTGATCGAGCGTGTTGAAGTCGGCCTTGTTGGCGAGATAGGTGCTTCCATACTCGCGCATCGCCGCCTGATAATCATCGACCAGTTCGGTGATTTCGCCTTTCGCCGCATCGTCCAGAAAGGCCCCTTCCAGAAGCGTATCGAATTCCCGGCGCCGCTGGTCGATTCTGGCCAAGTATTTTTGTTCGCCGCGCAGAATGAAGTCCTTCTCATGGCGACGCATCATCAGGACCTTGGCCGTCAATTCGTGCAGATCGGTGGTCCTAATCTTGTTTTCAGCAGCCTGGATTGATTGGTTCAGTTTTCCCTCAAGTCCCAGGGTTTCGTTAAGACCCAATCTCGTTATTCCGTCGACGACGGCGCGGAAGACGTTTTCGTAGGCGTTGATCCCGGTTCTCGTCGCGGTCAGTTGGTCGGTCAGGGTTTCGGAAATCGGGAGTGCGGCATATTTCTGCAAATCCTCTTTGACCGCCTTCATAAGATCGCCCACGCGGTCCGCGTAGCGCATGTCTTTTTTAATGACGAAGTCCTCCTCGAGGCGGCGGATCGTCAAAACATTATGATCGATTTGAGACGCCAGTTTCTCGAGCCGACCGAATACCTTCTCCGCTTCCAAAGCGCTTCTCAACTGCAAGTCAGCCGTATAATTGGTCGCTGCAAATATCGCTAGGGTCGCGATCCCCAGTGCGACCAGCGCGCCGATGCGGAATTTGACGCTGAAGTTTCCGAGTAAACGCGATGTTGTTTTATGCTCGACGTTCATCCTTCATGCTCCTTGGTCAGGATGGTTTTTCACGGCCCGTTCAACTCGATGCCTTGCGGTGTTGACCCGAAGCGCCGACGCCCTCGATGCTCTCACGCAATACGGCCCGGTCGAACAGACGGTCCACATCGAGGATTGCCGCCATACGGTCTTTGGCGGTAGCGAAGCCGCTCAAATACGCCTGGTCGACCATCAAATGCACATCGGGAACGGGTCGGATGTCTTTGGCCTTGATCGACAGGATTTGCGAGACGGCGTCGGCGAGGATGCCGATCAGTTTGTCGTCGACATTGACGATGATGATCACATGGGTCGGAGTCACCGCCGTCAATCCGATACCGAAGCGGCAACGCAGGTCGAACACGGGAAGAATGCTGCCACGCAGGTTCATCACACCACGTACGTATTCCCGCGTGTTGGGCAGTTGGGTAACCCCTGTCCAGGCGATGATCTCGCGAACCGCCAGGATGTCGATGCCGTATTCCTCGTCCTCGATGCGGAATGTGATGAACTGAAGATCACGATCGCCCGCGATCGCCACGTCCGAACGGCCAATGGTCGCCGGTAGGCTGGGAGCGCCCGGATCCTCGGCGTATTTGTCGCTCAAAGCGTCACCTCATTTTCAGCAGTGGGAGAAACAGTGGCCGTGTCGCGGAGGCCACGGACCGGGGCGATCATGCCTTCCAGCCCGTCGACGTCGAGGATCAACGCCACCCGACCGTCGCCGAGGATGGTGGCCGCCGATACACCCTCAATCCTCAGGAAATTCTCCTCCAGGCTCTTGATGACGACTTGGCGCTGCCCGACAAGTTCATCGACGATCAGGCCAAGGACAAGGCCGGTGCCGGTTTCCACAAAGACGACCAGGCCTTTGCTGGGGTCGATTACGCCTTCGGTCACACCGAACAGGGACGCCAGCGCCACCAGGGGAACATATTGGCCGCGGTGTTCGAGGAACTCGGCCTGGTCCATCACGGACTGCAACTCATCGGCGGTCGGGCGCAGGCTCTCGATGATGCTGGCGAGCGGCAGGATGTACTTTTCCCGGCCGACGCGGACGATCATGCCGTCCATGACGGCGAGGGTCAGAGGCAGACTGAGCACGAAGCGCGCACCCTCGCCTGGAACCGAATGGGCCGTCACGCGTCCGCCCAGGTCCTGGATGCTGCGCCGGACCACGTCCATACCGACGCCAGGCCCGGAGACGTCGGTTACCTCTTGCGCGGTCGAAAATCCGGGTGCAAAGATCAGGTCGTCGATGTTTTCCGGTCGCAGGTCCGCATTGGTGGCAACGACGCCCCGTTCTTTCGCGATCGCCAGGACCCGTTCACGATTGATGCCGGCACCATCATCGGCCACCTCGATGACGATGCGACCACTACGCTGGTCCGCGGAAAGGATAATCTCCGCTTCCTCGTTCTTGCCGGTCGACGCCCGTTTCACCGGCAACTCGATGCCGTGGTCGAGGGAATTGCGGATCATATGGGTCAACGGGTCGGCAAGCAGTTCGATGATCGTCTTGTCGACTTCCGTCTCCTCGCCACGCAGGGTCAGTTTTACCTTCTTGTCCAGCTTTCGAGACAGCTCGCGGACCAGACGCGGCATTCGCGAAAACACGGTCTTCACGGGCTGCATGCGCACGGCTATGACCGATCCTTGAAGGTCGCGCATATGGGAGCTCATGGTTTCCATACCGCGGTGGAGTTTTTCGGAACTGGATTCGCCCTCGCCACCCATATTCTGCTCGAGCATGGCTTGGGTTATCACAAGCTCGCCGACCATGTTGACCAAAGTGTCGATACGATCCAGGTCGACGCGGACAGACGAGATGCGCTGGACCGGTGAGGCCGGAGCCGCCGGTGCGGCGAGGACAACGGGAGCTGCGGGTGAGTCATCAGCCGACGTCGGTTTCGTTTCTTTTGCAGGCACCGGCGGCGGTGGGGCCGGACGCGGTTTCCTCTCCGGTTTGGCGCGGGGCGGTTCCGCCACGGTTTCCTCGTCTATGGTCTGGGTCGGCTGCCCTTCGGCCGGCGTCTCTTCGATGCGCAGGGCGCAGGCGTCCTGGACGAACTCGAAGACCTCAGCAACTCGCTCAGGCGTGGCCGAGGTGGTTAGTTCGAAGCTCCAGACCAGATAGGATTCGAGGGGATTCATCTTCGTCAACGGCGGCAGAAAACGGTCGTCGACCGTCGTCTTCAAACTGCCCAGTGTCTTCAACTCGCGAACGATCAACAGGGGATCGTTGGCCGATTCGAACAGACGCGCCGTGGGCTTGAACTTGATCGAGTAAGTTTTGGGATCGGCCGGGGGTTGGGAACCATCCTTCGGTTCCTCGGCTAAGTGTGGCTGGCCTTCCTCCGCCGGGCCTTCCGTCGCCACCGAGGGATCTGACACGTTATCGGACAACGCCTCGAGCGAAGCGATCACGGTGCGGAGTCGCTTAGCGACCGCCTTTTTCCCCGATTTGACGCGATCGACGATATCGCTGAGGACGTCGCGGCTCTCGACCAAAAGATCGATGTTGCTCTCGTCCACCACGACGTCCTTGGAGCGCATGAGATCGAGCGCCGCTTCCATGGCGTGGCTGACCTTAACGATGTCATCGAAATTGAAAGCCCCGGCTCCGCCCTTGATTGAATGCACCGAACGGAACAGTTCGTTCAGGGTTTCCTCTTGGGCGGGTGCATCCGATTGGCCCAGTTTTCCCAGGAGCTCCTCGATATCGGTCAGCCGTTCCGCGCATTCGTCAAAGAACGTGGCGCGGAACTTTTCGATCTGACTGGAGGGCTTCTTGCGTGCGGTCATCTATTCTTTACGTCTTCTTAGAGGCAGACTTTCTTCGCGGTTTCAACCAACGTGTCAGGATCGAACGGTTTCTGCAGCCAACCGGTGGCGCCGGCGGTCTTAGCATCCGCCTTGATGTCACCGCCGGTTTCCGTCGTCAGACAGAGGATCGGCACGAAAGTGTTGTTTACTGTGCACCTGACTTTGCGGGTCAATTCGATGCCGTTCAGTTTCGGCATGTTAATGTCAGTGATGATTAAATCGACGACGTTGTCCTCGAGAATCCTCAGGGCGTCGGCACCGTTCTCGGCCTCGAGCACACGGAACTCGGCATTGGCCAGCGTGTAGCTGACCATGTCGCGCATGGTAACCGAATCGTCCACAATCAAGACACGTCGACCCAAGGTTGTCTCCCGGCTGTTGGGCCAATCGTACCCTGTTCACATTGCAAGGATTTAAGCCGAGTTATGAATGGGCGTTACAAGGTGTGAATGGACGTTGCCGGTCATCCGGCGGCGAGAATTCGTTCAAAGACCGGAAACGACGTCAGAGCTCGAACGTGGTCCAAAGATTTCGCCAGGCCCTCTGGCGCCAACCCTCCGCTTCGCGGGCCTTGTTCTCGAGGGTTTTTTCCAGAATCTGGAATTGGCGGGAGAGTTCGGTGATCGTTCTATTCAGGTCGGCGATTTCCCGGGATTTCGAGCGAAGCTGACTCTGCAGCCTTTCGACTTGATGTTCGAGCCGTTGCTTCGTCGTGGGGTCGATCGATGGAGCCGTTGCCGACGTTCTTCGGTCACCGGCGTCCATCCTCCCGCCGCGTTCTTTTTCGGGGGTCCCGGAAACGGACAACAGGCGGCGCAAGGCGTGAACGGCAGCGAGGGCTTCGCCGTCGTTGTCCGAACCGACGTAGGCTAGGACTTTGGCGACCTTTTCGCCGTCCGCACCCTGGCGCGGACCATGCTGTCGTCGATCGGTTTCGATGTTGTCGCCGAGGCCGAGAACGGAGAAGAGGCGGTCAGATTATACCGCGATACCTGGCCGCATTTCGTTCTTCTCGACATCCACATGCCGGGCGGCACGGACGGTGTCGACGCTCTTCAGCTGATCATGGAGATGGACCCGGAAGCGATCGTCGTCATGTTGACGTCATCGGGCAGCAACCACACCTACGATGATTGCATCTACCGCGGCGCCAAGGGGTTCATCAAGAAGGACCAGGAGATTCCCGATCTGCAGCACGAAATCCACGTGGTTTCGTATAATCTGTTGAGCGGGCAATAAGCCATTAAAGTGCCTCCAGTAAACCCACGTATGTCGAGCTCAATGGGCTAGGCCTTTTGTCTGAGATAGCAAGAGACTTCCGACCGCAGCTTTGCCGTCAGCTCCCGAAGCCACATCCGGTATGACCCGACCACTGAATAGATAATCAACCGAGCTCTCGTGACGACGGCTATGCGCATACCGCGACGTGTTTTTTCGACTCCGCTCCCATCGGGTTTTCGTGGGTAACACCAACCCTTTTGGGTGTGTATCTCGGGGCGATGTTGTTGGTCAAAGGAATACCATCGTATTTATAAGGTTTAACCTTGTACCCATCTTTCATTCACGGAAACGATGAATCGCCCGAATAGACTCGCATTTGTTTGAGTAAACCCAAACCGGCGCCTGAACGGCTTTGACGGAGGGCGAGTCATGGATTTTCGGACGAATGAGGCTGAAAGCCTGCGAGTGGAGAATGTTGCGAGACAATCCGCGGGCACGGGCGTTTCACACGTGATCTTCCCCGCCGGCACATCGCCGATCGATCCTGAAGGTTTCGCATCGGGCACACCATCCGTCATTGACCGCCAAGCGTTCGGCGGCATGCCGGACTCGGATCATGCGATCGGGTCCGCCCTATCGGCAATGGTCATTGACTTGAGCGGCACCCGAAAGGGCCCCCAAGACGTTCAATGTGGATATCCGGCGCCCCAGTCGAGAGGACTTCGATTGTGATTAGCGTTGATGACTGCGGCCCTAATGGCACGGGTAAGTCCGGACCACGGGGCGAAGAAATTCAAGGGTTGCCATCATGGGTGAACACGATGCCCAACCAAAATTATGAACCTTTGAACGTGGAGCCCGAAGAGATTCCGATTGAGTCCATCGACCTTGCCGACGTCAGATCTTTCGTGGCCTATTGGAACGCCCTCAAAGGAGAACGCTTCGCTGCACCTTGGAAGAGATTCGACTTGATGGCCCTCGATGCCGAATCCGTGCCCCGCGTCGTCGTCGTCGATGTTCTTACGGATCCGGTACGATTCAAGTACCGTTTTTGGGGCACGGCAAATACCAACACCAAGGGAATCGACATGACGGGAAAGTCGCTTGACGATTTCCCGCTCGTACGCCGCACCGTGGCTTGGGCGGAATACAACCGCGTCGTAGCGGAAAGGCGGTCCATCGCGTTCAAGGACAAGCTCGTCCTTCCGGAGACTTCCAGGACTCCCTTGAGGTTCAAGGCAGCATTCGACCAGATCATGGTTCGTCTTCCTTTGTCGAGTGATGGCAAAACGGTCGACCACATCGTGTCGCTTGCCTGTTGGGAGAAGAGCCCACGAGACTGACTGCTTTGGATGGAGGTCGACAAGAAGCCGTTCAATTACGATATCGGAATTGTCGGTCGCGAGACCGACGAGGGACCCTCACGGATTGTCGAGTTGCCCGAGGGTGTGGTGCGCTATAGCTAACCTGCATAGGGCTCGGCCGAACTCTGCCATTAGGAATTTCGCCATGAACCAACCGTCCGGATTTTTGACTTCCGCAACCGTCGATCAACTCATGGAAATCCTCTCACCGATCGGCACCAGTGCGGCCGTTTTCGAACGGGAAGACAATGCCTTTCGGACCCTTGCCGCCAATTTGAAATTTCTTGAGATGATCGGCAATGAAACGTTCAAGGAAGAGATGTTTCCATGTTCTCTCGCCTATCTGTTTCCTCGATACGCGCAGCGACAGTTCACCGAGTGTTTGGTCAAAATCCACTCGGATCCTCGCGCGATCGATGCCGAGTTTCCGTTTGACAGGTCCGGCGAGACCCATTGGTGGCGGTGTTCGTTCGCTCCCATATTTGACCCGGCTGGATCGATCGACCGGGTGTTTTGCACGGGCATCGACATTACGGAAAAACACCGCCTTCGACTGGCGCTCGATACGTCGCGATCGATGCTGCAAGCGGTCGTCGAAAACGCCTACGACGGTATCCTTGTTTGCAATCGCCAAGGCATGATCAAAAGCGCAAATGAAGCGGCACTGGGTATATTCGGCTACGAGCAGGACGAACTGGTTGAACAACCACTCAACATCCTGCTTCCCGAGGAAATACGAGAGAAGCACAATGCCTTTCTCGAGTCTTTCGCCGCATCGCCGATACAGGCGAGAATCATGCAGGAACGCGCGCAGGTGCATGGCATGCGGAAAGACGGTTCCATTTTTCCCGCCGAAGTATCAATCTCGAAGACTCAAGCCTCTACCGGATTGGAATTCACGGCAATCATAAGAGATGAAACGGAAAAGCTCGATCTGATCGATCAACTGCGAGTCGAGGCAACGACCGATTATCTGACCGGTCTGCACAACCGACGCAGTTTCATCAAGCGGCTTGAAGAGGAGATCTCTCGTTCCAATCGGTACGACAGACCCTTGTCTGTGGCGGTGATCGATGTCGACGACTTCAAGATGATCAATGACACCAGAGGCCACGAAGTGGGGGACAAGGTCTTGGTCGCACTTGGCGATCTGTTCCAGGACAAATGCCGAGACCATGACATTTGCGGGCGAATAGGCGGCGAGGAGTTTTGTGTTTTGATGCCCGAAACGACTCTCGAAAAAGCGTCGGAAAGTGCAGAACGACTCCGTAAGTCGGTCGAAGAGTGTATGACTGTTGATGAGCTTCGCTTTACGGCCAGTTTTGGTGTCGCGACCTTTCAAAATACGGAGGTAAGTACCCAAATCCTCTCCCGCGCTGATGAGAAGCTTTACGAGGCGAAAGCCCAGGGAAAGAACCGTGTGGTCGCCTGAAGGCACTGGAGTTTAGACCATTGCGTCAAGCCGATTCCGCCATAGGGACACGGCCGCCCATAACCGGACCTCGTAATCCCATCCATCCAGGAAGGCGGATGGACCGTTCCGCTATTGCCGCCATCGATTTCAACGAAGCGGGGAAAAGGCAGGACATGCCTGTTCTGCCTTCCCCAGATATCGTTGATAAACTCGTCCGAAAGAGTGTTTTGGGCGTCCGCTTCTATTAAGAGCGGACGTTTATTCGCCGCCACTGGCAGATGCTGCGGCGGTTTTTGGCTTTGGTTGGC
>Ga0056133_10000167_pt1 | contig 14124 bp, 10 predicted proteins | sample WorMetGr2BELIZE1_FD_67351 | JGI IMG/M metagenome (GOLD analysis project Ga0056133, IMG submission 67351) | Marine gutless worms symbiont microbial communities from Max Planck institute for Marine Microbiology, Germany - Inanidrilus... ... | reverse complement strand
AACGCACCAATACTAAAATTCTCTCGAGCCATTTTTTGCAATTTCCATCTTGAACCCAAATTATGACGTCATCAATGACGTCATTTCCGGTTTTGCAAAAGCTGTCGTAGAGCGATGCGGATTGCACCCCCGACCGTGAACCATCGTAGCGTAGCCGCTAGTTTTTGTTGTTGTTATGTTGATGTGGACGTCGCTAGAACGCAGTGTGTGTCGGTGTGTCAGGAGTGGAAGCTAGACACGCTGTGCGACTTGTACGAGACTCTGACGATCACGCAGGCCGTCATCTTCTGCAACACCCGACGCAAGGTGGAATGGCTCACGGAGAAAATGCACAGTCGCGATTTCACCGTCTCCGCTATCGTAAGTCGCCACGTCTCGCATCATGTCTAAGTAAGTAAGTGAAAGAACGTTGGCATATACACACGTTGTATTTATTGTATTATCTGTACTATTTTGTGTATGAGTTATGCTTGTGTGTTCTTACACTTTTACGTCCTTTTTATCCCGCCATATGGTAGTATGGTTGGGATACTTTCGTTTACAGTGCCTTTGTTTGTTTGTTTGTTTGTTTGTGCGGTTATGGATTTCTCAGTGGCGGAAAAAGATAGTGGCGTGAAACATGGCATGCTTGTTCGACTACTGTCCGGGATGAGCTTCTCCCATTTGGGTGAACTTTGGCCTAGGGGCAGCTCCCCCAAAAGCCTAAACACGAGGCAAGTGAGGGCACCGTATGATGGGATATGCGTCTTGTTGACGCACCTGTGTTTTTAGCAAAATAAATACGGAGACAGTGCAGGTAACACCGTTGGGGAGAGCTCTAGCATTTTCTCTGCAATTCAAATGTGCTAGTTGCCATCAGCAAGGACAATATGGGCAGTAAAACTTCGCTCCAACAGTATCGTCCAGTTCTTAAATGAGGGTGTTGGCTAATGTAGGTTGTCCTGTATAATGGCCGCAAAACAGCGGTAGTAACCGTAGTAGTAGTTCTTGGCAAAATAAGTTGAGATGGTATGGACATGATTGAAGGAAGGACGAGAATGAGTGGGTGAAAAAATGCATGGATTATGAAGTGGATGATTTTAAAACGTAGAGGTGGAGCAAAGACAACCAATGGAGAGGTTGTGGAAAAAGACTGTCATAGCTGACGACTAAACAAAGATGTGGACGTAAACGGAGGAAATTAATTGCAGGCAGTGACACCGAGTTTATGTCCCAAGTAAGGCATGATTGGGAAAACTGAGTGGTGAGGTATTGGCATGGTTATCTAGCTGGAGTGAGGTGCAAATGATTTGCATATGGTCCAGCTGATGGTACTGCCGCCCCATCATCTCTTGCTCCAGTAAAATCCAGAATGGTTTACCTTTCTGGTGTCGGTTTACCCAGGTTGTACGGGAAAAAAGGCCATTATATAGATGTTGTTGATGTTGTTGTTGTTGTTGTTGTTGTTGTTGTTGTTGTTGTTGTTGTTGTTGTTGTTGTTGTGTAAGGCATGATTCGGATGATGTGAAGGAGAATATAAGAGTTTTTGGTCTCTGCCAAAACGATACACGGGTTCAGAACGAGTGAAGGATGAAACTGAACATGGAACCAGATACCGGAGGTTTACCCGGAAAAATGACCGTTGAAAATGATAGAGCAATACAACAAAACATAACAAAATTGTTTGAGTAGGGTTTTATGTCCCACTAAACACATTATAGGTCATATTGGGGAAACTATGATAAGAAGAAAAATACACTGAATATCAAACCGACAAGGTGCTTCACTAATGTGTGCAAATACGTGCACCATAATCCTTATTCCAGCAATTCATGCCAGAGCAGGCTTACCACGTTTACCTGGAAAATGGGACATTGAGCCGGTGTGTTGTGCGTGCGTGCAGCACGGAGACATGGAGCAGGGCCAGCGCGACGTGATCATGCGGGAATTCCGTTCCGGCTCCAGCCGGGTGCTCATCACCACCGACCTGCTGGCACGCGGCATCGACGTCCAGCAGGTGTCCCTCGTCATCAACTATGATCTGCCGACGAACCGTGAGAACTACATCCACAGGTGTGCACCGTACCTGTATTGCACCTGCGCGCCGTGGCTGACCTTGCCAATATCAGTCGACCGTTAAAAACTCGTTATTTTGATATAGTTACTGAGTTAAGGTTTTACGTCCCATTCGACACAAAATAGGTCGTTTAGGAGACATTCTCCCCAGTCGCTGTCTTGGCGTAGTACTGAAGTAACTGAGCCTAACACAGCAAAGGCAAACAACTCGAGAACACTAGTCTAAGCTAAAACAGAAAAAAAGTCCCAATTTGCCAATGAAAAAATCATTAAATTTTGGTGGCGATCCGTCGCGACACTGCAAGATGTGCCTTGGCGGAGGTATGCACTGACCCAGCCTGATAACTGTCAGCTAAAATTAGTTGTAATGTCATCCAAGTGTGTTGCTGCTGCTGTTGTGACACATCATCCAGTACAATTCCTCAGCAGTCAGCTACCATGAGTCACTTCTAGATAAAAGATAAAGTAACAATGGCAGAAATTACCTACTAGGCATTACATGATATTATGTCACATATGTCAGTTCGGGGGAAACAACAATGCAGCAGATCTGTTCCGTTCAGAATTCTCATACTTGACATTGCTGCACATTACTTACAGGCTGTGCCGTACCAGGACCAGCTGGTTATGACATCAGTACGGTGTGCCTTTCTGCAGTGTCATTTATGAAAACTGAAACAAGGTGGTCAGAGAAGCAACCGACATGCCCTTGTGGCGAATGCTAAATGATGTCACATATTGTCAACAGCTGCCCACAGTCCAAGCCGAAGGGGGGTTGCAGCAATTGGAGTCAGCTGGTGACGTTGCTACCAAATGGCTGAAGACATGTGGCTCGTAAATGCACTTTAACAACAAGATTACTGCAGGTTTAGTGATAGTACTACACTACTGGCATAATAGCTTGATGCCAGACATGCTTTGAAAAGCGCTGTTCCGGTTCCTTTGATGGTCCTTTCAGGCCCGGACTTTCAAGAACGGAGTGGGAACGCCATCTGAAGTTAGCGACCTTACAGTGGGATACGAGCGTGTGTAATTTGTTGACAGGATTGGTCGCGGAGGGCGATTCGGTCGCAAGGGCGTCGCGATCAACTTCATGACGATCGACGACCGTCGCACGCTGAAGGACATAGAGACGTTCTACAACACGCAGATCGAGGAGATGCCGATGAACGTCGCCGACCTCATCTGAGATCGGCCGCCGCCCGCTGCCGAACCAGCCGCCATCGGCACTGCTGCTCCATCTATTATTATCGGCAACGTTGCTACATTATCATCATCACTGACTACTACTATTATTATTATCATCATCATATTAGGATTCTGAGTCTAATACCGTGTACATTTTGCCGGTCACATGTGCCCCGTTTATCTTCATGCTAGATTAATTCATCTTGCGGCCGTAGCACGTCGCGCTAGGATAGCTGAACAACACTCTGCCGCGCCGGTTCTCCTGCACAGCAGAATCCGTTGGCGTTTATTTTTTTCGTTTGCAGTTGTTTTAGTCAAGTGAGTTGTAGTTTTTTTGACGCAAATTCTCGTGCACCTTGTTCAGTACCAGAATATCACTGTTGTCGGTTGATAGTTGAACCGACCTATTTTCGGAGATGTCTGGGTCAGGTACAGCTTGCCTTATTGATTTAATGCATCTGCTTGTTGCAATATCTGAATGTTTATTCCTTCTACTAATGCTTATCTGTCTTCTCCATACTACAATACGAGTATTCTGTAATAAAAACGTGTATGCCGTTAAATTTGTTCTTCATCCACAATGAGGCTGTTCGTCCAAACTGGCTGCTTGTATATTAAGATTGCCGAGTGTTTTTGTTTGCTTAAGCTGGAACCGGGGACGCTGTTGTATTGTAAGCTGGCACTCTGTCGCGGCGATGTATTTTGTCGGTGGCTGCCGCCGCCAACGCCGGCGGCTTCGATGTCTTGTTGCTGTTGTACACGTCATCGCGTGGTGTTCGCGGTGGAGTCCTGTTGTTTCCACCGCGGAGCCGCACTGGTCTGTCGGACGTTCGTTCAGTGATTAATTGCTATCATCATGTAGTTTTGTCTTGGGTGTTTGTTTCTAACTGCGGCGTGTGAACAATGTGAACAAGTGCTTGTTCAGAAAATAAACTTTGTATGTACCACCGGAGTGTATGGTTGCTTTTCCCGTTAGTTACTAATAAACTGACCCTACCTTCAGTGCTTTGACACTGTTGGTTAGGCGGCATGAAGGGCATCCGGCATGTAAAAACTAAGTGGTGAGGTACTGGCATGGTTAGCTGTCTGGAGCAAGCATTTGCATATGGCCCAGCTGATGCCACTGCCACCCCATCATCATTTGTTGGTACCACTTCTCTTGCTGTGGTAAAATCCAGAACGGTTTACCTTTCTGGTGACGGCTTACCCAGGTTGTCCTGGAAAAAAGGCCGTTAAATGGATGTAGTAGTAGTAGTACTTATAAACCAGGGAAGTCCTTGACGTTTGGACCGGTGATGAAAGTCCACACCAGCAGAACTTTTTGACACCGATAAAGTGAGTGATGTAAGGTGGCTGCCACTAATAGCTAGCCAAAGAAATTACACTCAATGTGTAATTGGTTGGCAATGCAGTACGTGGCTAAAAATGAATCTGAACTGGCTGACATCTTGTGGTTCCAGTTATCGATGGCCATGCCATGTGATTGCCAATTTATGTAACTAGTGTCAGTTTGTGGCCTTGACTTCATTTCTGGGTATAACAACTGCCTGCAATCAGTTAACATAATGCTTTCACGTTCTGAGGGCTGTGTTAAGTTATTTTTGTTTAAAGGCAAATTTGAAAACACATTACAGTTCAAGATGTTTGCGTGTGGTTTACAAACGCCAACAACAACACCCGTTTAACGGCCCTTTGTCCGGGACTACCCAGGTAAGCTGGTACCAGAAAGGTAAAACCAATCTGGATTTTACTGAAACAAGACACAGTGGGTAACAGTGGCATCGGCTGGGCTGGATGCAAGTCTGCACCTCAGTTTCGGTTACTTTGGTAGAGTGTAGGTCCATTCATATGGCTCGTTTAGTTTACTCATGGTCATAAATCTATTGTACATTATGAATGCTGGCCAACGTCTTGCTTACAGACCATTATCAGCTTCTGGCATTGGTTGACTTGTTTCTCAGTTGTGAACACGAAACATGTTTGCATTTTACCAGAAACTTATTTACTGCATGACCTACTTTTGTCACATCTCTCACCATTGTGCCTGGAGTGGTATATCTCACTCCAGAGAAGCGTGACAATAATTACACGCCCCACCCTTCAACTGCCACTTCATGCATGCGCACAAAGTTCAAGTTATAACTGGCATCTGTCCCTGTTCTGCTAGAAGTTTGCAGAATAATATCGTTGGGAACGTGCCACCATCGGCTGAGAGGTCATGCACTAAGTGTGTTAAACAACTGTCTGTCGGGTATAAGTTCTTCACATTCACTTATACCACTGAGTTCACTCTAGACAGTGGTTTAACATACTTAACATCAGAGTGTTTGAGAAACGAAACGTCTTTGGGAGTCTCAATTTGCGTGCTGCACAGAAGCCAACTATACAACACAAGTTGGATGACAATGACTATGTTGTACACACAGGACATGTACACAGTAGTATCATTAAAAGCACAGTCTGCTACAAAAGCATCAGAAAGGCTAGAGCACTTAATGACTACGTAAACGCACCACTTCTAAACGTCACACATACCACATAACATGATCTTGCAGACATGACACAGTTAATACTTAAGTACGCATCTGAACAACGTTGCACATTTCGTTCCACTTAAATCCACTGATCTGTTCAAGCATACCAAGACCAAAGTACACGGATTTCAAGACTCGAGACCAGCTGATAATTGATGTTTTCAATGCACATATAAACGAGATGCACATGCATCGATAAAAGGCCTAATAAGTTATGACTTATTGCACTGTTTATTTTGATGTTAAAAGTAACTGCTCAGTAGTTCAACTGACAAAAGCAGTCAAAATATACAATCGTAATTTTTCGACTAAATCCGCAGCACGATATTCCGAGAACTCGGCTATCATCACCAGTAATGGGGAGTCGCATCCACCCAGTCTCAACTCCAAAGCACGTGAACTCGAGTCTGATTTGTGCAAATGGTGAAACGCGTACTACGTTACTGCATAAGTCGTGAACACAGAAAGGCACAGATATTCATAGGCATCTGACTGTACACCGACACCACTATTAAATACAAAAGACAACAGCTTGGAGTGAGATTCATGTCAATGCTGTCTTCTTCAGTGGTGTGCCTATACTGGACTGCCGCCAATGATGCGTTGCAGTGTATGGTCTGACGGTCCTCCAGACCAAATGGATCCCAGTGTTAGCAGACTCAGCATCAATCCCGTCAGCTAGATGTGGGCACCCTTGAGGTTTCTCCGGCATTGGTCAAAGTGGTGCACTAACGACTCGGTGCTGACTGCTTGGAATCTGCTCAAGCCACGTGTCAAACTGAAGCTGCCTTCCTTCAATAACGGAAGAAACTGGAGCGCAACTGGTAGTTTCCTGACAGTGGCATGGGTTGCATGTTTGGTATATGGTATCCTTACAGAGTAACCATGTGTCAAAAGCATCCAGTCACCTAGCTGTTGAAGGACTATAATTCCATCTGAGGAGTACATAGTTCCCCTTCAGTATTTTGACAGTTCTGTATGCGTGAAAGACTCAACATTGCACTCTGTACCAAGCCCAAAACACAGCAATACATAACATGATGATAATACTAATACAAACACACCTCAGCAGTCTAGTGCACATGACAAGACACTAGAACATGTACTAAGTACAACACATGTACTAAGTACAACAGTCAGAACACGGCATTAAGTCCACTAAACTGTCGGCCACTGTCAAAACACACACATGACCAGAACACATGATATGATATGCATCAGCGTTAATGCCACTGAAAATGTGGGGAAAAAAGGTTAACATTTTCATCTAATGCACCTCCATAATCGGTAATGCAAAAGGGGCCACTGGCCATTGTCAGAAAGGTGAAATATTTTGCGACACAATTAAGGTGTAGTTAGATCTGTAATGATGGCCTGATTACAAATTTAGTAGGGCTGTAAAACAATTAACTTCTTATCGCGTTAATAGCAGCGATTTTTAATTGTGTGTTAATTGCATCAATGCACACTGCAAAGTACAGGGACTCTCTGCCATGAGCGGTGTTAAGATGACAGAACAGATCAAGATGCAGTTTGGGGTGCTGAGTCGCGTGTGTCCAGGCAGCATGTACAACACATTAATGTAGATGCCCACATGGGAATGGGCAGTTTTAGGGTGTCTGGCCGATTGAAAAACACTGCAAAGCATAGGATTTTGGGGGTTGGGTAAAAGGGTCAGCTGTGCAAAAAATGGGTAAACTGGTCTTAATGACCTACACAGTGAACCATAAAAACGTGACATTTTATTTATGACTATAACTTTGGCTAATCTTAACCATATTTTTATAATTCTTATATCATTTTAATAGTCAAAAATAAAATGTCACGTTTTTATGGTACACTGTGTATACGTCGTATGACATGCTTTGCACAAGGAGTTGCCTTTCGCGGGTTGCGACAATTGCTTCTGCATCAAAATTTTTAGCCGCGTTAATTTGTTAATCGCGATTAATTCCTTAACATGCTAATTTAACAGGAGGTCTATGGATCTTCACTCCCAGAAGCTGACGAATGTGACAATATGAAATAGAAGAAACCTCAATTTAAAGACAGCAAAGTGGTAGCACAAGCAACATTGGGCACAAAAAGTGGGCAGGCGACTGTCTGCCCTGCCCAAATAGCCTCCGCCGCCAATGAGCCCAATACGTACCTACTGCACCACGACACACAGTAATGGCTGACATATTGGCTGTTAACAAATAATTGGTGTACTCTTTAAAATATATTAAATGTCTCAAAATGAGGGGCAGATGGGTGACCGTTGTCACAGCTTACTACTTGGCTGTTATCACTGCTTGAAATACACATCTAACAACAAACATATTAACTTAGCAAACAAAATAACAAGAATACAGCCAGACGAGACATCGTAGGCTAACAGATGACAGACATCAATCACGAAACCTGCTTAAATGTCCATAGTAATGGAACAGCCAGTAAAAACGCATTCAACTGTAAACCAAAAGCCATGAGGTAACTAACAGCGAAGATCACAATAATTATGACTACAATAAGAGCTTGTTACGGTGAGAATCATACAAGCACGTGAGCTGAAAGAATAATTTCTTAATGGCACATAAGTGCCATGAAAGGTCAGATAACGATACATAGATGACAGTGACGTAATTTCTTCATGTCATATCTATGCCAGCCGTTTTTCTGCCATTTTGTACGGCAAGCTCTGCGAAATGTTTGTTATTCTGACATCACTTTCTTAGTAAGATAGCAATAATACAGACATTTTCTTAAACCAACTGACTCAATTTTTATTCAAATAACGTGATAAATCGTCACCACTTAACTACACACAACGATGGTGTTGCCCCACAAAATGGCGATCGTACTGTGACCACAGATATGTGGCGTCACTTCACCCTATGTATAAAATCAGAAAATTAGTAACAAATGGTAAAAAGAAAATGAAAACAAAGGTTATACACCTAATATAAATTTGAGATAACAATGAGTAATTACTTCGTAAATCCTTCGTATGACCGTGTATAAGCAGTGCTTAGTTAAGAGTTTCTTTTTCTATTATTTATTTCACATTTATGTTTTATGTCTGTATTCTATGTACATTATGGTAAATAAAGTTGATCAAACATTTAACAAATGTAAAAATGAGTTTCCTTGATAACATTGATAACAGTATGATTGCTGATGTTTTTAAACAACTGTAAGTGAACAAACTGAGAAGTATTTCTCACGGATTGTTGAATTATGTGGACTTACATGCTTCAATGTCCCATTTAACACAGAACAGCTCATTTCAAAGGTGAGTCTTTACAAGCTATCGTTTGGTTGGTTGGAGTTTAACGATCCTTCTCAGCACAAATATGGCTATATCAGAGACGACTTTACAAGTTATCAACTGCATTGGTGCCAGCAACTGAACAATAACGAAAAAAAAACAAAATACACAAAAATTAATCATAACTCAGGCAGAGTGGCTCATGCTAAGAAAAAGACAAAACTCACCAAAACCTAACCAACAGTCATCCAGGGTTCCCACAGGTTAGGCAAAATAAAATTCCCTGACTTTTCCAGATAACTTTAAAGTATTTCCAGGCTTTTAGCAGAGCTTTCTACAACACTAACTGAAAATGTTGGTTACATGAAACCAATCTATTAACATAGTTTATTATAACCCCTGAGATACATAGATCCTGCTTGCACAGGAAATTAGTGTCATCATGAATGGGCCTAAGTTTAAGCTAATTCAGTTTACACATTACATGCAAAGATCAACTCATCAATAAGCAAGTCGCGAACCATATGACATGTCATAAAAAATTCCCTGACCACATCTCAAATTCCCTGACTTTTCCAGGTTTACAAAATCCCTGACAATTCCAGGTTTGTGGGAACCCTTACCTCTGAGGTAACACTGACTACCTTAGCACAAAGAACAAAAATTAAAAATGCGTCACAGTTTAACACGCATCCACAAAATACATCATCTTGCCATGCATCCATCAGTGAAAAATGAACATTTTTCTTTAGTGACCTTGACCCGTAAACTTGACCTCTAGGGGCCAAGATAAACTAGCGAGCCAAATATCTAGAACAAAGGTCATCTAGTTCAGAAGTTAATGACCAGACACACACTCCAGACCAGTTGTTCTACTTGGACCACTAAACTGGCCAATAATCACTGTGCACAACTGCAGTGTACAATACATAGGGTGACCGTGACGTAATTTCTTCATATCATATCTACGCCAGCTGTTTTTCCGTCATGTTGTAGGTCAAGATCCGCTAAGTGTTTCTTATTCGGACATCACTTTCTTAGTAAGATAGCAATAATACGGACATTTTCTTAAACCAACTGATTCAATTTTATTCGAATAACGCGACGAATCCTTGCCACGTAACTACGCATAGTACGACGGTCTTGACCTACAAAATGGCGATCGTATTGTGACCATAGATATGTGACGTCATTTCACCCTATCTATACAGCATAGAACAGAGGCGTGTTTTTAAGCAATTTAACTGCAGCGGCTGGGCAGTGGCTGATATGGGCTGTCGGCAGCAGAAGTGGTGTTAAATACATGGTAGGTTAACTTACTGCTGTGGCTGTGCTGCAGGTGATCGCCATACTGTAAACCCCCGCCAGGTACAATACGTATACATTATGGGTTACTGCATTAGATTTAATGTTATGGTGGAGGTAGGCACTGGTTAGTCCAGATGGAGTGGCGCCCATCCGAATGGTCAGTTTGTCTGCCTCTGTTAATCTTCCCTTGCACCATAAAGTCCAGAAGTTTTCTTTTGGCACCGGCTCACCCGGGTGGTCCTGGAAAACGGGCCGTAAAACGGTTGTGTGGAGTGCATTAGATTTAATGTTAATCATTCACATCCGTCAACAGTCAATGTAATTAGTCTGCAACAGTGCACGAATTACATGATTTCAACACATAACGACACGTTGTTTACAACGGCCGCCGCCATGTTCTGTGCTCCGGCAGCAGTGGCAGTGCCTACCGAAAAGGCTGCCAAGGCTGAGCAGTGGCTGACGAAAATACGGCAGCGGCTGCGCTAAAAGGAAACCTCTGCTCAGCCGCTGCTCAGCATGTTGCTTAAAACACACGCCCCAGTTCTCACTGATTGATTGAGTTAAGGTTTTACATCTCACTTGACACAATACAGGTCATTTCGGATATGTTCTTCTCAGCCAATCTTTTGACTATTACTGAGAAAACAAAAATAAATAAAACCAGAAGAAATAACCACAAAATGTACAATAAACCTAGGCTAACAGAACACAAATAAGCATGCATCAGAAACACAAAAAAATAAACTAAAACAAAAAGCCCAGGTTTGGTCGCCTCTTACGACCTCTGGCCAGAAAACACAGTGAGTCTATTCTCAAAGGAAAAGATGCGCAAGGAAAAAAGTGAAGAAAAAGGATAAGTGGGGAAACATACAATGTAAACAAGCAAATGATATATACAGCGCCGAAATCAACAAATGAATCGAGGGCACAGTACTCCCCGGAGCCTGCACGGGGCAATACAGCCGAGAACAGTTCTGATAATCTGTCTTATCATTTCTGTTGGAAGGTACAGGCTCGTATGCTCGCAAGCACTCATATCATAATCAATCATATTTACTGGCGACCTTGGCTTTATGGGCTCACACCAACAGGTTGCAATTCACGCAAAACTCGGGCAAGAAGCATGAAGAGTATTTGGCACAACACAAAATAAACCAAACCAAACAAAAAACCAAAACAGAACATTGCATAGCAAAATGCACGAGAGAATAGGAACAAAAATGACAAGAAAAATGATAATACAGGCCCAAGTAAGGCATGTATGTCAGCTGGCTAAATATGGGCATCAATATACAGTACAGAAACCATGCCTGCCAGCAGTAAATATCCATACACATATCTACGAAACGGCTCACGTTCATACATATTGCTTATTGTAAACACGGAGGATTCATGCGATAATAAGATAAGGTACCCTGGATGAGCACACAAGTGACAGAAGCTGCATTAACAGTCGACAAGAACACGAAAATTAACTCAAATTCCAGACAGATTCAAACTGGCCCAAACCAGTAAACTCTACATGGTGGCCCAAAATAACTGGCACTACCAGCAAATGCGAGTCACAAACCCATCAAATACCTCACAAGGTAGTGTAGCGACACGTTTTAAATGTGTGACGGGATATTTGACATCGACTTTACTACAAGTTTACTGCTGAGTATGAAGAAAGAATTTTGAAAATCAGTCAGCACTTGGCAAAGGTAGACTAGTGTAGCAACATCATGTTCGCATTTCCCAAGGTAAGGGCATCACAGGTCGGTGGCACCTTTCACCTTTGACTCACAGCGGCCAGCTCACCAGGTTTTTACACCACCCTCATCATTCAACTGGAAGAAGCCCGATGCGAAAAAAACGCGATCTTTCCTGTGGCACATGTACTAACTCCATGCACTCAAAAAGTAATCCCTCTCTTACAATACAGCTGACGAACTACCACCACCAACACTACTGCCACCAACACAATGAATGGTGCAGCTAATTAATGCATCAGCCGATACACCACTGCAGCAAGTACTGACAACTAACCCTAACTCTACTAAACCAAAATGTAAACTGTAATTTTTTCCACTTTTGCACAATCTGCCATTATTTAGGGATGTGTCGGAGCCAGCTGAAATCTGTCAGATTCAGATTTTGTATTTCAAATCCATCCAATTCGAATTTCTCACATGATCACAGCTAGTTCAGTTCAACTGAATTAAAACAATTAATTTCTGTTTAAACTTTAAAGGCATGCACCACAACTTACGCTATTTACTTAGGTCATTACACTAAACACCAAATCGGACTGAAAATTCCGGTCTGATTCGGTGTTTACTCCATACGGACATAATTAAATAGCTATTCAGTGCCTATTTGTTTACTTTTATGTTGCTAATTTTTTACTGGCTGAGTGTAATGAATGACGAAAAAGGCTCACCAAAAGGAAAGTCGAAAATCCGAATCCAACGTCAATGTCTCTGAAAATCCATTGAATTTCATATTTGCAAGAAAACTGTCGGATTCCGATAACATTTGGATTTGAACTCCGACATATCCCTAACTGTAAACTACAACTGGAAGTAGATATACAACAAATGACGCAAAATTTTAAGGATGTAAGTGACTCTGTAGGCTAATAGGCCGATGTGATAATTAGTGACACTGCATAACAGAGGCCTGTGGCTTCAACAGCAAGCTGGACAGCCTTGCCAGGCAAGGTTCCTTCCAGTTACAGAACATACATAGATGAGTGGCCAAAACTAGCGGAGGGCAAAACCGCTAATTCTGTTTGCTTTGGCAGCAAAACCAAATTCTGATCACGGCACTGAGTTGCAGGTGTGGTATCCAACTGCACATGATGCTGGCATTTTCCAAGGTATGGGCATCACAGGTCGGTGGTCACTTTGCTGGTGAGGATCTGTATACGACGGGCGTTGCATGCCTTGCAGAGGACGTGATCGTCAAGAGGGAAGCAGCCACGGCCGTCCACATCAGAAAGCAGCATCAGCCCACAGTCCTGAATACATACAGGGTGAATCAACAACAATGCCACAGACAGTCAACTCTACAGGGTGAACAAGGCAATTGTAGATGATACTTCGCCCACGTTGTGCACTCCCATCACCCCCTTCCCGGCCGATCCCATTTGCAGAGAATGCGGCAGCGACGGAATAACCAATCTGCTGCATGACGTTATTGGCAACTGAATGATCCTTTTTGCAGTGAATGCATTACAGTGCATCGTCAATGGGGAGAAAACCGCCAAAACTGCCCCATCCCCTTGGGATTTTGTCACCTGCTGGAAGGACCGAGCCACAACCATAGACAACATGCATGCACAGAAAAATTGACAAAGACTGCGCATGTGGTTCCGGAGGTATCCTGGCAGACAAACACAAAAACAGACAGACACACAGACATGCTCATCAAAATACTTCACCACCGCTTTTGCGGGCGAAGTAATCAATAACAATGCCACAACTATACAGGGTGAACCACGAAAAATTAGCGCTACAGATTTATAACTGACCGAGGTTATTATAACACAACAACAACCGTTTTATGGCCATTATAGGTCAAGTCAACCTGTGTTAGCTGGCACCACCAAATCCGACCCGAAACCAACCACAGTCCAGCCCGGCCCTCGGCGTAAAAAAATGACGTCACTTATGATGTTGACATTACTGCCGTGTGCCGTTGGTGCTGGGCAAGTTCTGTAACACTAAGCTACAAAATGTTAAGATAAGTGTCGAGAATTAACTTACGAAGATCTTAGGAAAATCTTAAGAGTTCGTAAGTTCTGAA
>Ga0056133_10000164_pt1 | contig 14148 bp, 11 predicted proteins | sample WorMetGr2BELIZE1_FD_67351 | JGI IMG/M metagenome (GOLD analysis project Ga0056133, IMG submission 67351) | Marine gutless worms symbiont microbial communities from Max Planck institute for Marine Microbiology, Germany - Inanidrilus... ... | reverse complement strand
AATTTAGAATGCAGGTCTGAAACCTGCTGCACGCGGCTCGCTGCAAATAGAGGACGCAAAAAAGTCGCCAAAAATCGCCATCTGGGCACCATCGCACAACTTCATCGGGCCATATCTTCGCAAATAAGGCATGTATCGACAATCGAAAAAAACTTGTTAAGCAGCAATATCTCCTCCACATGTCCTCATAATATGGTGAACTTCGGCCTACTAGCGGCTGAGATCGTTTCGTTAGTTTGCGGCTCCCCTGCAAATTTCAACGGGTTTGGCGTCTTGGCAGCGTTACTGCACGGCATTCTAGTAGTGGGCATCAGCCAAACTTTGCAGCGTTGAACAGAGGGCGCCACCTATATTCGACAGGGCGACCATCACGTTGGGCATTGGCCCACATTCTAGTTCTATCTTCTTCTATCTTTTTTCCTCACCTAATCTCAGCCGTCGCAGATTGGATGTCTACCATACTTCGACACATGGTGTGGCCCTAGTGCGAATTTAGAATGCAGGTCTGAAACATGCTGCGCGCAGCTCGCTGGAAATGCAGGACCCAAAAAATTGCCAAAAAGTCGCCATCTCGGCACCATCGCACAACTGTCGGGCTATATCTTCGCAACTAAGGCACATATCAACAATCGGAAAAAACTTAAGCAGCAATATCTCCTCCGCATGTCCGCACAATACGGCCCACTAGCGGTTGAGATCAGTCCGGTAGTTTGGGCTACCCCTGCAAATTTCAACGGATTTCACGTCTTGGCAGAGTTACTGCATGGCACTCCAGTAGTGGGCGTCAACCAAACTTTGCGGCATTGAACAGACGGCACCACCTACATTCGGCAGGGCGGCCTTCACGTTGGGCATTGGCCGACATTCTAGTTACCTTTGAAGCTGATGGCATTAAGTATTACAGGTAACATTTATTATGTGTCAAATGTCTGTGTTACTGCTGTTCAATCAGTATTGTTGTTTAGCTCTTAAACAGACACTGTTGAAGAACTGATGAACGTTTGCACTAATGCAGTGGCGACTGTGGCATGTTACGATGCATGTATGATGCATTAAATTTTGATGTATGTACTTGTTGTTATGAAGTATAAGTGCAGATTGCACACAAATGATGATAAATCTTGAGATGTTTGATGTATAGAATGTGCAGAACAATGGAAGTCTCTACATTCACGTATTTTTCGTCAAAGCTGGGAATTCCCCAAATCCTGCTGATAACAATTATGAAAGAAGGTTCACTGTCCACAGAAGTCGGCGTAAGTATTCTGTCTGTATTAAGATTCTAAAGACCTGTTGTATTTAATGAAAATAAGCATTCATACCGATATTGTACTGAGATGAGGTAGTTGCCATCAGCAAGGACAGTAAAACTTTGCTCCAATAAAATCCTCCAGTTCTTAACTGGGGTTGCTGGCTGACACAGGTTGTCCAATGTAATGGCCATAAAACAGTGGTGGTAGTAGTAGTAGTAGTAGTACGAATGTAATTTGTTGTAGTTTAATGACAGTTAATAGTTGTAACCATTGTTGTTTTTATAGCGTTGACGAAGTACAAAAAGAGGCGTTATCATATGATGAAGAACTTGCTCACTGGTGTGTCAGAAGTGCAAGCTGATCTTGTTCGAGTAAGTTTTATTTTGTTTTTTATTCATATGATGCAGGACAGACATGGTTACATGCAGCCATAAAATATATCGGAGTAAATTGCAATGCTTATGATCATACTTGGAGTGTTTTAGCCTAGGGCTGCATAATTAGGTCTATCCATACTCATTTTATTCTCATGACTTGCTAACAGAGCAGAATCTGTTGTGGATTTTGATGTGTGGTGACTCAAAGGATGATGTGTAGTCACAAGAGAGTGGCATACAGTTGTTGTTGGAAGTAATTATGGTTTACATGAATATTGGATAGCAGTGACACTTTGATGAGAAAAACCGTACAGTACTTACAGGTTTAAGTGATGTAGGTGGGATGTTTCACATTGCATTAATGTGTATAAAATGCATTGAAATTTTTTTTATGATCTCAGTTTTGTCCTTTGTTTAAAGCCGTGGTTCCATGTTAAAATAAAATTATTTTAAAGAATTTTAGGGTTGCACGGAACTACATCTGAAATGAAATAAAATTATTTTAGCCGCTAAAACAATTTTATTTCATTTCAGATGTGGTTCCGTGCAACCCTAAAATTCTTTAAAATAATTTTATTTTAACATGGAACCACAGCTTAATTTACCAGTCCAGCCTCATCCTGACTGCCTGTGGTTTCTAGCAAAATATCACCTCAGTATTTAACATGATGTTTGCACAGTGATGTAATGTGACTGGCTTATTGGATGAATCGCAGTTGACAGTGATGGTGTCAACATGATTTGCTGTTTGACAGCCTCAGAATGAGTCGTCGTTCGAAATACTGTCGCACTGGCATCCAAATTTAACAATAAATCTGATCGATGATCACACCCACTGGGTGCGTGGCATGGTCCCAGCTCCACTTGATGAATGTAAGTGCTGTTGGATAACTGGTGTTGTTCTACTACGAAAATGAGTTAAATTTGTTTGCCGTCTCTGAAATGACCTATGGCGATCAAGAGAAACATTAAATTCTGCTCACTGTTTAAATTTGTTTATTAGGGGTTTGTCATATTGAGAATGTAGCAGTTATTTCTCAAACAGGTTACTTGGGAGGTAGATATATATTTGAGAAAGATGACATAAGCGATTTCACTGCCAACTTTGTTTATTCAGATGTTAATTTACCTTGCTGTTTTATCTTTGATCTGATGAATGAATGTAATTGGTTATGCTGTATTATGTCCTTGCATGCTTTGATGCTGTTGTTTGGGCATCCAGTTTGTAAAACATTTTTCACAATTCTCAAAGGTTTGCTTTGTGAAGAACCAAGATGACCTGAAGTAATTTCAGAAGACAAAGCCGGTTAAACAAACTCCAAGTGTAGTGATTTTATGTTCTGGAGTTAACTGTTTTGATGAAATTCTGTTACTTTTTCCTGTTTACAGTTGTTGAATTTCTGCCAGATGGAATGTCGTACTATCCAATACTTTATTTCAACGACTATTGGAATCTGAACCAAGACTACATGCCCATCAACAGCAGCACCAAGTAAGTATCTCCTTCATATTTTGTTTGCTTTATATTAGTTTTAAAAATGTTTTTGTTTGGTAGTGTGTCTTAGTTTCTTTGTCACAACCCGTTGTGTATATTATTTTGCAGGATACTGAATCTGACATTGCTGTATGCACCTCTTTCCATGTTCCGGTGGCAAATGTATGCAGCGCAAGGCATGCGTAATCGTTGGTATTCGGTGCTTGGAGAAGACTTCATTGAAAGTAGTGATGAAGATCAAGATTCACTGAAGGTTTGAGTGTGGGTTTTTGTCTCTTGTTGACTGTCCCTATAATTGCCTTACATATACAGATGCATGACACCTTTTGTGCAAGCTACGACAGTCTTTTTGATTACTTTACGAGATCACTTACAATATGATACGATACATTAGGGAAATGTGTAATGTGTGCTGAAAAGCTGACGTGTGGCCAGCTTGATCTACCACATGGAAACCAAAAACAGAAAAGTAAGGAAAAGAACTTAAATTAAAAACCATGTTGCTTAGAAGAAATGGTATGGATAATATAGTCTGTAGATGCAGTCCTGAGGAAGGAAGAGTGTGTTGGAAAGGATATTTGAAAAAGGGTTTTAGTGAGCACAGTAGTTTTGCAATCTATGTTTACCATGAAACTATTTTTTACATTCACTGGATTTGGACTGGGGGGGGGGCATTTGTGTAAACTGACATCAATTTCATTTGTCTGCATTTGTGCTTGTCTTTGCAGCAAGCTTTCCTGGACACAAATCCTTATCTGCTTGGCATTACGATCATTGTTTCCATTGTTCACAGTGTTTTTGAGTTCCTTGCATTCAAAAATGGTTTGTTGTTATTTGCTATTTATTTTGAAAATAGTGCTATGTTTGGTCTCTGTACAGCAATTTGTTTAGCTTATAAAGGCATCTGAGTGTTTATTGTTTAGCTTACTGTTATGTGTCGCCACTAATGCAATGCATTTGCCTCAGTGTTCATGTGACAGGTATTATTTGACAAAGTAGCATGAAGAAAGTTATGTCCCACATATTTTCTAGTTGTAATTTTCTGTACTCGTCGACCGTGGGCACTGTGGATGCGAACAATCCACAGCACTGGTAGTGGATGAGTGCATTCGCTGCTGCAAGTGATGACAAGTCGGCTGGTAGGCACAAACATCCACAAAACCGGAAGTAACATAATGTATTGCATTGTGGTCAGTGGAGGACTGAGCCATGGCCACAGGTAACATGTACAGAAAATTTTGTGAAGTTCGGAGATGTTGCTCTTGAGATATGAATGGACAGACAAACAAACATACATATTGCAGTACTTTGCACCGCCGCCAGGGTGAAGTAGTTAGTGTGATGGGTGTTAACAGAGCTAATGAAATGCATGACTGAGTGCATTATGCTAATGATTTAATGCACCGTACACATAGTGCTGTGCTGATAGCCTGCATGACCATGTCAGCTGTCTGTGTTGAACAGATATTCAGTTCTGGCGAAACCGCAAGTCACTCGAGGGCTTGTCAGTGCGATCGGTTTTCTTCAATGTCTTTCAGTCACTTGTTGTCTTGCTGTACGTTCTCGACAACGAAACCAATTTTGTTGTTAAAATCAGCATATTTATTGGACTTGCCATTGAACTGTGGAAAATCCACAAAGTCGTCGACATAAAGGTAAGTGACGTTGGCTGGCAAGTCGTTCATTGTCATTGTTTCATTTTTTTTGAGTTCTTATGTTTCTGACTTTATGATTGCATCAAACTTATTTTGCGGAAGAAAGCAGAAATAGTTAAAAAGTTCATCGTTTTTGTCTGGAAATAACTTTTTCAGTTTGAAATGCTAGCGCATGCACACTAGCATTCTACAGCCGGTCAATCTGTGTTAGCCGGCACCCCCAGTTCAACATTAGAGGGCGTTGTTGGAGCAAAGTTTTACTGCCCGTGTGCTCTTGCTGACAGTATCTAGCACATTTGGATTTTGGAGAAAATGCTAGAGTTCTCCTCAGCTGTGTTACCTACACAGTATCTGTGCCATTGCATAAAGCCTTGAGTATTATATGCATAATTTTGACCATTATTTCTCCTTTCAAAGGGTTGCATATTATGCATGTGAACTAGTAATAATAAGCCTGTCAGTTTCCCACTAGTGACAAATGGCTCGAGTTCACTGTGGAACCGACTTACAGCACTAGAGCTGTAAGTCAGTGTTGCTGTTGCTGTCGTTAACATTTCTGCAAAAAATCATCAAAATCGATGTGTGTGTGTGTGTGTGTGTTAAAAGGTATAGCAAACTAAAGGTGTGCACTTTTTTGAGACACATTGTATATATTAGTGCTAATAGATCCTGATCGTGTATGTTTTTCATTTTTATTGCTCGTTACAATGAACTGACTGGAACTGTTTGTTGTGTTAGTTGAATCGTGAAAACAAACTATTTGGAATTATACCACGGGTACAATTTGCGGATAAATCTACATACACAGAATCTCACACAAAAGAATATGACATGGTTATCTTTATATTCTGTTGTTCTTGTCTTTGAACAGTTTGAAATGTGTGAAATCTATATTAATCTACAGTGTTTGAAATCTTGATTCTATAGTATCTCATAACTGAAACTCATGTCAAGTAAAAAACAAATTTCCCCTTTTTATTGCACGTGAGCATAGCAGGGCTATACTGAGCTCAGTCCTGTTATGACCTTTCTGTCCATCTACCAGGTCCAGTAAAACGCTGAGATATAAAGTCGAGTGATTTTTGTGAGATTATAGTCCAGGGATTCTGGGTTTTTCTCACCAAATATAGAATGGATTTCTGAAGGGAATCAACTTTATCTGAGACAATAGGTGGAAGGGATATGGAATATTGTGATAAAGATGTGCCTATCAATTATTATTATTATTCATTCATACGCAAAGTACAACATAAAAAACTATAAATGTGGGCCAATGCCCAACGTGATGGTCGCCCTGCCGAATATAGGTGGCGCCCTCTGTTCAACACCGCAAAGTTTGGCTGACGCCCAATAATGGAGTGCCGTGCAGTAATGCTGCCAAGACGCGAAACCCGTTGAAATTGCAGGGGTGCCCGAAACTAACGAAATGATCTCAGCCGCTAGTATGCCAAAGTACACCATATCTAAGGACATGTGGAGGAGATGTTGCTGCTTAACAAGTTTTTTCCGATTGTCCATGCGTGCCTTAGTTGCGAAGATATAGCCCGATAAAGTTGTGGGATGGTGCTCAGATGGCGATTTTTGGCGTCATTTTTGCATCCTCTATTTTCAGCGAGCCGCGTGCAGCAGGTTTCAGACATGCATTCTAAATTTGCACTAAGGCCACACCATGTGTGGAAGTATGGTAGACATCCAATGTCCGACCGCTGAGATTAGGCGAGGAAATAAAAAAAAATAGAATGAAAGAAGAAACCACAGGATGAAAATATGTATGTCCACATCCTGCTATGCAGGGCGGCCATAAAAACATGCATGCCGCATTAAAGAGCATTATGACCTAGCAGCAAAAACATACAACAGTATAGAAGTTCATGCCTAGATATGTAATTAACAATGCTGCGATCACTGTTCATACAATCCCACAAAAGACAACGCATGCTTACACAAACATCAAACACAGGTAGTGCATTATAAAGAATGGGTAATAGTCCATTATGCATATCATGTGGCAAACCCCAGACCCTATCTCCATCCTTTTTTCCACATAATAAAAAGGTTATGTGGTCTTTTTGTTAGCTACATCCTGTAGATGGACAGTTCTTTTATGTGTTGTCTATGTTTATGTTATGTAGTTTGAATTTATTGTTTTGTGAAATATATGGTTTTGCGTCCTGTGTCCTTTCACCAAATGTTGCTTTATTTCTAGAATATTCAGTAAATGTGGCAAATTTTCCACATTTGGTGAATTCCATGTGATGAAAATAATGATTTGATCAAAATAATTTGCAGTTGTTTCATTGTGACTATAGTGTGTGTGTTTTGTGCAGCTGGCGTTCAAGTACCTGTCATGGCTGTTATATCCATTGCTCGTCGGCTATGCCATTTATTCTGTTATGTACCTTGAACACCGTGGGTGGTATTCATGGATTCTGAGCATGTTGTATGGATTCCTACTTACTTTTGGTAAGCAACTGCATTATGTCATGGCATAATGTCTATTGCTGGGCTGAGTGATGTTTCAAGGCCAAATTTTGCAATATGATATGACAGCAAATGTTTAGCATGCATTGAAAAGCTGTCAGATAGCCAGGTTAATCTACAACATTGAACCACCAAGAGAAGAAATAATAAAAAAGAACTAAAAACAAAAACTGACTATCATGGAAAATCCGATCTGAGTCCTGGTCCTTGGAGACAGTCCTGACGGAGGAAGAGTATCTGGTGGAAAGGATACGTGAAACAGGTGGATTTTTATACTAAGCGTGATGTGAAAGAGTGAGGTAGTTACAGAGTTACATACTTCCTTTCTTCTGATATAGCAGTATATGTGCTGAAAAGGGACGTTAAACTCCAACCAACCAACATACATGTACGTCCTTGAATATGAGTAATATATCAGTGCATGTGTAATGCACAAGCTTTGACTCACTGCTGGCTTAGGATCTCGGAACTGGAGATGATCACTGCTGTGATCCTGTGGAGCAGTCTGGGCGGACTTCGACGTTGCTGATTCTTTTTAAGATATCGGCGCTATATAAATCATTTACTTGCTTACTTACTTACTTTCATTTGACACGTGAAATGTCAGTGTACGGCATTGTTATAGGCATTTATTGTAAGTCAAAGTAGTTGGTTGTCGGTGCACTTTAAAAACAGCATTGTACATTTAAATTAAATTACAGCAGACTGACTTTGCGGTACAATGTAATGGCTGCAGAATATGCCAAGAAAAATGCCATTTTAAACTGGGGAAGCACTGGGACAGTGCATATCTCCTCCGCCAAGGCACGTCTTACCAGTGTCGTGGTACGGATCTGGGTCCGTGATCTGGATCGCCACCAAAATTTAAAGAGCATCTGGCTTAAGCAAATTTGAGTGATGAGGTGCTGGCATGGTTATTTGTCTGGAGCGAGGTGCAAATGATTTGCATATGGTCCAGCTGATGCCAGTGCCAGCCCAATATCTCTTGCTTTGTTAAAATCCAGATTGGCTTAACCTTACTGAAGCCATCTTACCCATGATGCCCTGGAAAAGAGGCCGTTAAACGGGCGTCTGTGTTATAGTTACAAGAGATGAAGTGTAACCTACCTACATTCGTTATAGTGTTCATTTTCCAGGTGAACCTGGGTTAACTGGTTTCCTTTCACTTGCTTCAGAAGAAAACCTCTGGGTGTTATATTTACGGGCTGTGGACAGACAGACAGATACACAGACAGATGTGCATGACCATATTGATGCATTTCGTGCCGTCTACGACTCACGCGAAATGTAATAACATGTAATTGTGAAATGCGTGCACGTGTAGGGTTCATCACGATGACACCACAGCTATTCATCAACTACAAGCTGAAGTCTGTTGCTCACTTGCCGTGGCGCATGCTGACTTACAAGGCACTCAACACGTTCATTGATGATCTATTTGCATTCGTCATCAAGATGCCGATGCTTTACAGAATTGGCTGCTTCAGAGATGGTTAGCTACTTGGCTAATATTGTTATTCTACGAAACGTTCAAGGAAAGTGCTCTTGCTGTCACATTTTTCATGTCACTGCTTCAATAATTGATACCAGCTCTTGCGGCTACCATTATTGGTTCACAGCCAAGTGACCTTTATTTTCGTAGTGTCTGTCTGTTTGTGCAGAGTTTTTCTCAGCCATCTTTGATCCGATTTCGATCAAACTAGGACACATGTTATGTCTGGGTCTAGTTCTGTTCCCTAGAACTGTGCGACCCCTTGGGGGCTGGGTGACCCCTAAAAAACTTGTATTTTTAGGGGTTTTGGGGCTCAAAAAACTATCTCGTCCTACAGTTTTGATCAGATTGTGCTGATTTTTGATTATATTGTACAACGCACCAATACTAAAATTCTTTGGAGCCATTGCCATTTGGAAAATTAAGAAGTAGTAAATAGTGCATACATGCTTATCTCACAATAGTTTGTGCTGTGGTCTGTTTTTTGTCTTGCAGACATCATATTCTGCATCTTCCTGTACCAGCGCTGGATATATCGCGTTGATCCGAAGCGAGTTAACGAGTTTGGAACGTCCGCTGAGATGCTCGATCCGCAGCAAGTAGCTGACGGCCAGAACGGAACCGTTCCTGCAATCGACTCCTCATCCAACAATGATGAGGGTGCACCACATGGCACCGGTGATGTACTGGAGCCATCTCCTGAGCCTGACAAGTCCAAGGCTGACAAGAAGAAAGACTAATGAGAACATAATAGCTTTGTTGTTTAGATGCAGTGTGGAGTGGTTCGCTTGTTCAGTATGACTGCAACCTGACGTGTTTCGTGTGTAGGCGTTTTTATGTTGTTGTGATTACTGTTAGAATTGTTGCCCATCTGTGGTAGCCATCACATACCGTAATATAATTTGGAATGTTCAATTACATGCTGAATTGCCAAATTCTGGTGGTGCTGATGCATGTGTAACCATCATGCCCTAAACAGGATACAATACTGTAATGTAATTTTCCTTTCAGAATAGACCCGCACTGTTTCCAAGCTGCAGGTCATAAGAGGTGACCAAACATGGGCTTTTTTTAGTTGTTTTAGTTTAATTTATGTTATAGTATGTTTTTCTGGTTGCCTTCAGTGCTTTGACACTGTTGGTTGGGCCGCAGGAAGGGCATCCGGCCTGTAAAAAATGCAATGGTGGAGGTGGGCACTGGTTAGTCGGGATAGAGTGGCATCCAGCCAGATGGTCGGTGTGTCTGCCTATGTTAATCTTCCCTTGCACCATAAAGTCCAGAAGTTCTCTACTGGCACCGGCTCACCTGGGTGGTCCCAGAAAAAGGGCCGTAAAACGGATGTGTGTGTTTGTGTTTCTGATGCATGCTTATTGTCTTCTGTTAACCTAAGGTTTATTGTATATTTTTGTGGTTATTTCCTCTGGTTTTTAATTTTTTTCTTCTCAGTACTAGCCAAGCCATTGGCTGTGAAGAGCATCTCCGAAATGACCTACTTTGTGTCGAGTGGGATGTAATACCTTGACTCAGTCAATCACCTGTAATGTAAAACTGAATACGTGATACATTTTCATCAGTTATCAAGTAGAGGTCGCAGTGGCACTGGCATCTGCAGTGATAACATGCCAAACTGCAGTGTGAGAGATGCCGGGATCAAATCTTGCCATGGGCAGATACACAGTCACTGCAATAGACAGTCTTGCGCACATCATTACTGCATTGCCTAGGTCCTGTCAGCCTTTCACCCTCTGTAGCATAGTAAAATGAGTATCATATTTTGGGCTGAATAACAGTAAATGGCGATAGTGGATACGAATAGTAGCAGCCTTAATCGGCAGACTGTCCTTGTTGGTTTGCTTGGTCTGAGGGCTGGTGGTGGTGGCCACCTGGCCCTCAGTCTAGATTTATCAAATGAACTGGGTGAACTCTCACAAACGCTTTGACACAGTGATAGCACCATACGCATTTTTGTGGTGTTATTGTTATTACATAATGCTGTCCATACAGTGTGTATTACAAGTTACCGCGTTTTGGCTGAAAGTAAGTTTACAGTAAATGTTTGAGAATTGTAGGCATTTGGCACAAGATGTTAAGTGGTTGCTGGAAAATCTTTAGAATGGTGTTTTCGCCTACCAGTAACGTTGAGCATGGTGAGTAATGAGATGGGCGACCGTTTGAGGATAACATCGTGGTATGTAACCAGCATCTCAGGCCATCTCAGCCAATGACAGTTGTCTGTGGCTGGGAAGGTAACTGTAGGTCTGGCATTACACTGACTATGTGTCAGACTCATTGGCCCTCAGGCTACGAACACCCCTACGCTTGTGTGAGAGTATGGCACCTTTTTTACACACTGAAGGTGTATGGCCAAAAGTGGACACAATCACACATGGACAGGAGGACATGTTAAGTCTCTCGGCCAACAATTTATATACAGTATTCTTGAATGACAGTTTTCAACATGCCCGTGATGCATTAGATGCTGACAGATGCTTTTAGTTCAGCAAGGATGCCAAACAGGGCACGCACTCAAGAATACAGGAAATATGAACAGTAATCACGTGGGAACACCAACCTAATGCAATACATTAGTCTTTCAACTTATTTGCAGTAAATTCATAACCAGAAGAGTCCGATAGTTAATCTCACATATAAAATAAGTCACCAAATCAGAAGCATTACTTATTGCTGCTGCTTCACAGTTACTGTTGTTAAACAAGTATAAATCATAGTGCTTCATAAATTTCAGAAAAATATAATATTACTTGGTTTACGTGAATGCACAGAAATCCAGTTACACACGCTCAGATTTTCTTCATATTATCACGAGTTGCTCCTGGGTCCCAAAAGAGAACCTATGGATAACTGGAACAGGTTTTGTAGTCCACATGCTCCCTTCTTGTAAATGAAATTCACATCACTGGCTCTGACCTGGAAAAGTCAACTTTCTTGACCCACCAAACTAGTTATACATGCAGTAAAAGTACACAAAAAGTTACCTTCAGTCTTTTGACACTGTTGGTTGGGTATCAGAAGAGCATATGGCCTGTAAAAAGTTGAGTGATGAGACGCTGGCATGGTTGTCTGTTTGGAGCGAGGTGCAAGTGATTGCATAAGGCCCAGCTGATGCCACTGCCATCATCATCTCCTGCTTGATTAAAATCGAGAATGGTTTTTGCCTTTCTGGTGCTGGCTTATCCAGGTTATTGTGCAAAAGAGGCCGTTAAGCAGGCGTTTGTTTTAAAAGCAAACAAATCTGAATGCCCAAATACAACAAAGTGCAATATTCAAACTATGCCACATTTTATTACATTTTGCACGAGGCATAGCCGAGGCAAAATGTATGTTCGCCACAGCCGTCTATACTATGTGTCTGTCCCTCGCCACATTCCCACACTACTGAACACACCTGGATGTAACTTGGGGGAATGGAAGGGGGTGCCCTCTAGTTGTGTATATTGGGTGGATTTGCAATCGGTGCACTGATTTGATTGCTATAACAACACAGTGCCGAACGCGAAATGTCAGCAATTGCTTGAACTCGCTCGATGGCTGGTTCATCACAGCTAAGAAGCGGAAGTGGGCGTCCCATTTGTGGACCATGAAGAAATTCGGACATCTTTGTCCATTACCGACCAGTTCGGCGACTGCTTATCAGCTGCAAGCCAGTTGAAGTCATCCACAGCATTCCAGTTATTACGACTATGATCCAGGCCAGCCTTACGGAAGTCTTCGTCGAGATCTGCGTACGTCCAGTTGTATGGTGCAAACTGCACTGACGAGCAGTCCTCTATGATCGCTCGACTAGTTACATGCAAATAAAAGCTGGTGTTTGACGTGCGGTGAACGCGCAGCTGGTGGCACGCGACCACAATGGTTGACATCTGACAGTCATCGACGAATATTGACCCTGATGTAGGACCACAGAGCACGATGCAGTCCTGTACTGAAGTGATATGGACTGTGCTCGGTGAACCTTGAATTAATACACGGCACCCGGTAAGTGTCGACAGCACAACATCCTTCTTCTCCACATCCGTACTAGACAGCGTCAGCAACTCGTTGTCACATTTGGTGAAACCACATTCACTGGCTAGTATTATCTGTTGTTCAGATTGGTCAACAGAAGGCTTTGCATCAACCGCATCATTGCTATCACTTGTAGCTGATGATTCTAGCACAGTCTGTACATATCACACACATACAAGAAAACCATTATAACTCTACACACATTATTCTGCATTATATATTACAACTACATGATTGTCTATAAAATGTGGCTTATACTTTTCATATTGATTCTGACAATTCTTAAAAGATTAAATTTTTGCACCGTTTCAACGATGGGGAAAGAAATACTTAGGACATACATAGGGCGAAGTGACGTCACATATCTGTGGTCACAATGCGATCGCCATTTTGTATGTCAACACGTCGTACTGTGTGTAGTTAAATAGTGAAGATTCGTCGCATTATTCGAATAAAATTGAATCTGCTGGTTTAAGAAAATGTCCATACTTTCGCTATCTTATTAAGAAAGTGACATCTACTGACGCAAGAGTAACAAACATTTCGCAGCCCCACAAAATGGTGGAAAACACCAGATATGAAGAAATTACGTCACTGTCACCCTATGTATGCCAGACAGAGTGTCGACACATTCATTTGCGATGTGAAACATCTTACCATGACTGCATCCAGAACTTCCTTGTAATTAAAGGTGAAAAATAGAGCTATTATCAATGGTATCCTGCCTGCTATGTTCTGACTACCAGCCATTCCATTTTCACGTGGCAACACTGGGCATGTCATTCACACACATGCCTGTCACCACAATTTGGTACCAGTAGCAGGCAAAGGGCAGTGACAGTCGGAGGCTGGGAAGGTACAGCAACAGGAAAGCCACGGTAATGTTGAATTAGCCCAGAAGAAGTGTTCTGAGGGTCACTCACATTCAAGCTTCTAACTCATAAACAAGAAGTAATATCTCAGAAATGGTACCAGACAGACACAGTTACAATGAAAACTAATGGCATGTCACATCTGGTCTATCAAACAGCGCCATTCCCAATGACCTTGAGTAACTCTGTAGCCTTGAAAGTCACTTCGGAGTTCAGACGTATGAAACCTCTGCAAATCCAATACGCTACATTACCTTGATGATGAATAGGAAATCGTATGAATTGTCCCAACGAAACTTAAGCACTGTTTATGGCTCAAGGTCAGAGTCATGTATGCTAGACAAGTGGTAGTATCTGACATTAATGATAGGGAACAGCACCCAGCAAGTGCAATTCACCGGCATATCATAGCGGCGCGAGGTGGATGTTTTCAGCGGCGTCTGTTTGTCAACACGATAACTTCCGAACAATTAAATGTAGGATGATGAAACTTGGCC
>Ga0056133_10000156_pt1 | contig 14401 bp, 19 predicted proteins | sample WorMetGr2BELIZE1_FD_67351 | JGI IMG/M metagenome (GOLD analysis project Ga0056133, IMG submission 67351) | Marine gutless worms symbiont microbial communities from Max Planck institute for Marine Microbiology, Germany - Inanidrilus... ... | reverse complement strand
GCTGCTTTGCACTGCTATGCGACGACTGTGGGACTACTATGCGACAGATTTAGTCGCAAGAAATTTTTTGACATGTCAAAAACTCTCGCGCCGGTTTGCGTATCTGTGCGCCAGTTTGCGAATGATGGTACCACTCGGCGATTAATTTGGGAATAAATTGCGACGCACGTTCGCAATTTGGCGCAAACAGGCGCAGCTCTGTGAGATACGGGCTTAAAGGATTAGCAAGATATGTCTGATATATCCGGAGCTCAATATAAACATGCAATGATATCATCGCTGAAAGCTGACTGCGACGTCTCTAAAAGACCCGCTAATGCACCCACCATCCGCATTGCCAAACAATGAAACAACACGTACTGCAAAACAAGTTATAATTTATAGATGAATGTGAATTAGTATGCTGTTAACCAACATTAAAAGAAATAACGTTATGTCCAAGATCAAAAAATAAACGTAAAACACGTTCATAAAGTTACTGTCATATTCAGTCCTTTTTACTGTTAATTATGTACTGATGAGAAACAGCTGGTCATCATCACCTGACGTCTAGCAACAACAGCTATGCTACGAAAGCAGTGATAGGCAGGTGTTTAACTGTGTTGGTCAACAGCATCTGGCTTTGAATACAAGAGGATGTCCAGACTGGTAACTCTGGACGAGCTGGTGTCATTAGTTCACTGTCACTTTTGTCTGGTATACCAAGCGGGAAGACATTAACTGAACAGCAGCAGCAGCCACTGTCGGCAGTCTATCGCCTGATACTGTTGGCAGGTATTGCATTTCACTAGCTATCTTGCAAGTGATTATCGATCACCTCGGACATGATCGATATAAATGGCCTTAGCCAAAACTTCAATATATCCCTGTGGGATAAATCTCATGCCATTTCCTGCCTTTAACAATGGATCGCAGCAGAGACCAAAGTCCGACCACAATGTAAGTGGAACTTTGAATCATCCGAGTTCGATATGATGAGGTTCGACTGTACACTATTAATTTTACGGCAATTCTTTTGACAAACACACACACAACCATTTTATGGCCCTTTTCCGGCATTACCCAGGTGAGATGGTGTCAGAAGTAATCTTCTGGACTTTATGCAAGGGGAGATATCACAGGCAGACACACTGACAACCTGGCTGTGCGCCACACCATCCGGACTAATCAGTGACCCACCTGCCTCATCCCCCATTTTTATGCCGGATGCCCTTCCTGCTGCAACCCTCCCAATTTATCCTGGTCTGAGACAGGCACCAAATATGCTGGCTTGCACATCCAGTGAAAATAAACGGTTTAACAAGGTGTCTGATCCTTTACACATTCTTAGTAAAACCAACAGTAACTAGATTACCGGTAAATAAATTCAACATTTTCCTTCATTAACAACATTTAAACGAAAAAACTCGATATATCCATGTTCGACAAATCTGACAAATGTTATGAAACACAATAACAGACATGAAAAAATCACTTGGCACACAGACATTAGTGCAACAAACATGGACGCATCAATGTGTAAACACTAAAACAGACATCGACAACAGCATATGCAGGAAATATCCATTTTAAATTATGTTCACTAAAAATCATGTACCCATTTAAAATTATACCACCTGCACCATATATAAAGTAGTACACAAAGGTATCTTTCAGACTATCAACAGTTTCTAGTTTTAGGATCAAAATAATAAAAAGCCATGGTATATAACACAGTTTGTGCAGTTTTGACAGTTTCGACATTAAACAGGTAAATATACCTAGAAAAAAAAGGAAGACCTCAAGTGGAAAAATTAAGTGTACTAGTTTGAACTTATGGCCTATCATCAGGAACGTGAAAAATCGAAAAGATCATGCTTTACAAAATTTGTTAATCAAATTTTACAACAACCCATTTAACAGCCCTTTATCCAGCACAACCTAGGTGATCCAATACCTGAAAACCATTTACTCATTCACTCCCTATCTCTGTCGGCATTACACAATAATAAACTATCTCTATTCACTACAGCCATAGTATCCTCCTTCTGTAGTTGTTGGATGTGAAAGTCTTTTTTCCACAACTTCTCTCCAAGTTTTCCCTGGTCTACCTCTAGGTTTTACACCCATCACTTCATAATGCATGCATTTTGTCACCCAATCATTCTTGTCCTTACTTGAAGCATGTCCATACCGTCTCCACCTATTTTGCTGTAACACGGTAATTATATCATCCATTCCTACTCTCGCTCTCCAGTATACACATTGGTCCTAGCTGTGCTAGCCGGTTGATCTCTGCAGCGTCTACACACAAGGCTTGCTGGCAGTGATCATGCTACCCTTTATACCACTACACTTCTTGTGCACCCATTTCTAGCAGTCAGTACAGTGTGCTGAGTTTCTACCAACATCTCTACCACAAACACCACATGGCGTCTTCCACTATTCTGTACTCCCTTGCAGCTTTCTCCGCTAATCATAACTTTGGTTTTGTTCACATTCACTTTCATACCTTTACTCACCATTCCATCCTTCCATCAAATACCTTCATCAAATTATTAGCCGAACTCTACATATGATCAAATATCGTTTTCTTGATATCTAACAACATCTATATCAATTAAACTGCCTCTTGACTTGGAAGGACAACACGGAACTAATGACGACATCTACATGTGATTCAATAACACCACACTTTTTTCAACCAGCCATCTTTTCCAGAGTTACTCCAGGTTTCGCTAGCTTCCCACAAGAAAACGTTTATGACAACTGGAGCAGTCTTTTGTTGGATGGATGTTTTTCCTGTTATCCAACCAAAAGGGCAAAACACTGAAGGTAAATGCAGTGCAACATCACATTAACATCAGCATAGACCAACTACAGGTTATGGCAACCAAAAGAACGAAACAATGGCTCTAAAACATCCAGAGGTTAAAAAATTTAACGATGGTTGTGATTCAACTGATGACAGAAGACACGTTAATTAGATAAGTACGAAACCAGAGGAGCTGGCAATATGTGACAGTTAAAACATCGTGAAGATGACACATATTCAATCATTTTCTCACTCTTACCATCTTGCATGACCTCAACACCAGCTGGATAATCAGGATGCCATTCTTCTGGCTTCCGACTAATCTCCGGTGCCGGAAGTCGGCGCACGGTCGTCGTTATAATGCGTCGTGTCAGAGTGCCGCCAGCCTCGAGTGGTTCTTGCGATTCTTCAGTCGATGTGTGCCTTTCAACGCCGTCAGCATGTGGGTCTACAATGCCCTGTGGCAGAATGTCTACAAACTCGTCGACGTAAACGGCAACAACAACGTTGGAGGTTGTTCGTGACACTTCCACACCATCCTCGAGTGTCACCTCAGTGATGGGCTGCAGCTGTTGACGAGTCGTTACCAGCCGTCGCACGTAATTGTCACTGCCATCTTCAGCCTGTTCTGTCGTCTCACTTTTTTCTTCACTTTCGTACACATCGCCCTCAATAATCTGCTTCGTGACGCTCGGAAATGAGGCCAGCGGCGCAGTCGGCACTGGCTTATCCAGCTTCTCCCAGTCAACAGGCTGTGATGAAACATCCGACTTTCGCTCCACATGAACTGGTGATTCAATTATCGGCTGCTGGTCTGCATATTCAGTGGCTACCGGCAGCCACAAGGGTTCAGATGGAACAGCTTTTTCAACAGGTGAATCTTCAGCAGGTTCAGCAGCTGATGCCAGCTGCCAATCTGGCAGATTTAGTGGAACGATCGTTTTTCTTACTTGGAGAACTGGTGAATCCCCAGTTGTCCTCGGAGGTACTTGTACCTTTGACTGTCGAGTACCAACCTCGTCGTCAAATGACGTTTCCAAAAACTTGTCTGCCAAATACACCACAAAATACACACACATACATGAATAATGATAATAAAATACAATAATAATAACAAGTGGTCAAAGTAATTTTACACAAGGCTGCATCGCTGCTGCACATGGACGGTTCAATGGTATTCGCCAGGTGGCACCAATGTGGTCCCATGTAACACATGCTTTCTTCAGCCCGCCCGAGTCCACAACCCAAAGAGCATCTCAATCGGTTTAGATGTTTGTGCACAGCTTACGACAGTGTTGACAGGCATGCCCGGGCATGTCCTTTGCCCCAAAAATTATCCCTTCAACAGAGTGACCCTATACTTTACAATGGGCCACCCTTTTGCCCTCAATATTGCCCCTTTCCATGGCGGGATTTGGACCCCATTTAATAATGGTTCCTTGGGACCACCCGAGTCCTCAACCCAAATGGCATCTAGAGCGGTTCAGCTGCTTTTTGTAGGGCTCACTACTGTCACAGACCGACCGACATACCATATTACTCAGTTGGTAACAACAGACCGCATTTACGTCAATAGTACTGCGATGCAGCCTAATAATAATAATGATGATGATGATAAAATTTCTGTAAATAATACCAAAGTAAGCATAAACATGATAGCAATATCGAAAATATGTGGTGGCATCAGCGTCATCCGTGTTAATGTTTTATGAATCCATAGTATTAGCAATACTGTAAATATTTCATGTTTAACAAAAACATACATCCTATTTCACTTGTTGTTTAAAGAGCTTTCGTCTCTGGAGTTACTCCGTGCAGGACTGGAACCCCTAAAACGCAACCTAAGTTAAAATAACTGCAGCAGCTTTTACAGACCAGATGCCCTTCTTGTGGCCCGACCAACAGCATCAAAATATTGAAGGTAACTCAAATCACTCACACCAACCACGAAACAATCCCCAACATGGCCTTATCCATACGTAATCCACCAACTGACTCCTGACAGAAGGGATTCTGCACCATTAATACTGACAACAATGGGGGATGGAGGAGGTGAGCACTGGTTAGTCCGGATGGAGTAGCGCCCAGCCGGATGGTCGGTGTGTCTGCCTCTGTTAATCTTCCCTTGCATCACAAAGTCCAGAAGTTCTCTTCTCTCTTCTAGCACCGGCTCACCCGGTAGTCCCAGAAAAAGGGCCATAGAACGGTTGTGGTTGTAATACTGACAACAATGTGGTTTAAATTAGTGGTAACACGTCGACGCTACATACAAAAATTAGTTGCAACTGAGACTGTTAATTAGCATGCTATCATTTCTAGCATTACATTATGCCACACTCAAGTAATAAACTAGAGTTCGGCACGGCATTGGAAAATACCACAGGACTACCGTGGGAGTGGCAAAAAAGTTGCAGGACTACTGTGGGACCGGGAACAGTACATATGGTAATCCAGTGGGAGCGGTAATGCATAATTGAGGACAGGCATTGTCAGTTGAAGAGCTACAGTGCTGATGGCCTGTTATTTTTGCGTGGACTTAAGGAGCAGCATTACCATTTGTTGACCAAGAAATTTGACATGAACAGTGTATTACTTCCAAATGACTTTTTTACTCGTATGAAATGAACAAATATTACAATTGCTTATTTTGTTTATGTTAAAAATGTATTCATGTAAAATATAACTTGTGAGAATGGGATGGAACCGGCAATGACACTGACAGGAATGGGACGGGAGCGGGAGCTATGCCTGCAGGAGTAGGATGGGAGCGGGACAAAAAACACGGCAGTGGGCCGTAAAGCAGTCCCGTGCAAAACTCTGTAATAAACCACATGATAAACAATTACTTATCATGCAAATTGTGTTAACTGTTAATTTCACAAGCAGTACTATTACTGCTGTCTGTTTCTGTATAACATATTTTTTTCAGAGTTACTCTAAGTTGGGCTGGGTCCACCAAACAGAACCTTTCAGCAAAACTTGAGCAGGCTTTTCACAGGCTGGACGACTTCCCAGTTGGTCAAGTATCAATTTCAAGGCAACAAATGTAACTCAAAGCGCTGACATTAACTAGGGAAAAATCACCCAGTGGACCGCAGCCTTTGCTGATCCACCAACTAAGGGAAGGAACGCTGCTCTCTTAGAGCTGGCTATCTGGGGCGGTACCAGCTACATGCAGTAACAAATAACAAATGGTCAAAGTAATTTGACATAAAGCTGCATTGCTGCTGCAGACATTCGGTTCAATCGTATTTGCCAGATGGCGCCAATGTACCCTCCCATGAGGGCATACTGGCGCCGCCTGAAAAATACAAATGAACTTGTGCTTCCTTGCTCAACCTATGGAGATGCTGTTTGTGCTGAGGACTCGAGTGGGCCCAAGGAACCATGTATTAGATGAGCATCTAGATCTTTCCATGGAAAAAGGCACTTTTGAGGGGGGCCCACTGTAAAGTATAAGAACACTCTGCAGTGGACTGTGCAAAAACAGCTGAACCGATCGAGATGCCATTTGGGTGGTGGGCTTGGATGGGCCCAAGGAATCGTGTATCCGATGGGAGTCCGGATACCCCATGGGAAGGGGCAATTTTGGGGAAAGAGGTGCCCACTGTAAAGTATAGGGACTTTGTGCTGTCAGCTGTGCAAAAATGGCTGTACCGATCGACTTGCCTTTGGGTTGTGGACTCACGTGGGCTGAAGGACGGCACATTGGCACAACCTAGTGAATACGATTGAACCATCTGCTGCAGTGATGTGGCCTTATGTCAAATTACTTTGACCACTTGTTACTATTATTAATATTACTGTACTTTAATAGCTTCATACATTAAAAGAACAATTTTGGAATAAGTTTACACGAGCTACATCATCAAAAAACTAATAAAATTGTCGGTGAATGATATGAACAGAAAAAAGTTAAATGTTATAATAAGTATAAAAAAGCTAAAAACCACAATTCTATGTTTTTGTTATTCGTAAGGTTAGTATATTAGTACAAATGTCAAAAACGTGCTATCATTTACCTGTTATCATGACGCCACAACATCGCGAATGCATGCCACTTGATAACACATTATTAGTGAGCAAAAAATACATGCAGCAACAACGTTGATGGCTTCATGCAAAACGGACCTGTACCACTTTACGACCAACAAACAGCATTGTTGTGCAACTTATAAAACACAAAAAGTTGCCTGGACAGTGTAAATGCATTAATTAACACACGGTGGACAGTTAGTACTAACACTGACGCTCATGCATGTTTAAGCCCAAACCCTACGCTGATGGCGTTCAGCGGATTTATAACAACACATAATAAAAAGGTTCTGCCAAACCAGCACACATGTCAAACATCACACAGCCAAAAATCCACTGGCAGGCAACAATAAACAAAATCAAAATCTGCAGGTAAGTCTGCTGACATGTACACCGCAAATCCGCTGAATTGCAAACGCAATACTGTCAATGAACACCTTATTCTAATATATTATTGTATTAGTCAACGTGTTAAATGGTTAATGTTTTCTACTGTTGAACAGATACGTAACAGTTTAGTCCACAGAATAATAAAAAATTATACGTAATACATCTGACTGGTATTTAAATGAGATTGTAGGTAGGTACATCATTTCATGTGTCACATAGTGACTTACGTCAGATTCAAATTCTACATCGCTAGCACTCATATTTCACTCATAGTTACCAGTCTACTCTGCCAGTGATAATGGATCAAAAAGTGTTAAATGAACACAACGTCGACAGTTAGTACTAACACTGATGCTCATGCACATTTAGGACCAAACTAAGGCCTGGTACAAATGTGGGAAAATAATGCTAAATAAATAATATAAACAATATATGACAACACAAATATCACATTGCTACTGCACATGCAATCATTTTACAGTCACCACAGAACAGTAACAGGGAGATGGAAATTTTAAACATTTCTAACAAAAGTTCAAAACTCTGAACGTATCTTATGTCACATCGTTAGTAATTAACAACAGGCTGCTGTTGTCCTGTGTTAAGATGCCTGAGAGTGGTGTGCCACTGCATGAGATTCCAGGATTAAATCCAACCATGGGCAGAATATGATGATAACTACTCCACCACTCTGATACAGTCATGATCCATTACCAGATATCTTCTGTGATTTTATGGTGGACCATCACGGCGGTATTTCTCCACCTTTTTAGGTTTATGTGGTCGGCCATCATGCAAACACAAAAACAGACAATATCAAAGACTGGTGGAGATAATGGCTGAACCAACTCACAGCCTGTCGGTGTTGTCGTCGGACCTTCAAGGACCGCCAGCGCCTGCTGTTTCTCCTCCTCACTGGTGACCTCCTCCACGTTGTGCATGCATTGGTTGACGATGTCCTCGCGATTGATTCGCTGCAGCGCACGTTCCAGCTCATTGCCCGTTGCGTTCTCCTTGTTCTTCTCGATCCACTTGTGAAGTACAACTAATGCCTTCACACAGCAACACACAACCACCTCCGGTCTTAGTCCATGATAATGATGGACAGCAGTTATCCACCATCACCTCACTTCAACAACCGTTTCTTCAGGTGATCCCAGGTTAGCTCGTTTCCCCATCGGTTTCTTCCACCTCTTGCTGCGGGACAGAACCTTTGGAAATAAGTGCAGGTTTTCTACAGGCCAGATTCCTTTCCTGTCACCCAGTGTCAAAGAACTGAACAGAACTGGAAGACTGACTCCAACCAGCAATACTCAACCACTGGCCTCATATTTCCATTCACAACCGGACTCCTGACTTCAGTTGTTATGTATCAATAAAAAGCCAAAAAACATTACAGACATGACTATAAGGACTTCGTTACACTGGAAATTTGTGACAGCAAACAAGAACCAGAAAGCCCCGGAATGGGGCGGCGATACACCATGCATGCACGGCTTTGCTAATTTTCGGAAGTTCAAAAGCCCTGTGACCTTGACCTTGGATCAGGTCAAGGCCATATCAGCATGCACAGTACCTGTAGTACTACCAGCATGCCCAACCATCTGCCTGTAGCGTCACGCTCTACGGAAATATGGCCGTTTGAATGTCGTGAAATATCGACATTCGGCGAAGTTTGAGCTCTCGTGATAGCTTTCCCAGAAGCAAAGTCGAAAATTGGGCTACAACAAGCTGTAGTCCAGGTCTCATACTATCACTGACAAACATCAGTTTTGAGCTCCACGTGAAAGTGGTGAAGGAGATAGATCTGGAAATGTGCAGTTATGGGCAATTGTTGGAAGTTCAAATGCTCCGTGACCTTGACCTTGACCTTGGATCAGTTCAAGGTCATATGAACATACACAGTACGCGTAGGACTACCAGCGTGCCCAAGCATGTGACTGTAGCGTCATGCACTACCGAAGTATTTTGTGAAGTATGGACATTTGGCAAAGTTTGAACTCTCGTGACAGCTTTCCTAGAAGGAAATTAAAAAATCAGCTCAGATACGCTGTAGTCCAGGTCCCATACTATCACCACCAACCATTAGTTTTGAGCTTCACACGAAAGTGGCGGAGGAGATAGACCGGGAAATGTGCAGTTATGGGCAATTATCGGAAGTTCAAATGCTCCGTGACCTTGACTTTGACTTGGATTGGGTCAAGGTCATATAAACAAACATAGTACGTGTAGGACTACCAGCGTGCCCAACCATGTGATTGTAGCGTCACGCAGTACCGAAATATGGACATTTGAATTTCATGAAATATGGACACTGGGCGAAGTATAAACTCTGGTGATAGTTTTCCTAGAAGGAAATTCAAAAATTGCGCACAGACAAGCTGTAGTCCAGTTGCCATACTATCACCAACTATCAGTTTTGCACTCCACACAAAAACAGCGGAGACAGACCTAGAAAAGTGCAATTTTCACAACTTCGGAAGCTCCATGACCTTGAACCTGACCTTAGATCGGGTCAAGGTCACACTGGTGTGCATACGTGGTCGAGGTCTACCCACACACCAAATTAGATGGAAATCGGAAAACCTTTTTGTGGATGTACAATTGTACATATGGACAGACAGACGGACACACCTAAGTTCCAATCTACCAGGTCATCGGTAGGTGATAACCTAAAAATTAACGTTGATTAAAAAGTTAATTAAGTATGGGTACATCATGATTAATACACATATTACACAAGTACATTTACATCCAGCAATGTGAAAGGTGAAAGCTTCACTTCTAGTCTATGTGCATGGGCCAAAAAACGCCAGCCAAGTCTGGCCTGGCCTGAGCCAAAGCTCGGCCTGCCCGAAACCAATTACAGTCCAGCCCAGCCCGGCCTGACTCGGCCCATTTATCGCCAATATGTAAAACACTGAATGTAAAAACAATGACGTCACATGCGGCGCTGGCAATAGTGTCATGCACGTGCTGGGCAAGTTCCACAACTGAATATTGATTACCACATTCCACAGTTGCAGTTTCAACTTGCATTAGCTCTGCTCACTTCACAGACAGACACCTGTTTAACAGTCTCTTTTCCAGGACAACCTGAGTAAGCCGGCACCAGAAAGGTTGAACCGTGCTGGATTTTAATAAAACAAGAGATGACATGGTGGCAGTGGCATCGACTGGACCATATGCAGATCATTTGCACCTCACTCCAGACAGATAACCACGCCAGCACCTCATCACTCAATTTTTTTACTGGCCAGATGCTCTGCCTGATGCCCAACCAACAGTGTCAAAGCGCCGCTCACTTCACGGCTAACTGGAAAATGAATCAGAAGAACAAATGACACCACAAAAACACACAATTGTTTTACAGCCATTATACAGCTCAGCCCGTATTAGCTGGCACCCCAGTTAATAACTGGAGGTTTCCATTGGAGCAAAGTTTTACTGCCCACATGCCCTTGCTGATGGCAACTAGCACACTCACATTATGAAGAAGATCTCTACTGTAGAAGAATGAACAACAACCAACAATAAACGAGTCTGATACAACTTAAGGTAAAACATGCATAGAGGATGTTTCTCATCAACAGTGATGGTTAATAACCTGTTCACTGACGTAGGCGTAGTCACGCTGGATGGCAATGATCTCAGGCTGTGTAAGGCCGAGCTGCCTACCTAGTGGCACCCAGTCACTCTGCAGGGCATCGGCAATGTCAGTCAGTCGCAGTTCTGCTCTCGAAATCTGGTCCACTCCACCTGCTAGCAACATACATAACAATAATAGCAGTAAGACAGACACCCATTTAACGGCCTCTTTTAAACGACAACTTGGGTAAGCCAGCACCAGAAAGGTTAAACCAATCCCGATTTTAATGAAGCAAGAGATGATAGGGTGGCAATGGCATCAGCTGGACCATATACAAATCATTTGCACCTCGCTCCAGACAGATAACCACGTCTGCACCTCATCACTCAATTTTTTACAGGCTGGATGCTCTTCCTGACGCCAAACCAACAGTGTCAAAGCACTGAAGGCAAACAATAATAACAGTAACCACACAACCAAAACCGTTTATGGCCCTTTTTCCGGGACCACCCATGTGAGCCGGTGCCAGAAGAGAACTTCTGGACTTTATGGTGCAAGGGGAAGAATAACAGAAGTAGATACAACGTGTCAACGACCATCCGGCTGGGCGCCACTCCATCCGGACTAATCAGTGCCCACCTCCAGCATCCCCATTTTCTACAGGCCGGATGCCCTTCCTGCCGCCCAACCAACAGTGTCAAAGCACTGAGGGAATAATAACAGTAAAATTAATAATAATCATCATTATCATCATCATTTAACTTTTAACATGCATACCGTTCAGGAAATATCAAGCATGGAATCTCAAAGCAGCTGCACAGAGGTACATAACTAAAAGCTCTCAGAGAAACCGATACACTATAGGGACAGTGACACAGTGTCAGATGGAATAAATAAATACTCCAAACATTTTCCTCCAAATCACATCTTTGTCATGCTGTTGCTGAGGTTTATGGCCCAAGTAGGCAGAACCTGGAAGCATGACAAAGATGATCAGCACCAGTAACACATTTGTCATTTTATAGTGAGCCAATCAAATAATTTTGTTCTCAATTCCCTACAGTTGTAGTTATCTGCATTTACATTTCATAATCAGATGCACTGTCTATTCTAGACGCACTTGCAATCTGTCACTTCACTGCAACACCAGTATGTATTTAATTCACATAAAACTCGTGATATCCAGTAGATAAAGCTCGGTAATGTGTACCAACAAGTACATACCAGGTGCAGCATTTTTCAACGCCTCACTCAGCTGAATCTCGCTGACTTCCAGGTCCGGCGTCTGTGCATCGTGACCAACAGGGCCAGGAAGCACTATGTTCAGTACACAGATTGGAGTCGGTGGAGTGTCGGACGTCCTCGGCGTAGGGAAGAACACCACCTGGCCAGCTGGCTCAGCCTTGAGGTCCCGCAGACGCACAACCAGCGGCAGGCGGTTTTCACGAAATGGTCGAAAGCCGACGTAGAGTGGCTCGGTGGACTTGGTCAGTGGCTGCATGTTGCCGATAACTTCAACGAACTGACGGTGACCCTCCAGCACCTGCACGCAACATGCCACTGAATACACTGAAAATCAATTACAGATAAATGACAAAGGTAATCTCATAATTGATACAGGCATATAGTCCCAGAGCCAATCTCAATCACATTGCAGACACTAAGTTGTAAACCTCGTGGTAGGCTACAATTAGTTTCTGCCAGGCCCTAATTTATCTTCCCATCCACATCAATGGCCTTTGTCACTGTCAAATTACACTGTATAACTCGACCAAGAGAAAAGCAAAAATCCATGATGGCTATACACTAAAACCTTCTCTTGTGAAGGGATTCAATATGGGAGCTAAAACCATAACCTGCTGTTTACGAATCATATGCTTAATAATTACACTGATATGCCACATTATTGCTCCGAAAAACACACTAGTCAATATTCGTTTTCAACACAATTTGGCATACATCTTAACATGGACATATTCAAAACAAACAAAAAAACATCATCAAAGCAACGAGTGTTAAGAATGTGTTATGTGCACAGTATTATCAACTGAACATGCCTTTGGCAACAATAAAGATCAGTTGTGTAATGTGTACACACAGCATGATTATCTGTCTGGAGCGTGGTGCAAATGATTTGTCTCATTTGAATATATTAATTATTACGTGTTACGTTACATGCAGTCATACACGTGCACTAACAACCAATTATCTCTGGCCAGTTGGCAGTGAAACTCAAATGCGGCCACTGTGGGAGTCAACAATGTACCAGATATTCCACAATGTAGCGTAGCGATATGTTTAAGACACAGAGGATCATTATCATGATTTTATTAATGCTAAATCTCATGGTGAACAAATTTAGAAAATTAGTTAAAATTTGGTGAACTTATGGCCAAGAGTATAATGGCACCTCATACTGGCCAATGAACTGGTTTTCTGAACCACCACATATACGATGACTACAAAATGCTACAGGTAAGTGTTTACGTAACAAGAAGCTGCTACAAATCATGTCATGGCAACTGTAACAACAAAGGCTAAAATGCAGTAATACTACAAATACTACTACCACATCTGTTTAATGGCCTTTTTTCCAGGACAACCTGGGTAAGCCGGCACCAGAAACGTAAACCATTCTGGATTTTACTGGAGCAAGATATGATGGGGTGGCAGTGGCATCAGCTGGATCATATGCAAATCATTTGCACCTCGCTCCAAATAGATAATCATGCCAGTACCTTACCCCTCACTTTTACAGGATGAATGCCCTTCCTGCCGCCCAAGCAACAGCATCAAAGCACTGAAGGCATTAATACGACAAATAAATAACACTGTATAATACCTCTACGTCGCGACTCCTGGCAACCTCGACGAAATGTTCTTGTCCTTCGAGAGTCTTCTCCACCTTGTCATCCGTCATGCAGAACACTCGCAGTCGAGCCTCTGTTAGGCTGCGGCGCTTGGCAAACAGCACAAACTTGGACATGAACGGCACAGCAATCAGCTCATCATACAGACTCGTTGCCATGCGTGTTGACTCCTTCACGTTTGAACAGTCAATCAACCAGAACCTATAAATCCACAACATTTGTCGGCTATATACCAAAAAATGTCACGTGATATAGCATTTCTGAGGTTTTCAAGTTGGGTACATGAATGACAATTGCAAATCTTTCTACTTCACTTGCACTCCACTAAGGCAGTGACTGCCACAATCTTCAGTATGCAAAATCCAGTTAGTTGGAGTTTAACATCCCTTTTCAGCACAAATATGGCTATATCAGAGACAAAAGGTCAGGGGTGGTGAGTTATCCTTACCCAATGAAGGAAGGCTAGTGATATATTAACCTCAACCCTGGCTGCCTTTTTGTTCACCAGCCACCCAAAAGGGGAAAGGGATCGAGAAGCTCATAAAAATTATTATGCTAGCACCTACAACAGGGGGAGACAACTATCACACCATAAGACAAAATTAAATCAAATACAACAAAAAACTAGAATGTGGGCCAATGCCCAACGTGATGGCCGCCCTGTCGAATATAGGTGGCGCCCTCTGTTCAACGCCGCAAAGTTTGGCTGACGCCCACTACTAG
>Ga0056133_10000150_pt1 | contig 14657 bp, 10 predicted proteins | sample WorMetGr2BELIZE1_FD_67351 | JGI IMG/M metagenome (GOLD analysis project Ga0056133, IMG submission 67351) | Marine gutless worms symbiont microbial communities from Max Planck institute for Marine Microbiology, Germany - Inanidrilus... ... | reverse complement strand
CGCCGACCAGTACCGTCGAACCCGGCCCATCAACCCCACTCCACAAATGCCCACTATCGATAATGGACACTATCGCCAGACCAACGCCGATAAACAGAGCGGGTTCACCGGACGGTTACACCGAAACAGCGATCGTGAATGCGGTGCCGACCGAGGAAATTGATCATTTCAATCTCGGTTCCTTGAGACAACGATGGATCATGAAACGGCATTAGCGGGCTAGAAACTGGCCTACGCAGAACAGCCGAGACAACTATGCCCTCGGCGTATGGCTTAGGTGCACGGTGGATGTTGGATCGTTGTTTTGATCAACCTGAGTTCGGAGGACCAATAAGAACGCACATAACAGCCATCAGGATTAACCGGCCTTGTCGTGGCGTTGGTTGCCCAGTTTGCGTCGCGATATCAATTCAGCCAGGATCTTTGTACGGCGGTATGGGCTAAACCGATCCCACATGGCAATTTCCTCGGACGTTCGCCAGCAGCCCATGCAAAACCCGCTTGTTTCGTCGATCATACATAAATCGACGCAAGGTGAACCGGCAGCGCGTTTCGTCAACATCGATTTGTTCTGACCCAGGGTATCGAATTCGTTCATACCATTGTATTTGATTTGGTATTTTGGCCTCCTAATGCAACCGGGTTTTTCGGCTCAATCCTCGGTTCCGGTCGAAAAAAGCACACGCAAACCAATCAGCATTCCGTCTGACTGTCCAAACCGGCTTATGAATCGCACTCGCCAATTGTCTGCTTTGAACTCGAGCGAAGGAGCCCTATCAACCATACATACGACGTCCGGAAAGTGGGGTCAGCCGCATAAAAGGCCCTCAGAACCTGGTGGTCCGCCCTTCGGTTAAAGCGGCCGAGTGGAACCCAGAGCCTTTACTCCCTAGTGGAATCTTCCTCTTGGGGTGCCGGCTAATCCTCAGCCGGAACCGGTCCCTTCCAGCATCTTATCGATCAGGAAACACTGGAACATGGTGATACCCATTTTCTGCCCCATCTCCAGTCCCTGCTCGTCGTCGAGCCGAGCCAGGCAGAGCTGAATGCCGCTGTCCAAGAGGTACTTGATGTCGTCCTCGTAGATGGGCAGGACCGATTCGGCGCCCTGTCGCCAGAAGATCTTGCCCATGGAGGCATTGAGCCGCTTGAGGCTGACGATGCCGACGGACTCCGGGAAGATGGCGTCGACGCAGATGGTGCCGTTGCGATTGAGGATGAGTTCGCTGGCCACCATGTACTCGTCGTACTGCTGCAGCATGTTGGCCTGGCGGAACTCGAAGGCGATGTTGGAGAAGGCCTGGTCGTCGTCGCCCTGCATGATCGCCTTGAAGGCGTCGGTGAAGACGCTCTCCACGTTGATGTTGATGGAACATTTCACACGCATCGGGTTGACCTCGCCAAAGGCCTTCAAGAGCGCCTGGTCGAGAGTCAGGGTCAATTGGTTGAAGAGGTTACCCGAGCCCCGGAGCTCGACCTTCTTGAACACGTGGTCCTGCAGTTCGTTCATGGCGACGAAGTATTCGTGCATGACGTCGGACGGTTCCTCGCCCGGATTGATCACGGCGATCCGCTGGTGGCGGATGAAGACCCGTGAGAACTGCTTGGCCCCCAGTTCCGAGCTGACCTTCTTGACGTTGTCGATATCGTCCTCGAGGAGCGGGCGCAGTTTCTCCGGCTTCTTGTCGCCGCTCTTGCCCGGCTGTTCCTCGATCCGCTCCAGGTACTTGATGGCGTTGCCGAGTTTGATCCTGAGGTCGATGCCGCGAATCAGGCGCGACTGGTCGATGAGACCGAACTGTTCGGGAAAGTAGGACTGGATCAGGCGCAGGATGGCGACCTTCATGTCCGACATCATGCCGACCTGGTTGTATTCGGTCATCTTGAGCAGGAGCGCCCGGTCCGGCTCCGCCAGTTCAAAGAGCTGCGCGTTGAAGCGCTCGCGCAGCTCCCACAGAACCCGGTCGAAATCGGACCAGAACTCCTCGGTGGCGTTGCCGAGCGGCAGCACGGAAACGGAGATGAGAACCAGGGTGGTGAAGTTGCCGGTCTTGCCCTGCATGCCGCGCAGGCGTTTGAGGAGCTCCGATCCCGGGGGTGCGACGTGAATGCGGACCCTGTTCATGGAATACCCCGAGCCAATGAATTCGCCGGCATCGCTCAATCGCGACCGCCGCTCGATCCGGGGCGACGAAACACATCACCCTTAATGCAACTGTAGGCAGGATAGGACGAAACGCCTGGAGAGAGAAGCGTTTCGGCCCCGATTTCAACTCCTGCGCAAGTCTAGACCTTCACCCGCTCGCTTCTCGGGTCGTACATCGGCCTCAAGGATGCCGCCGCCGGGAACCGCTCGCCGGCGATCTCGACCTCATAGCTACCGGCTTTGACGTAGTCGGCATCGACGCCCGCCTCGTTCTCCACGTAGGCGAGACCGATGGCACCGCCGAGCGTATGGCCGTACATGCCGGACGTCATGTAGCCGCAAATGGCGCCGTCCCGGTAGACCGGTTCGTTGTGGTAGAGCATCGGCTCCGGATCCTCGATCTTGAACTGCACCAGGCGTCGCTTGAGGCCGTTGTCCTTCTGGCGGAGCAGCGCGTCCTTTCCGGTGAAGCCGCCGTTCTTGTCCCAGGCGACGGCGAAGCCAAGGCCGGCCTCCAAGGGTGTGTCCTCGTCGGTGATGTCGTGGCCCCAGTGGCGGTAGGCCTTCTCGATCCTCAGAGAGTTCATGGCATGCATGCCGGCATGGACCAGCCCGTACGCTTCGCCGGCAGCGGCGACGGTCTCATAAACGGAAGCGGCGAACTCAGTCGGCATGTAGAGCTCCCAGCCGAGCTCGCCCATGTAGGTGATGCGCGAAGCCCGGACCATGGCGTAACCCATCTCGATCTCCCGCGATGTGCCGAACGGAAAGGCGTCGTTGGAAAGATCGGCCGGCGTCACGCCCTGCAACAGGTTGCGCGCCTTCGGACCCTGGACGCCGAGCACGGCCATGCCGGACGTGACGTCGGTGAGCACGCAGAGCGCCCCTTCGGGGATGGCCCGTTTGAGCCAGGCGAAATCGCGGGTTTGCGCCGCGGCGGCGGTGACCACCAGATAGGCGTCCTCGGTGAGGCGCGTCACGGTGAGGTCGGCTTCGATGCCGCCGCGGTCGTTGAGCCACTGGGTGTAGACAATGCGCCCCGGCTCGACGGCGACGGTGTTGGCACAAACGCGGTTGAGCACGCTCTCCGCGTCCGCCCCCTCGAGCCGGAACTTGGCGAAGGACGACTGATCAAAGAGCCCGACCCCTTCGCGCACAGCCCTGTGTTCGGCGGCTGAATGCTCGAACCAGTTCTGGCGCTTGAAGGAATACGCGTACTTGGGCTCGACGCCCGCAGGCGCGTACCAGTTGGGCCGCTCCCAGCCGGCGACCTCGCCAAAGCACGCCCCCTTCGCCTTCATGGCCTCAAAGAAGGGCGACTTCCTGACGTTCCTGGACGTACGGTACTGGTAGAAGGGCCAGTGCACGTCGTAGAGCAGGCCCAGGGTCTCGGTGACCCGGTCATGCAGGTACTTGCGGTTCGATTGGAACGGCAAGTTGCGGCGGATATCGACGCTGGCGAGATCCCCCGGCGGGTAGCCCTGCTCCAGCCACTCGGCGATGACCTTGCCGATGCCGCCGGCCGATTGGATGCCGATGGAGTTGAGCCCGGCGGCGACGAACAGCCCGGGCAGTTCCGGCGCCTCGCCCAGGTGATAGCGGTCGTCCGGCGTGAAGCTCTCCGGCCCGCAAAAGAACTTCTGGATTCCGGCCGTCTCCAGGGCCGGCATGCGGTGGATGGCGCCTTCCAGGATCGGCTCGAAATGGTCGAAGTCGTCGGGCAGCTCGTCGAAAGAGAAGTCGTCGGGGATACCGTCCATGCCCCAGGGCTTGGCCACCGGTTCGAAGGCACCGACCAGCAGTTTACCGGCGTCCTCCTTGTAATAGGCACAGGCATCGTAGTCGCGGTAGACGGGCAGGTCCGGGGTCACGCCCTCGAAGGGTTCGGTGACGATGTAAAAGTGCTCGCAGGCGTGCAGCGGCACGTTGACGCCGACCGTGGCGGCGAGATCGCGGGTCCACATGCCGCAACAGAGTATGACGGTGTCGGCAGCGATCGACCCCTTTTCCGTCTCGACGCCGGTGACATGATCGCCGTCGTGCAGGATGCGCGTCACCAGGGTGTCCTCGAAGATCTGGGCGCCGCCCATGCGTGCACCTTTTGCGAGCGCCTGGGTGATGTCGATGGGATTGGCTTGGCCGTCCGACGGGATGAAGATGCCGCCGATGATGTCGTCGATATTGAGGAGCGGGTAATACTCCTTGCAGGTCTCGGGGCCGACCACATCGACCTTGAGATCGAAGACTTTGGCCATGTCGGCGCGGCGTTTCAGGTCCTCGAAGCGCCCGTCGTGGGTCGCCGTCGACAGCGAGCCGTTGATCTTGTACCCGGTCGCCTGGCCGGTTTCCTCCTCGAGGCCGAGATAGAGCTCGGCCGTATACTTGGCCAATTGCGTCATCTTGTGGCTGTCGCGGAGCTGGCCGATCAGGCCGGCGGCATGCCAGGTGGTGCCGCAGGTGAGCTGCTTGCGCTCCAAGAGCACCACGTCCTGCCAGCCGACCTTGGTCAGGTGGTAGGCGATCGAGGTACCGATGACACCGCCGCCGACGATGACGGCGCGGGCCTGTTTCGGGAGTTCCTTGGCCATTTGTCTTTTCTCCTCTGGGGCCCCGCGGAAACCCAGGGGCCCTTCTCAATTCGATCAGTACGACGGCGGCGCCAGCACCCACAGCACCACCGTCTCTTCCTCGCCCGGGTTCCAGCAGCGGTGCGGCTCCGAACTGGCGTAGGTGAAGGCGTCGCCCGGCCCCAAGGAAAAGGCCCTGTCGCCAACCGACAGTTCCAGGCGCCCGGAGATCACATAACCGCCGACCTCGCCGGACCCGGCATATTGGGCGTCGGCGGTCGAGGTGCCCGGCTGGAAGGTGCCGAGGATCATCTCGAAGGTGCCCGAGAAGTTGGGCGACAGCAGTTCCTCGATCATGCCGGTGCCGGCGAAATCGAGTCTCCGCCGGTTGCCGGCCCGCACAACATGGTCACGCTCGCCCGCCGGTGCGTTGGCCGCGCCCTGGAAAAACCAGTTGATGGTCACACCCAAGGCCTCGGCGATCTCACGGAGCACCGGTATGGTCACCGCCGACAGGTTGCGTTCGATCTGCGAAAGATAGCCCACCGACTTGCCGGTGGCGTCGGCCAATGCCTGCAGGGTGACCCCGCGCCCCTTCCGGAGATCACGGATCTGTTCACCGACGGGGATGGCATCGGAAGCGTTCGCCTCGTTCACTCCGTCCATCTTCATTCCCCTGTTCGACGGTCGGCCCGCTGCCGGTGCCGTTACATCAGAACGGGGAAGATAGAGCATGGTTGTGAAAAATTGAATAGAATTTTCACGACCATGAAATTGCTTGGCGCTTTTGTCTTATTTGCCGACCGCAATAATGCCACTGAACCCGTCGAGAGGGGCCGGTCGATCACCTTCGTTCCGGAGCCTGCCGACAGAGCCGGCCCGCCCCGTCTTGGCGGATCATCGCATCGACCGTCTCATCGGATCCCAAACTCCATTGGCCAAGGCGACCGCTCCGGCCTAGCCTGTCGTTCGGCATCACAGAACGATCGGACCGGCTCGCGTGGCGAACCGAGCGCTCCCGGCTAAAGCAGGAACCCTCCCGGCCGGGCCGCCGGCCGGGACAGTCCGCCCATGACCTACCTGCGGCGCCACTGGCGGGGCGAGCTGTCCCTGGCTCTGTCGTTCTGGGTCAACCTGGTCCTCGTCCGCGCCGTCCTGCTCGCCGTTGACCAGCTGTTCCAGCCGCCGGTGACCGAAAAGATCGCCACGGTTCTGTCGCTCGCCGTCGCCTACTTCGCGGTCAGCTTGATCATCGTCTATCCGTGGCAGGTGGTCGGTGTGCTGCGCGCCACCGACCGCCGGCTCGGGCAACTGGGATCGTCCGCCGTCATCTTCGGTGCCCAGGTCGGCATCGTCGTCAGCCTGCTGCCGACCGGCATCAGCGCCTTCACCACATTCCAGCCGCTGCTCGTCGACGAACCGGAAACGCCTGCCTGGGTTCTCCGTGAGCGCGAACGGGCCTCGAAGTACGACGTTTCCGTGATCGAAGACGGCCGCACGGTGCGTATCGCGGGTGAGTTCGAACTGGGCCTGCGCCGCCGTCTCGAGGCGGTGCTCGACACCAACCCGGGTATCGAAACCGTGGTCCTCGACAGCGACGGCGGCTATGTCACTCAGGGCCGGGCCGTCGCCAAACTGATCGAGGCCAGGCGCCTCGACACCACCGTCCACGGCACCTGCAAGTCGGCCTGCGCCATCGCCTTCACGGGCGGAGCAATAAGGCGGATCAGCCGCGCCGGGCGCCTCGGTTTCCACCAATACCGGTACGCGGCACGGACCGCCCACCCCAACGTCGACATTGAGGCCGAGCACCGCCTTGACCGCGACTATTTCGAAAGCCGGGGCATCTCACCCGAATTCGCCGGGCGCGCCTTCGACGCCGTGCATGCATCGATCTGGTATCCCGATATCGACACGCTGCTGGCCGCCGGCATGGTCCACGAAGTCATCGAGTGAAGTCGCCGTCGATTTGAAAGCGGTAATTCGGATTTTCCGCGGGCGAACACGGTCACCGCGCAGGCGCCGGTTCTCGTAAAAACATGAAACGAACGGAAACACGAATTAACAAATGATTGTCGTAGTCTACCGGTGATTAATCGTTGTTAACAACTTCACGAGAGTCTTCGCGACTTGAGGTCTAGCGATGAACCGCGCCTGTTTCGATTCAAACGCAGCCATGCAGATCAAAGAGGATGGGTCATGCGGCTCGGCGCGATGATCCACGATTATAAGGAAATTTGGTTGGGCACCGCACTCGGCGTCGTGCTCATCGCCCTGGCGTCATGGGCAATCCAAACGCGTATCGAAACCACGGCCCGGACTGTTGCCTCGAACGTTCTGACGACGGTCGTCGACGTCACCCACCAGGCCATTCGATCCTGGATCAAGGAACAGACGTCGGAGGCGTTGATCTGGGCCGAGCACCCTAAAATGCGGAGATTCGCTGCGGAATTACTGGCCACCTCTCCGACCGCGGAAAACCTGAAGACCATTCCCCTTCAGGCCCAACTCCGAGCGTGGCTGAACCCGGTGTTGAAGGCGAAACAGTTCCGCGGCTACTTCGTCATCGCGCCCGACGGGACCAACCTTGCATCGACCCGCGACGCCAACCTGGGCATTCCCAATCTGTTGCTTGCCGAAGAGGGGTTCCTGGAAAAAGTGTGGTCGGGAAAGACCGCCGTCAGCCTGCCGCTATCGTCCGACGTTCCGCTCCGTGACGCCAATGGCACGATGGTCGAAGGGGCGGCGACCATGTTCGCCGCCGCTCCGATCACCAATGCCGAAGGCGATACGATCGCCATCCTGACCTTCCGAATCGACCCGAAGACAGATTTCACGGCCATCCTGCAAAGCGGGCGCATCGGCGACACCGGTGAAACCTACGCCTTCGACAATAACGGACGGATGATCAGCGAAAGCCGCTTTCGCTCCCAGCTCGTCGACATCGGCTTGATGGAGCCTGGGCCCTATACCCAATCGGCCATCGAGGTGCGCGACCCCGGCGAGAACCTGGTCGAACGCGAAACGCCGGCGCCGGTTGGGGACCATTCGACGCTACCGCTGACGAAGATGGCGAGAAGCGCCATCGCCGGTCAATCCGACGTCGACGTCTCGGGGTACCGGGACTACAGGGGCGTCCCTGTCATCGGCGCCTGGATCTGGGACGGCGGCCTCAGAGTCGGCATCACCAGCGAGATCGATGTCGAGGAAGCCTATGCCCCCACCAATGCCAACAAGCGGACCATACTTTATTCGACCGTCGCGCTCATCCTGATGGTCCTGGGGTTGGCGATGGTCATCACGCGCAGTCTGGAACACAAGAAGTCTCAACGATCCTTGTCGGAAAGGAGCGACCTTCTGCGCAGCTTCCTGGACAACATCTCGCAAGGCGTCGTGATGTTCGATCGCGACCGCAACCTTGTGGCCTGGAACAAACAATACCTGACCGTGTTCCCCATCTTCGAAGGCAAGCTGTCAGTCGGAATGCCGAACTGGGATATGTCCTACATGTTGGCAAAAGCCGGAGTCTACGGGGACGGCGACCCGAAGACGATCACCGATGAACGAATAGAATTCCTGTGGGCCAACACCCACAGCCGCAGTGATCTCTGGACCTTTGGCACGCGCATTTACGACGTCATCACCAGCCGTACGGAACTGGGAGAGATGGTGATCTCATATACCGATGTGACCGACCGCCGATTGGCCGAGGACAAGGTGTCGGAACAGCGCGACGAACTGGGCCGGCTTAACCAGCAAAAAGCTCGTTTGCTGTCGATCATCTCCCACGATCTCAGGAATCCCTTCACGGCGCTGATCGGATACACCGACCTGCTGTCGCGCAACAGCCAAGACATGAACCGGAGCCAGATCACCGATATCTGCGGCTCGATCAACGAGGCCAGCAACCGCACACTCGACTTGATGGAAAACCTGCTCGAATGGTCGTGTTCACAAATGAACGAGACCAAGGTCGAGCCCGTTCCGCAGGTAATCTTCGACCTGGCCGAAGAGTCGATCAATTCGTTGAAGGCCGTCGCCGACCGCAAAAATGTCGATCTCGTCAACGAGGCCGGCGACGTCACCGCCTTCTGCGATCCCCACATGACCAACACGGTCCTTCGCAACCTCATCGGAAACGCGCTGAAATTCACGCCGGATAGTGGCACGGTGACCGTGTCGGCGCATTGTCACAACGATTGCGCTGAGATCCGGGTCACCGACACTGGTGTCGGCATGAGCGAGGAACAGATCGACAAGCTGTTCAAACTCGAGACGCAACGATCCACCGCCGGCACCCGGGGCGAACGCGGCACCGGCCTGGGCCTCCTCATCTGCAAGGACTTCGTCGAGAAGCAGGACGGAACACTATCCGTTGAAAGCACCATCGGCGAGGGTTCGACCTTTTCATTCACGCTGCCGCTGCATCAACAATTGGTGGCGACGAGCGGTGAAGCCAACGCCTCGGTGCCCTAGGCACTCGGGTGAACGGTCGTTCCGTCACCGGCTACCTCGTATTCCCGCCGCGACGACCGCCTCCCCGTCCGCTGTTCCCGGAGGGTGCCCGGCGTCGGATGATCCGGCGGCTGTCACCGCCTCGGTTGGGAACGGCCTGTCGACGCTGGGTCCGCCGGGTATCGGTGCCGCGCTGGCGTTGCGGGGCGGCCCGCCGTAGATCACCGCTGCGGTCCGGCTTGCGTTTTAGTAGACGCTGATTGCCACGGTTACCCTCGGTGGCGCCATCCCTTGGCCGGCGCCGCTCTTGACGTCCGTCCTGACGTTGATCGTTGCGGCGGGTCCGGGTCCGCTCGCCTTCGGCGCCTGGGCGCCGGTTGGGGCGACGCAGGTCGCCTCCGCGCTGATCGCGCTGGGGTGCCGCTTCCGGGCTGGCCTCGCGGCGCCGGCTGGATCGCGGCGACGTCTGGTCGCGACCGCGGCGATTGTCCTGGGTGCCCGGACGGTCGCGGCCGCCCCGGCGATCAATGAAGCGTGTTCGGTTGATGCGCACGGACCGGTCTCGCGTGATTTCACCGCTGACAACGGCGCGCCGGCCGATGTCGGCCCCCTCACCCAATGATTCGCGACCGACGCGGAGACCGCCGACCTTGAACCCCTGGTCGCTCCGCGCCCGCGACACCAGTCCCTCGATGGACAGGCGCTTGGCCCGTCCGGCGAACGGCGTCGTCGGACGAAGGTCTGTCTGATAGGCACGGAGAGAATTGCCGGAAACGACGCCGACGACGCGGGCCCGGCGCCCGACCTCGAGACCGGCCGGGCGGCCGTCGGCGAAGTCGAGGCGCTGGTTGCCGATGAAGACGGCGTCACCCTCGATACGGCTGACCGGGCCGGACAGGCTGACAACCGCATCCCCACGGCGGCGGTCGATACGGCTCGCCTGCAGATAGCCATCACCATGCAACCCGCTGACGCTGATGGTGTCGCCGACGCGGAGTCCGGCGAGGCCTCCGAAGTCCCGGTTCCCGGGATCGCCGAGCCGCGTCTCGGCGTCGACCCGGACTTGCTGGCCGAGGACATCGATGGTGCCCGCCTCGCGGTCGATGGCGGTGATGCGGCCGACAGCGGCGAGGTCGAGCTCGATGCTGCGTGCCGTCAGGCGCGGACCGTCGCCGTCGGCGATTACCGAGACGACCTGACCGATGCGCAGATCGGCCGGCGGCTGGTCGCCGAACACGGAGCGCACCGGCACCCCTTGCGGCGTTTCGATGTGGAGGTCGTTGACGATGATGCGGCCGAAGCCGGTGATGGTGCCGTAGATTCCGGTCCCGCCGACACCGCCCGGTCCGCCGGCGACGACCCCGGTGCCACCAACACCGTCCGGACCACCACCCTGAACTCCCGTACCGCCGACTCCACCCGGTTTCTCGGCAACGGCGTCGGTGCCTTCAACACCGGACGGAACCTGGGAGACGCCGGTCCCCCCGACGCCACCGGGAGAGGTCTGCCCGGCGGTTTCCGTCTGCGTCGGCTCCGGCGCGCAGGCGGCGAGCAGGAGAACGGCGGCAATCGATAGCCAGCGCCGTGTCGTCGGTCGTTGGCCCGACTGGCGGATCATCGGTCTCGTCCGTCTCCCGGTGTCTCGTCACCGGGGTCGTCGTCCTCCGGCTCGTCCGACTCGCTGTAGAAATAGACACCGAAACTGAAGCGATGTTTGCGCCCGGGCGCCTCCTGGTCCTTGTCCTTGCGTTCGAGGGCCGAACGGTTGAGATTCTGCACAGCCTTCATGGCCGCCGGGCGGGCCAGTTCCTCGAGCTCGGAAACCGACTTTTCGCTGAGGTCGCCGTAGAAGACGGCACGTTCCAGGAAGGTCGGCGTGCCGCCCAGTAAGTTATGAGTGCCGGCGGCCATATGGTCATGCAGGTTGCGGCCGTAGAAATAGACCTGGTCGTCGAACCCCTCGCGGGGCACGAAGGCGTGCGTGTTGAGGATGACCCGGTCGCCCTCGACGTCGACCCATCCCGAACGCAGCCACTCGTCGAGCAGCGTGCGCGGCCGCACGTCCTTGCTCACCTGTTCGACGAGACCGTCGAAGGACGGCGACCCGTCCGTCGTCGAGCGCGGCAAGGGCAGCGGCGCACCGCTTTCGTCAAGATAGCCCGCCCCACCCGTCCACAGGCCGATGATCTGGGCCCCGAGCGATACAGAGGCCGGCGCCTCAAAGGCCTCCGGTTCCTCGCGGAAGCGTTTGACGTCCTTGCGATGGACGCCGGTCAAAACACTGACCCGGCTGTCAGTCAAAGGCTTATCGCCGACCCGGAAGTGTTTTCGCGCCACCTCCACGTAGACGTTTTTCAGGAGCGCGCTCAACAACGGATAGGTGATGCCGTGGGCGATCAGCAGGCGCACCAGGGGTTCGAGCAGGCGCCGGACGGCACGTACCAGGGCCTTCGGGGGATCCGTGTTGTCCATTCTCCGCAGAAAACCGGTTCTTTTTAGCAACTCCTTGGGATGCCTCCCGCTTTTGGGAGCGTCCCCTTACGAATCCAATCTAGCATACGTGGGAAGAAATCCCACTTTTTTCCAACCATACGTGTGAAATTTTCCCACGTATGGTTGGAAAAAATATGGGAAATTTTCCCACAACCTTGAAGACCGATCGAAACCTTGGATACAGGAGTTCCAAAATGAAGATGAAACAGATTCCCGCTCTCATGATTTCCGCCGCCCTTATCGCCGTCAGTCCGGTCGCGGTGAAAGCCCAGGAAACGACGAGCGAAACAACGACCGAAACGTCGAGCGAAACGGCGGCCGAGACGACGACGGAGGATTCCGCTGTCAGTCCTCGCCGGGAACGACGACAGGATATCCGCGAAGCGCGCCAGGAACGCCGCGAAGATCGCCGCGACTACGTCGAGGAGCGCCGCGATGACAGGCGCGACCTGAATTCCGATCTTCGCGACAACCGCGAGGCCTTGCGGGACGGCGACATCACACGCCAGGAATTCCGCCAGGAGAACCGGGCCGATCGCCGCGACTACCGCCAGGAGCGGCGTCAAGACAACCGGGAGTTCCGCCAGGAGCGCCGCGGTGACGTGCGCGATTTCAACCAGGACCGCCGGGGCGACCGGCGTGATTTCCGCCAGGAGCGGCGCCAGGACACCCGCCGTTTCTCCAACCAGCGACCGGGCGGCCAGCGGTTCAACAACCAACGCCCCGGCGCCCAACGCTTCGGCGAGCAGAACCGGCGGATTGCCAATCACCGCCACGGCAACCAGCGCTTCGGCAACAACCGGGGCGGCAACCCGCGCCGCTTCTCGCAAGGGCCGGGGAACCGCGGCGGTATATCCCGGCGGGCCGGCGGCGGGTTCCGGGGCGACCGCGGACGCCGTTGATCAAGGAATTACCCTCACCCTGTCTCCAGGGAACTCAAGGGCCGGCATCCGCCGGCCCTCTTTTTTTGCGGCGCCCGGGCTCAGTTCGGCTTCTTCGAATCCATCCAAATGGTCACCGGCCCGTCGTTGACCAGTTCGACATGCATGGCGGTGCGGAAGCGCCCGGTGGCGACCTCGACGCCCTGGTCGGCGAGGTTGTCGCAGAAGAGGCCGTAAGGGCGTTCCGCCGCCTCCGGATCGGCGGCTCTGGAAAAACCGGGCCGGTTGCCGCGTCGCCAGTCGGCGGCCAGCGTGAACTGGCTGACCGCCAACACCTTGCCGCCGACATCAAGCACGGAGCGGTTCATCTTGCCGGCGTCGTCTTCGAACAGTCGCATGGCGGCGATCTTGCGGGCGAAGAAGGCACAATCGTCGGGCGTGTCTTCGGGTTCGGCGCAGACCAGCACGACCAGCCCGGCATCGATGGCACCGAGTATGTCTCCCGTATCGGCGTCGATGACGCTTGCCCGTATCACTCTTTGCAACAGTGCTTTGATGGGTCGTCTCCCTTTCTTTCGAGATCCTATGACGCAGACGGGTCGCCGTCACAAGTCCTCGCGGATACGCTGTGCGGCGGCGGCGGCAACCAGATCGGTTCCGTGTTCAGTCAAATGCCCATCGACAGGAAAGAACATCTGTCTCCCGGAATTCACAGCGCGGCGCGTTGCTTCGAGGGTATCGACGCACTTCAAATTCTCCGTTTCGCAGAGCTGCCGCACGCGGTCATTGACGATGGTCGTTGTTAGGGCCGTTTGCGGGACAGTAATGCCGAGCCTTTCGCGAATCGCCAAAACGGCTTCGTCCGCCTGGTACGACAAAGGAAATACGAGGAGGTAGAAATCCGATCCGGCGGCGCGCACCTTAGCGGCCATGTGACGAATCAACCCGGCGCAAATGGCCCACTGGCTTTCCATCGCCGGTCGGGTTTTCGGTTCGAGAAATAGGGCCTGTGCCGTGTGCTCCGGTGCGAACACCGCGTGATGGACGAGCCATGGGCTGATTTCCCATTTGCGCCCCTGGTCTACCCAGCCGTCGGCCGCCAAGCGATCGTAGCGGGCCTTGAATACGGTATTGCCGGTCAGCCGGGTGTCTAGGCTCTTCGGGTTCAGGGGATTGCCGGCCCCGGTGATCGGGTCGCTGACGATACCAATCGCCGCCTCGCCGATCTTGAAGGTCGGCCGCGCCCAGCGACGCACCGGTTCGAGGACGCGGGTCGTCAGCAAACGACTCACATAGGACCGGACCTTCTTCTGCGGCCCCTCCGCCTGTTCGATCAGCTGGCCGATCCTCTCAGCGACTTGTTCAGGTTTCCGATAAATGGTCGGCCCTTCGACCGGACAATCGTTTCCCGGAAGGAATCCCAGAACGACCACGTCCGGCTTTAGCCGCAGGACGTGGCGGTGCAGGCTACCAACATAGTTCCCCAGTCCATCACCCGGCCGGCCGGCGTTGATGACCTCGATCGGTGTTTTCGACCCAGCATTCAGCCGTTTTTGGAGCCGCGCCGGAACCGTCTTATCGTCATCGACGCCCCACCCGAAGACAAAGGAATCGCCGACGGCGACGATCCGGTAGCGTTGTCCGGGTTCGCCCGGCGGTTCTTGATGGGACCGGAAGCCGAGGCTACCGGTTGTCACCCGTGTCGAGAACTCCCGCGTCGAGAACTCCCGCGTCGAGAACTCTTTCTCAATGCTGGGCGGCAGCAGGAATTTAGCCGTCAACGCATAAGGTTGGAATATACGGAGACCGCCTTCAACGAGCGCGAGGCAGATGATCAATGTCGACAGCAGCAATCCGATATTGGCCCACATCGCCTTTCTCCGGGACATACGCTTCGGTCGGAACCCGTCCTTTATAGGGACAGACGCGACAAGAGACCAAGCGTGGCGGGACCGCCATCGATCAATACCCACAATTGTTTCGTGGTTTAGCCCCCCTCGAGAGCTTTGCATAAATCCGTTTGGTGTGATTCCTTCGATTGAGGATAGAGGTTGATCGGGGGTTGTGATGTCGCATCGTCTGACGGGTCAGTTGGGTTTTTCGGAGGCGGCCTTG
>Ga0056133_10000149_pt1 | contig 14695 bp, 10 predicted proteins | sample WorMetGr2BELIZE1_FD_67351 | JGI IMG/M metagenome (GOLD analysis project Ga0056133, IMG submission 67351) | Marine gutless worms symbiont microbial communities from Max Planck institute for Marine Microbiology, Germany - Inanidrilus... ... | reverse complement strand
CAGACAGTAGGCCACGCCTAGAAGGAGCGCGCTATAAATACCTGACAAGCTGTTCATGCCTACTCACCCCTCCTCACCCTTCAGTCATGCACACACTCACACACATCATCAGCCTGACTCCTCCCCTCATGGGTTAACGCAATGGGCCTGCTATATAAAGGCCTCAGCATATGGGTCCAGAGTAGGCTGACCCCCTGAAGGATACATACATACGCACAGCACTTTGCCGATGAACAGTCAGTTTGTGCTGCCGTTGTCGATGCTGATACTGACAATGTTACAGGAGCTTGTGACACACATGACCCAGAAGGACCCATCACGTCGTCTGACTGCGGAACAGTATCTGTCCAATCAGCGTGACAAAGCATTCCCCATGTACTTCTACACGTTTCTCGGACTCTACTGCCAGCGGTTTGCGCAGGTGCCAATCATCCACAGTGACGACAGGGTTGTCAGGTTGTGTACTTCACCATTGGTTTTGCTTAATTACTGCTACAAGCCACAATTGCACTTTGCGCGATTGTGGCTTGTGGCGTCAGTCTGAGTAATGCTGCACATGTGAGTCATCGCGCACGCCCAGCAGCTGCAGTCCAATATCGTACATGGGTAAACTGATACCTGCTCATTGCCAGTACAACTGCACTGGCTGGCTGGCCGGCTGTATTTCACACCGCCTTCAGCAGCGGCCTATGGGATGGACGGTCTGCATCGCAGGTCAGCTATTTAACGGCTGAACTGCCAACGACCACTGACACCGGATATATCGGTCACAGCAGCACAGTCTATCGCTGGGTAAAGGGTTAATGCTCGCTGAGACTGTGGCACAGACAGACGCTTCCGATTATTAGTATATGATTACCAGTTAAGAATGGGCGGGTTTTGTTGGAGCAAAGTATTACTGCCAACATACCCTTGCTAGTGGTAACTAGCACATTCAGATTAGGGAAAAGGTGCTAGAGTTCTACTCAGTGGTGTTACCTGCACCATCTCCGTATTCATAACAGTTCTCCATAAAAAGTTTAATTTTACAGTAGACAAAGCATTAATTTTTTTCAAATTTTGAGTTACCAGCTAGAAATAGCTCTCCAGAAACAAAAGGAATTCTTCTTCTTCTGGAGTGTTTTTTCTTAATTAAAAAAAGTCTTTTTCACAGGGTTCCAACGCCTCTGGATAATCCTGGAAAGTCCTGGATTTTTCCCCTGAAATTTCCAGGCCCTGGAAAGTCCTGGAAAATGAGTTTGGTCCTGAAAAGTCATGGAAATTAAAGTTTAAGGTCCTGGAAAGTCCTGGAATTTACTTGTGGTTCAAACTATACAATAGGCTTAGTGCCTCTTATAGAACAGCTTGTGTACTTTTCAACTTGTTATGAATTTTTCCAGATTCATCCATGGATTATACTGCCATGTTTTATATTTTAAGTAAGTAACTGCCGTTTGACTTTATATTTCAATGTTGCTGTGCTGCGACAACGTCCTGGAAAAATGTTCTGGGGTCCTGGAAAGTCCTGGAGAAGTCATAGAATTTTTGGAATTAGGAGAGCGGGAACCCTGTTTTCACCTTCCAGTAGCCTGTGAAGTCTAGTCTCCACCACACTTGCCATGGTTTTAGAGAAGGTCCGTTCCATTTTCACGTGTGCCTTCTTGTTTCGGATCATGACAGTAGCTTCACGGTTAGGGACAAAAAAAACGAAAAATCAACCTCTGAGTAAACACAATACCTGTAATTTGCTTGTGGCTGATGCTGCTAAATGTGACGTTATCGTAGTGCATTACCAGTTATGTCTGTTAAGACCTCTAGATCAGTTTTATCAGTCACACTGTGTTCTAGTCTAACTTACTTTTCTTTAGTTTTGTATTTTCTGTATTTCTGTGTGGCATTAGTTATGTGTTCAGTAAGTAAATAGTAATGATGTGTGTGCTTGCGAGATGAGCCCATTGTGACAGGTGCTGGTGACCCATGTGGCCCTGTGTGGTGACTTGGCTTAGTAGTAATGTCGTTGATCTCATCAACAGAGTTGCTGTATATTGAGCCCGGTTATTGCTGAGATGGGTGACCGTTTGTGGTATGCTGTCACGCCAGCTCAGCCTCCTACCCTCAGTGGACAGGAAGTGAGTACTGGCCAGCGGTCCGCTCTTTGGCTGGGAAGGTAACTGTAGGTCTTGCATTGCACTGACCATGTATATGTTGTATATCTGTTGTATATCCACGTATGGGCTTAGTGGCCTATTTGCGGGAGATGAGCACCCTGTCTACAGTCTTCTAAGGAGTATGCTATCCTGTACTCTTGTTTTTACCTAATGTCCATATTGTGTTCTAGCTTAACACAGCAAAACAGAGCTGTTGATTGGCAGGACTTTGACCTCTCTGAAGGATTTCTGGTTATGACTTGCATACTTATTTATACATTGTCAGCAGTAGTGAATTTGTGACTATAGTTATGCAGCATATTGCTTTGTGACAGGCTAAAGAGAGATCTTGATGTGATCCTTCTCAATGTTGGTAACAACACTCAAGACTCAGCTCTTGTTAATATTATTTCTCTCCTGACGTCCAGTATTCGACAGCTGCTGGTACGCCACTGCTGCATTGTTGTACTGAACTAACACTCAGTTCACACAATGTTGTTTGTTTTATTTCTTGCATAGTAGTCGTGTCGTATTTGCCTTAAGTGCAAAACGTTGTTGGTTGGGTGTCACGAAGAGCATCTGTCCTGTAAAAAATTGCGTGATCAGGTGCTGGCATCGTTATCTGTATGGAGCAAGGTGCAAATGATTTGCAATATGGTCCAGCTGATGTCACTGCCACCCCATCATCTCTTGCTTCATTAAAATCCAGAACGGTTTAACCTTTCTGGTGCCGGTCTACCCAGGTTGTCCTGGAAAAGAGGTCATTAAATGGGTGTCTTTCTATTCATGTAGTAATTGTTTTGGCTTAGTTTTTGCCATCTGTAAATGTGGGTTTTTATGGAATATAGGTCACATGTGTTTGTGTGTGGGGGTATGTGCATGTGCAGTTATGTATATATGTATATATTCATATAAGTCAGATAAAGAGAAACTGAAAGTAGCAGTTGTATGGTAATAATGCAGCAGGATACATAAAGTTGTGTATGAATGTCCATATGTGTATAAACTAAATAATAGCATTACCACTGTGGTTTGGCAACAGTGTTAGTATCACTGTTGAGGAGAATTCTAGCATATGCTCTCTAATCTGAATGCACTAGTTGCCATCAGCAAGGGCATGTGGACAGTAAAACTCTCACAAAATCCTCCAGTTCTTAACTGGGGTGCCGGCTAACATAGGTTGGCCTGTATAATGGCTGTGAAATGCTGTTTGTGTATGTGCCTGTGTATGGTGCTATTATGCAAGCATGACTATTTTATGACCATTATACGTTACCATATGTAGAAGGAAGTAAGTGGTAGTGTGATCAAAATAAATTAGTGATTCGGTTACTTAATCTCGGTTGATTTCATTGACTGTTTGTAGTATTGTAATAGCAAGCTAACAGCTCTGGAGCTGATGTCCATTCTTTCTAAGTCTGTGACAGCCGATATTGTTCTTGATCGTCTTCTGCCATACATGGTAAGAGTTGATTGATATAGCCGTATTACTACTCTGGATTTTTGCTTAAGCAGCCTCCTTTCTGTAGATCCCGAAAGCCTTCAGGAAACTATTAAATGTTGATGGGCTAGTATTTTTGTAGGCTGCATTCCTTCTGTTTTTCCAACTGATAAAATACGGTGAACAGACTGACAGTACTAGCTCTTTTTGCTGGCAGTACTTGTTTGTGAGCACTGATGCATTTTGTCGCCAAATTGGCAGTATATTCCCAGCTGGTAACTCAAAACTTGAAGAAGGATCGAATGCTGTGTCTACTGAGAACTGTTATGAATAGCATTATTATTATTACTGTAGTAGCATTTCCTCTTCGTTTGCTTTATTCCAGTCATAAATTCTTGTCCTTTTTATGGTCATCCTGCATAGCAGATGTGGACATTATATTTTTGCCCTGTGGTTTCTATCTTCTTCTTCTTCATTTTTTCCTCGCCTAATCTTAGCGATTGCAGATTGGATGTCTACCATACTTCCACACATGGTGTGGCCTTGGTGCAAATTTAGAATGCAGGTCTGAAATGTACTGCACGCGGCTTGCTGAAAATACAGGATGCAAAAAATCGCCTTCTGGGCACCATTGCACAACTTTGTTCGGCCGTGTGTTTGCAACTAAGGCATGTATCGACAATTAGAAAAAACTTGTTAAGCAGCAATACCTCCTCCACATGCCCTCAAAATACGGTGAACTTCGGCGCACTAAAGGCTGAGATCGGTTCAGGAGTTTGGGGCACCCCTGCAAATTTCAACGGGTTTCGCGTCTTGGCAGCGTTACTACACGGCACTCTATTAGTGGGTGTCAGCCAAACTTTGCAGCATTGATCAGAGGGCGCCACCTATATTCGGCAGGGTGGCCATCACGTCGGGCATTGGCCCACATTCTAGTTTACTCTCATTTTCAGTTTTACTATCCTGAAAGAGTAGCCAGTCAGTGAAAAGCAGGTGCACCCAAATTTTATACAATTGTCCCAATTTATCCAAGCATGGGACTTGCTTGAAAATGTGTCGAGTGGTGTACTCCGACACTGGTATGACATGGATGGAGCTGTTTGTTTATGATGTAGGTAGTTTGCATAGTAAATCGTGAAGATGAATAAACACTAGACTGATAGTGGTAATGGTGACAGCGAGTGCTTGGTTTACTTCTACTGTGAATCTGGCACTTGTTCTGTTCGACACTGACCTACCTCAGCTGTCACGTCAAACCCAGGGAAGCCAAGTGACATCCCCGTTCTTCGTCACTCCAGTCACTGCAGAAACCGATCACCAGGACTCATTTCACCGACCTCGCCTCCCGCTGCCTGCACCTTCCATCTGGAACTCTCTGAACAGTTACATTGTGTTCAAGTCGAGACTCAAGACTTTCATATTCTGTCAGACTTTTAAGCCGGTTTAATGTGCACGACTTTCCTGTCTGCCGCTGCCACGGAAGTCTTTTGACATTCTGGCGCTTTGTAAGTGGGATAATTAGTATTAGTAGGCCGCATATCACGTACTATGTATGTAGATGTGGCCTACTGTTACTGACTGAGTAGAATGATCTGTTGGTCTGTCACACTAGTGAGCCCTGCAGAAACGGCTGAACCAATCGAGATGCCATTTGGGTTGAGGACTTAGGTGGGCCCAGGGTATCATGTATTAGATGGGGTTCAGATCCTCCCATGGGAATGGGCAATTTTGACGGAGATGGGGCGGCCGATTGAAAAGTATAGGGACACTCTGCAGTCATCTGTACTGAAGCGATGGTGATGCCATTTGGGTTGTGATCTCGGACTGGCCCAAGGAATCATACATTAGACGGGGGTCCATATCCCCCGTGAGAATGAACAATTTTGGGGGAAAGGGGCGCCCATTGTAAAGTATAGTGACTTTCTGCCATGAGCTGTGCAAAAACAGCTGAACCGATCGATTTGCCATTTGGGTTGTGAACTTGGTTGGGCCCAAGGAAGCACAAGTTCAATCGTATTTGCCAGGGGGCGCCAATGTGCCCTCATGGGAGGGCACATTGACGCCACCTCGCGAATACGATTTTACCGTCCGTGTGCTGCAGCAATGCAGCCTTATGTTAAATTACTTTGACCACTTGTTATTATTTGGTGATTGTGGGAGTAACAAATGTGATAATGAGTTTATCATTGCTGTAGTTACACATGACGATGGACACATTTCCCACCGTGCGATGTGAAGCGATCCGCACTATTGCCAGATGCCTGTCCAACATCAAAACCATTCCAGTCAGGTGACGACTCTTTCGTTTTCTAGCTGTTTTTTTCCTGCAAAAGACAAATTTCCATCGTGTGCTTGTCTTTTCTTAGTTTTTGGTTTAGTAGACATTTGTTGCAACAGCTTTTACACAGTGCAAGAAGCTGCTGATGGTCTCTGACTAGATTTTAGTCCTTTTATGGAGCAGCCATGGGCACTGGCATTGGACAGCTGATGTAAAGGGAGCAGTGCCCCATCCCTGTTGAGACAAGTCTACTGTTGACCTATGACTGTCATAGGTGGGTATTGGCAGAGTTTAAGATGGTCACGTGATGACATTAAAGTGAATGGTGCCATGTGGGATTACTGCCAATCCAGAGAATATTTAGTGAATCACTGGGAAAGGTCTCTGGCCGGAATTATTCCACTGCTCCAGAAAACAATTCCAGCAATCAGTTGAGCATGAATATGCCATGAATCGTAGGATTGCACGACTTGCACTTTGATTGTTAAGTTGGTCATGTAATAATTTCACCACACTACTGCCATAATAGCCTACCTAGACGTGCCACTTTGATGCAGGTGGCTAAAAGCATTTTTAAAGGGCCAAAACCATAACAGTACAAGAAGCTTATCTGTTACGATAAGGTACTGGCATGGTTATCTGTCTGGAGCAAGGTGCAAATGATTTTCAAATGACCCATCTGATGCCACTGCTACTCTGTTGTCTCTTGTTTCGTTAAAATCCAGAGTGGTTTATCGTTTTGGTGCTGGCTTACCAAGGCTGTTTTGGAAAAGAGGCTGTTAAACGAGTGCTTTGTTGTTTAATATTAGTAGTTATGTTTCCAAACCTGTATGATGTAATGTACAACTCCAGTAAACTTTTTGCAGCTGATGCAGCCACTGGCTGGAAATTGGATATTAAGTTGGTTGTATGTGCATGTATTGTTGATTATGTTAAGTAAATTTATTGCGTGTAGTTGTGTGCTTACTGTGTTCTGTTTGATTTAGTGATGCAAACATATTTCCGGAGTACGTCCTGCCACAGATGGTAAGCCACATTTGTATACTAGTCTTTGAGAAATATAAAAAGAGCTCAGCAATTGCTATGATGGCTAACCATGGCCAGAAGCAAACCTGAGTTTTGAAATGTAACAAGTGGTCAAAGTAATTTGACATAAGGCTGCATCGCCACTGCAGATGGACGATTCAATCATGTTCAGCAATGTACCCTCCCATGCGGCACATTGGTGCCACCTGGCGAATATGATTGAACTTGTGCTTCCTTGGGCCCACTCAAGTCCACAACCCAAACGGCAAATCAGTCGGTTCAGCTATTTTTCCACATCATGGGAGAGTGTCACTTTACAATGGGCCGGCCCCATTCCCCCTTAAAATTACCCCTTCCTAAAGGGGATCTGGACCCCCATCTAACACATGATTTCTGTTGCCCATCCGAGCCCACAACCCAAACAGCATCTCGATTGGTTCATCCATTTTTGCAGGGCTTACTAGTGTGACAGACAGACAGACCGACAAGCAGGCCACACTACTCGGTCTGTAACAATAGGCCACATCTACATACATAGTATTGCAATGCGGCCTAATAATAATAATAAATATAATAACAGCGATGATGTGTATGATGCTGTCATCATGACTATAGCCATTGTGAGAGTTAACCCGGTTCATCTGATAAATGCAGACTGAGCGTCATGTGGCCGCCAACCCTCAGATCAAGCCAACTGACTTGGGCTATGAGTCCGCCAATAAATGGCTACTACGATCCACATCCACCATTGCCATTTGTTATTATTACTCAGCCCAAAAGCTAATACTCATTTTACCATCCCACAGAGGGTAGAAGGCTGAGTCGACCTAAACACTGCAGGAATGGTGCGCAGCCCATGCCCAAGGCTGTACATTGCAGTGGCTGTCGTGATAAACACAAATGCCTGCGGCCTCTCACACCGCAGTCAGTCATGCCGCCACTAGACCATTGCGACCTGCAGAGGCACGAGGGTGTGAGCAACTTGCCTAAGGTTGTTAATTGACAGCGCCATGGCTGGGAAGTTGCAAGTCCAATGCTCTAACCACTAGGCTACCAAGCCACCACATGTAAATAATAGCAGCCAGCCAGCCAGAAAATTTTTACACCCAGCAACTCACCTCTGGAAGAGGCCGCCCTTTCTGTGAGCACATCTGTACTCCCCATCTGATACAGTGTAGTCATCTTCTGTAGTAATCTGACACCAAAGACCAGCTTAATCCATTTAGGCAATTTAGTCACAGTACACCAATGTTACACAGACACAACCATAGCATAAACCGAACCATTACCATTACCACCACAACCACAACCGTTTTACGGCCCTTTTTCCGGACCACCCGGATGAGCCGGTGCCAGAAGAGAACTTCTGGACTTTTTGGTGCAAGGGAAGCTTAACAGAGGCAGACACACCGACCATCTGGCTGGGCACCACTCGATGCGGACTAACACAGTGCCCACCTTCACCATCCTCCGCATATTTTTTACAGGCCAGATGCCCTTCCTGCCGCCCAACCAACAGCATCAAAGCACTGAAGGTAACTAACGCATTTGGATTAGGGAAAAGACGCATGAGTTCTCCTCAAGAGTGTTACCTGCACCATCTTCGTACCTTACCGTCTCCGTACCTTACTGTCTCAGTACCTTAACCATTACCATTACGATCAGCTAAAAACAGTACATGTACTCAACACTGTGATGAGTTATTATAGATGAGATTTCTTAGATTTGCTTCCCGGATCGGATGTTTGTTTTTTTTTTGGCACAAAGTAGATGTATGTTCACATCCCTATCATGTCGTGTGAATGTTGCAGGGTCATTTAGTGCAGGATCCAGTGACAATGGTGCGAGTGACATATGCAGAGAATATAGCTCTGCTAGCAGAGACGGCCCTGAGGTTTTATTGTTTTGTTCAGTTGATCACCTTCAGCATTGCAAAAATGTATAACACGTATTCATGTGTTAGAGCTAGTTTTTGTGTCTCTCTTTTTGTGTTTTTTTTTTGAAAATACTGTTGTGGTAATTGTGAGAGGTTGTCAGTACCAATGGAGTTGATTGACTGGAAAGTTCGTCCTCCAGAATAACCCGAGTGGGATGTTAAGCATTTCTCACTTGCTGTTGTTATGTTCACAGACTGCCATAGTTCCATATTTGCATTTCGCATAAGGTGTAGCCGAGACGAAATGTATATTGGCCATGGCCGACGGCCATCTTCATGTCTGTCAGTCTGTCCCTCGCCACATTCCCACACTACTGCACGGACCCGGATGTGACTTGGGGGAATGGTAGAGTGTTCCCTCTAGTTGTGCACTGTTGGGTAGATTTGCAGTCTGCGCGCGGATTTTGTTGCTGACAACATACACGTATGTATGCTTATGGTCTTATACACTGCAAATGCATATAGCGCCAAACCTGAAATGTCAGCGAGTACTTGTACTCACTCTATGGCTGGTTTAAACTATTGGTTAACTCAAAACTGGCTGGTTAGGCTTTGGCATCAGAGAGTCAGCATAAAGTGACCATTGCTCCCTCCCAAGGAGTTCGGTGGTGGATGAAGAAAGGATGAAGCCAGACCAGTGGCTGGGGTCAGTGCTCTGAGTTTTCCTCAGTGCTGAACACTGTTGGTTGGGTGACACAAAGGGTATCTGGCTCATAAAAAATCTGTTCGACTTATCCCCAGATGTTCTTTTCCAGAACAAGGGAAGAAAGAAAACCAAGGGGGACTGGCTGACCCAGGTTAACCTTGAGGACGACCATTAAGATGGAGGTAGATACATTGAAATTGGTGGATTCTTTCATGCATTTACTAATTTAACTATGAAACAGTTTTTTTGAAGAGATAAGAAGTTATCTTACACGATTTAAGCTATTGCATTCTACTATTTTACTCAGCTCTGGTTCCCTGAATGTTCATGTAACTTTGTTACGTGAATGCTAGTCCAGCCATATGGCCATGCTGTACATGATGTGTGGATTGTCAGTAATGCTTGTGTGTATCAGGTTCCTGGAGATGGTTCAGGTTAATAATCAAGAACTTACTGTGGAGTCTTCTCCTGCTCAGGACATAAGCAAATTCAAGGTCTCAGTTTTAATTTTTGGCATATTTTATATGAGCTTATTTTCCTGAATACCTGACAGGATAGCAAACTGCAACAATTGTAAATAGGTGATATTAATCAGCATAACATTGACATTCAGGGATGTGATGTTAGGTATTATTAAGGGATGATTGCACCAATCGTGATTACTTCATTGGTTAAATAACCTCTGATTATTTTTGATCAACGATTATGTCTGTATTGCACTGCACCAATGAAATGATTCATCTGCTAAACTCTGAACCACGTTACAGCACTGCTATAGGCCAACAAATGTTACTCGACCTATCATTGAAGACGTTCATGGCATACAGCTGATGTAGACATTGTCAGCCAGCAATTGGCAGTCAAAAACAATCGAAGAAACATTATCTACACTGAATGACAGTTGTTGCTAATCTGAAGCTGAGTCTTAAAGACGTGATTGAGTGCAAAATAGGCATTAGGGCATAGTTGTTTACATTAGCCATTTTAATGTTTAGCTTGTGATTTAACCAGATGTTAATGGCAAGTTGAATTGTAACTGAAAGTTGACCGTAGGTTAACAGACGAGTTAACATACAGTGAAAGTTAACTGAGCTTGATGCAAGTGAACCTAAGATGCTTTTAGGATCATGGACATCCTGTTCCCATATGAGGTTCAATTTCTGTTCTTCTTCTTTTCTGGCATCCACCAATAGGAGTGCATAGCACCATGCATAGACATCAGCCTTCACAGAGGATGGTTCTGGGCCAAGTCGACTGCTTCGCTTAGTGTGAGGTTGTAGGCTCTCAGATCTCGCTGGACGGTGTTCAACCTCGTGATATGAGGACGCCGTGATGGTCTCTTCCAGTTCTCTGGTGGGGGAGCTGTTAGAATCATCTTGGCATCTGCATCGTCATCCATTACTGCTCATCTCTGATACAGCCATATTTGTGCTGAAAAGGGATGTTAAACTCCAACCAACATCCAACCAACCAACCATCCATATAGAAAGATTGGTAGGATACAAGTGTTATACAACTTCAGTTTTGTTGGGATGGAGATAAGTGACTTCCAGAAGTGATTATCCAGACTCTACATTGCTGCATGAGTGATACCACTGCAGCGTATGATGTCGAGAGTGCTTTGTGTTGATGAGTGGATGAGAGAGCCGAGATACACAAACTCATCAACTGGTGCAACCTGCTGGCCCTGAACTGTGATGATCGATGGCACATTCACCCTGGTGCCCGCTCAAAACTGTATATTAAACAAACATTAATTGTATGCTAGTAAACGTGATTATAATGATGATGATGGTGGTAATAGATACTGTCATGTGCAATGTTATCCTCATCAGTTGTTGTTGGCTGATGGTTTGCATTGCAGGCAAGCTATGATGCCGAGCTGCTGGCACTACATGAGCTGGTCCAGCAGAAAGTCCAAACACTGCTCAGTGATCCTGACAACATTGTCAAGCGTACGCTGCTCATGCACGGCATTAAACATCTCTGTGTGTTCTTCGGCCGACAGAAAGGTACTCTGTGCTCTTCTCTCTGCAACATAAAAGACTTGTTTGATGCCAAGACAATAAGGCGTTGATCTTGGGTGTACACATACAAGTTGTGGTTTTAGATTTACGTTCTTGAGTGACACACACTCTCTTAATACCAGTTCCCACCCCCTTCCCAAAAATAGACATCATCGGAGCAATGACGAGGGTAAGAGGGAAAATTGTCAGTTATGTTCTGTGCAGTATTGGGATTATTATGGCCACCCTGCATCTATAGCAGATGCAGACATTATGTTTTTTGTCCCATGGTTAATTCTTTCTTCTTTTTTTCCTCACCTATTTTCAGCCGTTGCATATTGGATGTCTACAATACTTCCATACATGACGTGGCCTTAGTGCAAATTTAGGATGCAGGTCTGAAATGTGCTGCACGCGGCTCACGGAAAATACACGATACAAAAATCGCCAAAAATTTGCCATCTGGGCACCGTTGCACAACTTTGTCGGGCTATATCTTCACAACTAAGGCATGTATCGACAATCGGAAAAAAATTGTTAAACAGCAACATCTCCACAAGTCGTCACAGTATATATGCCCACTAATGGCTGAGATCGGTTTGGACCGATCATCGGTTTGGGAGTTTGGGGCACCCCAGCAAATTTTAATGGGTTTCGCATGTTGGCTTCGTTACTGCACCAACGTCGCTTAACAGAGGTCAAGCAAACTTTGCACGATGTTTGGCCATCTTATGGGCTGGTACACTATATATACATTTTTGCAGGCTCTTGCCCCCTAGCGGAATGTTACCAGGTGCAAAATTCACTTTGTGTCGAAGTCTTGGGTTCTGCTGTATTGGCATCGTTACTGCACAGCACTCAAGTAGTGGGCGTCAGCCAAACCTTGCGGCGTTAAGCAGAGGGCGCCACCTGTATTTCGCAGAGCGGCCATCACGTCGGGCCTCGGCCCACATTCTAGTTTTGTGTTATAGTTTATTTGCGTATATGTGATTTTGTTGTGTTAGATTTTGTTTCGTCAGTACTATGCCAAGAGACTGGCTAGGAAGAACGTCTCCGAAATGACCTATTTTGTGTTGAGTGGGGCGTAAAACCTTAACTCAAATAATCAATGCCATTTCTCAAGTACCTTGTTTAGCCAATTGTACCATCAGTTGTCTTCTATCGCTTATTCCCCAACCTGTGCATCCTCTCAGGATGGACTAAAACTTTTCAAATGCTCTTGAAGATTTCCACTCCTCGGCCATTCCCACTGTCTCACTCACTTTCCTCAATCATAGTACAGTGTTTGATCCAGTCAGTGTCATCTTTACGTGTCCAAACCATCTCTTGCATCTGTCGCGCAACAAATATTGCGTCAATAGTTACTTTTTCTGGCCTGAGTTCAAACTACATATCATTATGTAGTGTTATACTTGTTCTGTACTGGATTATGCTAACAGATGGCAGCAGCAAGCTAATCATCACTGGGATAAATCTGTTGTCTTACCTCTTTTGGTTTAACAAAGAGTACAAATGAAAATGCCTGAAATGGACAAACTGTGAATTGTTGGATTTTGTTTTATGAAGTCTTGTTTTTAGCATTTGTTGTAGCCCTAGCGGAAGTTTCCACTCTGATTAGCCTTTTTGCATTGCTTGAGTTTTACTTCAGTGATTAATTGTAGCCGACCATCCATAGTGCAGTTCAGCTTATCCCATGGTTTGTTTGTGTGTCTGTTTGTCTCTGTGCAACATCGGGATGTTGTGGCTAAATGCCTAAATGGATCGAGTTGGTTTTTGCTGTGAGGATTACCACAGAGGACAGCTACTTTGTAATATGTGGGGATTCGGATCTGCTCACAGAAAGAGAGACCTCCGGCCAGAGGTTGGAATTGGACTTAGAAAGTTATGGGCTCTCTGTGCTACGGTCAGCCGTCCCAACAGTTGCTAAGCTTTTGTGTCATTGATGTGTGTGACCCCACTTTTTAGCACACCTTGATTATCTGCGTTGTATGTTGTATTAGTGCTAAATGAATCATTTTACTTACTTTCTTAGTTTAGTCTGCTTTATGTGCTTTCAGCAAATGATGTGCTGTTTTCACACATGATCACGTTTCTTAACGACAAGGTATGCTTGGGTTTTTGCTGCAGCTGTTGTATGTAGAGGCTGTGGCCGTTGCTTTGATCTTCAAACTTGACCTAGTTAGGATCAGTATAATGTAGCAGGTCAAATATCTAGGTCAGAGGTCATTTAGTTCAAAAGTTATTTTATGGGCACACAGACACACACACCAGACTGATTGCTGTACGTGAACCACTAAAGTGGTCATTAATCAGCTTGTACAGGTTTATGATATTAACTTTGTGTTTGGTTCTCATGTACAACATTCTGTTAAGCCTGCTGCTGATGCTGCAGTTTTAATGATTGCTTAGTCGTTAAAATTTTTAAATCAGTGGAGTATTCAGTCAATGGTGTTGTTATTGTTTTCCTGTTTGTGACATTCTGTGACTTTCATCTCTTCTCAACCAATTTGTTTCGTGATGAGCACATTTTAGGTCAGATTCTATCACGCCTTCGTGTAACGGCCATTTTCCAGGTGAACCTGGGTTTACTGGTCTCCAATGGTCTTCTTTCTCTGTCTCTTCCAGAAGAAAATCTTTGAGGATAAGTGGCACAGGATTTTTACAGGCCGGATGCCCTTCCTATCACCCAGCCAACAGTGTCAAAGCACTGAAGGAAACTCCAACCACTGCCGCCAGCCAGTGGCCTGACCTCGTCCTTTCTTCATCCACCTCTGGACTCCTGATGGTCTATTTATGCCAGCAGTCTGACGCCAAATCTGTGTCTAGGAAAACCTCTAGGAATCGCTGGAATAGAATTTTATGCAGGTCAGATACCATTTATGAAATGTACCCAACTAACAGTGACACTGATGAGTATAAGGACATGATGTAAGTATGCAAGTACCTGTGGTAACCGTAATATTCTTCATGATGGTGAAATCTGCACAGAATGACTGGCAGTTGCGTGGTTCCTTCTTTGACTGCATTGTTGGCGTTGCTGCGTATGTCGGATGGCAGAGCTCCATCATACTGAAGCCATTGCTGCAGCAGGTTAGTACATATATACATAGCTCTGTATACAGATTTTACAGTTATGCTTTGCTTTATTGTCAACTACTCCCCCATCATCTCTTTTTTGCCTTCAGTGCTTTGACGCTGTTGGTTGGGCGGCAGGAAGGGCATCCGCCCTGTAAAAA
>Ga0056133_10000146_pt1 | contig 14820 bp, 14 predicted proteins | sample WorMetGr2BELIZE1_FD_67351 | JGI IMG/M metagenome (GOLD analysis project Ga0056133, IMG submission 67351) | Marine gutless worms symbiont microbial communities from Max Planck institute for Marine Microbiology, Germany - Inanidrilus... ... | reverse complement strand
GTAGAGATCAGTAGAGATCAGTAGAGATCAGTAGAGATCAGTAGAGATCAGTAGAGATCAGTAGAGATCAGTAGAGATCAGTAGAGATCAGTAGAGATCAGTAGAGATCAGTAGAGATCAAAAGATCCGGATGCCAGACAGGAACTGGTGGTTGGCGCGGGTGAAAACGGACTTGTTTTCACTCGAAAAGAAGCATCTTTTTCGCGGCGGAATGGACATGCGTTATGCACCACGGTTTGGGATGCTGACGCTCGTCATTGGCGTCTCGTTCGCCAGCGCGCGAGAGGCAATTACGATTGGACCGACATTCACGATTGCCGAACCGGATACGCTAGAAGAAATCAAGCAGCGTGCGGGGTTTGTGGATTGGAAATCCTGGCTGATGCGCACCGATCCTGAGCGCGCGCCAGCGTTTCAGAGTGTCGATTTGCCCCACGCGGCGAAGGACCGGTCCTTTCTGTTCGATCCGACCTACACATTACCGCGAGATCTTGTTGGTCGCGGTGGTCAGGTGCTCTGGCCGAAAGGCACGACGGTCAATGTGTACGAGAGAATCCGAACGACCTCCCGCACCATCGTGATTGCCGATGATCCGGACCACTTTTTGTGGTTACGGGACGTTGCCAAACCCCAGGCCGGCGACCGTGTGTTCTTGGCCGGTGGCAATGTGCTGGTCAGGATGCGTGCGGAGCAACGGCGTCTGTACGTGCTCGATGCGCGTGTTGTCGAGCGGTTTTGGCTCGCGGCCGTGCCGGCGATTGTGCGGCAGGAAGGCAACCGGCTGCGGGTGACCGAATATGCGCTCGGTGGCTAGCGCCTTTCTGTTGGCGTTTTGTTTGGTTCGGGGCGTGGAGGCGGCCTGCACGGACAGCAGGTTCATCGATGTCATTTCCGATCCAGCTTGGCAGTGCATCTTTCCGATCTCGATCATGGGTATTCCTATCGATTTTGGAGACCACCCTCCGGACAGCAAAAACAGCAAGATCTTCTGTCAGTGCCCAGGGAAGGGAGCGCTCGGTCTTGGCCTCGGATTCATGGTTGGTTTTTGGGAACCAGCCCGTGTGATCGAGACGGTCAGCGATCCCTGGTGCTTCCCGACGCTGGGGATGGAGCTGAACCTTGGCAGCGTTGGTCTTGGCTACACGGGTGGCGGTGCGCTGCGCACACGAAACAGCATCAGCTTTCAGCATTTTCACTATTACATCATGCCGTTATGGGCTGTACTCGATCTGTTCACTGACATTCCGTGTGTCACGGACAGTGGAGAGTCCGCGTTCGACTTGGCGATGGTGAGCGAGGTCCGTCCGGATTGGGGCGACGATTTGTTTGCGCTGCAGCTCTATCCGGAGACCGCGTTGGTGGCGAATCCGGCCTCGGTCATCGCGTGTGCCGGGGATGCGGTGGCCGCCTCCTTTGGCCGGACCATCGATGCGATGTATTGGTGCATGGGCTCTTGGGGCCTGACCTATCCCGCGACCGGCCACATCACGACGAAAGATTACGTCGCCGCCAATGCGGGGCTTGCTGGAAAAGGAATGTTTGTCCAGGCCCGCACTGGGAATCTTCCGGACCGGGCGGTGAATTACTGCCATCCGACCCGGATGCCGATTTGGGTGAAGTCGCATTGGCGGCTCCAAGAGATCGATCCGGTCGTAGACCGCAAGTGCCACAAGATCGGGCATCCCGGCATCTTGTGGACGCAGCGGAAAAACCCGGTCGGCAAACAGGACAATTTCTCCTGGATGATCTTTCGGAAAGTATCGTGCTGCGTGTCGCTCATCTGAACTGGCGGCGGCTTTTGCCCGCCCTGCCGCTCCTGGTTCCGGTCTTGGCAACTGGGGACAGAACCAGTGCGCCCCTGCTTTCCGAGCCGGACCAGGCGATCCGGCAGGCCGTCCAGGAGGGCTCCAGGCGCGCGTTGGAGCGCGCACGATCGCTGACACGCCCGGCGCTCGCCGTGCCCGCGCTCGATCCGCTGGCTGAGCAGGCAGCGCGCGACGCGGCGGACGCTGCCAAGGCGCGCGGGGTTGCGGCGTTGCAGCGGATGCGGAAAGAGCGTGCGTTGGAGCAAGTTGGCGATCCGCTCCCGTCCGACGGCACGGTGGCAAGTCCGGATGCCGAAGTGGGCGCAGACGAGGTGACGGGACTGGTCGTGCTGGCGGTCTCCAGCTCGATGCCGCGCAACATGCTCGCCGATTACATGGCGCAGCTCGATGGCAAACCGGATGGGGTCATGGTCCTGCGCGGGTTTGTCGGCGGGGCGCAGCGGGTCAAGCCCACCGGCCAGTTTATCGAGCAGGTTTCGCGGCTTCACCCCACAGACCGGGACGGCGGCCACTACGCCGTCAAGGTCATCGTCGATCCCTTGCTGTTCCGGATGCTTGGGATCGACCGGGTACCGGCGGTCGTCTATCTGGACGGCGTTGCGGCTATTTCGCATTGCGACGCCGAGGACTATGCGGCGTCCGTCGTTGTGTATGGAGCCGCCAGAATCAGCGCGGCGCTGGAGCAGGCGCGGGCGCGGGGCGCTCCGGTTCCGGACCGCGTGCTGGCGAATTACAAACCGCGCGGCTGGGAGACAATGTAATGGCTTTCATTCCAGTGAAAACGAGGCTTTCCAATCTCGAGCTCTATTGGCTGATCTTCTTTTCGCGGTTGCTTCTCCTCTTTGCTGTTGTCTTCACGATTGGGACGGTCATGGAGAGGGTTGTGATCGTGCGTGGAAAATCGGTTCCACACACCGTCCTTTTTTCATCGCCCGGGGCGGTTGCTCGAATGGGAGACTACGTAACGGTTACCGTGTATCCGGATACGCATGCGGTTATCGACAAGCGGTCTGTTTTTCTGAAACGGGTCGCGTGCGACTCCGGACAGTTCATCGAGCTTGTGAACGATACCTTCTTCTGCGATGACCACCGGCTCGGCGGATTTGTCCGCGAGACATTGGATGGGAGACCGTTGCAGCCTTGGCCTGGTGGCGTGGTCATTCCGGATGGGAAAGCATTCATCATGGGTTCGCATCCGCGCTCCTTCGATTCACGGTACTTCGGGTTGGTTCGCAAAGAAGATCTGATCGTTGCGCGCGTTATTTTTTAGAGATGGAATGAAAAGCCGTGGATGGAAGGTATTCCTTCTCGCCGGAATCGTCGGTTGGACGATTCCGGCAGGTAGTGCCGAACGGTGCACGGAAGGATCAGAAAAGCAAGGTTATTGGTGGGGTTGTGATCCGCCGCCGCCGGATGAAGAGCAGCCGCTCGGTCCTCCGCCTGGCGAAGAGGTTCTGCGGAAGATGTTTCCGAAGAACGTTGAGGAGCTTCTTCATGACTACCGCGAAAACGCGCTGCGCCACGCGACGGAGGAAACCGTTCTCTGGTACTACCAGCTGCAAGATTTCGCCCGCCGCCGCGCGGTTGAATTTGCGAACCTTACCCAGGTTGTGCTGTTGAAGCATCCCGAGCTGAACATGCAAACCCAATACCCGGTGAACCCGCCGGGCATGGCGGCACGGAGCAGGCAGCGTTCGGTGTCGATTGAAAGCCGTTTGGCAGCGGAACGCGGCCGGGCCGCACTCGTTTTTCTCAGCCGGGCGACGTGTCCCTATTGCGAAGGGCAGCGCGCCATGCTGCGGCATTTTCGGGACCGGCATGGCTGGCAGGTTCTCGAAATCGATCTGGACCGGCAGCCGGATATGGTGGCCCGGTTCGGCACGGATTTCACACCGACCACGCTCGTCATCTTCCGAGGCACGGACCAGTGGATGCCGGTTGCTGTCGGCGTCGAGTCCTTGCCGCGCATCGAGGAATCGGTTTACCGGGCGCTGCGCCTTCTCTTGGGTGAGACCTCTCCGGGCCAGTTTTCGTTGCAGGAATACCAGCAGGGGACCGTGCTTGATCCGAAGCGTTCCGGAGGGTTGGGACAGTGAAACGAACCGTCGGAATTCTGGTTCTTCTTTCCGGCCTGTGTCTTGGGGCGTCCACTGTTGTGTGGGGTGCGGATGAGAATTGGGCGGAGGATTGGTTCGACCAGCAGATTTCCAGTGGACCGGGCACCTTCGATGCGCAACAGCGCGACTTCTACTGGGCCGGATCGTTCACGGCGCGCCGCCGGATGACGGATGACTTCCTGGTCACCGCTACCGCGCCCCGCGTCGAGGTCGGCTGCGGCGGCATCGACTTGTTCGGCGGGGCGCTTTCCTTTTTGGACGCTGAATACCTGGTTGCAAAGCTGCAAAGAGTTTTACAGGCAGCTCCGGCGATGGCGTTTCAGATTGCGCTGCAGGAATACTGCAAGCCCTGTGTCGCTGGTCTCGAAGCGCTCGAGACGATCACGAATCAGATCAATCAGCTGCAGATGAACGATTGTCAGATGGCGCGTGGCTTGGCTACGTCGCTCGTTCATCCGAACCAAGTCGATTCCAAGGTTCGCGGCATGCTTGCGCAGGGCCGGAGTCTTTCCGGCGGCTTGCGGAAGAACACCCAGGATTTTGCGGATGATGTGGATGACGGGAATCCACCGGATTCTACGGAAGCGCTCCTGGAGGATTGCCCGGAAGTGTTCAAGGATGTTTTCGGTGGTGGCTCCGTGCTTGCGAACATCACTGAAAAGGTTGGCATGAGTGATTATACCGATGAGATGCGGGGTTTGGTTGGCGACGCAAAGGTTTCCTATGATGACGATATCAACCAATACCGTGTTGTTCTCTACTCGTATTGCTTGGAGAACGATGAGATGGACCCGTCCGAGTTTATCGATGGGAGGATGTATAAGATGGACGCGGATGGTGACTGCGCGCTTAGTCAGTGGAAATCGATTAGTGACCGCATTTCGGAGAGTTTGCAGGCGATTGCTACAAAGCTGGTTCCGAGCAATGCCACTGCGTTGAAGGCGGATGAGATTGCCTTCATCAACGCCGCGCCTTTTCCCGTCCTCAATGTCCTGCGCGATGGTGTGGCGACGCAAACGACCTTGCCACGTATCCATGTAATGGCCCGGCCGCTGGCGTCCATCTATGCCTACCGTATCTTCGATGACCTGCTCCGGGCGATTCGATACGCTGCCGCGAAGTCGAATGAGGTTTATGAGAATGCAAGCACGGCGCGGGATGACACGTCCACGGACGATTATGACCAGGAGAAGTGTAAACCGGCCATCGTGGCGAAAGCGTTGCGGCATTTTCAGAAGCTCGAACCGCTCCTGAGAGACTACCGGGGCCGTGCGCAAGGCCAATACACGGCCCGCCTCAACGAGGTGAACGCGGCGATTTCGTTTGCGCAAAGCCAGCTCCAGGCCAGGCAGCGCCACCTCACCAAGATCAGGAAAGAGTAGAACATGCGAATTTGGACCGCTCTGTTCCTCCTGGTTCTGGTGCCTGCCCCGGCGCTCGGCATCGATATGCAGTTCGATACGTACAATGGGTTTGATGAAACCGTTGGGATGTTCACCCGGCTGGCGCTCATTTTTTCCGACCCTGGCTTCAGAACGTACTTCACGCTCTTTGCGGTTGTCGGGATTATCGCTTCTATCCTTGGACCGGCGCTCGTGGGGGCGTTTGCCGGAAGTGGCACCAATCCGGCTGCCGGTCTAATTCCGATTGTCCTCGGCGTTGCGGTTGTGAGAGGGCTGGTATTTCCGACTGGGAGTATCGTTGTCCACGATCCTGTCCGGAACGCGACCGCCACGGTCCCGGATGTTCCTGATTTGATCGTGCTTTTTGCTGGCGGGTTGAACATGATCGAACGTGGGCTGGTGTCCATTATTGATACGTCCACCGCCCACGTCCATCCCTACTTGGGTATGTCGAGCTCGATCAGCTATTCGCTCATTCGGGCGGCGAACCGTACCGACCTGAACGATTATTACCTGGAGCAATCCCTGGTGAATTATTACCTGGATTGCGGGATTCCCGCATTGGGCCATGGATCTTCCAATCGCCGGCAGAGATTGTTGCATGACACGGACAATCTAATGACTGAATTCGGGGAGTGGCAGAATGTTGCGCTGTTCACGACGTACCACCTGGCGGATAGCGACGCTGGCGAGCTTCGCAGCTGCACGGACGCTTGGACTGCGACGGATGGCTTGCGGGCGCGGTTGAGCGATGCGGGCACCTTCGATGGGTACACCGCTTCGGTTTGCGAGTCGGCTGGCTTCAACGTCGGGGTTGCTGCGCAGCTCAGCCAATGCAAGACCGCATTGGCGCGGGCGACCGGGTTGTTCGGCGTGACCGCGACGAGTGCAAACCAAGTCCCCTTGCTCCGCGCCATGATTATGGCGAAGGCCGTTTCCAGTGCGCTCAACAGCGCCGACTTCTCCCAAGCGCAACGGACGCTGGTAAACCGGCAGGTCATTGCGGAAGGATTCGGGACTTCGCAGGCAATGGACCAGTGGATTCCGAAGGTGCGTGTTTTCCTCACGGTCGTGGCGTTGGGCTGTGTTCCGATTGTTGTTCTCTTCTTGGTCACTCCGGCGTACCAGGCGGCCATGGTCCTGCTCCTGGGCTTGTTCTCGTGGCTGGCGATGTGGGGCGCTTGCGATGCGATGGCGGTGCAGATGGCCCAGGACGCGGCCCTGGACGCATTCAATGGGATTCAACGGCAGCGGCTCGGGATCGGTGCGATCTTGCAAAGTCCCGAGGCGGCGGTTCAGGCGCTCGGCGTTTTCGGAAAGGCGCGGATGGTCGCAATTACGCTTGCGACGGTGTTATCCGGGGCGTTGTTCAAATTCGGCGGCTATGCGTTCGCCAGGCTGGGTGAGCAGTGGCAGAGCCATCTGGAACAAGCCGGCGAGCGCGCCGGTCGCCAGACGATGCTCCCGGAGGAAACAGCGCAGTTCCAGCGCTCACTGGTCGGCGCGGTGGCCCACCAGGGCGCGATGAGCCAGGTCGGCTTCGATCACATGGCCGGCGGGCAGGCAATGGGGGATCTGTACCAGGGGAAGACCTCGTCGTATATCTCGGATGAGCTGAGCATGAACGGTGGTCACTACAACGCCCTGCAGGCGCGGAGTACGGCGGTGAACACGGTGGGCACCGATCATGGCTACGAGGCGGCGTCGGCGCGTGCTGGCCGTAGCTACGCGGATTCGGCGATTGGTGCGATTTCCCAGTCCGCCGGTGAGAGCCATGTGAGCGCATTGGCGCGGCGGGATGTGGGATCTGGTTTTTACGGCGATCCGCTTGCACCGGCGGAGCGGGAAGCGGCGTTCGGAGTAGCTAGGACGGCGGCGACGGACGATGCCGTGGGTGCCTTCAAGGGGACGCAAGGTGTGGATGACGGCGCGGCGCTCCGGGGAACGTTCCGGGTTTTAGGCGCTGGAGAGATCGCCAGTGCTGGCGAATGCCGAAGCCACCTTGCAATGGGCCATCCCGGTGGTGGCAGTGCTCGCTGTAATCGGAATCCTGTGGAAGAAGTCTTCCGAGGACATTTCGGCGTCTTACCGGGTGTCGCTCGAAACTCCGTTTGAGACGTATGCTATCCGTATAATTCCTGGACGGGATGCTTGGGACTATAATCGGGATCATTACCTGTTGGACGACAAGGTCGGGTTCATTTTTCAATTAAAAGACTTGGCCGATAGGGAACGATGGTCCCGTTTTGTCCGCAGGGCGCGAGACCATCTGTTTTTGGAACCAAACGGTGAGATCGTCAAAATCGTGAAGGGAAAATCGCTGCCACATTTGGGAGCCGACCCGTTTCCACCTGACCTTCTTGATTGGATAACCGAAGCGTCCGCCAAGGGAGAGGTAGAAAGCGTGGTCGAAATCCGCCCTGGCAATGCGGGAAAGCTCGGTATATCGGTTGGTGACCGAGTGTATCGGTTGCTACATGATCGCTAGGAGGTAATCTGAAATGGGATACGTTAGCCGTTCGTGTGAATACACAAGAGGATGGGGAGAGGGCAGGTTGTATGGCAAGAAAGAAGTGAAGAGGCAATTCGTCATGCGTTCTTTTGAATCCCGTTACGGGAAACTCGACGAAGTCAGTTGTAATCGAATTCATCGTTTCGATGAAGAACAGCTTGACAGGCTTCTCACGATTCTCCTTCCTTCTCCACCTTCCAATGAGTATGGTTCCGATTTATCGGTCTGGTTGGATAGCTTCGATTTAACGAGGGGAAAGGGGCCGCTTGTTGCATCGGCCTATGGTTCGCAGCCATGCTGAGGTGGTATCCATTTTGAGGAGAAGCAGATATGGGTCTGCGATTTTGGAAGCGGCGGGAGGCCGTGTCCGTTCAGAGAGAGGAAGGCTGGGAGCAGGCGTTGGTGAATCGGGTGGTGCTGGACCACCTCAAGGAGCAGCGGCGGAGCCGCCGCTGGGGAGTGTTTTTCAAGCTCCTGACCTTCGCCTATTTGGCTATCCCGCTGGTACTGTTTTGGCCTGATGACCTTCAAATCGCGCCCGTTAGCTCTGATGAAGGCCACACGGCGCTGGTGGAGGTGAAGGGCCTCATCGCCCCAGAGACCAATGCCGCCGCAGACCGCGTCATCACTGCCTTGCGCGGGGCCTATGAAGATGACAATACCAAGGGCATTATCCTGCGCATCAACAGCCCCGGAGGCAGCCCGGTCCAAGCCGGTTATATCCACGATGAAGTCCGACGGTTGCGCAAGAAGTATCCGGACATCCCGGTCTACGCGGTGGCGGCGGATCTCTGCGCTTCTGGTGGCTACTATATTGCCGTTGCCGCTGATGCGATCTATGTGGACAAGGCGAGCCTGATTGGCTCCATCGGTGTGCGCATCGGCACCTTCGGCTTTGTTGAAGCCATCCGGGAGCTAGGCATCGAACGCCGTCTGCTGACGGCGGGGCAAAACAAAGGAATCCTAGATCCCTTCTCGCCTTTGCCCGATGGGCAGCGCCTGTTCCTCCAGGAGGTCCTCGACCAGCTGCACCGGCAATTCATCGCGGTCGTCCGCGCGGGGAGGGGAGAGCGTCTCAAAGGCGGCGATGAGGTGTTCAGCGGGCTCTTCTGGAGCGGTGAGGAAAGCGTGGCGCTCGGTCTAGCCGATGGACTCGGCAGCAGCAGCTACGTGGCGCGCGAGTTGATCGGAGTGAAGAAGATCGTCGAGTACAGTGCCAAGAAAGACCTGCTTGAACGCCTGTCGGACTACATCGGTGCCGCGATCACGAAATCCCTGCTGCGTCTGAGTGGCCTGAGTGTGGCGGATGGTTATCCGGTCGTTCGCTGAACAAAACCAAACCCTGATTGATGGTGTCCGGCAAGAAAGGTATCAGTGCGCACCAACTGCATCAACGGCACTTCGAGCGCAAGACGCAATCAACGCCATGCTTAAAAGCGAAGGTTGAAACATGGAAACGCGCCACGCCCTGGCGGGCGCGGGCGTCCAAGCGCCGACTGAAATTTTACTATGGACGAAGAGATTTCTTGAGATCTACTACAAGTTACTAAAGATACTACAAGTTAACTTAAGTGCTTAAGAATATTAGTCTAACTTGTAAAACTTGAGTAACTTGTAGAACCATAGTATACTTAAGCTACTTACGTTACTTAAGGGAATTTGGCAAGTTTCAAGCCATTGGAAGAAAGTACATCTTCCACAATCCACAAGCCCCGGCCACACCCGGCCCCCGGCGGAAAATCCCAACGCACAGTTGGACGTACTTTGGCATCCCTGCCTGGCGGTCCTGGGGGATTCCAGGCACAGGTCCGGATCAGGAACCGCCCAGGAAGCGTTCCAAGCGCCTACAGCGCGTTTCCGGCGGCAAAGTAAGCCCAAGTTTTACCAGTCCGGCACGGGAAAGCCGTTAACGGGCGTTTCCAGGCCTCTCAGGCGGTATCCTCAACAAAGAACGAAGGAACAGAAGATGCCAACGCGCGGCACGCGACCAAAAAGCGTAAACCAAACCCTCAAGGGCCTGCCGGCTACCAGCCACATCCAACGCCGGACGGCCAACAACGTTGCGGCGGCAACGCTGGAAATCCCAAGGCAGATCGCCTCCCAGCACTGGGTGCTGTGCCAAACGTACCTGCCATACCGGGATCCAGGACCGGATGTGCGCGTTTGGGAGAAGGAGAGCTGGTTCGTTTCCTTGAGTCTCGAAGCGGGACGTGTCAAGAATCCAGAGACGGGAAAGTGGGTGCAGCTTGGGCTTCCTTTCGGCCCCAAGCCGCGACTCATCCTGTCCCACCTGAATGCTGAGGCATTGAAATCAGGTTCCACAAAGATCGACGTTGAGGATAGCTTCACAGCCTTTGTCCGACGCATTCAAAAGCGCGCCCCCACTGGACCAGAGATAGCGGTTTACAAGGACCAGCTAAGCCGAATAGCCACGGTAATCATTCGCATGGCGATGGCGAAGGACGGCCACGATTTTCAGTTCGACTCGGAAGTCATCACAGATTTCGAGTTGCCCATCGAATCTGATGAGCAGCAGTGCATCTTGTGGCCCTTGAGCATCCGGTTGAGCCACGAGTACTTTACCAGCCTCCAAAACCACGCCGTGCCCCTCGATGAGCGGGCACTTAGTGGTCTTGCGCATTCGGCCATGGCTTTGGACATCTACGCCTGGCTCGCGCAACGGCTCCACCGGGTACCACGCGGAAAACCTCAATTCATTGCCTGGGCTGCCCTTGAGGACCAGTTCGGAGCTGGATACAAGCCCGATCTGGCACTGGCTCTCTCCCACTATCCTTCTGCCAAGGTCGAAGGGGACAGCCACGGTCTAACCCTGTATAGCAGCCCACCGCCCGTGAAGAAGCGCATGGTGCTTGCGCATAAGCCATACTTTTCAAGAGGCGGCTTGCTGTGGGAGGGAAGAGGAATTTGAAAAAACGAGAGATTTGATGTCGAGAAGCCAAGTACTTCACGGTATGTGAATAGGTCCTCGCCCAAAGGCCACGCGGACGGTCTAGCTCAGTAAAAAGAGCGCGGCCAGCGCCTCTTAGACCGTGCCGGTTAACTTCGTTTGGCGCCGGTTTTCCAGTGCCAGCGGAAGGGGGGCCAGATGGCGGGGTCCCCCCTACCCGCCCAGATCCACACTCCCTCTTAAGTACCCCCTCTGATAAGCGACAAAAAGAAATAGGTAAGAGATAGCCGCTAAGGCATGGCCATCCAAGCCGATGACCCAATAACGAGGCACGACACGAAGGCGGAATTCGTGTAGCGCATCGGAACATAGGGGAAACTACGCGGCCTACAATGGTGAGTACCTCCGTGAGCCCGGCTCATCAGGTCTTGAAGTCCTTGACCCTTGTGTGCTCGACGAGCTAGTTCATGTTCTGGAGTATGAATACCCTGCCGCGCGTTGCGAGAAAAAGCTTCTTCAGCTTCTTCATGTCCTCACGGCGAACCCGAAGCCGCGCCCGGCGATGCCGGCGACAACCTCGAACTTGGGCTGGTCTAGTGGCTGATCAGCCATCGCGAGCGCACCAAGATGCTGAACGCGTGTAACCTTGTCGCGTGCCGTGCCGTCGTCCTCGGTGATCTTGGCCTCAATGACGACTTGCGGGTTGAACTCGTTCGGCACAAGGAAGTCAGGCACCTGGTCGAAGCCGGTGATGCGCTCGGCTCGTTTGGTCTTGCGGAAGCTGATGCCGCCTTGATGCAAGGCTTCCTCGATGGCGATCTCCAGCACGTCGCCGACCAGTTCGCTCACGGAGTCCCGGTGCGCGGCGAAGGGGCAGCCGAGAAAACGCTCGTAGAGAAGGATGTGGTAGGGAAGACCAAGCTCTGCGAGAGACCGGAGGCTAACCAGGCCGGCGCTCGTGTCAGCCTTATCGAGCCGATGCACCATGTTAGGCGGTACCGATGGCGCGCCCTCGGTTAAAAGTTGGCAGGCCGTAACGACTAGGGCGCGGATACGTTGAGCGGTGACGCCGTTCTGCGGAAGCGAGCCATCAGGGGTTCATGCGATGTTGCGGTCTATTGTTCGAACCGAGCCCTGGGTGACTTGGGTTTTCGTCCGCCTAGTGGTGACGTAAGCCCACTCTGGCGGTGTGAAGCCGAGCATGCAGCGCAGGACAATGAGGGCAATTGGCACCCTGTATGCGACATCGATATACACGGTTACTTGTTTATGAAGGGGTAGTAGGTGAGCCCTGTGTGATGTTCAGCGTTTTTTCTCACACAAAGCCACAGAGACACGAAGAGTTTTCCCCCCGGCCGTCGCCGATCCTCATAATTAGTAAACATTGTTTCACCCCCGAATGGAAACTTCCAAGCCATAGCTCCTGCGGCTCCCGCCTAAGCCGAAGACGGACCCCCCGTAGAGACCCGCCCTTTCTTTCTACAGGAATCCATTCCAGATCGCGTCTACGGGCTTCCTAAGGGCCCGCAATGGCCGCCAATGCCCTCAGCGATGGCGGCCCTCCAAGTGTCGGGGAAAATTTAAGCCGCTTTGTAGCTAGTGCTGTTGATGCTTCGGAGCCTTAGTGAATGGGCGCGCGTGCAATGGCCGCGAAAGCCAGTAGCCGTGGCCAGGGGATTTGCCCCATAGCGATTGGAACGCCCCGCTATTGGGCTTGAATCGTGGCTCCGAGGGAAGACCTTACGGCACAACCGATGGGTACCGGCGATCTCACGGCGGCATTCGACCGCCAGGGAAGAGCTCGGACGGTCATCCCCCCAGCTAGCCGGATTAGGCGCGGGCCAGCGTTTGTGGTAGCTTAGGTAAGCTACGAAAACCCCGAAGGCTTTCGGGTTCGAGAACAACACAAAGAGGCCTATAAAGAGAAAACCCGTGTTCAGTTTGCTGACTGAACACGGGCTGATTAACCGTAACAGCTTTGCGAGACGCCACGGTCGATGAAAATCCTAACCGTAGACATCCCCTATTGCAAGCTTTTTCACCACGGGGATTTGGAGCGTGACAACGGCCCGCTCCCCGCTCGTCGAGCCAGGGGGTTCTCGTGGGCCGGGCCTACGTACCGCGCGCAAACCTAGGGGGTAACTTCTGCGGGCACAACCCGCGCAACCCCAGGTTCACGCTGACCCGGCCCGCCAAAACCGGAAAGGGCGGGATCCCCCTTGTGCTTACGGAGTGCGCGGAACGGCTCAAGAGCTACTACACTCATCCGCGCCAGCTCATCCCCTCCTTGGATCTGGCCAACGGCAGCGCACGCCAGCAACGCAGCGAACGCCGGGAGGCCTGCATACTCCTACTGATGGTCTTGCTGAAACACACCGACCTGGCCAGCCTGCGGGTCGGCATCCCCACCCCGGACGGTTTCTTGAGCCTCACCGTGGACTACCTCACCCGGCAAACCGGCATGACGCGCAAGCGTGCCGAACGCGCCCTGGCCGATCTGAAAACCGCCGGCCTGGTGACCATCGCTCAGCCCCGCAAGCAGCGGCCGGACGGCTCCTGGAAGGGCCTGGCTGCCGTCAAGGCCATCTCCCGCCACCTGTTCGCCCTGTTCGGCTTGGGAAAAATGCTGAAACGGGAACGCACCAAGGCCAGTCAACGACTCAAACAGAAGGCCCAGCAGTGGGCGCTGAAGGCCAACAAGGCCACGCACACCGGGCCGGCCCGGTTGGCCTTGACGTTGAAAGCGTTTCTGGGAAAACCCGTTGGGAAACCGAAACGCAAACACAAGCTGCCGGATGACCCGGAAGACCGCCGACGACTCAACCTCGAGCTGGCGGAACTCAAAACCCAGCACTGGGACTGGAGTCGGGAACAACTCCTCGAGGAGGCCGAACGGAGGCTCTTTGACCGCGCTCCGCACCACGCCTGAAATCCCGCTTCCCTACCGCCGAAAGCCCCCCCCACCGCCGGAAAACACCGCGCCGGGACCCTCAACTCCCCGGAAATCACCTGTCGTCCGCACTGAATCCAGCGCGAAACGCATGCGCCGCCGGTCAGATAAGCTCAGCGCGAAGGTTAAGTGTCGGTAGGAACCACTGTTAAGTGTCCGCCACTAATCAATCTCCCAAAATCACTACATGGGTAGAGAATATTTATCGCCAGTATCAATATTCCGACACGGCCTTCTTCTTCAAACAGTGGGAATGACCGCACCTGGGATCAAATGCCATCATCACTCTTCGAGTAACTCAACACCTAGAAGAAAATAGGACTCATGTCGTAGCCACATCCACGCAGCAGGCTAACCAACCCTTGTTGACCCGGTAGATGAAGAGCACCAACGGCGACGAACAGGTTACCGCGAGCATAAGCGGCGCGCAGGCGGTTAACCATGCGGCGGTTGCGCGCAAAAATACCCTGTTTAACAAAACGGTCGTTGAGAGCACACTCGGCAGCAGTGGGACCGTCGAGGCTTGTTTTCAGGAGGCCCTCAAGGTCGCCATCAAGGTAGGCGTGAATAATCCGTCGCTTGGCGGTGGCTACTCTTTCTGATTCCTGCAAAGCGATTTTGGCGAACAAGACCTGTTGGTGGAGAGGGATGTCGTCGAACAGGCCCAATTGTTCCCCGGGCCGTTCGAGGCCGATAATAGTAACATTGGCTTCTCTAGCCCAATTCTGTAGCACCTAGTCCATCATTGGGCCTTCCTGCGCCTCTGGAAAAGCAAGGATTGTTCCAACTACCCAGGGCTTAAGAAAACGAGCAGCAGAACGCGGAATGCCACGGGACTCAAGCAATGGAAGTACCTGATCGAATAACTCAGCGCCCAGTAACCGATCAAGATAAGGCCCATTGGGAGCAGCCATCACCTGCCCAATTGCCTCGCTTAGACCTGGTTCTGCGAGATCCAATTCAAAGGCTACCGCCTTGGAACCTGCCAAGGCAGCCCGCGCCAAGGTCATAGGCCGTTCAAAACGGTCATCACCAAACGACAGGTGGTAGGTTCCGAATAGGTGCCCCAATACCTTCCCATTGCGTGAAACCTCCCAAAGCAGC
>Ga0056133_10000144_pt1 | contig 14887 bp, 14 predicted proteins | sample WorMetGr2BELIZE1_FD_67351 | JGI IMG/M metagenome (GOLD analysis project Ga0056133, IMG submission 67351) | Marine gutless worms symbiont microbial communities from Max Planck institute for Marine Microbiology, Germany - Inanidrilus... ... | reverse complement strand
ACACCGAATTCGAAGCAAAAAATTCCCATTCCCCTCCAGGCGGATCACCAATTCCTAGCATTCTGAAACTACTCATAAAACTGAAGGACTAAAGTCCAGATATATGCAAAGACCTCATACCCGCCTTGAATATACTCCGATGAACCTTCCTCTCCTTGCCGGCAGCGATCGGACCGACGACGACTCGGTAGATTGGGCCTCCATCCAGCTTCGCGGCCAGCACGGTCGGCGCCAAACCGGAATACTGTCCCCGATAGCTTCGGGCATTGCCGTGATTGCGGAAACCTCCAATCACAAAGTAAATACCCGCCTTCGGAAGTCTCGACGTCAACGCGGCATTCGTCGATTTCACGGTCGGGCGCTGATCGGCTTTCTTCGCAAGGATACGGCGCTTCTTCACAGGCGTGGGTTTTTTGTGGACCTTGACCATTACCGGCTTAAGCGTGGGTTTAGGTTTAGCCGTTCTCGCGGCCTCAACCGGAACTGGATTAGGAATCTCGCGCGGTTTTTTCACCTTGGCGACAGTTGCGGGAGCCGGCGCCGCGGCAACAGCGTGGACCACCGGCGGAGCCGCGTAGGAATGGCGCGCCTTGTTTCCGACTTCGCTCGCCCGCAAGGCATGCGCCATGACTGCGCGGACCTTATCCTGCGGAACCGGCAGGCTGACGATAGTCCTTGCCTTTTTGGGAACAACAGCCTCCGAGGAACCGTTCGCGGCCAATCCGTTATGTGTCGATCTCTTGTCAAGCGGTTCTTCGCCGCCGGCAGCCGTATCGAAATTCGCCAATTCTTCAACATCGTCCTCGGCCGGTTGCCCATCGACCGGTTTGAAACCAAGAGATTTCTCTGGCCCCAGTGCTTCGTTCGCGATCATGAACTCATCTGGCGCTTCTCGACAGAGCTCGCCTTCGACGAGTCCACGCCACACCGCGCAGTCCTTCTGAGCGACGATTGATAGCCCATGGTCGGTCAAGGATTTTTGCGTCGTAATGACGGAAATCCCGTCAAGGGCCCAAGAAGCGACTTGAAGCGGAACGGGCAGCGCGCATCCCGACAATACGAGTACACTGGCCCCCAAGGCGATTGTCTTTTTCATCACAAGTTCCCAGCGTCTGGTTTTTATTGTTATTTCCCATCGGATCACGCGTTTTTCCGCGCATTTATTTCATATCTCTGGGATCGCGGGAACAGTATGGCCCTAACAACTATCGTTTCGCAACTGTATTATTACGCTTTGTTGCAACTGTGGCGAGAATCCAACGAAGTTTCACCTAAAATTCACTCGGAAGAATTGCTCGTCGCGGTTTCGCCAGAAGACGCACCGGTGTCGTCGTCCCGCTTGACCCGTGGCAGGCTCAATTTCAAATGCAACTCTTTCAGGTGGTTGGGATCCGCATCGTTGGGCGCCCCCATCAACAAATCTTCGGCCCGTTGGTTCATCGGGAAAGCGATTACTTCACGGATATTCGGCTCGTCCGCCAACAGCATGACCATCCTGTCGATGCCAGGTGCCGACCCGCCATGCGGCGGCGCGCCGAAGCGGAAAGCCCTGAGCATTCCCCGGAATTCGTCCTCGACCACTTCCTGGCCGTATCCGGCGATTTCGAAGGCCTTGACCATGATATCCGCGCGATGCGCCCGGATCGCCCCGGACGAGAGTTCGACGCCGTTGCAAACGATGTCGTACTGGTAGGCGAGGATATCCAATGGATCCTTGGTTTCCAAGGCCTCCAAGCCGCCCTGCGGCATGGAAAACGGGTTGTGAGAGAACTGTACAGCGCCGGTTTCCTCGTTCAACTCGTACATGGGATAATCGACAATCCAGCAAAAGTCGAAACGGTCCGTGGCCCGTAACTCAAGCTCATCACACAAGCGCTCGCGGACGACGCCGGAGAATTTCTCGGCATCCTTTTTCTTACCGCAAACGAAAAACACGGCGTCGCCGTCACCAATCCCGGCTGCGTCCTTGATCGTCGCCACCCGGTCGGCCTCCAGGTTCTTGGCGATCGGCCCTTTCGCCTCGCCGTCGTCTCCGAAGACGATATACCCCAATCCGCCGGCGCCCTCGTCGCGGGCCCAGTCGTTCAGTTTGTCGAAAAAGCTGCGCGGCTTGGTTGCCGCACCGGGTGCCGGAACGGCCCGCACCACGGCGCCTTGGGAGACCAGCTTGGCGAACAACCCGAAGCCTGAATCGCGGTAGGATTCGGTGACGTCGCTCATTTCGATGGGGTTTCTCAGATCGGGCTTGTCCGAACCGTATTTGAGCATCGCCTCTTCGTAGGCGATGCGCGGAAACGGCGGCGGCGTAACAGCACGCCCATTGCTGAACTCGTCGAAGACACCCGACAACACAGGCTCGATGGCCGAAAACACGTCGTCCTGTTCGACGTAGGCCATCTCGAAGTCGAGCTGGTAGAACTCGCCGGGACTGCGGTCCGCCCTCGCATCCTCGTCGCGGAAACAAGGCGCAATCTGGAAGTATTTGTCGAAGCCCGAGACCATGAGCAGTTGCTTGAACTGCTGCGGTGCCTGCGGCAGGGCGTAGAACTTGCCAGGATGTTGACGGCTCGGAACCAGGAAGTCGCGCGCGCCTTCCGGCGACGATGCGGTCAGGATCGGCGTCTGGATCTCGAGAAATCCGGAATTGGTCATGCGCCGACGGATCGAGGAGATGATCGACGAGCGCAGGATGATGTTGGCGTGAACGGCCTCGCGCCTGAGATCGAGAAAGCGATAGCGCAGACGCGTCTCCTCGCCGAGGTCAGCGTCACCGGCGACCTGCATGGGCAAGACTTCGGCCGGATTTTCAACGACGATCTCGTCAATGCGGACCTCGACCTCCCCGGTATCGACGTTGGGGTTGATCGTGTCCTCGGATCGCTTGACGACGGGTCCCGTAACCGTAATGACGCTCTCGACGCGTGTCTTTTCGACGGTCTCGAATAGCGGACTGGAAACATCGATCACGCATTGCGTCAACCCGTAGTGATCTCTGAGATCGATGAACACCAGGTTGCCGTGATCGCGCATGCGGTGCACCCAGCCGGACAGGCGTACGGTCTCTCCGGTGGTATCCAGTCTCAGTTCGCCGCAGGTATGGGTACGATACGTATGCATGGCTTCATCTCAGTTGTCAGAGCGCGTTCGGATCGGGTTCGCAGAGCGAAATGCCGCGCTTGTTTACACCATTTCGCCCAGGAAAAAAGAGTTCTTTTGGGGCTATTGCCCGCCCATGCCTGGCGGAGTTGACTTCCCGGTGATATTCGCGACGATCCGGCTAATTCGAGACTGCCAAACAGGACCCAGCACATGCATGCCATGATCGTTCCCGTCACGCCGCTCCAGCAGAACTGCTCCGTGATCTGGTGCGAGGAAACGATGCTGGGCGCGGTCATTGATCCCGGCGGTGACATCGAGCGCATTCTCGGTGCCGTCGATGAACAGGGGGTGAAACTGGAGAAGATCCTGGTCACCCACGGGCATTGTGATCATGCCGGCGGTACTGCGGAGTTGGCCGAACTACTCGAATTGCCGATTATCGGACCGCACGAAGATGATCGGTTCTGGATCGATCTCCTCGAGGAACAGGGGCGCCAGTTCGGGCTTACCGGATCGCGTCCGTTTACACCCGATCGTTGGCTTGTCGAAGGCGATGAGGTGACGGTCGGAAACCTGACCCTGTCCGTCCTGCATTGCCCTGGCCATACACCCGGCCATATCGTCTTTTTCCACGAACCCTCAAGGGTTTCGGTTGTCGGCGACGTGCTCTTTCAAGGGTCGATCGGTCGTACGGATTTCCCAAGGGGTGATTTCGCGACGCTGATCGCGTCGATCCGCGACAAGCTCTGGCCGCTCGGCGACGACGTTACCTTCATCCCGGGGCATGGTCCCACCGGTACCTTTGGCCAAGAGCGGGCGACAAACCCTTTCGTCGGCGATCATGTCGCGCAATAGACAAAGCGGGCAAAAGTCTATTTTCACGGCTTCCACCGAGGTTTCCCTTTGCCTCGCGCCCCTGGTCGTTTAAACCAGCGCAACATGACGCTGATTACGGACAACGCCACCCTTTCCGAATTCTGTTCGCGCCTCAAGTCCTCCGACTACATCACGGTCGACACCGAGTTCATGCGCGAAAAGACCTATTGGCCGATCCTCTGCCTGATCCAGGTGGCCGGCCCCGACGATGCGGCGGCGATCGATGCACTGGCGGAAGGCTTGGACCTCTCGCCCCTGTTCGAGCTTTTCGATGACACCTCCATCCTCAAAGTGTTCCACGCCGCCCGCCAGGACTTGGAGATATTCTTTCACCTGACCGGCCGATTGCCGTTGCCCGTGTTCGACACGCAGGTCGCAGCAATGGTCTGCGGATTCGGGGACTCGGTCGGCTACGAGCAATTGGTCTCGAAACTGACGAAACATCGCATCGACAAGAACTCGCGCTTTACGGACTGGTCGCTACGCCCGCTCAAGAAAAAGCAGCTCGATTACGCGATATCGGACGTCGTCTACCTGCGGCCGGCCTATGACAAATTGCGAAAACGCCTCCATGCCAACGGTCGGGAAAGCTGGACGGACGAGGAAATGGCGACCCTCACCCGTGCCGAAACCTATCGAACCGATCCAAAGGCCGTGTTCCGGAGGATCAAATGCCGCACGCAGTCAGGCCGAATGCTGGCCGTCCTCAGGGAATTGGCGGCCTGGCGTGAGACAGAGGCTCAACGCCGTGACGTGCCGCGAAACCGGGTCCTTCGAGACGAAACGCTGGTCGAAATGGCCCATCATCGGCCTCGCGACGTCAAGGACCTGGCGCGAACGAGGGGCCTCGGGGCGAATCTGGCGAACGGGCGCTATGGGCGGGAAATCCTTACCGCGATCGAGGCGGGCATCGCGGTTCCCGACGACGATTGTCCTTCGCCTCAACTCAAACCGGACCTGCCGCGCGGCATTGGTCCTATAGCTGACTTGCTGAAAGTTCTTCTCAAGGCCAAATGCGAGCAATGGGACGTCGCCAACAAACTCGTCGCGTCGAGCGCCGATATCGATCAAATCGCGGCCTACGGCAAAGATTGCGGCGTGCCAGCAATGAGCGGATGGCGGCGCGAAGTCTTCGGCGAAGATGCATTGAGGATCCGTCAGGGTGAATCCGGCCTCGTCATCGATAACGGCAAAGTCGCGATTTTCGACGTCGACGCAAATGAAAGGTCCGACACGCCCTAACCGAGCCTGCCCCGGAGGCCGAGGGCACGCCCCAAGGTCGCCAACCGGCGCTCGATGGCCTCGCTGGCGAACATGCCACCACCGACCGAACCGTCTTTCGGCATGCGAAGGACGAGCTCGTCGGCTCCCACCTCAAACCACGTGCGGGCAAGAATTCCGGGTGCCGAACCGGAAATGGTGTGCGCCAAGCGCAGCGCCAGCCCCGTCGTATTCGCGTGATCGATATCGTAGTCGGTCATCAAGGCGCTGACGGCGCGCACCAGCGAATTGTCGGGATCGCCGTTGTAGCGCACGAAGATTGCCACGGCGAGGAACACCCGTTCGGCATGGGTCAATCCAGCAAAGGGCAATCGAAGCACGCGGAGGAACGCGTGCTCGGCCCGGTAGTCCGGGTGTTCGCTCCATCCGATATCGCTGAGCATGCAGGCGGCCATGCGAAGCCGGCTCTCCGCGTCCCTGCCGGGCGGGCACAGCGGCGCAATCCAGTGAAAGATCTCCTGACCGGTGATCGCGAAACGTCCGGTCCGTTCGGCCATCCCGGCGCACCCGCTCAATAGCGGATCCTGGCCACTGAGCTGGGCCGGCAGCATGGTCAAGAGTTTCCCCTCGCGCATGCCGAAGCCGGAAAACACGACTTTCGAAACTTTTGTGGATTTGAGGAGGCGCGCCATGACCATCGCCGCAAAAGGCAAGGTCCTGGTTCGGTCCTTGGGAATGCCGGGAATCGACTCGATGGTTCCCTTGCCCAACTTGGTGATCAGTTTGCCCAGTTCGCGGGCCCTGTTCCGCCTCAGTGTGTAACCGTCGATGACATGGAGGGGATAGGCCGTCTGATCGATGAACACGCGGGCCATTGCGCGCCACGATCCGCCAATCGCGTATAGCGGGCGGCCTTTGCCGTTCGACAGCCACGGCAGATCGCCGAACGCCTTGTCGATAATCATCTTGGCAGTGTCTGTATCGTAGTCGGATGCTTCGGGCAGTCGCAGGTGCCCCAACGGAAGGGTCGCCGTTTGCCCGAACTTCCCCTTGATGAGTTCGACGATATCGACGCTCCCACCCCCGATGTCAGCAACGATTCCGTCGGCATCCGGCGTTCCCATGAGCAATCCGCGGGCCGCGAACATCGCCTCGTCGTCGCCTGACAGAACTTCGACCGTAAAGCCAAACTGGTTTCGCACCTCTTCGACGAATTCATCACCGTCGTCGGCATCCCGAACGGCGGCCGTAGCCACCATTTCGAGGCGTTCGACCCCCATGGAGTCGGCCAATCCGACAAATCTCGCCAAACTGCGGAGCGCTTCCTCGCGCCCTTGGGGATTGAGGACCCCGGATGCCTGCAATCCGCGTCCAAGGCCGCAGTTGGCTTTCTCGTTAAAGATCGGAATGGGGAGCCGGTTCGGCGTGTCGTAGACGACCAGGCGCACGGTATTCGATCCGATATCGACGACGCCAAGACGTCCCCGCGTCGCCAAGCCGGAGTGATTGTTCATGCCGGGGTCGGTCGAATTTCGCAACGGGCGCAATGCCTACCTCTTGTAGTCCGTGTTTGCAGATCGAGTGCTTCTCCCGAAGCAAATTCGCGGGTACAACTCGTGAATCCGCCGGCCCGGCCCGCCACCGGCGACATCCATTGCGCAAGAGTACCTGTCCCGGGGGCTCCAGCTTTGTCCCACGTGATTTCCATTGGCGAGAATGGGAGTCACAGAAGACCCGTATCGTTATTGGCACCCGGCCAGCAACCAATGGTGCAAGGGCCTTTGCACGATGTCGTAGCCATGGCCGGATCATAAGCGACGCTTGGAGTCCTGTCACGGCAGCGATTTCCCCGAGTTATGACCGTTTCGTGACGGTTTCGACAGGCGAATAGAAACGTTTTCTTTCAAGGCTCTAAGATAACACATTGATTTCCAAGATTCTTATTGGCATGATCCGCCCAGATTGAGGATCGGAAGTGCGACGAAATAAATCCTTCGTGTTGGTATTGATGGTTTTTGCGGCGGTCGGAACGTCTCCGGCGTCGGCAGCCGGCCTGTACGATTTCAATTATTTTCTCAATCAACCGCACCCGTTCGCGCAACCGGGATATCCGCCGGCCGCGGCACCGGTTCGATCTCCAGCACCGGTTCGATCTCCCGCACCGGCTCCACCGCGCTACGTTCCCGCCCGCCAATCCGTGCCGACCCGCGGAAGGCCGGCACCGACAGGTGGGACGGTGGAGATGGCGGACACCGGTCAGGACAGTTTCCTCGACGGGGTATATTACTCGCTCAACCTTGTCGGCGGTTATTCAACGATCCACGATCCGGAACTGACCAATGTGACGGGGCTTGAAGTCCGCCGGGACGAAGATTGGGTCGGCGGCAACAGCGGTTCGATCGGTTATGACTGGGACAAGACATTTGGTGTGCCCGTACGCACCGAACTCGAACCTTTCATCCGCTACCGCTTCGATCTCGACTACCGGGGAACCTCGGGCGGCTTTCTTCAGGGATACATGAACGAGGTCGCTTCCTTCGGCGCCATGGTCAACGGCTACTACGATATCGATTTCGAGTTTTGGAACTTCAAACCTTACGTCGGGGCCGGGGTCGGTTTTGTCCGCCACTGGAGCCAGGGCCGTCCGCACGAACACCTTCAACAATGCGCGTTCCTCACAGGACGCGCGAACCAATGATTTGGCCTGGAATGTGATGGGCGGGTTCAATTACCACTGGACGCCCAACTGGCTGGTCAGGATTGAAGGGCGCTACCAAGACCTCGGCGAAGTCGAGAACGGTCCCTTTGCCGACAACGATATCATTGCAGGGCATTACACGACGACCGATCTGGTCCTCGGCGTCATCTACCGGCACTAGACGACGACCCGTCTCAAGACAGGAGGCGGTCCGCCAGTTCGTCGATTCCGTCGACAACGAAGTCCCACTCACCGGTGGCCTCCAGGTCTTTCACCTGATCAACCCCGTATTCGTAAGGACGGCAAATAAATGCTGTCCGCATGCCATGGCTTTGCGCATGCTTGAGATCGTCATTGTGGGCGGCCGCCATCATCACTTCGCCCGGTTCCATACCGAGCATAGAAACGGCCCCCAAGTACATCTCGGCTTGTGGCTTGAACGAGCGAAACGCATCGGATGAACCGATGACATCCCAGGGCAAGCCGACCCGTTTCGCGATGTTGATCAGCAACTGCGTCGACCCGTTCGAAAGCGGCCCTAGGATGAAGCGTTGATGCAACCGTCTGAGACCGGGCAGTGAATCCGGCCAAGGGTCGAGGCGATGCCAGACGAAGTTCAAATCATCGCGATCACCGTCGGATAATCCTGCCAACCCGAAATCCCCGACGATGGCATCCAGTCGTTCGCGGTGGATGACGTCGATGGACGTCCACGGCCGCCGCCCCGACCGAACCTCTTCCATGCCCGGCTGGTAACCGGCGCGCCACGCGCGGGCGAAGGCATCGCCATCAACGTCGTCGATGCCTTTGTCCCGCGCCAGTTTCTCGGCTTCCCTGGCGACGCTGCCGCGCCAATCGACGACGGTACCGAACGTATCGAATAGGATCGCCTTTACCGTATCCATCGGTTTGTCAGAGCGTTCCCGGAAAGCCGCCGCCGTCGATGAGGATGTTCTGGCCGGTGATGTAGCCGGCTTGGACGGAGCACAGGTAAGCACAGAGTTCGCCGAACTCGCCAGGGTCCCCAAACCGACCAGCCGGATTACCGGCCGCCCGCTCGGCAACGACCTCATCAACCGGCCGGCCCGCCTTTTCCGCCGCAGCCGCCATATTGGCCCGCAACCGGTCCGTATCGAACGGACCCGGCAGGATCGCGTTGATCGTCACGTTGTGGCGGACCGTCTTCCGTGCAATGCCGGCCACGAAGCCGGTCAACCCGGCGCGCGCACCATTGGAAAGACCGAGAATCTCGATCGGTGCTTTGACCGCGGAAGACGTGATGTTGATGATCCGCCCGAACTCTCGCTCGATCATCCCATCAACGGTCGCCTTGATCAAAAAGATCGCGGTCAGCATGTTGGCGTCGATGGCCGCAATCCAGTCCTCGCGGGTCCAATCGCGGAAATCACCGGGTGGCGGACCACCCGCATTGTTGACCAGGATATCCGGGTTGGGACAGGCTTCGAGAACCATCGCGCGACCGGCTTCACTGGTGATATCGCAAGCGATGGCGGTCACCGTCCCCCCCAATCCCCGCAACTCATCGGCAGCGGCGTCCAGGGGTTCCCGAGTCCGCGCACAAATGGTCACATCGACCCCTTCGCGCAGCAGCGATGTGGCGCAGGCCTTGCCCAGTCCTTTGCTCGCCGCGCAGACGATTGCCTTTTTTCCCTTTATTCCAAGATCCATGGAATCCCCCCTGTCTAAATGTCTCTGGTCCGCCCCTCCGTGAACACGCGGCGCGCGTACGGAATATTGGGTCGATACTGTGTGTGGCACCAAAAACCGTCAAGCCTCAAGCAGTCTTTCCCGAGCGGCAATAATCTGCCTTTTTTGCACCCACCTACTGCTGAAATTCGGCGAGGACTTCACGGGCCAGCGGAACCGTGACGCGGCGTTTTCCGCTCAGTGACTGGCGGTCGAGCGCATCGACAAGGCGGCGCGCCGTCTCGAAACTCCGTTCCATACGCGGGACCAGATAGTGGATGACATCCGACCCGACGGCCAATTGACAATCCGTGAAAAGTTTAACCAGCAGCCCGGCAATCAACCCGTCGCCGGGCGCAACGATGGTCGCACTCGGAGACGCCTGGATGCGGGAGCGCACGTCGGGCGTCGAAAACGGCCATTGCGGCGGCGGTAACGTGGCGGTGGCGAGTAGATGACCGCCTTCCGCCCGCAGGGCGTTATAGAAGTGAAAGATCTCCTCCTCGACATCGCCGCCCATGAAGCGATCGAGACCGTCAAAAACAAATGCCTTGCTTCGATCGACCGACGCCAGGTCACGGGAAAGACCTGGCGCCAATCCGGTCGCCGACGCCTTGGCGCGAAACACCTCGCAGAGGTGAGTCTTACCGCATCCAGGCGGGCCGTGAATGACGACGAGCGGGGACGGCCAATTCGGCCATTTGTCGATCCACGCGACGGCCTCGCGATTCTCATCGGATATCAGGAAATCCTCCCCCGACAGGGACGTTCTGTGTTCAAACTCGAGTATCAACTGGTCCGGTGCGGTCACTCCGAACCGTCCTTGCCGGAAACGCCCGTGTAGAGGGGACTATCGAGGTACTGGGAAATGCCGAAGCGGATGAGGACGCCGATAACGGCGGCTGCCGGCACAGCCAGAAGCACACCTGTGAACCCGAACAGGGAACCGCCGGCGAGCAGAGCGAAAATGATCCATACAGGGTGGAGGCCAACGCGGTCGCCAACTAGGTTCGGCGTCAAAAAATAACTTTCTAGCGTCTGTCCAAACAGGAAGATCCCGGCCACGGCGGCAATCCAAATCCAATCGGAAAACTGGAAAATGGCGATCGTAACGCCGACAATCATTCCCGTCCCGGCGCCAAGGTAGGGGATGAACGAAATAAAACCGGCTCCAAGACCGACCAACAGCCCTGACTTCAATCCAACGACCGTCAAACCGACACCATAGATTGTCGCCAACACCAAACAAACGCTGGCTTGTCCACGCACAAATCCGGCAATCGTCGCGTCGATGGCGAGGATTTGTTCGCGGATTGTCGAAGCCGCATGACGGGGCAACCAGGAATCGATCTTGGCCGTGATCAGGTCCCAGTCACGCAGCAGATAAAAGGCAACGACGGGCGTAATCACGATCAGCGACACCAGATTGAAGAAAGCAATCCCCCCGCTCCAGACGTCGGCGAGAAATCCGGTCAATATGGAAACGATCTTGCCCGCGGAACCCGCCGCAGCCTCCCGCAACTTCTCGAACGCTTCCGGTGGAAGCTTAGCCTGCAGTTTTTCGAGCAATGCCTGAACATGGCCCTGCAGGGACTCGATGACGGTCGGCAGTAAGCCGGCGAGCTCGACGAACTGGTTCTGGAGAAGCGGCAGCAACAACAAGAGGATACCGATTACGACGACGAAAAAGCTGAGCAAAATCAGGAACGTCGCGAGTCCACGCGACACGCCGCGTTCTTCGAGTTTGTCAGCGACAGGGTCGAGGAAATAGGCCACCGCCATGCCAGCGACGAACGGCAGAAGGATACCGCTGAGCAGGTGAATCAGACCGGCCGCAATTAAAAGGCCGACGATCCAGAACATGGTCTGCCTGTCCCTGGTCAATCCGCCTCCTCGCCGCTTGCACGGCCGTTTTCGAACAAATAGGCCTTCCGGGTCCACACGCTAACGTAGGCAACTCCGGAAGCAAATGTCGTTGCGGCTACGATCAGTATCAGAATTTCGACAAATACGGCAGCGTTCAGTTGCAGCCCCGCGCTGCCAATGACGGTGATCGCCAATACCAGTTGGGCGACCGTGTTCACCTTGCTGATCATCAGCGGGCTCATGTCCAACGCCTGGGTCACCGCATGAAAGAGATAGGCGCCGACAAGAATGAGCGCATCCCGGAAAACCACCAGAATGACAAGCCAGACCGGCAGATACCCCTGGTGGCCGAGGGCGATATAGCTGCTGACCAACAACGCCTTATCGGCGAGCGGGTCGAGGTAACCGCCCAACACCGTGGTCAGCCCGAAACGCTTGGCGATGATACCGTCAACTGCGTCGCTGATGGCCGCCACCAGCACGACCCAGAAGGCAGCGGTCATGTTCTGGTTGAGGATCAGCCAGACGACCACCGGAACGGCGCAAATGCGCGCAAAGGAAATGGCGTTGGGTACATTCACGGATAGGTGCTCAGGAGTCCCGGGCCGGCAGGACGTCGGCGAGGTAGAGAACCCATTCGTCGTCCTCCCTGACAAGAGTCAAATCGGCTTGACCGAGCGCAACTCGAAGTTGCTCCGGTTCGCCGACATAGTGAATGTTCACTCGGACCTCGTCCAGGGACATCAAGACCATTTCCGTGCGCCGGATCAGCGGCACGCCTTTCAAGCGCTGACTGACACTCAGCCAATCGCGCAGGCCCGTGATCGGAACCGCCACGGCGGCAACGGCAGGGCGGTCCAGTCGCAGCAGATTTTCCTGCTTCCATTGGTCCTCGATTTCCTCGGCAACGGCGTGCGCCGTGCGCAATAGGAATTCGGAAAGGCCCTCGTTTTCCTCCTGGCGGAAATCGAGAGTGTAGGTCGTCGGCTCCGGATCGGCACCATATCGGGTCACGTCGACCTGCAAGCCCTGCCGGGCGACGGCCGCATCAAGACGCAATTGACCGAAGGCGACGACAACGTCTTGAACATCATAGCGGTCAGCGATGGCGTTCATACGCGGCCGATCTCCCTCTACCGCCTGGCGTGGACCGATGGCGCCGACGTCCTTGAGATCGCCCAGCGGCGTCACCATCGGGACAATCCCGCTGCCAAGGGAATTCCCGGTCCACGCCTGGCGCCACGGGTTCGGGTCGTCCCAAAGGGATAATGCTCCGGCAGCCTGATAAACCGGTAAGACGAGGACCGACTTGCTGGGGGTTTCGGCGAAAGCAATGTTGAAATCCTCCAGCAGCTGGCGGACTGCATCCCTTTTGAACCGGAAACTCAATGTCGCAAGGTACCGGACGGCCGAGGTCTTTTCGTTGGATACCGAGAAGTCCTTTATGAACTCGGCAAGTTCATCTCGGGTAAGGTCGGGCAACCGACCATGATCGCGGGTCAGGGTAAGGCGGCGAAGCAGGCGTTGAAACGCGGATACCTCACCTTCCGCCAATGCCTGATCACGGGCTGCCGCAGCCGTTTCGGCCGTCTTGTCGACCGCAACGCCTGTGATTTCATAGATGTCCACACTCGACGCCGAAGCCGTCGTCGCGGCCATGAGAAGGACGACAAACGCCACGACCATAGACGTGCTGATAATCCTGAATGCCGAGAGATCGATCATTGCAAACTGAGAGGGTTTCTTTATCTTCTGGCGCCGATAGTCTGCCTAATCTACCAACACGCAACCAGGGGAAAAAGTCATTAGCGCCGACAATCCGTCGTTAAAGAACGCACTCAGCTACAGGGATTCAGGCGTCGACATCGATGCCGGCAACGATCTGGTTGCCGCCGTAAAACCGCTCGCTGCAACGACCCACCGCACCGGCGTCGCATCCGACCTCGGCGGTTTCGGCGCCATGTTCGACCTCAAGGCCGCCGGCTTCGAAGATCCAGTGCTTGTCGCCGGGACGGACGGCGTCGGCACCAAGCTGATGGTCGCCACCCATATGGAGAGTCACGACACCGTCGGAATCGACCTCGTCGCCATGTGCGCCAACGATCTCGTCGTTCAGGGCGCCGAACCCCTGCTGTTCCTTGATTATTTCGCTACAGGAAAACTAGACGTCGCCGCCGGCCGTGACATCGTTTCGGGAATTGCCGAAGGCTGCCGCCGGGCCGGTTGCGCTTTGATCGGCGGCGAAACGGCGGAAATGCCGGGCATGTATAAACCGGGCGACTACGATCTCGCCGGTTTCTGTGTCGGTGCCGTCGAACGCGATGCCATTCTCACCGGTAATGATGCGGAAGCGGGCGATGTGGTGTTCGGGCTCGCCTCCGACGGTATACACTCCAACGGATTTTCGCTTGCTCGCAAGGTCGTCGAGATATCTGGCGTCGATCTCCGCGCTCCGGCGCCCTTCGATAAGGATCGCCGTTTGGGAGATGTCCTGCTCGACCCGACGCGCATCTACGTGAAGTCCTGCCTCTCCGCCATCAAGGCCGGCGGTGTCAAAGGCCTCGCTCATATCACGGGCGGCGGGCTTCTCGAGAACATTCCACGGGTATTGCCGTCCGGCCTTGGAGTGACCATCGACGCCCGGCAGTGGGCGATCCCGGAGTTGTTCCGTTGGATCGCCAGCGCCGGCGGCGTCGCACCGACCGAAATGGCCCGAACTTTCAATTGCGGGATCGGCATGGCCGTCATCGTCGCATCCGGATCCGCTGACAGCGTTCGTTCGGTCCTAGAAAGCGAAGGTGAGACCGTGTTCCAACTCGGTACTGTCGTCGAATCCGTCGAAGGCGTCCCCGAGGTGGTTATCGAAGGCCTGGAGGACGCATGGCGAAACTGAAGGTCGGCGTTTGCGTCTCCGGTCGAGGATCCAATCTACAGGCGCTGATCGACGCCTGTGGGCGGCCCGATTTCCCCGCCGAGATCGTTCTCGTCGTTTCCAACGTCGGTGGCGTTCAGGGACTGGAACGCGCCGAAAAAGCCGGGATCGAAACGGCGACGATCGAGCACGGTGAGTTCAAGGGCCGTCAGGAGTTCGAGCGGGCCGTGACCCAGGCCCTCGAGGACGCCGGCACGGAACTCGTCTGCCTGGCCGGCTTTATGCGTATTCTATCGCCTGAGTTCTGTGAACGGTGGTCCGGGCGGCTTCTCAACATCCATCCTTCCCTGCTCCCGGCCTTCAAGGGGTTGGACGTTCAGCAGATGGCGATCGATGCGGGGGTTCGTTTTTCCGGATGTACCGTCCATTTCGTGACGCCGGCGATGGATGCCGGGCCGATCATCATACAAGCGGTGGTGCCGATCCTTACCGGCGACACTGCGGACGCCCTAGCGGCGCGAATTCTCGAACAGGAACATCGGATTTAC
>Ga0056133_10000137_pt1 | contig 15131 bp, 13 predicted proteins | sample WorMetGr2BELIZE1_FD_67351 | JGI IMG/M metagenome (GOLD analysis project Ga0056133, IMG submission 67351) | Marine gutless worms symbiont microbial communities from Max Planck institute for Marine Microbiology, Germany - Inanidrilus... ... | reverse complement strand
AAATATAGCCCATAGTTTCTAGTTTTTAGCGATATATCACTTACCATGATATGATGTAGGGAACTGCTCCATCGGCGGCATTCAACACAACAGGGGTAGCCAAATATAGCGATTTTTGACCTATCGAAGGCTATATCTCGGAAACGGTGCAAGATAAGAGGTAAGTTAGTATTAATCACTAATGGGAAATTGTATAGGCCCTATGAGCTTTCGATTGGTACCAAAATCGGTGATCTTGAATGACCTTGAACAGCGTAATGGCCGTTATTTTGCGTCATTTCAGCGAATTCGGGTAGCTTCCCGGCCCCGGGCGCACTGCGTAAAAGTTCACGTTCGCTATCTCATCTCCTGATGAGTTCTTGTTAGCGAACGTTGCTGTCGCCCGTCCGTCTGTCTGTCTGTCGTATGTCTGTCTGTCGTCTGTAACGTTCGTGCGCCCTACTCAGGCGGTTCAATTTTTCGGCGATATTTCTACGGCATTAGGTAGCTTGGCCATCCATTGACATCCACTGAAAATTTCACGGAGATCGTCCCAGGGGAACCCCTCCGCCGGGGGAGTTAAACACAAGAGGGGTAGCCACGTAGAGCGATTTCGGACCTATAGACGGCTATATCTCGGAAACGGTGCAAGATATAGGCTAGGAGGTAAATTAGAATTAACTTAATCACTAATAGGAAATCGTACAAGAGCTTTCGATTGGTACCAAAATCGGTGACCTTGAATCACCTTGAACGGCGTAATGGCGTTATTACAGCGAATTCGGGTAGCTTCCGGGCGCACTGCGTAAAAGTTCACGTTCGCTATTTCATCGACTGATGAGTTTTTGTAAACAAAAAGCCTGAAAAAGGTGCCGCTACGCATGTGTAACTAAGGCTGCATGCTTCAAGTTGATTTTCACCAAAATTCCTGCAGAGTGAAAAAATGGTGCCAGTTCGCCGTAGGCCTACCGTCACAAGATGAAAAGTGACACCCGATGACCACTGTTTCTTCCACATTTAAGCAGCTCATTTCTTGTACAACTAGAATGTGGGCCAGTGCCCAGCGTGATGGCCGCCCTGCCGAATATAGGTGGCGCCCTCTGTTCAACGCCGCAAAATTTGGCTCACGCCCACTACTAGAGTGCCGTGCAGTATGCAGGCTGGTAAGGAAGAATCCACAATTTAAGATTAAACGATGACATAAATTGATGATTAGGCACCACTGAATACCCGGTAAAAAAACCTTTGGACGCCGTTTCAACTACCGAACACCTACTATCACACAGGCCTACCTCGAAAAATAGGCCAGATCCGGAAGGTGACCATAAATTGGGCACGGCAATCCGAGCCGTCGGGGGTCCAACTTGGGGTCTGGGGGAGCGTCGGGAGATTCTCCAACGGGCCAACGGGGTCCGGGGCATGTATTATATACGACAAAAAAATCGCTACAAGCAGGAGGCAAGTATTAGTATTCGTACAGTGAAATAGCAGTTTGGGACAAATCTGGAACACCAAGCCAAAAACGGGACAAATAGGCGTCCCGGGAGAACTGCGATTTTTTTCTGGGACACGCCGTTGAAAATCGGGACTGTCCGGAAAATTCGGGACGGATGGTCACCTTATGTATAAGTTGTAACTCTGACATAACTATAGTCTGCCGTGCAAAAGGAGACCTCCTTACCAAGGAAGATAATTTTCAGCTGGCTGTAACGGCAGAGTTCTGAATTCAGGTCTGCTTTCTAGCCATGGTCGGACGTCCAAGAAGCTGCTGAGTTCTCTCGTTCTATTTCTGCATTTAACACGCGTCTTATTCTAACGAAATGCCCAAGACGTCCATTTAACGGCTTCCTTTCATTTGCACCTCGCCACCATAGGCGTTGTGGAGTGTTTTATGTTTTTGTCTGTGTTCTTTACTGATTGTCGTATTCATCTATTCAGCTCTTTAGCTGCAAGACTGTTTAATAAACTTACTCGTTACTCGGACCCCCACAAAAATTTCACTGAAATAAATTTAATCACAGCAAAATCGACAGGTGGCTTTGTAAAAGCCAAATTCCATTAGGCTAGTTGGTTCGGAGCTGAATCGAGCTGAAATTTTGCCTATCAATCATCTAGCTTGCTAGCAGCGATAGCAGGTTCGCCAAATTCCATTACGTTAATGGAATTTGGCTTTAAGCCTATAAAACGTTTCAAATCGCCTGGCCGGCGGGGCTTCGCCCGGATACCATGCACAGGGGAGCTTACAGCGCTCCCCAGACCCCCAGCTGGTGAGCAGAACATCCCATCCCAAGCACCCCACTCCTCTTGGTCTGTCGAGCTTCACTCTTCGGACTTCGACCTTGCCATTTCTGTGGACGGCACAATATTGTAGACCGACTGGCGCCTATGCACCTCGCTTCATGCATACAACAACGCCAGCCCCTCACCACTCAGATCTTTTACAGGCCGGATGCTCTTCCTAATGCACAACCAACAGTGTCAAAGCACTAACAAAATGCCTAACTTATTAACCAAGTCATAAACTTAAACCCCGTTTACATGATACAACCGGTTGTCAAACCGGGTTGTACAACCGGTTTGACAAACCCGGTTTGACAACCGGTTGTATCGTGTAAACGGGGCTTTAGAAAACAGTCATGCACGCGTGCGCGTTGAGTGTATATCAGAAGTGTCCAAGGTATAACGCGTTGTAGTCGAACAGCAGTTTTGTATACAACAACGACGTGTAAAATAATATTCTCAACACTGATGACGGCAACACACGCGGGAAATGACTGATGATGACACTCGTACGTGCAGTAGTATAACAAACGTCTCAGAGTTCAAACTGTCCACGCGAAAAGAACACACAGCACACACGACACGCCACAGACTGATATCTCTGTATGCCGCACTCACACACACTCACACACACACACACACACACACACACACACACACAGAGAAGAAAACACGGATGCAATTCATGGGGAGAAAGGGAGACGTAACCACCGCTTTTCGCACGGGAAACATTATGAACTGCCCCCCAGTACTGCAATTACGCAGTACTGGGTGACAAAAATTATGATAATTCTGAGCAGTGCAAATTTTGCGAAAATAAGGCAGGAGGCCTTCAGTGCCAGTTAGACATGCGTGCCTTTTTGTTTCCAAAAAAGCACCAAATTTTAATGCTTACCTTTTTAGTTCTGTGATTGACACACGGTGCTTTTTGTGGAAACAAAAAGGCGCTGGTACACACGTCTCATACTAGCACTGAGAGCCTTACGTTGATTTTTCACAGCGTGAAAAAGGTGCCCGTATGTCGTACGGGCGCGTACCTTCACAGAAAGCACTGCTGAGACGTATTCGTTGTTTGATTATGTACACAGCCGCAGCAGAAGACTGCAACACAGTCTAGAGCAAAATCGACACCACGAGTGGTTTTGTAAGCCTATAAAACGTTCCAAATCGCCAGGTCTTCGCCCGGATCCCACAGCGGAGATTACACTACTAACCTGTGTCATCACATGCACTGCGTGTGTCCCCAACTTCTATCATCGAGGTGCATCCCAGTAAGCACAAGCCACAGAAAGGTGACATTACCACACATCGCCAAAACGTCAATTTGCTGTGACGCAATGTCTTTGTTTTTTTTTGGTGATACATAAAGATACTAAACTCAGAAGCAGTTTTGCGCGCAGACACTGCCGTAAGAAGCACAATGATATACACACATGTAGCTGGTTTGAGTGTCAGTGTCATGTGCAATCCACGGGAACTTCTAGCGCAAAACTAAAACCAAACGTCTCAAACACGGCATCATAATACAGCTGCAGTGTATTCATTACAGTGGTTAAAGTAACGGTTGGCTGCGGGACTCAGCCCTATCTGCACTGGCTTGGGCCTTCCCTGCTGCAATGTGAGTCCAACCTGGGCAAAAACTGCCATGCCCAGTGATAGCAAAACTGTGACAGGCCAAGTGTGTGTTGTGGACAAAAACTGGTGATTTCTGAAGGCCCAAAATACACCAAAACAGTGCTCCCCATACACTGTAGCTGGTGAGCAGGGGGCTGACTGCCCCTGTACAAGAACCCCATCCTACTTTGGGCGTTAGGCTTTCACCCTTGCTTGAAAGAGCCCCTCCTGTTAGTGCATACTACTTTAACCACTGATACTCAACAATATTTAGTACAACGACGTACAAAATTCAGTACAACTTAACCAACAAGACAGAAGACACAAACACACACACACACACATATATCAAAAAGCTGAGAAAGAGTCACCATAGAAATAGCCAGTACAAGCCATCAAATGCTGCAAAAAAATATTAGTAAAAAGTTTAATGTCTAGAATTGATACAAAGCCACGTTTCTAGATGGCGGACAACTCACTACATACTTAGTAAGTTGTCCAAACTGCACAAAATTGCAAATATTAAGCGAAAACCCATCACACAACAAGAGGGTGCTCAGACAGCTTACGTCGTAGACTTATCAACAAAACAACACTTATTTAATTACAGCTATACAAACAAATACATAGTGCTTTTGTTAAGCTGGATTTGTACACAAACATGTGCAGCTTACTTATGACTAAAAAGCATAATTTTATTTACAGATAAAGTAAGCGGGTTGGAACATGTAAGCTGCATAAAAAGTGACATATAACACTACGCGTGTATGCTTTCAGGTAAAAATCCAAAAAGCCAGCAAAATTGTAAGGTAACATTTCCAAGCCATCACGTCACGTCAGCCAATTCGTTGTCGGCTTTCCGGCAGCAACTGAAACACACACTGTTCCAGCAGTCATTCCCAGACATTATCATGTGACATTTCTTAACTGTAACACCCATAGTGGCTTAGCAGTGGCATTGCTACTAAGGCCACTCTAAAAAAATTATTGATTGATTGATTGAAGCCCTAAGACTAATGTATAACTGCACTGGCAATATTCAACATGAAACACACGGTGTCCAGAAAATAAATGGACCAACTAAAAGGTAATTTAGGCAAACGAGGACTCATTTGCATTTTTTTAAAATTACAGCCAAAAATCTCTGCTGTAAATGTATTATCAGAAACTCAACATCCATACAAGACAAACGGATTTGGAAATATGAATTTCACCATATTTTAGCTTTTTTGTAACAGTTGGCAAAAATAGAGGCAGTCTATTTTTGTGGGACATGCTGCATACAAACAACACAAAAGTTTGTCATTCTGTGACTAAAGATGATGTCGTCGTAGCAGAAACAAGACAATGACAGCAATAACTATACACCACTAACGACGAGTTAAGTTACTTACACCAACATCATGTACATCACGCGGAAAAAATCATTTACATTTCCAGCAAATGCACGTCAAACTGCCGCAAAAACTACACAGACCGACAACACAGTGCTGTTCCGCATGCATAAAGATTCATACGTATAAATATTCATACTGCTTTGGACGCAATCCACATCGTGCATTGCTACGAGGTCGTTCAGGCTCCTGGCCTTGGTGGACAGAGTGTAGCAGCCAATGAGAGGTCAAGTCCATGTTCTACGGAGCAGCACTGTGTCACTTGTTGCTTCTGTGCATGTGCCAGTTAACATCTTGCATGCATATGCAACATGTCGGAAAAACACCAGGCCCACTATGTCTGGCAGAATAGAAGTAGTTCTTACCACAAACAGCAAAGAATCTCAACAAAAGTTTAGTTCTCTAAGAAGTGATGGAAACAGAGAACTAGTGCTAGTTACAATAATAGTAATATTAATAACAATTCAAAACATTGCCAACTGTCGTTGCTTATGCATTTACAAAACACAAAAGAGCACAAGGTACAGGTATAGCAGGCTCATTATGCACAGAGAAAATTACTGACCATCCCTAATGGTCGTGCACTACTTCACCAGTGACTAGAAGATGAGTAGATTAGTGAGTAGAGTTAGTACATAACACTAATATGTCGGGAACTAATGCTACACACACAACATTTTATGTTTTTATACATTTTACACCACTTCAACACGGCCCCGCAACATTCCCTATTCACTACACTTCTCTCTCAGTGCTTTCCATCAATGCAGTGGATTGAGGCATTTCCTAGTGAAATCTCAACAGCTGATGATACATCGTCTAAAGATACGGTTACAAGCCCAACCCAATTACGACGTTGATGCGTTTGCAAAGATTATCACATGAGGTTCATGTTGTGTGCTTGCTGTAAATTCCAGTAACAAGGTGAATGCACACAGCCATCGTCTCAGCGATTGCTGCAGCAACGGTCACCATGGCAACTGAAGCAACAACTGTGCTGAACGGCTGCTGCACTTCTAATTGTTACAACCAAAGAAGACTTCATGAATCTATGACGTCCACGGTTGTGAACGGCTGAAATTTGCAATGGCTGCAATGGCACATGGTAAGATTACTGCCACAGCCATTCACTCATCCAGTGTTTATCACACTACTATAAAGATCACAAGTGAGACAGGAATTTGTGAGTGATGCTGCTGTGTGAGTGACGCTGCAGCAGCACGCTGTTGCGGAGGCCTGCACACAGCAGCTGGCTGCAGGGCGTGGCATACGTATCGGCTTGCAGCATGTGAATGATGACAGCAATGACAGCGCAGCGTGATAAGCCTAGACAGGTCTAGGAGCGAAGCCAAAGTTCCATTAATGATTGTACTGGGAATTCCCCATCTCATGCTCACATCATACTTATCAGCACAAGTGGTGGACCTTGTAGCTGCAATATGCTCGCACGGCAGCCTTATTGTGCTTGAAACCGTAGCTTTAAAGTCTGTTTGCTGCAAGTTGAAGTCGCAGCATGCCAATCACAAGCACTCGAGACAGCTTCTAACAACGCAGACATTTGCAAATGAACAATCAATAGATAACTAGAATGTGGGCCAATGCCCAACGTGATGGCCGCCCTGCCGAATATAGGTTGTGCCCTCTGTTCAACGCCGCAAAGTTTGGCTGACGCCCATTACTAGAGTGCCGTGCAGTAACGCAGCCAAGATGTGAAACCCGCTGAAATGTGCTGGGGTGCCCCAAACTGGTAAACCGATCTCAGCCGCTAATGGGCCAACGTTCGCCATACTGTCAGCTCATGCGGAGGAGATATTGCTGTTTAACAAGTTTTTTTTCCCGATTGTCGATACGTGCCTTAGTTGCAAAGATATAGCCCGACAAAGTCGTGCGATGGTGCCCAGATGGCGATTTTTGGGTCCTGCATTTTCTGCGAGCCGCGTGCAGCACGTTTCAGACCTGCATCTTAAATTTGCACTAAGGCGACACCATGTGTGGAAGTATGGTAGACATCCAATCTGCGTCGGCTGACATTAGTCGAGGAAAAAAAGAAGAAGATAGAACTACGAAAAGCAGAAGAAGATAGAACTACAGGGCAAAAATATAATGTCCGCATCTGCTACGAAGGGCGGCTATAAACAGAACCCATTTTAACATTTTCTGTTACTTCTTTAATTGAAAAGGTCGGCTGTATGATAACAGTTATTATTGTTCAGTCATGAGTACTACACACTACAGACAGTAAGCAGTGTCATCAGTGAAACGGTATGACAAAAGTGAAATTTAAAAAAAAAATCAAATGCAAAGCTCAGTTTCTCAAAGGCCTATTACGCTTATGAAATTCTGTCGAGCTCATGCTAGATTCTACCAAGAACCTGCTAATACTGGAGCTCAAGAACATTGATGTCTACAATAAAAACAAAACGAACCTAGGAGTTCCACAAACGCAAGCAGGTCGTCGAGCCAAATGACCAGAGTAGGCGGAGTCACGAATGTTGATTGGCAGCCAGCAAAAAAGCAGAGAAGCATCGTGCCGTTTATCAATTCTGAGCATGTGCCACTGATCAGCATTATACAAATGAAATGCGACCATCCATGACGGAGACAAATGCACATACAGACATGGAGACAGTGAAATTGTGGTTAATTAACATCAACAGTATTCACTGCCAGTTACGACTCTACATCCACCAGTCAGTAGTCGTTGTGGGCTTATTTTGAGGCACGTATCAAATATGCTGGCATCCAGCGTCGCCACAGATGAACCAAGCACTAACAATGAAGATCTGTGCAGTGCCACATGCTACTCACTACGATAGATTCATCCTTGGCTGATTGACTGAGTTAAGGTTTTACGTCCCACTCGACACAAAATAGGTCATTTCGGAGATGTCCTTCCCAGCTAATTTCTTGATGTAGTACTGAACAACTGGTCGTACACAACACAGCACAGAACAGTTTTGATAATTTCCCTCTTATCCTCCGTACAATCATCATAGCTCAGATATGTATACTGGAGGGGAGGGGGTCATCCCTGGGTTAACTGACTGACTGACTGACCAAGGGGTGTCAGGTTGCATGCCAGTCAGCAGGCCGCAGAGGCAGTTTCTGCACATACAGAGACAGACAGACAGACAGACAGACAGACACAAAAGCAGTGGTTACATTTCACGCTATAAAGAATGAGAAATGACAGCTACTGACAAACAACTCAACTGCTATCCACCACTAGATGTTCTACAGTATGAAGTAAGTTTAAATGCAGTGTCTACACGTCGGGAACCAGATGTGGAATGCTGTCTAGGCAGAAAGTGCGAGACATCCAGACGTCATTTATGCCCAGTACAGGGTGCAGTCCAGTATACTCCCGGATGTAGTGTACTGGAAAAGATGGCGTTTTGAAGTTATTCGTCGAATACATGCGAGTTTCATCATTTTACTGTTACGGACGGTTAGAGAGTTAGTAGGGTGAATAGTGTCAGGGACTAGGGTTAGGATTAGGGTTACGTTAATTTTAGTGACAGGGTTGGGATAGGACTTCCCGACATGAAGTGAGTGGAATTATATGTCAGGTTCCCGATGTGCAGGCACAGCCAAGTTTAAAACAACCAAAATACTTGAGAAATTGAAGACTTTGAAAGCAGGTGCCTCTTCACACCATGCAGCAGCATACACACACGTACATGACTGACTAGCAAAGAGCTTTGTTTTATAGAAACAAACTGAACTAATACGAAACAACCGCTTTGTTAACGTATCACAGAATTTTTGATTATGGCATACAAACAGACAGAATACACATCTGAAGCTATATCATTTTAAATTCAAAGTATCACCGACAAACAAACTAGTTTAATCCAGGACGGAAGATGCTGTTGGATCATATCTATCTAGCTAACTGTGGTTCTTTGTGGACCTGGACAACGTATACTGTCAGCAGAAAATTTAAAACAATATGCTTCGGGTAGTAAGTAAAAGAACTAAAAGTCGGAAGTAAGGAAAATGGTTACGTTGCTTGCCAACAGATGTATTACGAACAACGAAATTGTCGTCATCAACACAATCTTGACAGCACAATACACTACGTCACGCACAGACACTCTGGCGCTACAAAACTCAGCAATCGAGAGGAATTCGCAAAGATTATGCAGTAACGGAGCATCGGTGAATACGATGGCTGTTGAACTTCACACCACAATAATGAACATCAGTCGACGCTTCAATGTCGACAATACACACGTCAACTATTCTATGACGTCCACACACTGGAACAGACGGCACGGAAATAACCACGCCAGGGTGACCGCGAGATTCCCAAACGTCATGTCATTCCCCGGGCATTTCCTGGAGTTTCCAATTTAAAAACGCGTCACACGCAAACATCGTAACATTTCCAGACACCCTAGTACAAATTCGCCGACATCACCACGCCTTCTCTCCCATTCCACTTTTCCGCGGTCACCCTGCATAATAAGCAATAACGTAATCGGGATGTTGTGGAAAACCGACACGAGACACAAACAACAAGTAAAGGGCTGTTCAGTGGCAACGTACCATTTTGTTTTTGGACCCACGGTGCACCATGCCTTGCTGCTAGGTTGCCAAGGCACACAGCCTGAGTAGGTGGAGTCTACAGTCTGCCAAAGACAGCCAGTCTGTAGCTAACAAGGGACCTCGTGTGAACAGCACTGTGCCATTTGTTAATTTTGTGCATGTGCCACACAGCAGCCCTGAATGACAGCCTCTCATCCCGCGAGCCGTTTTCAATCTCCGTCGAAACCCACGAGTCACTGGTGACGTCAGAACCAGCAGTGCACGTGGATACATCCAACCCATCACACGCAGACCGCATAACTCAGCAGCTCTGTGGGAAATACACGCATGCTCTACTGGCTGAACGGTTACCAATCTCCTCGGAAAATCTGTCGGAATCACCAGCTGGCTATCTGTGACCATTTTGCCCTCGATGTCATACATTTATGGTCAATACCAAAATGGCTGTATATATATTTGTTGTAACTAAAAGGCATCTTGTTTGCCCCTGTGTGAGCATGCCTCTGAACAGCATTATACTCAACAGACACATCTCAGTCTACACGCGAACACACGGCACACGCGTGTTGTCTACGCAAACACGCGGAGTAATACGCAATGCAGCAGTCCAAACAGACAAGTCACGACTAGTTCACACAATGAATATTTAACCGAGTACTTAAGAGCTGTGACGAAGTTCGCACCTCCAGTCGAAACACTTACGGCTGAAATTTACATTTTTTGCAAAACCCACAGTCCAGCAGTTAGTAAAAAGAGAGGCTTGCTCGGTGTAAGCACGAACGTATTTCCCATTTTCCCTCAACATTCGGCGACACGCGTGAATTTTCTGTAGGATGCAGATTCTCGTCACAACTCTATGAGTATTTGATGACATCTATGTTGACAATGACAACGAACACAGAGATCGACGTCAGTTCACGCCGTCGCTGACGACAGACGCGGGCGATTCTCCAACCATCGGTTTGCTGTCACCGACAAACCCTGTATCAATAATGTTGTTGAAAAATAAATTTTTGGACTTCCCAAGGTACATGGCTACAGCTTACAGGTGAGGTGGAAAACTCTATAACCTGCTGCTGTACAATTATGTACTAAAAGTCAAAAAAATCGGTTATTTTTTACAGAGTTATTAAAAAAATAAACAGGTGGCCATTTTTGAAACACAGAACGTGATTAGGGATGTACCACTGTTGTTCAGTACATTCAAAACGATTTTTTGATCTCTAAGAAAGGTATTAATCGTGATTATTAACAATTTTTATTTTCTGAACGATTTTTCAATTTCCAATTGTGGGAACTGATCATTTCTGTGCTGTGCCGCTTCTCGCAACAAACGCAGGAAGAAACCAAATCGGAATTAACATTAAAGCCAAAGCCGGTAGATGTGGTACCTTCATATCGCATCACAGTCACCCAAATCTCGTTGGAAATGGCACAACTGAGGAGGGTGGATATCAGTTCACATTACCGCTCCATACAAATTACTGCCTCTACCTTGTGCAGTTTACGCAACATAACTCGATATTTGTTTGACATGTACATTTTCACACACCCTGTGGCCACTTAATACTGCCAATGACATGTGCAAAATACTGCATTCCCTGACGATGGTACCGGACATTTTTCACATAACCGTTGCAAAAGATGCAGAAACATACTGTACTACAGTGTATGCTATGTTATGCATCACATGGCAAAAATGAAACAACTGGCAGCACTGACAACCATCAGTTAAGTTTTCAATTTTGGAGAATCGCCCACCTCTAGTTGAAACACACACAAATCAGTTTTTTGGCTCCTCACTCTCGACGATGATTTTCTCCACAAACTCGAGGAATCTCTTGGCGTACTGGTCTGGTCGGACGGTTGATATTTCAGCGCCGGCGCCGTGCTTGACGGTCTTGGCGGCCTGCGCCGTGCGTTTCTTGACACCGTAGTGTGTCAGGATGTCCACCAGCGCCAGGAAGTAGATCTCATTCCTTGGAGGTGAACAATCTGCGATACACAGTAACACACACGTCAGACGCTACAATCTCCACGGACACTGAGCAGTTCTCTGTCGTGGTTCAGTTAGGTGGTGATTGATTGATTGAGTAGGGTTTAACGTCCCACTAAACACATTATAAGGTGGCGAGGTGGTGCAACCGGTAATGCGTTTGGGCTTGCGATCAACAGGTCGCAAGTTCAAATCCTGCTCGAGGCAATGCTGTGTAACAACCTTGGGCAAGTTGTTCACACCTATGTGCCTCTGTCACCAAGCAGTATAACTTGGTACCGGCCAAAGGGTGGTGATGCTCTGCGGCTGGGAGGTATCCGCAGGCCTGGCGAAAAGTAATGACAGCCTACCGCCGGGTGGATGACTTACGGTCACCTGCGGGCTGACTGCCTGTACACCGGGATCAGCTCCGGGCCCAACGCTTGGTATCGAGTATGCGAAGCCTTTACCTTTTTAAATACATTATAGGTCATATCGGGGACGGGTTTTTACGGGTCAAATGACCCAACCGACAGCAGTGTCAAAGCACTGAAGGAATTAGTAGTCCTAAGGATAGGCTTCAATCCCACCAGGTCCACCTCACCATGTTACAATACTACACATGCATACAATGTACACAAAATAATGAATCTACGTACAGTGAAATGGACTCAGTGAGACAAAACCCAATACAGAAAACTGTTATGTCTGTTCATGTGTGTGCATTGCACTGTGCACTATTGTTGCACACAATATTGCACAGAACACACCTGATAAATTTCCCTCTTACCCCCCAGACCATCAACATTGCTCCGACGATGTCGATTTGAGGGAAGGGGACATCAGTTAGGTGGTGATGACATGGTCTAGTCAGCCTCCATGCCAGCGGGAAAGCACGTAAAATTCACTGTCAATAACATGCCTGTCAATGGTCGTTTATCAAAGCACTACTTTGTGTCTGTGTGTGTGTGGCGTTCACTCATGCTACTGAAGACTGTGTGGAGGCTTAGAATTAAATGAACTTTACAGCGTTGTCATGGTGCATGTGGCGTTAGCCCAGTACGACGGCCATGCATAGTGAATGGCCATGCTAGTTGCAGCAGTATGCATACCTCTGTACGTGTAAGAAAGTTATTTTGATGAAAATTATTGGTAAAAATAAGAAAAGTCAGAGATTTTGTATGTCTTGTCAGACATTTCATCTTACAACACACCCATACCCGGTCTTTCTCCAGTCTGCTTTACTACAGTTGGGCCAGGTATCCCCCCCCACACAAAAGAAAACCTTTACGGATAATTCCAGCAGATCTTCACAGGCTGGAGACCTTTCCAACAGTGTCAAAGCACTCAATGGAACTGACAACCAACAACAATCACTCAGCGACAACATCCAGTCCGGATCTATCAACTGAATCCCAACGCCACGATCTTACATTCCTTTTATGTCAGATATAGGTAACAGTGTATTGTTACGAAGGGTAGATCAGTTTTGTTACGTAGATGACTTGTTGGAAGCAGGCGGCGGATGTGATCTGTCTGTGACAGCAAACATCGGAAGTGTCCAAAAAGTCTCATCAGCACTTGTGGACAACCCAATCATATGCTGCATATACTCTGCTTATTCAGTTTCAATGGACCCTTTACTGGTTAAAGTAAGCTGATTGATGATTGAGTAGGGTTTAAGGTCCCATTAAACTAACTAAATTAATGACAGCCTTTACAGTCAGAGCTATTATAATCAGAAAAGCATATACAACTATGGGTATGGGCAACACACCCTTAATGCAGTGCCTAGGTCAACTCAGCCTGCACCTTGTGGGACGGTAAAATGAGTATCATATTTTGGGCTCATCAATAATAATAAATTGCGATGGTGAATGTGGACAGCAGCAGCCCAAGTCAGTTGACTTGGTCTGAGGGAAGCAGCCGTCTGGCACTGAGTCTGCACTCATTATATGAATCGAGTGGCTTGCAATGGCTATGTGTGCCATGATAAGAGGAGCAATTATTATTATTATTTTTAGGCCGCATCGCAGTACGTCATACTTCGATGCAGCCTACTGTTAAAGACAGAATAGCATGGTCTGTCTGTCACAGTCATGAGCCCTGCAAAAATGGCTGAACTGATCAAGATGTCATTTGGGTTGTGAACTCGTGTGGGTCCAAGGAACCACGATGAGTCCAGATCCCCCATGCACAAGGGCAATTCTGAAGGGGAAGGGGAGGAGGCCCATTGTAAATTATAGGGATCTTCTGCTGTGAGCTGTGCAAAAAGACCTCAACAGATCGAGATGCGGTTTCTGTTTGGGGTACAAACTTGGGTGGGCCCAAGGAAGCATGTGTTACATGTCAGATACACTGGCGCCACCTGGCCACCACGACTGAATCGTCTATGTGAGGCAGCAACGCAGCCTTATGTCAATCAAATTACTCTGACCACTTGTTATCATTATCACGGTTACTATTATGATTAAGAGTACAACTAACTGTCACTGCACTTGACGGCAAAGAACTCGAGGCCCTTGTCCAGTTCTCCGGTGAAGAACGGCGCCTGGTAGAGTACAACCGGACTGTCGGGGGGTGTCAGGTCTCCGGCAGCGGCCGCCCCGCCACCCCCGACACCGCCGGTGCCCGGTGAGTCGTCGTCGTCGACATCGTCCTCGACGTCCACGTCTTCCAAGTCGTTGTCGAACGAGTTGTTTCGTTGGTCGCCGGTCGCGCCGTCGGCCGACGTCGCCAGGTCACAGTCATGGATGCCGACCAGTAGACTGTAGTCCATGAAGTTCTGCCTCGACAGAAACTGCACGGACAAACGATTTGCACTACCACGCCAGAGTTTCTAGGTCAATCCAGATCAGCCAGTTCACCCGAGTACCCCTTCTCCAGCCGTTCCACCGTCCCGGAATGGAACCTCTCTGTGATTAATGGAACAAAGTTTTTTTACGGGACAGATGACCTTCGTGCCACCAGCAGCATCAGTGTCAAATCATTGAAGGGGACAACAAAGCAATTACCATAACCAGTAGCCTGACCTCATCCTTTCTTTATCCACAACTGGACTCATAATGGAAGGGGCCTTGTGCCCTTTATGACGGCTCTCCGATACCTGTACCATTTGTTATGCACGGAAAGAAAACCAAAACTCTAAGACCAACAACACCAACAACAACAGCTGCAAGACTAGGACCACAGAATCTCAGCCATTGGTCACAATCAACAAAGTTACCCCACGTCGGGCCCAGTTAGTACTGGGATGGATGATCATCTGCGGGCGGGTTAACCACCTCAGTTTGTAACCAGCCACTCAGGCCAACTCAGTCTTCTACCCTCAGTGGGAT
>Ga0056133_10000136_pt1 | contig 15137 bp, 9 predicted proteins | sample WorMetGr2BELIZE1_FD_67351 | JGI IMG/M metagenome (GOLD analysis project Ga0056133, IMG submission 67351) | Marine gutless worms symbiont microbial communities from Max Planck institute for Marine Microbiology, Germany - Inanidrilus... ... | reverse complement strand
TCTTGCCGCTCTTTTGCCGATCTTCTCATCACGTGTATGCATCCGAGGACGTTCCTATGTGCAAGGAAATAACAGAAGAGGGTGCGACTAATACTCAGGTGCGACTTATCTATGAATTTTCCCCAAATTTTAGGCAAAAATAGGGGGGTGCGCTTTATATTCAGGTGCGACTTGTAGTCCGGAAAATACGGTAGTATTATGTAAAAATGACGTAATAGCTGGTGGCTGAAAAGCTGGCATTTACTGTAGAAAATTTTATTAATGCCGTGAAGAATGAAGCTGTATTGTGGGACACCACTCTTAATGCATCAAAGAAGATAAGAATTAGAGAACTGCTGAATGTTTCGGAATGGCTTCTGGTAAGTGTCGTATCGGCCATATTATCCCCATTGTTATACTTGCAACCCTCATTTTCGTTATCAATATACATCACACTGTGAGTTATAGTATAATGAAGTGTTGGTGCTCCGGATTAGATGAACTTCATTGGTTGTAAACTGACGACCCCATAGTAGCCAAGGTTCTTAATCGCTCAAGCTCTGCCCATGTTCCCAAAACATTTTCCTTTTACGGATAACTGGAGCCATGTTATTTTCCAGCCATCTTTGCATGTCACTCATGGCTAATTCAGGCAGCAACACAAAAAATGCCACATACTTCATCCAGTCACACATGTTGGATGTTTTCTTAGTTTTTATGCAGTGCAAACGCAGATGCAACATATCAACAGTGTCACAGAACAGGCCATGTCTTCATCATCGGCGTTAGGTTTCAAGCAGGTCTTTGACAAGACGCAAACTTGTCAGAGACTGGAATTTGCGCTTAACCATGGTGACTACTTGTGTATGCAAGATTATCTATGAATACAGTGTGTTCAGGATCACGTGACCTCCATAAATTTTGGTAAAAAGTGACAATATATTCTAAAGATACAACACAGACACATAATTACAGTAGAAGACTAATAGGAAATCATGTGGCCTACTGAATGGCACCAATTCCAATGACCTTGAAGGTCACTTAAGCCATATGAAACCTGTCTAAATCGCATGTTCATGTCATCACATCATTTCACTGGCCATTTTCCAGGTGATGACAAGCAATAACTGGTACAAAATTTGTGAGCGGATATCCATCCTGGTGCCAACCAGAGGAATGATGCACTAGACATCATCCTTTCTCCATTCATCAACTGCTCCTCATGGAATCATGTTACTGTTCCCTTTTGCTCTCAGATGCATTGCAATGTCCATGTCACAAAATCAAAAATTATATTTAGTGACAACTTGCAGAATATTTTTGCTTCATAAAATTTAAATTTATTCAAGTACTGGTAAACTACAATAATTTTAGATGACATTATTGGTAGCACAAACCATCGTGTTCAACAGAAACAGAACAAGTATTCGAAGAATTTTGATGACAGGCAGCATAACGTGGACTTTTCATTTGGAACATTCAACGTGACACTCAACTGCTTCTGCGATTGGCCGAGCAAAACGCTGGTCGACAGCATGCAGGGAAATCGAAATCCTGACGTCAGGGCCAATGGGAATGGTGCTCAGTGGCGTACTGGAAAATCACGACACTATCCTCCTCAAAACTGCCCCTTCCCATTAGGTATCTGGACCCCCATCTAATACATGCATCTTTGGGCCCACCCGACTCAAAATCCCAAACAGCATGACGACTGCTTCGGCCACTGTTGCACGGCTCACAGTCGTGACTGACAGACCACACCACTCCATCTGTAGCAATAGACCACGTCTAGCTAGTGCTGCAATTTGGCCTAAAACGTGACAAAACTAGAATGTGGGCCGATGCAAAACATGATGGCCGCCCTGCAGAATATAGGTGGCACCCTCTGCCAAAGTTCCCTAATTCCATTCCTTGTACCACGCCGCAAAGTTTGGCTGATGCCCACTACTCGAGTGCCGTGCACTAATACTTCCAATATAGGAGAACGCAAGACTTGGCCGCAAAGTAATACTGCACGTGGCAAAATTCCGTCATGGGGCAAAAGCCCCCAAAAATGTATATATATAATGTACCAGCCCAGGCGACAGCCAAACATTGTGCAAAGTTTGGTTGACCTCCATTGAATGACATGGGTCCAGTAATGAAGCCAAGACGTGAAACCTATTGAAATTTGCTGGGGGTGCCCCAAACTTCCGAACCGATCTCAGCCACTAATGGGCTGAAGTTCACCATACTGCGAGCACATGTGCAGGAGATACTGCTGTTTAACAATTTTTTTCCGATTGTCAATACATGCTTTGTTGCGAAGATATAGCCCGACAAAGTTGTGTGATGGCGCACACATCCTGTATTTTCAGTGAGCCGTGTGCAGCACATTTAAGACCTGCATTCTAAATTCGCAGTAAGGCCACATCATGTGTGGAAGTATGGTAGACATCCAATTTCCGACTGCTGAGAATAGGCGAGGAAAAAAAGAAAGAAGAAAGTAACCACAACTGCAAAATATAATGGACTGCCCATTACTATGACCGGCCATAATAACATTACTAATTACTGCATGCTGCCACAATCTGCCAATGCACTGTACAGATAATGTTAAACACAATGTTGCAAACTTTAACTGAAAAGAAACTATTCACCAGTTTCAGTAGATTCCAGTCAAACACATAGTCATAGGTAAAACCTTGGCGATGGAACAGACTACGAAACAACTGGCGCAGATAAGAGTAGTCAGGCTTGTCATCAAAACGAAGAGATCGACAATAGTTCAGGTAAGTTGCAAACTCCGCTACAAAGCATCAACAGTTTTATAGAATTACTAAAACTTATATTTAACAAACAAGATCAGCTGAATTCTATTATGAACAGGCTTCATTATAACAGTATAATTATGGCTGCCCTGCGCAGCAGATGTGGACATTATATTTATGGCCGCCCTATGGAATAGGGCAGGCCATTATATTTTTGCTGTATGGTTTCTTTCTTCTTTCTTTTTTTCCTCACCTAATCTCAGTGGCTGCAGATTGGATGTCTACCATACTTTGTGTGGCCTTAGTGTGAATTTAGAATGCATGTTTGAAATGTGCTGCATGCGGCTTGCTGAAAATGCAGGACACAAAAAAATTGCAAAAAATTCGCCATCTGGGCACCATCGCACAACTACGTTTGGCTATATCTTCGCAACTAAGGACGAATCGACAATCGGAAAAAATTTGTTAAAGAGCAATACCTCCCCACATGTCCTCTCAATATGGTGACTTCGGACTACTAGCAGCTGAGATCGTTTCGTTAGTTCGGAGAACCACAGCTAATTTCAACGGGTTTCGTGTCTTGGAAGCATTACTGCATGGCACTATAGTAGTGGGCGTCAGCCAAACTTTGTGGCATTGAAGAGAGAGTGCCACCTATATTCAGCAGGGCGGTCATTACATTGGGCAATGGCTCACATTCTAGTTTGTTTTTATTCTAACAAGTCACTTCTACTCAAAAACACACAGTTTTGTGGAACACTCTTCACAGGTGGTCAACATAATTTGACATAAGGCGACATCACTGCCGCTTTATTTCGGCCCACCGGAAGATGACAGTGCAATTGTATTAGCCAGGTGTGCCAATGTGCACCTCCATGCAACACATGGTTCCTTTGGCCGACCAAGTCCACCACCCAAATGGCATCTCAATCTGATCAGCTATTTTTGCACAGCTCACATAAGAGTGTCTTCGGGCATGCCTGAGAATGTTCTTTCCCCTAAAAATTGCCCCTTTGCATGAGTGATCTAGACCTCTGGACATGCTTCCTTGGGCCTACCCGAGTCCATAACCCAAATGGCATCTCGACCGGTTGAGCCGTTTTTGCAGGGCTCATAGCAGAGTATCATTGGACATGCCACTCCCTAAAAATTGCTCCTTCGCATGGGTATCTGGACCCCCATCAATACAATGTTCTTTGAGCCCACCTGAGCCCATAACACAAACGGCATCTTGATCGGTTCAGCAGTTTTTGCACAGCTCACGACAGTGTTATCAGGCACACCTGGGCATGTCCTTTCCCCTAAAAATTGCCCCTTTGCACTGGGATCTGGATCCCATCTGATATATGCTTCCTTGGGCCAATGGGCCCATCCGAGTTCATAACCCAAACAGCATCTCGATCAGTTCAGCAGTTTTTGCACAGCTCACAGTAGTGTCGTCGGGCATGCGTCGGCATGTCGTTTCCCCTCAAAAGTGCCCCTTCACTTGAGGATGTGAACCCAATCTAGCATGTGGTTCCCTGGGTCCACCCGACCCAAAATCCCAAACGGCATCGCGATCAGGTCAGCCGTTTATGCACAGCTCACGGCAGACAGTCCGTATACTTTACAATTGCCCCCTTCCCCCAGAAAATTGCCCCTTCCTATGAACGATATGGACCCCTATCTATCTAGTACACTGTTTCTTGCGCCCACCCGAGTCCACAACCAAAACGGCATCTCGATCAGTTCAGCCATTTTTTGCAGGGCTCACTACTGTGACCGACCGACAGACCATGAAATGACAGGCTACATCTATGATGTACCTAGTACTGCGATGTGGTGCAGCCTAATGATGTCAGTTGGTAAGTAAAATCCACTACATTGATTCTACATATCAGATGTGACAAAATATTTGTCAGTAATTATTGCCTTCAGTGTTTTGACGCTGTTGGCTGGGCGGCAGGAAGGGCATCCGGCCTGTAAAAACTGAGGGGTGAGGTACTGGCATGGTTATCTGTCTGCAGCGAGGTGCAAACGATATGCATATGGTCCAGCTGATGCCACTGCCACCCCATCATATCTTGCTCCACTAAAATCCAGAATGGTTCACCTTTCTGGTACCGGCTTACCCAGGTTGTCCTGGAAAAAGGCCGTTAAATGGATGTAGTAGTAGCAGTAATCATTGGAACAGTAAACAAATGCACCATCAGTACTACTCTGCCATTTCAGTTTTGACAGCCATGTTCCAGATGAAGCTGGGTCAGCTGGTTGTCCCTCGGTTCTCTTCCTCCACTTGGTCCAGAACAGAACCTTTGGGATATGTCGCACACAGGAAGTAAATACATTCCAATTACAGATGAACAGCAAGAAGACGGCTTACAAGGAAAGCTCTTGCATAGCTCTTCAATTGGTGTTGACATCTTCTTCTCACTAATGCGCTCGTATTTCTGGCGCTTGGTGGCTGCCTTCAGGCCTTGCCAAGGCAGACTGCCACGCATGAAGTACATCAGCACATAACCAAGAGACTCCATATCATCTCGCCGGCTTTGTTCTGTTCAATTTCCACCATTTATCTTAATATTTATCACTTTAATGACACACATCATGAGCCAAACAAGCTAACAACAGTGCTTATATTCTTATTATACACTACGCAATGGACAAACAATGTTAAATATTCAACAGACAAATTTCAAGATGGCATCTCACACCCAACATATCTCAATACCTACAATAAAATATAGTTTTGGAAACAACAGAAAAAAATCCTCATAAGAAATGAATGGAGAGTCCTCACACAACTCAAAACAGCAGGTTCTGCCTTAAATTCATACCTAAAGATAATTGGCAAACTAACAGGTGACACTCATAGTCACTGCAGAGTGCAGACTGGCTGCTGAAACTGTGAAACACATTGTGTTACAGTGTCACTCTAGATACTAGTCACGTCAAACAATAAACAATGGACAAAAGATGTTGAGAAGTCAAGATGAGCATTTTCATGAAGGAACTTATCAACTGCATACAGTTGCTACAGGACATCAGCTACATCTTGTCAGAGATGTAGCTTCCACTGTATGCCCGGAAGAAAGAATATCAATCATTGGTAATGTCAGCCAAAAAGTGGAACTATGTTACAGAAAAATAACACTTTACAGGTCAGCACGTCCAAAGCCCATAAATATGGGAATGACAGTGCATGATATTAAAAGACGTCTTTTTACAAAGCTTGACAACATAAACAAAAACATCACAAATAGTGCTGTAACAATGTTTAGATCAACAGCGAAACTACGACATCCTTTAAAAGCCGAAGCAAACAGAAATCAATATTTTGAATAACCAAAAACAAACAATATTCATCCTAATACAAAACAAACAGTCACTCCCTGTCTCCACTTGGAATCTGTGTTGATGCTGACAAGGTCTACAGAGTTGAAACATAAGACTTGAGATTCTATTCTTCTGCTCAATCGCAAGAAATGAATTTCTCAAATTCCGAGAATACGGGAGTCGGTCAATACTCTTTTTATTTACAGCAGCACAAGAGAAGACATCAAATGCGTCTTCTCACTAGCTCAACTTCACCTATTGTAACACTAAATTTAGGTCATGCTGTGCAAAGAAAACCGCTACATGGTCACAATGCCTACTCCTTGATGTCCACTGATTGTCTTTGATGCAGAGTCTCCTTCACTGGCAACAGCAGGCCTACATATTATTTATGTGCCTATGTCTCAACACTGGGATGCAGTGAGGTGAGAAGTAAGAGCACTCTGAGTGGTCTAGAAATACTAGTCCGATAGATGGACGATCAGCATAGAACATCAAGAGAACAGTTCCACCAGCTTCTGTGACCAGCCTCAAAGTTTTTCAGTTGGCCATTTGCCATATCATATGATATGTAAGCCAATTAATGACCACATCAGTTCCGAATGGATCAAATCATGAGTAAGTACTCAGTCCAAATCAAGTCTTGATCAAGACCCTAGACCAATTTCCCAGGAACTGACATCCAGAGGCGTGGCAGACCTTGGGTGCAGACCAGACCACTTTTGAGCACTGTGAGCTCCCCACTGTGGTCTGGGGCAGAGCTCCCCACGGCCCCTAGCTGGATATCGGGAAAGGAGGAAAAAGGAAGGGAAGGGAAAGACAAGAAAGGGAAAGGGAGGAAAAAGAACGCGGAAAAAAGGAATGGGTCCTGACCAAGTTTGAGGGAAAATTGACACCCCTTCTGACATCCTTAATATATTACAACAAGAAACTCATCAGGAGATGAGATAGCGAACGTGAACTTTTTTACGACGACATCCTACATGTACAGGTCAGCGCTTTTGCCCACTGAACCAACTTCCTAATTTCTACTAAGCATCTACGCTACCTACCTACCCATCAAACCGAGTTTTAACACAGACTTGCCCATCCAACCCGCTGTGTTGCACATGGACCTGCCCATTTGTACAAGAAACTCATCAGGACACATGGCCGGGCGTAGGCAACTACAGTCTGAAGTGGAGGCCATTGCCTCCTCTTTTTTGCCAAAATAATTGCTGAATAATCGCACAGATCGCACTAATATGGTCACAGAATATCAAAAGTAGATTTTGATCCGGAGGTAGGCCTAACAATTGTTTTATGACGACATCATACACGAAAATTCGGTGAAATAACGCAAAATAATGGCCATTACGCCGTTCAAGGTAATTCAAGGTCACCGATTTTGGTACCAGTCGAAAGCTCATGTACGACTTCCTATTAGTGATTAATACTAACTTACTTCCTATCTTGCACCGTTTTCAAGATATAGCCTTTGACATGTTAAAAATCACTATATTTGGCTACCCCTCTTGCGTTTAATCCCCCCAATGGAGGGGTTCCCTACATCATATCATCGTAAGTGATATATTGCTAAAAACTAGAAGCTTTGGGCTACATTTCTGTCGCAAAAAGTTTGGGTATATCTTCAACCACTTTTATGCAATGCGCCCCCAAAAGCTACCGATTTTGCTGAAATGATGCAAAATAACGGCCATTACGCCGTTCAAGGTCATTCAAGGTCACCGATTTTGGTACCAATCGAAAGCTCATATGCGATTTCCTATTAGTGATTAATACTAACTTACCTCGTATCTTGCACTGTATCCGAGATATAGCCTTCGATAGGTCCAAAATCGCTATATATTTTGCTACCCCTCTTGGGTTTAACTGTGACGATGGATGGGTTCTCCTGGAACGTTTTCTGTGCATGTCAACGGATGGCTAAGGTACTAAATGTCGTAGAAATATTGCGGAAAATTTCAACCGGCTGAGTAGGCTACACAAGCATTACAGACGACAGACAGACAACACACGACAGACAGACAGACGAGCGACAGCATATAGCGAACACGAACGTGAGTTCACGTTTGCTAAAAAACTGATATCGAATCAATATCAATGTCGCAATTCTTTTTAAAAATCGATTGCAATCAACTATTTACTAAAAATCTGGAAACATCACAGCACTAATCACAAATTAAGTAAAATAAGAAAACACAGTAACTGCTTGTACCAATGCCCAGATGGGTGTTGATACTGGCATATCTTGCTGTTCCCGTCAGGTTCTTGTTTTCGCGGTAAGGAATATGTTGATGTGTCCTTGCATCTCGGTACTTCTTGGCAAGCCCAAAGTCTATTATGTACACAAGGTTGCCCTTTTTGCCGAGACCCATTAGGAAGTTGTCGGGTTTAATATCTCGATGTATCAAGTTCTTGGAATGAATGTACTCCACACGACTTATCTACCATCACAAAGAACCGTATTTATAGCACATCACAGCATATGGCACAATGTGCACTAACAAAACAGACAAGTAGCTCAGGTATCGCAGAGAGACCGTGCGGCGAACGAGTTACTTCGATTCGCAAAATTGTGAAGTGGAATTTTTGAGCCACCCTTTTGGGGTGCTTAGGAGAAACGAAGATGCTTCATGTGCACGTCGTTGGAAGAAGCATGGTCGACTTCCTATAGGTGATAATTGGACACTTTAGCTAGCACTCACAGCTGAGGAATTGTAAAGTGGCGTTTTTGAGCCACCCTTTGGGGGACATAGGGGAAAGGTAGGTGCTTTATCCATACCCCGTTGGAAAGCGCGTGATCGACTTCCTATAAGTGACAAATGAACATTCAGCTAGGTGTTACAGCTGAGGAACTACAAGCCAAAATATCCCCAATTCAGCGCTTCGTCAAGGTGGTGCGTCATTTTGACGCTACATTCAAGGTTGAAGGGTTAGTGTTTCCCCCAACATCTATGCACTGTTAGATAGGGAATGAGTGTACTACAACTCTGCCGCTAGAAGTTCTCTCAAAGAAACTTTGTAGCAGACTTCATTCAACTGAAGATGACCTTTATTGCAAAAAAAGGAAAAGTTTGCTTTTTGAGCCACCCTTTGGGCGACTTAAGAGCTAACGTATGCACTTCATCTATAGCTCATTGGAAAGCCTGTGTATGACTTCCTATTCGTCATAATTGAACTTTTTTCGCTAGCTCTTACTGTTGAGACGTTACAGACGGAAACCTGTCGACTTGAGCGATTTTTGAAGGGGGTGGGTCACTTTGATAGCCCATTAAAGGTGGAAGGGGACGTCGCCCACCAACCGCTGTTGGGTGGCAGAAAACACGGCAGAAAAGTAGAAGGATTGCCCTTTCATCTGGTATAAAAATATCGCCGGTAGGTTCTTTGCATTAGTCACAAAGCATGCGTGTGACAGACAGAATTAGGACTCCCAAGACCGCGCTAGCATAGCTGCGTCGCGCAGTAAAAACCACCATAATTGCTACGTTAGAGAAACCTAACTGTAAGGCAAGAACACAAGCTTATGTCGCAGCATATAAAGAAAACAAACCATCTGATCCGCCAGTAGCAAGGCAGTCTTAAGGCTGAATTTTCGTGAACAAAAGTTGAAGAGATCTTCAAGACTTGGACCTAGCAGCTCCATTACCATGACGTTGTAGTCGCCTTCTGTGCCCCACCATTTTACCGTTGGAATGCCAACTGCAACAGCATCACAGCCGCCAGTGATGGGCCAATAATAACTCAAATGTTAATGCTAAATCACAAATCTTTAGATCAAAGTAATCTATATCAATAAACCCAGATCTCAAATCGAACGTCAAAGTGCCATGTTTTAATGATTGTTTTTACTTTGAAGAATAATGCAAAAAAATCAAAAATATTTTTCCGCAGGGGTCACAGCCCATTCGCAGACCCCACCCTCTCTGAGAATGGAACACCTCTTGCAGATCTAACTGGGCACAGCATTTTACTCAACTCAAGTCCCCAAAATTTAATTATTGATCATAACTTCGGCAAATGTAGATCAATAATTTTTTTTAATGTTAGACCACCAAGGAAATTGTCTACATATATTTTACAAGATCTCCCATCTTGCAATTATGTGTGTTTCTAAACTACCTTGTGAAACTTGAACATTCCAATGGTACCAGTTTAAACAGCAATGTAAGTAAAGAAAAATTATTTATCCCAGAGCTACTTTTACTCAGTGAAAAAATGCTAACTTCCAGTGCAATATGAAGCATTAGCCATAACATGGTTTATTGTTTCGTTTGGCTTCGAGGCCAAATTTTGGCCTCCGCCTCGTAACACTAGCCTCGGCCTAGACTCTGGCCTCGACTTTCTTGCCTTGGCCTCAAGGCCAAAATTTTGGCCTCACCTGACCTAAAGTCCAACATTACATGCCATATGGCATCTCTGCATGTAAAACCTCAAATTTCATCTTATCAGATATGGGATTATCTTCAATCTCCGCTATAGTAAATGTTGCACTATATACATATGTGTAGTCTGAGTCTGTAAGTAGGTGTTGAGGACCGCTGTATACCTTCTATCCCTCCCTTTCCCTTCCTCTCCTGCCATTTTCCCTTTCTTTTTCTCCTTTATTCCTATTCTTTCCTTTCTCAACACTCTCGCCTCTTGCATATCGTTGCACGGTCCTCCCAGTTGCAGTTGCATCGCAATCGCATCTCAGTCGCAAATGTTAACCATGCATAACTCAAGCACACCGGCGGTATGAAGGTCTGCCTATTGATCAATGCATGTCAGTTGAAGACAATGCACTGCAACGACTGTATTCATCTCTTTCCCAGCAATGTGAAAAGAGAGAATCTCATTAAGAACGCTACTGACAGAAAAAGAAAATATCTGTCAAGAAAGAGAGATGTCATCAAGTCAAACATAAGCAAAATGGTCTGAAGCCTGCAGTAAATGGCATGGGTGATTACCATGATTCACTGCTAAACTTATTGCCTTCAGTGCTTTGTCAGTGTTAGCTGGGTGTCAGGAAGAGCATCAGACTGTAAAAAAATTGAGTAACGAGGTGCTGGTGTGGTTATCTGTCTGCAGCAAATTGCAAATGACTTGCATACAGTCCAGCTGATGCCACTGCCATCCCATCATCTGTTGCTTCATTAAAATCCATATTAGTATAACCTTTCTGGTGCCAGCTTACCCAGGTTGTCCTGAAAAAAAGGCCATTAAGCAGGATGTCTGCTACTGCCAAACTTATTCTAATGTACATTTATGAATTTTCATCACAGTTGCTGTGTTTGTGGTTTATTGTACCAGATGACTCTGACCTGTCCAACAAGTTAATTTTCTAGCATGCATGCATGCTTGTAACCCCACATAAACTGACAAATACATGCCTGAGCTAGAAGGGGAATCCACGTCACGACTCACCACCTACTCATGGCCAATATGCACTGCAACCTAGTACTAGGCCACTGGAACAAGACCATTATTTGTAGCAATGCTCTAATATTTAACATCAATATATTATAAAGCAATACAAGTAGCTCAGCTATCGCAGAGGGACCGTGCGACGCCTTAAGTCAGTTGAAATCTTGTCAGAGCTGCACAACTGTACGAAAAATCACATTTGACTACAAGGAATGCCCTTTCATGTGGTATAAAAATATCGCAGGTAGGTTCTTTGGATTAGTCACAAAGCACGTGTGTGACAGACGGACAGAATTTCGACTCCCAAGACCGCGCTAGCATAGCTACATCGCGTGGTAAAAACCATTTCTTCTACTCGGCCTAGGTGCTGAATACAGATCTCAACGGTGGATGTGATCAACATTGCCGCCGACCGTCAGAAGCTTATGACACTCATCGGCGAACTAAGTTGACAGCGCCTGAGACAATCAGCCGTTCCAGGGATATGGTTGTGCCTATCGATAGAGCACAAACGAGTTCCTATTAGCGTTCCATAGTAACTATGTGCCTGTTTTGCACCGTTTGTGAGATACAGCCAGATATTGGTCGAAAATCGCTGTTTTAACCTACCCCACCTCTATTTGGCACCCCCATCGGGGGTGACCCCATTGGAATTTCGCCGCAATCTTTGGCATTAGAAAACTAGAAGGATTGCCCTTTCATGTGGTATAAAAATATCGCCGGTAGTTCTTTGGATTAGTCAGAAAGCACGCATGACAGATGGACAGACAGACAGACGGAGAGAATTACGACTCCCAAGACCGTGCTAGCATAGCTGCGTCGCGCGGTAAAAATCAGACAAGTACTGGTGCATTACCTCCTCCTTGCATCATTCTATAAATTTTGCCTTCAATCTGAAGCTGTGGATGCTTAGTCTTCACACACTCAAGTTTAATGGCAACTTCCTCCGCATTGGTGATATCAGTACCTACAATAGAACACAACCAGTTCACTCTGTCTGCCAACCTAATTAAGCAGCTCACTTACTTTCGAAGTTGGAGGAAGCGATTTCAACAATCCCAAGTAATGCCAAATGCAAGATCTACCAATGTTAATCAGAATCTCCACAATGGCAGAGTGAGTACGCCCTGCACATATGCAATATGAAATTCACCAGATTGACATGAACAGAGTATGCATATAGGGGTGGCTGAGAATTGCCAAGTACCACAGGTAAAAATGCAGTTTTGTGGCAACATTTTTTTTAAAAATTATCACCGGTCTCCGTGGCAGTTTTAAATCTATAACAACTTTAGACATGAGTAGCCTGAAGATGTGCATAACCTAACCTCATAAAATTTCTTTAAAGATACACAAGGAATAAGAGCCTACCACAAATATACAATGTACTGACCAAATTCTAAATTTTCACAGCACAGCTGATGCTAAACACAACCCTTCCAGAGATCAATGTAAAATTTGGCATGGGACAGTGTTCTCCCAGCCATATTTCACTGCAGGTCTGCAGATCTTCCACACAAAATTCACATGCGACCGTTACTGGGCAAAAAAACTAAACCAATCACATGCAATACTAACAGTCTGCCAATCCTGCTTCAAAATAATGAGAAACAAAGACAAACCAAGATATATGTCACCAAATGAACCACTTCCAATCTTTCTTCCAAGCCTATACTTGTTTCCAACTCGTAGCTCCATCTCTGCCAACAAAGCGGAATGCACTGCATAATGACAAAAGCACATGATTTTGTAACATTCTACGGTTAACATGTAATAAATAACAGTATTTAACAGTATTTAAACTTACTTACATACATGTCACATTTATTGCATTTATAAACAGCTATTGTGGCAGTAATTCCACTGGTATAGATTTACAAAGCATGTGGATTAGCCGGCTCTAAGTGATTTAACAGAGGTGAAGAGATGAAGCAAGTTGAAAGCTGGTTGTTACAGCAGTGTGGTTGATCAGAGAAGCCAACAGCTAGTCATGTCTCCAGTGTGCATTTATGTCATTGCAACACAATCCACGAAAGTAGCTGCTCAAAACGCATACATCACTTCGCACAAGCTTCGATGTTGTCAGCTGCCAGATCACCTGAATGGGTCACAGGGAACCTGACATTAGCTACATGGAGCTATGCACTTGGGCTATCAATGAGACCTGTGTAAAAGACCTTGACAAAACTGGGCATATCAGTATTCTGTAACTGAGTAACACAGAGCCAATATGGGCAGCATAAATGTGATGTTACTATCGAATATTACACCTAAATCATTTATGGAATTCAGTTTTTCTAATGTATATGTTGTGTTTCCATCCACTATATGATACTGAGTGTCCAGCGGTGGATAATTTAAATAATAAGATACCGTTTTACATTATCGATATTCAATCGTAGTCACCATTCGTCAGACCAGGTCTTAACAGTATTCATGGCCTGCAAATTCAACTGATCAGTTTTTTGACTGACAACCTTGAAGATTTTAGCGTCATCTGCATATAAATATAATTTTGACCTATCATCCTGTGATGCACATAATTCAGGAAGATCATTTATATATATTAAAAATAATAATGGACCCAAAATACTTCCCTGAGGAATACTACTTAGTACCTCCAACCAAGATGAAAATTCGCCGTTAACCCCTATGCTTTGATTTCTACTGCACAGAAAATCTTGAAGCCACAATATTAGTCTGTGGTTTATATTACGACTTTATCTTACTTAGTAACCTACGATGAGGGACTGCGTCAAACGCTTTAGCAAAATCAGTGTAATATGACATCAACTTGGCCTCCAGAGTCTAACTGTGTTGTCCATTCATAAATAATGCGTAACAGTTATAATGCAGTGGATCTGCCCTTAATAAACAGTTCCGGGTACGCACTAGAATACACGGTACCCAGATTGTGTCAGAAATATACATGTAGTGGTGAATGGGCGTGGTTATACGATTCAGGGTACCCATTGAAATGCATTGCACCATTGTTTCCAATTGGTACCCGGAATCTTCACTCTAGACGAATACAGATTAACATACTTACCTATTTACACTCGTATGCTGCCACAATTACAATACTACACATTCAGATTGTTTCAAATAAAACATATCGTGTTACACAAATCACTGCAACAGATTTACACGATAAAAATTCTTCAAAAAAAAAACAGTAAACAAAGTCGCTTGCTTAACAACCTATTTCCGGTAATACGAAGGCTAACGGACCGCAAAGATTACTGCTCCCTGGTACAGGATTTCTAGATTTTTTGGGCGACCGTTTGTAGAAACGGTTCGCCCTATGCTATCGGTCGGTTGTCTGTCCTGTCTGTCTGTAACGTTCGTGCACTGTGGCCAAACGGTTGGACGGATCAAGATGACACTTGGCATGCAGGTACGCGTACGCCTCGGCCCTGGCCACATTGTGTTGGATGGGGACTCAGCTCCCCCTCCCCGAAGGGAGGGGGGCTCAGCTCCCCCAATTTTTGGCCCATGTTAATTGTGGCCAAACGGCTGGATGGATGAAGCTGGTAGAAGCTGGTACTTGGCATGGTGGTAGGCCTCACCCCAGGCGACTTTGTGTTAGATGGAGATCGACCCACTCCCTCCCCCAAAAAGCGGCGAAGCCCCTCCCCAATTTTCCGCCCATTTCTATTGTGGTCAAACGGCTGGATTCATCAAGAT
>Ga0056133_10000133_pt1 | contig 15354 bp, 10 predicted proteins | sample WorMetGr2BELIZE1_FD_67351 | JGI IMG/M metagenome (GOLD analysis project Ga0056133, IMG submission 67351) | Marine gutless worms symbiont microbial communities from Max Planck institute for Marine Microbiology, Germany - Inanidrilus... ... | reverse complement strand
AGAGACAAAAGGGGATATATATAAGCTATAGCTTTCTTCCCCGTTATCATCAGTTGGATGACTTGGATCCGCTGACGCATCAAGTTCAAGTTCAAGTGTAATCTGTCGCTGTGATCTGTACGCTGCAGTATACATTAAAGTAACACAAATAGTGGTAATTACACCATCCGTGTTGAGTACTGTTTCTGGATATCTCCTGACGGCCTGCAGATAATTACGACTGGTACTGGTGGTTTTGTTATGTGCTCGCTTGTGACGAGTTGACTGTGTGACGAGACGCATGTGACGAGTTGACTGGTGACGACTTGACCGTGTGACGACATGACCGTGTGACAAGTTGACTGCTAGCTGATGGTGACACACCAACCAAACTACTACCACTAACCAGTCAAACTAAATTGACCATAACCCTAACCCTAAACTCTAACCCTAAACCCTAACCCTACCATAACCCTAACCCCACTAAACCCTAATATTTGTGTGCAAATTGTTGACACCCACAATTAAGGTTTTCTGAATTTATAAAAGGAATTTTTGTGCAAGGTGCACTACCAGCTGAAATTCAACGTTGGTGTATTTGGCTGTACTCAGCATATGCCAGCGACAAGAAAGTCATCATTTATCGGTGTAAAAGAAGATTTTTTGTGGGGATATGTATAGAAAAAGGGGCTAGGTCTTTAGTGGGCAAAAGTGAAAGAAACGGTCATGTCTGCTATTAGGAGGCGTGACGGTCATGTCTATCTGTTGCGGACACGATCGTCGTATCTGCTGTTAGTTGACACGACTGTCGTGTCCCTAACCACTTCGATAAAAATTGGCCAATTTTTGTTGGCCATCTGTTATGTTGTTGGCCAACAACGTGACACACAAGTGCGCCAGAAAATGGCTGGCAGCAAAATGGCAGACATTAATGGTGACAAGAACGCTGGCTTGGCGGCGTTCTACTGGTTGAAATTATGCAAAAAGAAGACGTTGTCGAATGGTTTGGGTTCGTTTCTGGATACTGCAGTCTGCAGAGGTTATCCAGTTGAAATTTCACAGCATCGCATTTGTTCAGAACTGGCAGACCTGGCGTCAAATTACACGCTTTCGCAGACGACAACCAGCTGCACATGCACTGCGATCTTAGCAACGTGTCGTCGTCAGTGACCGCACTGACCGCAGTGACGTGCATCTCCACGATCAGCCACTGGATGCCAGCAAACCGGCTGAAACTTAACGTCGGTAAAACCGAACTGATGTGGGCAGGCACCAAGCACACCGTCGCCAGTCTTGTGCACGACCAAGAGCGGACTCTGACGATTCGATCTGATACCACAGTGGTCGCCGACGCGGTGCGTGTTCTGGGTGTTCTCTTTACACCAGACCTCGCACTCGAGAAGCATGCAACGTCAGTTAGTGCCAAATGCTTCTTCCAACTGCATCAACTGTGACATGTTCGACGATTTCTCGACTACGACAGTGCAACTACATTATTAGTTCATGCGTTCGTCACCAGTCGTATAGACTACAGCAACTCACTGTTCGCAGCCGCGCAGAAAATCTGGACTGACAAACTGCAGCGGGTCATGAACGCCGCCGCATGAGTCTGTGACACACGAAAATTTGACTGGGGTACGAAGCGATTTCTGCATGAGGATCTACACTGGCTGGACGTCCCACAACGTGTTACATACAAGCTGTGCCTGCTGGTGTTCAAGTGTCAACACGAAACTATTCATGTTTAATTCATGCGATACTGGGAAAAATCGTTGTCACATGACAGCTGCAGCCGCACCGATCGCCACAACGATCGCATTAAGGATGTTAAACTTCGAAGTTCGAAAATTCAAACTTCGAATTAAACATTCAAAATCAGATTCGTTTTCTGACCCTTCGATATTTGTTTGCTAACGGCATTCTGTTGAATGCTGCAGTTTGTCTTTGATCACGCTTGCATGGACTGCAGCGTCAGCATATAAAGTCAAGGCAATACTGCTCGTTCCCATGATCCAGTGGTGGCAGTGTGAATAAAGCCTGCCGGGATGGTCCAGGCACTGTTTAGTGAGACCGTCACGACGGTCTTACTTGTGCAGTCCTTGGACCATCCCGGCTCTTTGTTCCTACGATCAGCCTGAGTCGTCTAGTCATGCCACTACTGAAACGTCCGAACATAACGAGTAAGTGAGGTGGCGGCACCATTCTCCGGCCATCCACTGGTATTGTAGTATAAATACTGCAGTGTTGCACAACAAAGCCTCCTTTTATACACTATCAAACAAAAGCCTGTCTGCATCTCTGTGGTCTCATGCGACGCGCGATAGCGTATGCATGAGGGGGGAAGACAATGATCCGGACTTTTAAAGCGTATGATGGCGAGGGTTGCATTTACGACTTGCGATGCGTGTCGCCCGCTTCACACCTGTTGCGCGTTCTCCCAGCTTTCTCCCCGAATTTGAAGACGCACAGAACACAGTGCGCCAACCGCTCATGTCACTTCTGACAGGTCATTTACCTGGGTGACTACAGTGGCATTCGATCTGTGACGTCATTGTAGTGGCGTCGATAACTGGTTAATAACCGTTAATCAACAAACGGTCATCGGTTATGAAAAGATTTGTTAATCAAAAACGAGAATGATAAAAAATTTGATAATCGAATTTTCGAAAATCATTTAACGATCCTAAACTTCTTGCAGTTAGTCGAATGTGATTAGTCTATGTACTCGGTCATCGAAATCCATTCCCACGATAGCGGCATGGCCATTTTTGCTGGCCGTAAACAGGGACCGTGCATGACGTGACGGCGGGGAAGACCACCCACATCGCGCTCCCACGCCACGCTGACGGTGGTCAGTGCAATGAGGTTGGGCACACGTCGGAACGTGCGATCATGCCCCCATTGTCGGCGTCTTTGTAGTCCTACTCTGGGCGGTGGAAGGAGAGGACGTCCAGGCAAATGCGGCAGAGTCATTTTGAGTCCATTAGTTATTGGACGCTTGCTGCTTGCGGCCGTTATACGTCGTCTCCTGGTGACCAGCAAAGGAAATGACGCATATCATCTACATGCACGCCGCACCGCAGTTCATACTGTCGCCGCTACAATGCAGCACCGCCGCGGCTATTTTCAAAGTTTGAATAAAATTCGAATAGTCGCAGACGAACTTCGAATGTTTAAAAAACGAATTTAACATCCCTAGCTCGCATTGTGTAGAATCGTTTAAGGGGCCTGGTAAAACCTCACGTCACAAGCGTCTTAACGTCTTTTTTCTGGAACGCTGTCATGTCTTTACAGTCTACACGTCATGCAGGCCTGGTACGGAGGTAGGCCTCGGCCCAGGCGACTTTGTGTTCGATGGGGACCCAGCTACCCCCAGAAAAAAGGCAAGGCACAATCACCCCCTCCCAGTTTTTGGCCCATGTCTGTTGTGGCCAAACGGCTGGATGGATAAAGATGCCACTTGGTACGGAGGTAAACGTCGGCCCAGGCGACGTTGTGTTAGATGGGGTGGCACCTCCCCCCTAAGAGGCACAGCCCCAGTATTTGGTCTATTGTAGCCAAACGGTTGGGTGGATGAAGACGCCACTTGGTATGGAAGTAAACCTCAGCCCAGGCCACATTGTGTTAGATGGGGTCCCAGCTCTCCACTTAAGGGGCACAGCAGCCCCCCTCTTTTCGGCCAATGTCTTGTGGCCACAGTCGCGCATCTCAGCTACTGCTGAGCTGTAAAAACTTTTCCGTGGGTTGGTTAGGGTTAACTTTGTAGGGTTAGGGTTCAGCATTAGGGTTAGTGTTGCAGTTCTGGGTTAATTTGTACAACGTTTATTCAGTGAATGGAACCCGAAAAAATTTTTCCGGTTCCTTCTGGATGGAACCGTAGCCGCTGCGTTAATTAAAAGTTAAACAGTCCGGGCTCCAATTTGTTCGGCCATATAAAATCAGGGCTAAACAGTTTCATGGGTGCCATGTATACTGGGGCATAGCGAGCATTTTACTAATGGGGAGGCACAAGAGGGGGTCTGGGGAATGTAAGTCCCCCAATAGGGTCTAGAGGCAGACTCAGACGGGGGTCTGGGGTGAAGCCCCCACACACCAGAGATAACAGTCGAAAATAGGTCATTGTGGATGCTCATGGCTCCGGCACTGCAACACAGCTCACAATGGCACTCTGTGCTGTGGCAGCGCTTCTCCTTTGAAAGTAGTTCCTCTTCATGTGCAGGCAATTCTGCCAGCAATGGCAGATGATAGACAACAGTAATCAATCGCAGAAACTCTTCAAATTTGTGAGTATACTTTTTCACACAGTAATCACAGAGTGTCTGGTACACTAGCTGCATGTTTGACAGTTGCACCCGCATAACCATGTGTTCTTATGCGTATTGCGCTGCCCATGAAAACAGTTAACTAGGCTGATGAAAACAGTTGTACTGCACTGTGCCCGTAAACGACTTTCATGGGTTCCATCTTCTAGGCCTGTAAGCAAGCGTGGTTATGTTGTGGTTGAAAGACAGTTGCAACATTAGAGGGTGCTTAGTTGTCTCTGGCGTCTGTGAAACTGTACTTGTCCCAAAATGTGGGTTGGTTGTTTTCCTTCTACGTAGGCTGTTGTGCTTGTGAACTTTCAAATGACCTGACTTTACTGTATACTTCTAAAATGATACTTTACTAAGTTACGTCAGAATCACTGCCAATAAAGTGGCAGGCACAGATAGGTTATGGAGAGAACAGTATTGCCTGTTGTCATTGTAGATTTTTGGAAATGAGTCGACAACCAACTCCTATGATTCGAGGAACTTCAGGTTGGAAATCAGATTTCTTGTTTATTTGTAATTATTTCATGCAGTGTATGTAGTTGTAATTTTTCTTAATTTCAGTGAGTATTCTATTGTTGGAACAGTTGTGTCATGGCAGAACCAACACGTTTTTGCACATTTTTATTAAATAAACTGTAGTGGTGAGGTACTGGAGTGGTTATCTGTCTGGAGCGATGTGCAAATGATTTGCATATGGGCATATGGTCCAGCTGATGCCACTGTCACCCCGTCATCTCTTGCTCCAGTAAAATCCACACTCCAGAATGGTTTACCTTTCTGGTGCCGGATTACCCAGGTTGTCCTGGAAAAAAGGCCGTTAAATGGGTGTAGTAGTAGTAGTAGTAGTAGTAGCAGTAATTTGTTAAATAAACCACTTGCTGTTTTTTTGTACTTTTGATAGAGTGATGTTCATTCATTCATTCAAGTAATCTGCTGAGAAGCTGATGTATGACTTCCAGCTCTTAATAATTTCTGCCACTCTTTAGTGTCTTCTTCAGCTGTTCTTTTGAGTGCCACATGCTTTCCTATCATCGGGTGCATTCTGTTCCTCCCTCATGCAGTAATGATTCATGTCTTGGCACATGCCCTAACCACACATTTGCATTTTCTCACGGTGTCTATCGTAATTTTAGTTTCATTTACTCTTTGTAGAACTTCCTCATTACTTGTTTGTAAACGTTCATCAGGTTGGATTAGCTACGATAATATATTCATATAACACAACCATGCGCATAAATCTACCTAATTGTGACGTTTCATTCGCCCGTGAATGGCGAACGAAACGTCGCAGTTAGGTACAAATTTTTGCATATGGTTGTGTTATATGAATATATTATCATTCCTCATTACTTGTTTTGTCCACCCAACTAATTTTCTCCATCCTTCTCCAAATCCACATTTCCATGGCTTTTAATCTCTTTCTGTTTGCTTGAGCCATTGACACTCTACAACACACTCTTTACTATTCTCTTTTCAACTCTATACTCAAATTGCACATGAACAGTTTCTTTTTATTCATAAACGCTTGTTTACTCAATACAATCCTGCGATGTATTGTATCTCCTAAGCCTTCTGTCTCTCCAATCGACTCCCTTGTTACTCAAAATATCTAACAACTTCACCCAATCTATCCGGTCGAATGCCTTTTCATAATCAACACAAACAAAAATCTTGTTATTGTATTCCAAGTTTCTCTCACATAACTCCCGCACCGCAGCAATAGCATCTTTAGTACCACACACACTCACAGCCTAGCTTCTAAACCCATACTGGTCTTGTCCTAAAAATAACAGCTTTACTTTCCAGCCTGCGAGCTGTGTCTTCAGTAAAATCTTTGAAGCATGTGGAATTGGACAGTAATGTACATAGGTGTAAAAACCACTTGAGTGATCTTAATACTGGTCTCAACTGCTCAGAATGACTGAGTGATGTGCAGAACATTTTTATATAAAAACAGTGAGCACTGAGTGTATAAGTTCTTAATAAGACCCATATTAGAATATTGTATCCAGGCTTTGGAGAACTATTTTTTAAAAAGAAGTGTACATTTTATCATCATCAAGATAACTTATAAGGTGCTTGTTACAGGGGCTCAGCGGTGCCGTACAATGCAATGTTAGTCAGTTACAGTAAAAAAACTAACAGTAACGTGCTAAAAACTAATAAAAATTTCGAGTAGATGAGACTGAAAAAGTGTGTCTTGAGCTTGTTGCGGAAGCTGGTACGAGATGAGATCAGCTTCATGCCAGCCAACAGTGCATTCCAGGCATGTGGCCCAGCGATGGAAAAAGCTCTGTCAGTTACATGGAGCAGAGTACGTGAAACGACGAAGTTGTCGCGCACGTGGACCAAAGCCAGGTGTCGTCACAGCGCCGAACGAGCTCTGACAGATATTGTGGATCAGTACCACGATTGATGTCAAACATTAAAGTACACAGTTTAGAAAACATGATACAGAAAACAGCAACTAAACTGATTACAGGCTTATCGTACTTCAGTTACAAAGAAAGGTTAAGAAAACTGGGTTTAAGTAAATAAGAAATGAGGAGGCTAACAGGAGATTTGATAGAGGTCTTTAAGATATAACAAGTTTACAAGAATATTAGTAAGGACCTATTTTTGCCAGATCACAAGCTAAGCTTAGAGATAACTGACTGAAGTTGAAAAAAGAAGTGCTAGATTGGACAGTGCAGAATATTCTGAAGGAAGAGAATGGAATATCATAAGTGAGCAAATTGTTGAATGTGATTCATTATTTTACGTTTTAAGAGAAAGCTTGATCATCACACGAGATGTATGGAGATACAAAAGCTTCTGTTAGCGTCTTTCCTCCCATGTGTCAATAAGTGTTTCTGATTTATTGACATTTTCAAGTTCAAGATACATTTCCAGTGCTAGTTACTGTTAGGTAATGTTAGTGATGATGTTATTGGCTTCTGTAACACTTATCATTATATGTCATAGATGAATTTGTACACTGAGTAATGTTGTAGTGTGTACTGTCAGTAACACTGTGAATATGTTGCTGATAATTAGCAACATCAAATGGCATTTCCGGGTCATCGTCAGATTTGGCGTCACTGTTCGAGTGTCCAGTCTGCTTTGACTATGCGTTGCCACCAATCATGCAGTGCCAGAGTGGTCACATTGTATGCTCCCACTGCCGACCAAAGCTGCAGTTCTGTCCAACCTGCAGAGGAACACTTGGTAAGCATTCGACCTTCATGTTCCGTCTTGTAATTTAGCATCCGTGACATGTTGACTGAATTCGTTGAGCGTAAAATTATTCACACTGTCTGCATTTTGGTAGTTTCCACTATGATGATGCTGATGCTGAAATGACAGAAAAGACAAGTAATGTATGTAGCTGTAAAAACCACTTGAGTAATCTTAATACTGGTCTCAACTGCTCAGAATGATTGAGAGGTTTCAAGTAGGAAGTAAGTTTATAATCTTGTAACATATAACAATGCTAGGCTACCTAGCAGTGATATGGGCAAGAAACTTAGCAAAACTGTCTTAATTCTAACTTGTTCCCGTTAATGTGAAGCAAAACATATCGAGTTAAAATTGCAGGAGAGATACGATAGATGTCTGTGTCTGGTTTAGTTGCATTATATACGCAGAGCCAAATCAATTATTGTTTTTAAGCTCTCAGAGATGTAGTGACAATTTTTTCAAGATGTATTTGCAGTTTTAGCAATATTGTTGTGATTTTTTCTTCTCTGCATTATTATGCACAAAACGTTCATGTTATGGCAGTTTTGTTTATGTTTCTGCATCTCTCACACTTGTGTATTATATCAAAATGTCATAACATTGTTATAGGCTGTGGGTGACTAACACCTTAGTACCACAGTAGTTTTTCGACATATGACAACATGCTGGAATTGTAATATGGTCTCCGTCGCATGGACGTCAAAAACTGGTGAGATGTGAAGAATTTGTGACCTTCCATCAAACTGTGACTGTGTCTTGGAAACCAACTGCCACCTCTGTTCTAATGGCCATATACCACATGAACCAGGCTTAGCCAGTTCCCCGTGGTCGTCTGCCAAGTGCTGTTACTGATGACTGAGTGATATTCAGACATTATTTCTCACGGGGCAAAGCTTTGTAAATCATGATTTCCATGAAACTGCAGCAGTATACCAACAAATAAGAACTTATGTGCAGACTATTGTTTGTGAATTACTGTTCAAGGTCATTTACCAGTGTGCATGTGTTTGGTTCATAAACCGTTATTATGCGTGATGCAAGATAGGCATGTTTACTGTTCACTGCTGGAACATGTCTTTCCACTGGCACGATTGTTGATGACCATAACTTACCATAAGTGATCTTTGGAAGTCATTCTAGTTGTTCCTTACTTTCCAGCATCGAAAAGAAATTAAGTAAATTTTTAAGTGTATATGCACACTTGTTGATACTTAAATGTATTTGCACTGTTGTTTGGGTGGTGGGAATGGCATCTGGCCTTTAAAAATTATCCTGTGCAATGTTAGGTTCTCTTCCAACAAAAGTAGAGGAAGAAAACATGGAGAACCGACTGATCAGGGTGTACCTGGAAGACGGCCATTAAAATGAGTTGGTATGATGGTGGTGTGTGTGCGAAAGTGAACTTGAATGTGACCTTGTCCACCTTTTATGGGAATAGATGTATGAACATCTCCATTATGATAAAGAATGATGCATAGTTTCTGTGCAGAACCCGAGCTTGTTATCATTGTTATTACTCTGTGCTCACTGACACCGTGGTTTGGTTAATATTCATTGCCAACATTGCAGGAAACATCAGGAACTTGGCAATGGAGAAGGTGGCTGGATCTGTACTGTTCCCATGTCGTTACGTTAGCAATGGCTGTAATGCGACAATGCCTCACACAGATAAGTCAAGTCATGAAGACGGATGCGAGTTCAGGTCAGACTGTTGTCATGTACTGTGTTCATTTGGCCGTCAATGTATATGCATTATGTTTTCATTTGTGCTACATGTTTCATATACAAATGCACATCTATTCATCAGTGCCATAACTGTTATGTGAAATGAAGACCAAAGTTTTTGTTATGATGATAAATAGTAATTTATTCCAGAAACACATTTGCAGGCTTTAATTCTGGGATAGATCAAACTAGAATATGCCTTCAGTGCTTTGACATTGTTGGTTGGGGGTTAGGCCTGTAAAAAATGAGTGGTGAGGTACTGACTTGATTATCTGTCTGGAGCGAGGTGGAAATGATTTGCACATGGTCCAGCTGATGCCACTGCCACCCCAATCATCTCTTGCTCCAGTAAAATCCAGAATGGTCTACCTTTCTGGTGCCAGCTTACCCAGATTGCCCTTGAAAAGGCCGTTAAATGGATGTAGTAGTAGTAGTAGTAGTAGTAGTAGTAGTAGCAGCAGCAGCAGCAGATGGAACTAAAATATGTGGATATGATGCACATTCTTTGAGTGAACAGAATTCCATACTAGCCCAGAGATTGGCTGAGAAGAACGTCCCCAAAATGGCCTATTTTGTATGGAGTGGGATGTGAAACCTTAACTCATGGTCAAATAAGTAGGATCTGGCTTCTAACTGCACCAAATGATTGATTGTGTATTTTGGAATAAATAGTTTAAATGATTCCTTAACCCTTTCCTTGCCTGGTCATGGAAAAGTTTATTCGTCGTGTACTAGTGATAAGTTGAGTTACTGTCGTGCACAGAACATCTGAGATGTGAGCAGCATGGTTTCTACAGCAACTGTCAAGTCAATAATTATCTGAAAATGTAGCCAGTTATCTTAAAACTGATTGCATGGAGGTCTGAAGTATCATTATGCCAAAAAAACCAATTGCGAATATATTCTGACTCTCAGCCGTGAACAGTTAATTGAAGCTGTTGAAGCTATTGTCCTTGTTTTTAGCTGCTGCACGTTTGAATGTCAGGATTTAAAATATTCATAAAACCATTATGCTTTGTATCAACCACTTTGGTGGTCCAGGTAGAGCAATCAGTTCAGGTGTGTGTGTGTGTCGACAGTATCATTTGGACTAAGTGACCTCTGACTTAGATATTCCGCATACTGATTCATCTTAACATTCTGTAGGCCAAATAATAGGTCAAAGTTTACAGTCACGGAAGGAGAAATTTGGCTGAAGTGGTCGATGCAGCCTCAAGTTGGGGCTTTCTAGTGTCGTGCTTGTTTTGATGTATACTTGTTGCTCTGGAATGAACAGTATGAAAACTAGAAGCCTTGGAACAGTGCATACCTCTGCCAAATCCCGTCTTGCCAGTGCCGCCATCTGGCGAATCAGTATGAGCAGCAGATTTGTGTCCATTAACCACTTTCCGTGTCTCCCAGTAGTGACGAATCTGGAAAACAATCCCTGTATCCAGATGGTGATCCAGATCACCACCAAAATTTAATCATTCGCACATTGCCAACCGTCCCTGAAAATTTCATGCAAATCCATTGCGAAGTTCTTACACAAAGTTGCTAACAGACAAACAGACTGACAAGCAAACAACAGCGAAAACATATTCTCCTTGGCAGAGGTAGTAATGAGGATATTTAAGTAACAGAATATAACCATATACACATCACTGGACCTGCTTGACCTGTGGTTGAGCTTTTATTGTTGTTAGTAGTTTGGTGTTTATGTCTGTGATCGTCAGGTATTGGTAGTGATAGTTTGATGATGGTGCACATGTAGGCCATACAGCTGTCCATGTCCTGGAGCATCGTGCAAATGGCAAGGAACACTGGAACAGGTGATGCCACATTTGACTCAGCAGCACAAGAGCATTACAACACTTCAGGGTCAGCTACTTCTTCAACTTATCTTCAGCGTCGACTAATAATTATTAGGCTGCATTGCAGTACTACGTACATAGATACGGCCTATTGTTGCAGATGGAGTGGCGTGGTCTCTGTCTGTCACATTTGTGAGCCGTGCATGGAGGTCGAGGTCCAGATCCCCCATGCAAATGGGCAATTTTAACGGGGGAATGAGCAGCCCATTGTAAAGTATAGGGACTCTGTGCTGTGAGCTATGCAAAAACGACTGAACCTATCAACTTATCAAGATGCCGTTTCAAATGCAGACTCTTGTTGGCTTAAACATGATATGCAATGGTTTTTCACAAAACTGATGCAAAAGTCGTTTCTAGCTGCTTACTGCAATATAAACCCGTCTGTGTAATAAATTTTGATTAATTACGCCGCAAAATGCTAAAAGGAACAACTTCAGTGGTCTTTTTAGTATAGCTATTCTTCGGAAATCATCGTGATGCGTGACGTCATATCAGGATGTGCTTGTTTCGTTTGCGTTTTATGAAGATTCAATAGGAAGTTATTTTGCCCGTTTATGTTTTAATAACCTACTTCGACGTTTATCATTATGCCTATTTGTTTTTGTGCGATCGGCTGTCAACACTCAACATTCAATAGGCTGTTTGGTTGTGTTTTCCTGGTATGACGTCATCACTTGCGAAAAGTAAAGAAATCATCGATGCACACTTTTAGACGCTTTTTCTGCAATCTTCTTACCTTTTGGTGTTCCTCAGCATTCAAATAGGTTGGATTATATTAAAGCATGCGACCAGCAATTTACTTTAACAGCCAAAAAATCATTGCATATCATCTTTAAGGAAACACGTCTTAGATGGGGTCCACATCATATGTGAAGGGGGAATTTTGAGGGGGAGTGGCCGGCCCAAGATGTGCCTGGACATGTCCAGCGGTCAATAGACTCAAAGTGACTCAGCAGGGGGCAGAACCAGTACGGTGTGGATGCTGATTGGGCTGTACTAGATGGGGTGCACATTGGTGCAACGTGGCGAATACGATTGAACCATCCATGCGTGCAGCCATGCAGTCTTATGTCAAATTACTTTGACCACTTGTTAAATTTTCCTCAAGAATCAAATGAACGTGTACTCCAACTTGCAGGCAGCCATGAGCAATGGATACAAGATATTGTCCCCGTTTTTTAGTTTTTGGACATGTGCTCTCTGTTTAATGCCAGGATTGAATGTGTACATAAAATAAGAAAAACTGAAAAGTAAAAAGAAAATTTATTCTTTGCAGACTGTTGCAAACTGCGCTACAATGTTGCTGTTAGTGGCAGTTTTTGCAGTCTCAGGGTCACTATAGTTGTTATGCTTGCATTCACCTGTCTCATACGTAATTTTTGCATTAACAAAGTGTGTCTGAATTCAGCATCTGAGATGCAGGCAGTTATTAGTCAATTTAGTCAGGATTGAAAATGTTACTGAAATTATAGCTACATACGACACTATAAGTAACATTTTGTTAATTGAATTGGTGGAGAATTGAGTTGCAGGGATTGGTTCCACATTTTAGTTGCTGCAAAATGCAAGGCATACGCAAAATTTTTTTCCCAGGTGTGATTTGTTATACTAGTGAATAAATGTAGAAACTAACTGTAAAGTGTAACACTAACCCTGAACCCTACTAACTGTAACCGACCCATGAAAAACTAAACACACTGTAATTAAATTGAAAGTGAAATGTGAAAAAAACCAAATGACATATGCGGGACTCAAACCCTGGCCATTCCTCGCAAGTTAGCACGCTTAACCACTGAGCCAGCAGGCCAACTGCTCAATAGCCTACAAAATCCACTAATAAACCATCTGGTTGTAAAGAATATGTATTATATTATAGCACCTGGGAAAATAATTTTGCAAGGCATACAACACTGTTGTTACTGTGTATTCTGTTATTGTTCACTTTCAGAAGAAAGAGGGCAGATGGTTTTGATAAACTTGTGATTTTGTGGAGATACCTACTTGACTTGTCTTTTTTGTTTATCAGTTACTGTGATAGTTTGGAATTGAGGTATGGAGACGGTGCAGGTAACACCATTGAGGAGAACTCTAGCATCTTCTCCCTAATCCAAAGGCACTAGTTGCCTTCAGTGCTTTGACACTGTTGGTTGGGCGGCAGGAAGGGCATCCGGCCTGTAAAAATGGGGAGATGGTGGAGGTGGACACTGGTTAGTCCAGATGAAGTGGGGCCTAGCTGGATGGTCACTGTCTGCCTCTTTTAATCTTCCCTTGCACCAGGGTGGTCCCGGAAAAAGGGCCATAAAATGGTTGTGTGTTGTAAAACGGTTATGGTGTAACAGTTTGGAATCTAACGTCCTGCATTGTGTTGACATGTACAGGTGAAGACATTGTTTTCCTGGCAACTGACATTAACCTGGCTGGTGCGGTTGACTGGGTCATGATGCAGACATGCTTTGGTCATCACTTTATGCTTGTTCTTGAAAAGCAAGAGAAGTCGGACGGTGCACAGATGTTTTACACCATTGTTCAGTTGATCGGCACACGCAAGCAAGCGGAGAATTTTGTTTACCGGTGAGCCTGTGTTATCTTGCGAGAGTAAAACGTCCTTCCCGGGTGACATCGGTCCATAGGCGACATTGATTTCCATTTCTGTAGCCCTCTGCCAGATAACAGCATATGCTGCGAGACCACGGATACTGTGGAGGCTAGTGCATTGTGTTGCGTATCTGTTTGCTTCCCACCTACTGCTGGCATTGACTGCATCTGCCCACAGAGGGCTTGCCAGGCTAAGTGGACCTGGGTGGCTGTTGACGTCACATTAATGGCTAGGTAGAGCGATTAGTCCACTGTATGTGTCTGTCTGTGTGGATAACAATTTTGGATCGAAACGACTTGACCTGAATATTTGGCATGGTGGTGCAAGTTTGACGGCCATGGTCATAGGTCAAAAGTCAGTTAGGGAAAAGTGAAAATGAAGTTGGGAAAACCAGTTACAGCACCGGTGGCAGCTTGGCTTAGTGTTAGCGCGTTGGTCTCCATCAATGAAGTTAGTCTACGCCAGGCCCGGTTAGTACTGGGATGGGTGACCATCTGCAGACGGGTAAACCAGCTCGGTTCGTAACCAGCCATTCAGGCCAACTCAGCCTTCTACCCTCAGCTGGACAGAAAATTAGTACCGGCCAAAGTGCGGTCATGCTCTCGAGCTGGGAAGTTAAGTTATGTTTCATTCCACATGTGGATAAATGTGGGTGGCAGGTAAAACTGTGTGATCCCTCATTAACACGTGCCATACCTGAGCATTTTAGAGACGAGTTTCTCGTCATAAAGTGCTATACAAATCTACATTAATTTTACTTTGTTGTACACCGTGGCTAAAAGGCAGTCCTGAATTGGAAACTGTAAAAAAGTAACAGCCAGCTGAAAATTTGCGGTTATCTAAAAATGTTGCTAAAGTGGTCGTTGTGACCTTGCGTGCGGGCTGTTCATTTACAAACTGAGACAGTTTACCTGCCAGCTGATACTGACTGGGCCAGATACAGAATAACTACATTCATTAAGACTAAGACAAGCTGCCAGTTTGTTATGTTATACTATTACTACTACAACCGTTTTATGGTCCTTTGTCCGGGACTACGCAGGTGAGCCGGTACCAGAAGAAACATTCACCCACTCACCTATCCTGATCGTCATCCAACCCTTATCAGCTTCTTTCATATACTATGATCCATATTGTCGTTCCTGATCAATTTACGTGCTTGACAATCTTTTTGCACAACCTCTGTCTCTACCAGATTAGCTCAGATGTCCCAAAAGCAAATCTTTGTATTGCTCGAGCATGTTTTTGACATTACTGCTTGCCATTCATGTCACGCAATCAACGTTGCCAAAACTCTAAAGGGATATTATCTGTAACACTGTGCTCTTAGTGACTGATCATTTATTATGGCTGCCCTATGCAATATGGCAGGACATTATATTTTTGCTCTGTGGTTTCTTCTTATATCTTCTATCTATCTATCTTTTTTTCCTCGCCTAATCTCAGCGGTTGCAGAGTGGATGTCTAGCATACTTCTACACATGGTGTGGCCCTAGTGCGAATTTAGAATGCAGGTCTGAAATGTGCTGCACGCGACTCGCTGGAAATGCAGGACCCAAAAAATCGCCATCTGGGCACCATCGCATAACTTTGTCGGGCCATATCTTTGCAACTAAGGCATGTATCTACAATCGGAAAAAAACTTGTTAAACAACAGTGCCTCCACATG
>Ga0056133_10000131_pt1 | contig 15442 bp, 9 predicted proteins | sample WorMetGr2BELIZE1_FD_67351 | JGI IMG/M metagenome (GOLD analysis project Ga0056133, IMG submission 67351) | Marine gutless worms symbiont microbial communities from Max Planck institute for Marine Microbiology, Germany - Inanidrilus... ... | reverse complement strand
GGATGGAATGGGCCGACGGCGTCAGGAACTGCAGCGGATAGCGACGGAACAAATCGGCGGAACCGTCGGGACTTTCCCGGGGTGGATGGTAGTCCGGCAGCGGCCCGAGGCCGGCGGCGGCGGCCCGCTTGGAGCGGAACTCGATGCGTCCCGACGGCGTCGGATAACGGTGTTCGGCAAAGGCCGCGTGGACCGGATCGCGCCCGGCCGGTGCCCAGCCGTCGTCCCGGAGCACCTCCCGATCGACACCGGTGATGGCCGGTTGATCGAGGGTCAGAACCTGCTCGATGATGGTTTCTTCATCCTGGTCGAATTCCGGACCGTCGAACTGCAAGGCCTTGGCCAAGGCGCTCAGCAGGTCGAGGTTGGAGCGCGACCCACCGAACGGCTCGACGGCCTGGCGGTTGATGAGAAGGCTCGGATGGTAATAGGAGAAGAAGATGTCGTTCTGCTCGAAGGACGAGGTCGCCGGCAGGACGATATCAGCGTAACGCGCGGTGTCGGTCAGGAAACGCTCGTGGACGACCGTGAAGAGATCGTCGCGCGCAAGCCCCCGGCGCAGCCGGTTCTGGTCGTAGAGGACGGAGGCCGGATTGCCGTTCATCACGAAAAGGCTCTTGGTGGCGTCGCCTTCCAGCAGGCGGGCCAAGAGGATCATGTTGTAGCCGGCCGGCGCATTGGGCCTGAGGTCATGGCCCTCGAGGCTCTCGAAATCGCCAGGGAAGCAGGTGCTGGTCGGGAAATAGAGGCCGCCGGGCCGGTGGCGCCAGGCGCCGGTGACGGCCGGCAGGCAGGCCAGCGTGCGGAGCGTCATGCCGGCGTTGGTATGGCGCTGGCAGCCGGGGCCGACGTAGAGGAAGGCGGGATCAGTTGTCGCGTAAGCTTCGGCGAAGCGGCGGATCTCGGCACTGGGAACGCCGGTGATCTCTTCCCCCCTCTGTGGTGAGAACCGCGCGAGGACGCGCTCGAGATCTTCAAAACCGAGCGTATGGCGCTCGATGAAGTCATCGTCGTGCCAACCCTCGGCGACGATCACATGCATGACGGCGAGGGCCAGGGCAGCGTCGGTGCCGGGGCGCGGTTGCAGAACGAAGTCGGCGCGCTCGGCGCCCTTGATCCGGTAAGGATTGACGACGGCGTACTTGGCGCCTTTTTCCAACGCTTCTTTCAGGAACACCTGGTGGTGGATGTTGGTCGATGCCGTGTTGACCCCCCAGTCGACGATCAGTTTGGCAGCCGCGATCGCCGTCGGATCGGCGCCGGCCGAGGTGCCCATGGTCAGGCGGTAGCCTTCGCGCCCGGCCTTGGTGCAGATGGTGCGCACCGGCTGCAAGCTGCCCAATCGATTGAAGAACCGCTTCGGGGCGATATGGCCGTGGACCAACCCCTCCGTCCCGGAGCCGAAGAAGGGCAGGATGGCCTGCGGCCCCTGCTCATCGAGAATCGTTTGCCAGCGTTCGGCGATAACGGAAAGCGCTTCGGCCCAGGAGACGGTGCGGAAGACCCCGCTTCCCTTGGCACCGGTCCGCATCAGGGGATCGGTCAAGCGGTCGGGCCCGAAAAGGCGGTCCGGCGCCTCCTTGAACTTGCGGCAGATGGTACCGCGGGTCACCGGGTGGTCGGGGTTGCCGCGAACCCGCATGACCCAACCATCCTCGACCTCGGTGAGCAGGCTGCAGGTGTCCGGGCAGTCGTGCGGGCAGACGCCGCGAACGACGCCGTCGACAACGGGATCGGTTGCAAAGGACCTTGGAGCCACCCGACGAGGAACCCATCCTCAGGAAAATCCGACGGCGATCATGGCGCCACCGGTCAGCGACCGCATTAACTCAGGTCAAGTGGGGGTTCTCAGGATAAGGGGACGAGGACGGTTTTCAAGTTCTATGACGGGCTTTCACCCACAGGAGACAGTGCCATCGGCTCGTCGCGACTGCTTTTTCTGACCGACCCGATCCGATCTTATGCCGTTACAGAATTCAGAGGGTGAGAATCACCTAGATCTTATCAGCGGTTGTCAGCCGAGTCGTCGGACTCCGAAATCAGACGATCCCGCAGATCATCCAAGGTCTTGGTGAGACTGGCGAGTTCGTCACGACTAAGCCCGATTGCGCTGGCCACGCAACCCGGAACATCCGCGGCTTGCTCGCGCAACGCGTGACCCCTTTCTGTCAGGTGAATGCGCACGACACGTTCATCGCCCGCATCGCGCTTGCGCTCGACCAACGCGTTGGTTTGCATCCGCTTAAGGAGTGGCGTCAATGTATTGGATTCCAGGCGAAGCTCCCGGCCAATCTCCTTCACGCTTCGCCCGTCCTTCGACCAAAGCAGTTGCATCACCAGGTACTGGGGATAGGTCAGCTCCAATTCATCGAGTAGCGGCCGATACAGCCGGTTGAAGGCGTGACTCGTCGAATAGACGGAAAAACAAAGGAAATCGGCGAGAGTGTCGGTCCTTTCCGTGGCGTGGGTCGTCATTCGTGGATCCTTGTCCTGTACCTGATTCAATATAAATCGTACACGATTAAAAGGAAGCATGATGAAAACTCCAGCCGAGCGCATCGACATGACCCGCCGCGACGCGCTCGTAACCCTCAGCGCGGCGGGTTTGGCAACCGCCGTGACGCCCCTCTTCGGGGTCCACGCAGCAACCATCGGAGATATGACAATGACCACGTTCACGACCAGCGACAGCACGGAGATCTTCTACAAGGACTGGGGCTCAGGGCAGCCGATCCTCTTTTCCCATGGTTGGCCGCTGTCGGCCGACGCCTGGGATGCCCAGATGCTGTTCTTTGCACAGCAGGGATATCGGGTCATCGCCCACGACCGCCGCGGCCACGGCCGCTCGGCCCAGCCTTATGACGGCAACAATATGGACCGCTATGCCGATGACCTGGCCGAACTGATCGACCATCTCGATCTACGTAACGCGATCCTCATCGGTCATTCCACCGGCGGCGGCGAGGTCGCCCATTACATCGGCCGGCATGGCAGCGCCCGCGTCGCCAAGGTGGTTCTGGTCGGAGCCGTGCCGCCGATCATGCTGCAATCGGAGAGCAATCCCGACGGCACGCCGATGGAGGTGTTCGACGGCATCCGCAAGGGGGTCCTCTACGACCGATCCAACTTCTTCCAGGAGCTGACCATGCCTTTTTACGGCTTCAACCGTGACGGTGTGGCGGAGAACAAAGGTTTCCGGGACAGCTTTTGGCTGCAGGGTATGGCCGGCTCGGTCCACGGTCAGTACGCGTGCATTCGCGAGTTTTCCGAGGTCGACTATACGCAGGACTTGCGGGCCATCGATGTGCCAACGCTCGTCTTGCATGGCGACGACGACCAGATCGTTCCGATCGACGCCTCGGGCAAACTGAGTGCCGAGATCGTCCGCGACGCCGAGCTTTTGGTTTACGAGGACGGCGGCCACGGCCTGGCGCAACTACAAGCGGAGCGTTTCAACGAAGACGTGCTCGCCTTCATTCGGAGGTAATCCGACGCGGGACCGCGGCGATCCCGATCGCCGCGGTGCGCTCTCAGTGAGTCCGGGAGCCCTCGAAACACCGATCCGCGATTGTTGCCACGAGACGTCGGAGTCCGGGATACAGCCGACTATCCGCAGAGGCGAATGTCTTGTCCGTTCCTAAGGTTCTCACTTAGTCGAGACATGCCACAACAGGTGGCGCGGGGCCCCTACCCCACCCACCCATAGGCGATGGCCAGCAAAAACCCGCCGAGCAGGACCCGGTAGATGGCAAGCGGCGTGAAGGAGGCGCGTCTCAGCCAGGCCATCATCAGGGCCACGGAAAAGAGCGCGGCGATAAAAGACAGGCTGGCGGTGACGATGACGTCGCCGGTCACCGCCATGTTGCCCGTTTTCCAGAGCTCGTAGCCCTTGAGGACGCCGGCACCGCTGATCGCCGGGATGCCAAGCAACATGGCGAAACGGGCCGCGTCGGTGCGTTCCATGCCGAGCACCCGGCCGGCCGTCATGCAGATGCCGGACCGGCTGGTCCCGGGGATCAAGGCCAGGACCTGGGCGACGCCGACCATGATGACGTCGCCGTAGCGCAGGTGTTCGATACGCCTGAGCGTCATGCCGACCTGATCGGCGATCATCAGCAAGAGCCCGAACCCGAGCGTCGTCCAGCCGATGACGGTGAGGCTCCGGATGCCCTCGGGATAATAGTGATTGAGAGCGAAACCGGCGGCGACAACGGGGATCGTGCCGACGACGAGAAACCCGAACAGCCGGGCCCCCGGGTCGTTGCGGCCGCGAAGGGTGCGGCCGACACCCATGATCATGGCGCCGATGTCCCGCCAGAGATAGAGCAGGACGGCGCCGAGGGTGCCCACATGCACGGCGACGTCGAGCAACAATCCCTGGTCCGGCACGCCGAGAACCGCCGGAACCAACACCAAATGCCCCGACGAACTGATCGGCAGAAACTCCGTGATCCCCTGGACCACGGCCAGGATCGCAAGATGTTGAAACGGCACTCTCGTAGCCCCCCAAATCTAGGGAGTTTTACACCATTCCCTTTGGTTCCCACAAAGACTGTTTTCGTACCGTTTCGAGACTAAAATACTTCATGGACAGCCATTTGCGGACCTCCCCTAAGGCGTGTACAATGCCACCGGAGGGAAAGTTGGCAAAAAAAGTAAACAAAGCTGGCCTTTTTTCTTGCGTTCGAGTGCCGAGGCGGTTTTTATCGCCTCCCCCGACCGGCTAAAGCCGATTTCGGGCGGCCGACCGCACCCGGCGGGAGGCTCGAAGCGGAACCGCCGTCGCCCTGGCTCAGACGTTGCCCTGGCTCATAAGGAGAGATCCGGACCATGTCCGACTTGATGCAGCAATTCGTACGGATCGGTCAGCTGATGCCGGACAAGCGGGATGCGGAAAGGCGCCTCGACGACTTCGGCGAGATCTACGGCGACTATACCGACGTCGGCGCGGCGGAGCAGGCGTCCCGCTGCGAACAATGCGGCATCCCCTATTGCCAAATTCACTGCCCCTTGCAGAACAACATTCCCGATTGGCTGAAGCTGACCGCCGAGGGGCGCCTCGAGGAGGCCTACGCGGTCAGCCAGGCGACCAACACCTTTCCGGAAATCTGCGGGCGCATCTGTCCGCAGGACCGCCTGTGCGAGGGGTCCTGCGTGCTCGAGCAGTCCCGCCACGATACGGTCACCATCGGGTCCATCGAGCGTTTCATCACCGATACCGCCTGGCAACGGGGCTGGGTCAAACCGCCTGCGCCCGTGCAAGAGATCGACCGCTCGGTCGGCATCATCGGCGCCGGCCCGGCCGGACTCGCCGCTGCGGAACGGCTCCGCCAGTATGGATACCAAGTTCATGTTTATGACCGCCACGATCGGGCCGGCGGACTGCTGATCTACGGCATTCCCGGTTTCAAGCTCGAGAAGGACATCGTCATTAAGCGGGCCCGGCTCCTCGAGGACGGCGGCGTTCGGTTCAATCTCGGTTTCGAAGTCGGCCGCGACGCGTCGCTCGCCGACCTGCGCCAGCTCCACGACGCCGTCCTCATCGCCACCGGCGTCTACCAATCCCGCGACCTCCAGGTCCCCGGTGTCGGCCTCGGCGGCATCCACCAGGCGATCACCTATTTGACGGCCAGCAACCGCAAAGGGTTGGGGGATTCCGTCCCCGAATTCGACTCGGGCGAGTTTAACGCCAAGGACAAGAACGTCGTCGTCATCGGTGGCGGCGATACGGCCATGGACTGTGTGCGCACCGCCGTGCGACAGGGCGCCCAAACGGTCAAGTGCCTGTACCGACGCGACCGGGCCAACATGCCGGGATCGCAGCGTGAGGTGGCCAATGCGGAGGAAGAAGACGTCGAATTCGTCTGGCTGTCGGCCCCGGAAGCTTTTCTCGGCGACGCCACCGTCAACGCGGTCCGCGCCCATCGCATCCATCTCGGCGTCGCCGACTTTTCCGGACGCCAGACGCCGCAGCCCATCCCCGAGTCCAGCTTCACCCTCGATGCCGACCTGGTGATACTGGCCCTCGGCTTCGATCCGGAAAACCTGCCGCAGCTGTTCGGTGAGCCGGAACTGGCCATCTCCGAATGGGGCACGGTCAGGGTCCTCGAGCCCAACAAGCTGACCAACGTCCCCGGCGTGTTCGCCGCTGGCGACATCATGCGCGGTGCATCGCTCGTCGTCTGGGCGATCCGCGACGGACGCGACGCGGCGGACGGCATCCACGACTACATCCAGATGAAAGCGCTCGGCCTCGCCGAGCTCGCCCGGGCCTCGTGAGGAGCGCCGAACCATGACCACCCGCAAACCGACGACCGGCGACAGCGCCGAGGCCTGGATCGAAAACGCCCGGCACCTGATGGAGAACGGCCTCTACGACCCGGCCGAGGAACACGCATCCTGCGGCGTCGGCCTGGTCGCCGCCATCGACGGCAAGCCCGACCGCCGCGTCGTCGAGGCTGGCATCGAGGCCCTCAAGAAGGTCTGGCACCGCGGTGCCGTCGATGCCGATGGCAAGACCGGTGACGGCGCCGGCATTCACGTGCAGATCCCCTGGGAATTCGTCAAACAGCACATCCGCGACACCGGCCACGAACCGGGCGAGGAGCGCCTCGCCGTCGGCATGCTGTTCCTCCCCAAAACCGACCTCGGCGCCCAGGAGCGGTGCCGCTCGATCGTCGAAACGGAAATCCTGCGTGCCGGTTACTCCATATTCGGCTGGCGCCAGGTGCCGATCAACGCCGACATCATCGGCGAGAAGGCCAACACCACGCGGCCCGAGATCGAGCAGATCATGATCGCCAAGCCGAGCCAGGGGCCCAAGGGCGGCCTCGACGATGAGGCCTTCGAACGCGATCTCTACGTGGTCCGGCGACGCATCGAGAAAAGCGTTCTCGACGAACATATCACCGGTTTCTACATCTGCTCGCTGAGCTGCCGGTCCGTCGTCTACAAGGGCATGTTTCTGGCCGAACAGCTGACCGCTTTCTATCCCGATCTCCTGGACGAACGCTTCGTCTCCAGTTTCGCCATCTACCACCAGCGTTATTCGACCAACACCTTCCCGACCTGGCGCCTGGCGCAGCCCTTCCGCATGCTCGCCCACAACGGCGAAATCAACACCTTCAAGGGCAACGTCAACTGGGCCGCCTGCCATGAACCGAAGATCGCCTCGCCGCTGTTCGGCGACGACATCGAGGACGTGAAGCCGGTAATCCAATCAGGCAGTTCCGATTCGGAGGCCCTTGATGCGGTTTTCGAGCTGATCTGCCGGGGCGGCCGCACGGCACCGGCGGTCAAGGCCTTGATGATCCCGGAATCGGTCGGCCAGAACGCGACCATGCCCGACAACCACCGCAACCTGTTCGCCTATTGCAACAGCGTCCTCGAGCCCTGGGACGGCCCGGCCGCCATCTGTGCCTCCGACGGCCGCTGGGTGGTCGCCGGCATGGACCGCAACGGGCTCAGGCCGATGCGCTTTTCCAGGACCCGAGACGGCCTGCTCATCGTCGGCTCGGAAACCGGGATGGTCGAGCTGCCGGAGAGCGACATTGTCGAGAAGGGCCGGCTCGGCCCCGGCGGCATGATCGCCATCGACCTCGAAGGCGGCACCTTCTATCGGGACAAGGAGATCAAGGACCGGCTCGCCGATCGCCACCCCTACGGCGAGTGGACCGGCAACATCAAAATCATCGACGACATCATCAAGTCGTCGCATGGCCAGGGTGCGCTGTTCGGGCCCGAGGAGCTGCGCCGCCGCCAGCACTGTTTCGGCCTGACCATGGAGGACATGGAACTGATCCTCCACCCCATGGCCGAGGAGGGCAAGGAGGCAACCGGCTCCATGGGCGACGATGCGCCCCTGGCGGTGCTCTCCGACAAGTACCGGGGCCTGCATCATTTCTTCCGCCAGGCCTTCAGCCAGGTCACCAACCCGCCGATCGACAGTCTCCGCGAACGCCGGGTGATGAGCCTGAAGACGCGCCTCGGCAACCTTGGCAACATCCTCGAGGAGACCCCCAGCCAATGCGACCTCCTGCAGCTGGAGAGCCCGGTGCTGACCACCGCCGAGTTCGACGCCATGCGCGATTACCTGGGCGAAACAGCCATCGAGATCGACTGCACCTTCGATCCCGATGACGGGCGCGGGGCGCTCGGCGCGGCCCTCGACCGCATCCGTGCTGAGGCGGAAGACGCCGTTCGCGGCGGCCTCACCCATTTGATCCTGTCCGACATGAACGTCGATGCCGGCCGCGCGCCGATCCCGATGATCCTGGCCGCCGGCGGCGTTCACACCCACATGGTGCGCCAGGAGCTGCGCACCTTCACCTCGATCAACGTGCGCTCGGGCGAATGCATGGACGTCCATTATTTCGCCGTCCTTACCGGTGTCGGGGCGACGACGATCAATGCCTACCTAGCCGAGGAGACCATCGCCGAGCGCCATCGCCGGGGCTTGCTGGGCGACGCCCCGCTCGACGACTGCATCCGCAACTTCGTCACCGCCATCGACAACGGTCTCCTCAAGATCATGTCGAAGATGGGCATCAGCATCATCAGCTCGTACCGGGGCGGCTACTGTTTCGAGGCCGTCGGCCTGAGCCGCGCGCTGGTCGCCGAGTTCTTCCCCGGTATGGCGTCGCGCATATCGGGGATCGGTTTCTCGGGCATCAAGAACGCCGTCATCGACATGCACCGGGAAGCCTACCGGGAAACCCCGGTGCCGCTCCCCGTTGGCGGCTTCTACCGCTATCGCGCCAGCGGCGAACGGCACGGGCACGACGGCAAGCTGATCCACATCCTGCAAAACGCCGTCACGACCGAGTCCTATTCGGTCTATCGCCGCTACAGCGAAGGCATCCGCAATCTGCCGCCCATCTACCTGCGCGACCTGTTCGACTTTAAGCGACAGAACGCCCCGGTACCGGTCGAGGAAGTGGAGAGCGTCACCGAAATCAGAAAACGCCTGGTGGCACCGGGCATCTCCTTGGGTGCCCTGTCGCCGGAAGCCCACGAGACGCTGTCGATCGCCATGAACCGGATCGGCGCCAAATCCGACTCGGGCGAGGGCGGCGAAGACCCGTCCCGCTTCCAGCCCCGGCCAAACGGCGATAATCCCTCCTCAGCCATCAAGCAGATCGCGTCGGGGCGCTTCGGGGTCACCGCCGAGTACCTCAACAACTGCCAGGAGATCGAGATCAAGATGGCGCAGGGCGCCAAGCCCGGCGAAGGCGGGCAGCTGCCCGGGTTGAAGGTGACGGAACTGATCGCCAGGATGCGGCACTCGACACCGGGCGTCACCCTGATCTCGCCACCGCCGCACCACGACATCTATTCGATCGAGGATCTGGCGCAACTGATCTACGACCTCAAGCAGATCAACCCGGGCGCCAAGGTCTGCGTCAAGCTGGTGGCGCGCACCGGCGTCGGCACCATCGCCGCCGGTGTCGCCAAGGCCAAGGCCGACACCATCCTCATATCCGGGCACGACGGCGGCACCGGGGCGAGCCCGCAGTCGTCAATCAAGTACGCCGGCATCCCCTGGGAGATGGGGCTGTCCGAGGCCAACCAGGTGCTTACCCTCAATCGGCTCCGCCACAACGTGACGCTACGGGTCGACGGCGGCTTCAAAACCGGCCGTGATGTCGTCATCGCCGCCATGCTGGGGGCCGACGAATTCGGCATCGGCACCGCGTCCCTCGTCGCCATGGGCTGCATCATGGTCCGTCAATGTCATTCCAACACCTGCCCGGTGGGCGTCTGCACCCAGGACGAAAAGCTCCGCGAGAAATTCACCGGCTCGCCGGAAAAGGTGGTCAACCTGTTCACCTTCATCGCCGAGGAGGTCGAGGAAATCCTCGCCGAACTGGGCTTCCGGTCACTGGACGAGATCATCGGCCGAGCCGATCTTCTCACACAGGTCAGCCGCGGGTCACCGCAGTTGGACGATCTCGATCTCAATGCGCTCCTGGCCCAGGCCGATGCCGGCGGGTTCCCACGGCATGCGGCACTCGATGGCCGCAACGAGGTGCCGGATACGCTCGATGCCCAGATCATCAAGGACGCCAAGCCGACCTTCGAGTTCGGTGAGAAGATGCAACTCACTTATTCGGTCCGCAATACGCACCGCGCCGTCGGCACGCGGACCAGCTCAATGATCACGCGCAAGTACGGCATGACCGGGCTGGCACCGGGGACGCTGACCGTGCGGCTGCGCGGCTCGGCCGGCCAATCGCTCGGCGCCTTCGCCGTGCAGGGGCTGACCCTCGAGGTCCTGGGCGACGCCAACGACTATGTCGGCAAGGGCCTGTCCGGTGGCATCATCGTATTGCGCCCGACCGTATCGAGCCCGCTGGAGAGCGAGAACAACACGATCATCGGCAACACGGTCCTCTACGGCGCCACCGCCGGACGGCTGTTCGCGGCCGGCCAAGCCGGCGAACGGTTCTGTGTTCGCAATTCGGGCGCCCAGGCGGTCATTGAAGGCTGCGGGTCGAATGGCTGCGAATACATGACCGGCGGCATCGCCGTCGTACTTGGGCGGATCGGCGCCAACTTCGCGGCCGGCATGACCGGCGGCATGGCGTTCGTTTACGATCCCGACGACACATTCGAACACCACGTCAATGCGGAGACCGTCACCTGGAACCGGATCGAAACCGAGTATTGGGAAGACGTCCTCAAGGTTCTCGTTCAGCAACACGTCAAGCGCACTCACTCCCGCTACGCACTCGGCTTGCTCAACGATTGGAACCTGGAGATTGGCAAGTTCTGGCAGGTCGTGCCGAAGGAAATGCTCGACAAGCTGGAGCATCCCCTGACGGCGGAAGAGTTGAGTTCGTTGAAGAGCGCTGTGTAGATCGAGACGACCGGTTAGTGACCCGTGAGTTCTTCGTGTTCGCGCCAGGTCTCTTCGAAATAGTCCTCAAGTTGCTCTCTGTGTTCGCCATATTCTTCGGCGCTCATCAGGACATCCACATTGCTGCCGTCCGAAGTCAAAGGCAGGCGCAAGGCGGCATAGTAGGTGATTAGACCGCTGGGCAGAGGTACTTCGTTCAGGAACAACAGCGGTTTGCGCGCCTCGAAGACGAGAACGTATTGGTCTCGGATGGATCGCGCATAGTGAGGCGGCTCCAGTTCCATCACCGACTCACCCGTCAAGTCATAGTGATGCATGTCGGTGATCGCCGTTCCCCAAAAGCGGTAGGTAAAATCGGTGCCATCGTTTCTACTGTCGACGACGCAGACGCGGGGAATGACATGGGCAGGCAGGGACACCAGGTCGATATCCGACCACGCGGGCGCGAAGCGCGCGCCGCGGCGTTCGTCCCAATACTGATACACGGCTCTGAGGTCGGCGAAGGGGTGGTTCTCCTGGTCGAGAACCCGGTATCGCGCCGTATCCTGCATTTTGGTCCTTTTCCCCGGGCGCTCCATCGGCATGATGGAGGTTGGAATGCGCTGCCGTTCCCATCCGGCATGCGGCACGATAACACAGGACGAAAGGGAATCGAATGACCGGCCGGCCGACCATCGGGATCCTGATGGACTACGAATCCAGCGGCTCGTTTTCGGCGCGCCCCCATTATGCGATCCGCATCGCCTACTTCGATGCGGTCTGGATGGCGGGCGGCCTGCCTGTCGCCCTTCCCTATCTGGCGGAAGCCTTGGGCGAGATGGTCGCGTCTTGCGACGGCGTGGTCACGCCGGGCGGCCGCTACCCGTTCCCGGACGCCTGGTATGGCGAAGCGGCGCAAGATGGCCAGATCGAACCCCGCTTCGCCTTCGAGACGGAATTGACCCAATCACTGCTCGATAGCGACACGCCGATCCTCGGCATTTGCGCTGGGATGCAGGTCATGGCCGGCCTCATGGGCGGTCACTTCTATCGCGACGTCCGCCACGAGCTCGAAACCCGCATCGACCATCTGGACGAAAGGCCGGCCGAGGAAAAGGCCCATTCCATCGCCATCGAGCCCGGCAGCCTGCTGCAGAAAATCACCGGCCGCACGGAGATGGAGGTCAACACGGCGCACCGCGAAGCGTTGAGAAACCAACCGGCGGGCGTCACCGTCAACGCCCGGGCCCCCGACGGCGTTGTCGAAGGGATCGAATTTCCGGGCCACCGTTTTGCCCTCGGCGTCCAATGGCACCCCGAGTTCTTCGCCGCACCGGGGGAACCGGATTTCGAGATCTTCCGCGCGCTCGTGGCGGCGGCGGAGACCCGCGGGAGATGACCCCGGTTGCAGAGACACGGGTTTTCGGTATGGCCGGCTGCGGCGCCATGGGGTTGCCCATGGCCGAACGCCTGCACGATGCGGGTTTCGAGGTCTGGGGGTTCGATGTCCGCCCGGTCGCGGAATTCGGGACTTTTGCTCCCCGCATGATCGCCGATCCGGCGGAGTTCGCGGCGCGGGTGGATTGCGTGTTTTCCGTCGTCCGCGACCGCCGCCAGACCATGGACCTTTGCTTCGACCAACAAGCGATATTTTCGGTGGAGAGCCCGCCCGACACCCTGGTTCTTTGCTCAACCCTGTCGCCGCGCGTCATTCCGGAGGTCGCCCGGAAACTGCCGGTCGGCACCGACCTCCTCGACGCCCCCATGTCCGGGGCGCCGCATCGGGCCCGCAACGGCACGCTGACCTTCATGGTCGGCGGGGACACGGCGTCGGTCGGCGCCCTGGCCCGCCTCTTCGAAGCCATGGGGGAACGCATTCACCATCTCGGCGAGCGCGGCGCCGGCATGACGGTCAAGGTCATCAACAATTTCGTCGCCACGTCGAGCGTCGTCGCTGTCCGCCGCGCGATGGGTGCCGCCGCGGCGCTGGGTGTCGAACGCGATGCGCTGCTCGACGTCATGCGCACCAGCTCGGGCGGCACCTGGTACGGCGATCATTTCGATGATATCGATTGGGCCCGCGAAGGCTACGACCCGGAAAACACCATGGGAATCCTCGAAAAAGACATGGCATCCTTTCTCGATGCGCTGGAGGCGACGGACGGCCTGGCCGCCGGTCCGTTCGAAGACGCCGTCTTGCAGTCTATCCGCCGGACGGAGCCGATCGGGTCATGATTTCGGATAGCTGGCGGTTCTGGGTCGTCGTCGCCGGCATCAGCGGGATTCTCGGCGTCGGGGGCGGTGCGTTCGGCTACCATTGGCTGGAAGGCGACCAGGGGCTGCGCGAAGTCTTCTCGACCGCCGTCCAATACCACATGTGGCATACCCTGGCGCTCTTCGGGGTCGCCTGGCTGTCAGCGAAACGGTCCGGCACCTCCGGACGGTGGGCTGCCCGCGCCACTGCTTTTCCCCCATTGTCCGTGAACACCATGGTTCGAATCGAACGGACCAGAAGCCGTTCGGCCGGTGACAAGTCGCGGGCCGGGCAAAGCTGCCGCAAGGACGTTTCCGCCGTGAAAAGGGTCATCAAGATCTCCCGTCTGCCGTCTGGTGAAGTTGGCCCCGAGGCCGTCTCGAGACGAGTTTTAGCGCGAATTTAATGCAATTGATAATTATTCGCAAATAAGATCAATTTGCTTTTAGTCAGATACTGGCACCCTGATGCTTGAGACTCCCGTAGAACGTGGGTATCTTGAAAATCGCTGGAGGGCGGAGCGGCCGTATGCCAGCACATCACGGCCACGATTGATTAAACAGGCGAGGTTAGAGACATGCTGCAATCCAGCAATGCGCGCACGGACAACGCGAAACTTTTGGCTTGGGTCGACGAGATCGTCGCGCTCTGCAAGCCGGATGACGTCTATTGGTGTGACGGATCCGAAGAGGAGTACGACCGTCTCAGCCAGTTGATGGTCGATAGCGGAACCTATGTTCGGCTCAACCCGGAAAAACGGCCCAACAGTTACCTTGCGCGCTCGCATCCGAGCGACGTCGCCCGCGTCGAGGAACGCACCTTCATTTGCAGTGAGAACGAAGCCGACGCAGGTCCGACCAACAATTGGAAAGCGCCCGACGAAATGCGGGGCATCCTCAACGGGATCTTCGACGGCTGCATGCGCGGGCGCACCATGTACGTGATCCCGTTCAGCATGGGACCGATCGGTTCGCCGATCGCTTACCCGGGCATCGAGATCACCGATTCACCCTACGTTGTCACCAACATGAAGATCATGACCCGCATGGGTCAGGCGGTCCTCGACGCCCTCGGCCCGGACGGCTTTTTCATTCCGAGCGTGCATTCGGTTGGCGCGCCCCTGGAACCCGGTCAGGAGGACGTCCCCTGGCCCTGCGCGCCCGACATCTCGGACAAGTACATCGTGCACTTCCCGGAAACCCGGGAGATCTGGTCCTACGGGTCCGGTTACGGCGGCAACGCGCTCCTCGGCAAGAAGTGCCTGGCGCTGCGCATCGCGTCGGCCATGGCCCGCGACGAGGGATGGTTTGCCGAACACATGCTGATCCTCGGCCTCGAATCGCCGGAGGGCGAGCGCACCTACGTGGCCGGCGCCTTTCCGAGCGCCTGCGGCAAGACCAACCTGGCGATGATGATCCCGCCGGTCGGTTTCGAAGGTTGGAAGGCCTCGACCGTTGGCGACGACATCGCCTGGATCAAGCCGTCCGCCGACGGCACGCTTCATGCGATCAATCCGGAAGCCGGCTTCTTCGGCGTCGCACCGGGGACCAACTACTCGTCGAACCCGAACGCCATGGAGACGTTGAAGGAAAACAGCATTTTCACCAACGTGGCATTGACGGACGACGGCGACGTGTGGTGGGAGGGCATGGACGGCGATCCGCCGGCCCACGCCATCGACTGGAAGGGCAACGACTGGACGCCGGCGAGCGAGACCCCCGCGGCCCATCCGAACTCCCGGTTCACGGCACCGATCAAACAGTGCCCGTCCTACGACGATGCCTGGGAAGACCCGGCCGGGGTGCCGATCAGCGCCTTCATGTTCGGCGGCCGTCTGTCGACCACCTTCCCCCTGGTCTACGAGGCCTTCGACTGGGACCACGGTGTGTTCATGGCCTCGACCATGGGATCGGAAGCCACCGCCGCGGCCATCGGCCAGGCGGCGATCCGCCGCGACCCCTTCGCCATGCTGCCGTTCATCGGTTACAACATGGCCGACTACTGGGCCCATTGGCTGGAGATGGGAAGCCGCGAAGACATCAAGCTGCCGCGCATCTTCCGGGTCAACTGGTTCCGCAAGGACGACGACGGCAAATTCATCTGGCCCGGTTTCGGCCAGAACATGCGCGTCCTGAAATGGGTCGTCGATCGCGTTCACGGCCGTGCCGAGGCCGTCGACAGCCCGTTCGGCAAGATGCCCCGCTATGAAGACATCACCTGGGGCGGCCTCGATTTCGACCGGGACAAATACAGCCAGATCATGGATATCGAGCGGGCCGGCGCCGAAGCGGAGGTGACCGGTGTCGAAGAGTACTACACCACCTTCGGCTCACACCTGCCCGATGCCCTCG
>Ga0056133_10000128_pt1 | contig 15495 bp, 9 predicted proteins | sample WorMetGr2BELIZE1_FD_67351 | JGI IMG/M metagenome (GOLD analysis project Ga0056133, IMG submission 67351) | Marine gutless worms symbiont microbial communities from Max Planck institute for Marine Microbiology, Germany - Inanidrilus... ... | reverse complement strand
CTTGACGAAAATACCAATCAACTACATCTCATGGCCAAAATACCAGCGACGAGAAAGCATTTGAGAACAATTTTAGAAACCGCATGGTGAAATAAACTTACCTCAAAAATGAGACATTTAACGACCTTTCCATATTTGCCACACTCATCCGCAGTCTCGGACTCCAGTTCGTCATCAACTTCACCAGGTCCCACCATGTTCTGTGCACATGTAACAACTTAATGGCAGATGAACCGCTGTTTCTTAGCACATGGCTGAAGAAATGGCGCAACACGCAATTTAAAAAAACGTCTCTTAACGACATGCACTCAATGCAAATAATGATACGCATAGCTGTGGTGTTAACAAGTCTTGAGAAATATGGTGCAGTAACCTTGTAAAATTTGGTTAGTACTACACTTACAAGCAGGTCTCATAAATTACATAAAGTAAAACGAGTTTTACTGAAGACTACATACTACATCTACGTACTTTATGAAAGACACCCATTTAACGGACTCTTTTCCAGGACAACCTGGGTAAGCTGGCATCAGAAAGGTTAAACCAATCTGGATTTTGATCAAGCGAGAGACGACGGAGTGGCAGTGGCATGAGCTGGACCATATGCAAGTCATTTGCACCTCGCTCCAGACAGACAACCATGCCAGTACATCACCATTCAATGTTTTACACACCGGATGCTCTTCCTGACGCCCAACCAACAGTGTCAAAGCACTGAAGGCAAGTCAGAGCAATGCCAGAAACTCAAAACGTTTATGCTTCATACAACACTGCTCTGAGGCTACACAACTGACCTTAAATGCTTGATTAATTAATCAGCAATGAAGACACAGACTTGCCCACCATCTCTGTTCTCACGGCAGTTTTCCAGGTTAACATGAGTTAACCGGTTCACCCTCGGACTTTCCTTTGCTTGTTCCAGAAGAAAACTTTTGAGGATAAGTGGCAAAGGTTTTCCACAGGTCGGACACATTCTTCTCACCCAAAAAACAGTGAAGAAAGCACAAAGCACTGGCCTTAACCAGTGGCCTGACCTCAGCCACGACTGGATTCATGACGGCGAAGGGGCGTTGCTCCCTCTACACTTGCTATGGGTTGCAAGTTAAGGTTTTACGTGCCACTAGACACACAACAGGTCATTTCAGAGACGTTTCCCAAACAAATCTCTTGGCTAGGTATGGAAAAACAAACCTAAGACAACAAAAGCACACATTCACTAATGAAAAGGAATGTACTACAACACAAAATAAACACAACTACACTGTGTCTCAAAAAAAAGTTCCCACCTTTTAACTTCCTGTAATTCTGTCAAATCTTAACCGATTTTCAAAATTTTTGCACTGCTGGAAAGCGTATGAAATTTGCAAAATAAACACAAAAAGCTAACGCCAGGTTGAGTTGCCTTTTATGACATTCGGCCTGGAAACGGACCGGGTCTATTTTCAAAGGAAAACATAACTAAGGGAGTAGATAAGTAAGGAAAAACGAGAAGAAAAAAGGATAAGTGGGGAAGCAAACAACATAAACAAGCAAACTGTATATATAGCGCCAAAATCAACAAGTGCTCAGCTATATCAGAGAGACCACATGACGCTTGCTCAACTTCAAATCGCAAACTCGTAAAAACATTGCGTTTGTTAATTAGTACAGCATGACTCGAGGGGTACACGCAACTGTGAAAAATCAATGATTCTAATGAATATCTAAAAATCCGTTTCTTATTAACGTAACATAATCCTTGGTCCTTCAATGACATAAGTTGTTATGGATGGTCGCATAGTTTCGTCAAATATAAAAAGTGCTAAACTAACTGCCACCATTTTGCACCAGTGGATAGGCGAATGATTTTGTTTTTTTTATTCTGAACTATTGTACTGTTTTTGCTACCTTATATGTTTGAGATCTGTGAATTTTATGCGTTCACGTATTAATCATCGCAGCAATGTTGTCAAATTTATCGCACGGTACAGCATTTTCTATGGACGGTTTAGGTCACCAGCTGGCCGTAATATGTTGTACTGTGCACAGCGGTATTCATGTGCTGTGGCAGATCTGCTTTTTACTCAGTCAGCGCGCAAAACTGTTAATTCACGTGTTCGTGAGCATTTAAGTGACGAACAGATACAAACAGCCAGCTTATTGCAAGAATGTATCATGGTTAGAGACGGTTTGGCTCGTTTGCCTGATGTTTTTACGGCTGGTGATATGTCTGATACTGTTCGTTACCTGTGTATGTGCTGATTGTTCTGTCTTTCTGTCTGTCTTTTTATTTTTTCTTTATTTTTATTTTTTCATTTTTGTGTGTACTCTCTGTACGACTGATATAATAAAATAAATAAAAATAAATTGCTGGCGGAAATGTGTCGAATCAGCGATTTTAAGGGGGTGGGTCACTTCGAGGCTAAATTTTAGGTTAAAGGGTTATGTTTCACGCTGAAGTCTATGGACCGTTACACAGGGGAATGCGTGTACTACAACTATGCTGCTGAAAGTTTTCTGTCAAAGAAACTTTGTAGCAGACTTCATTCAACTGAAGTCGAGTTTTATTCAAAAAAAGGAAAAGTTCGCTTTTTGAGCCACCCTTTGGAAGTCTTAGAAGTAACGTATGCACTTCATCTATAGCTCACTGGAAAGCCCGTGTATGACTTCCTATTCATCATAATGGAACTTTTTTGTTAGCTCTTACTGTTGAGACGTTACAGGTGGAAATCTGTCGATGTGAGCGATTTTTGAAGGAGGCTGGGTCACTTCAATCGCCCATTTTAGGTGTAAGCTGATGTCGACCACCAACCACTGTAGGGTGGCAGAAAACTAGGATTGCCCTTTCATGTGGTATAAAAATTTCGCTGATAGATTCTTTGGATTAGTCACAAAGCAAGCATGTGACATACGGACGGACGGACAGACGGACAGAATTACGACTCCCAAGACCACGCTAGCATAGCTGCGTTGCACGGCAACAAATGAATCAACGGCGCATTATGCCCCGGAGCCAGCACTGGAGCTTTACACTGGTTCTCCGACGCCAGTGGTAGTAGGCAGTGAGTAGAAAGACTGATCATGGAAATAAACATCATCTACAGCAGTGATGCACTGACCCGCAGAACTATTACTTTGGAAGGATTCCGCAGCAAGCTGGCGTTGCTGATTTCTTGCTTCGTCTGTGCTTGAGCTGGAGGTGGAGTGTCGGACCCAGCCGCCGGCTCTTTCTCTTGCACTGCAAATTATCAACACAGTTGTGAAATCCGCCAGTATCAGACCATCACTACTGCCAATAACCACTGCACAGCATTATGTTTTCAGCAACTTAAGACAAAGATGGACCCGTTTAACTACGAGAGCACCTCCTCACTCAATTTTTTACAGGCCGGATGCTCTTCCTGATGCCAACTCAACAGTGACAAAGCACTGAAGGCAAAATTTTCGACAACACAGCTGCATCTATATTCACTCACACTATAACAAGACAGGTAAAACCAAATGGACGACACACATCACAGCAGTTAGTGGGCGCATCTTTCAAAAACTAAGATTTATGACAGCATCACCATCCTGATTCTTTTTCAGATCTTGACGCTATATAAATCGGCTTGGTGGCTTGGTGTAATGGCTAGCGTCGTTCGTCGCATGAACAAGTTACCATACATTGGGCCCGGTTAGTACTGGGATAGGTGACCATCTTTGGGTGGGTATACCGTCACAGTGTGTAACCAGCCAACTAGGTTAACTCAGCCTTGCATCCCTCCGGGGTCACTAAACCGAGTACCAGCTTTGGCTGGGTTAAAGGCTGGAATGTCACCTCTGCTGGGTGGCAGGTAACACTGTGTGATCCCATATGGCACATGAGTTCCAGTAGCAGTGAGGCGTGTTGCGAACTGCTATATCCGGTTACTTTACTTTACTTTACTTCTAAATAATTTACTTCCTTCCTTACTTACTTGCTAAAAGAACTCGTGTCCTGTGCCACTTATGCCAAAGGTTTTCTTCCGCAACAAGTGGAAGAGGAAAACTGGATAACACTGTTCCAGGTTCACATGGAAAGCAGCCATTACAATGGAAGGAAGGTGTATGAGGATGCCAACGTGGACGTTTTTGTAGGCTCTGGGTTTTACATGTGACTCCTTAAAGCCAAATTCCATTATGCTATCCTGGTCAAAGACAGGTCCGAGGCTGGTCGCAGACCTGCTAGCTCGTGCTCGTGAGCTAGGTAGTGCGTGATAGGCCAAATTCCAGCTCGCTGCAGGTCTGCTACCAGGTCTGTTACCAGGATAGCGTAATGGAATTTGGCTTAGACCAGCTGCGAACCAGTATGTCGAGATGTCGAGATAGCTCGAACCTGGTCGCATACCGGTTCACAGCTGGTCTAAGCCAAATTCCATTACGCTATTCTGGTCGCAGACAGGTTTGAGGCTGTCGCAGACATGCTAGCTTGTGCTAGCTTGCTGCTAGTGATAGGCCAAATTCCAGCTCGCTGCAGGTCTGTGACCAGCCTTGGACCTGTCTGCGACCAGGATAGCATAATGGAATTTGGCTTTTAACAGAGCATTTACAGTAACAGTGAGCAAGGTTATGTAGTTTTGTTTTTGAACTGTTGAAATTACATGGCAGTAAATAACATCTGGCAGCGAAGACGTGTTGGATTACTTTAAAAATGCACTGAAGAAAAAAAGAAATATCACCAGAAATATGGGCCAATGACCAACGTGATGGCCGCCCTGCCGAATATAGGTGGCGCCGGCTGTTCAATGACGCAAAGTTTGGCTGACGCCCACTACTAGAGTGCCGTGCACTAACGCTGCCAAGACGCAAAACCCGTTGAAATTTGCACGGGCGCCCAAACTGCAAAAATATAATGGCCTGCCCTATTACATATGGCGGCCATAACTAGACAATCAAAGCATCAACTTGAAGGAGACGCAATATGGTTCACTGTGTACTGACCAATTTCACTTGGATTGGTGCAACGGTAATCCCTGCATGGCGAAAACAAATCAATCTCAGAGTAAAAAAAGAATACATGATGAAGTCCTGTGAACAACAAACAAAGAATGATAATTAACATACTTTTAGCAATGTCTCGCTCGTGGATAATCTTTCCTCCGCGCTTGCTAGTCTTCTCCACCTGCAAGGCAATGCTCATGCCCTGCTCTGACTTGCCGAGACCCTGGCCCGCCCGGTAACCCATCCTTGCCATGATCTTCGACGCCACTGTACCTCTGTTCACGACAGTATCAACAGCAACACTGAACCACTGGTCACTGAACGTTTCTGATACAGTCAAATGACACGGATTTCAGAGACAAACTTCGTTAACTGCGCAAAGACCAAGTAACCGACCAACTATGTCTCTCCGTATTGAATGAGTTAAGGTTTTACGTCCACTCGACACAAAATCTCTCTCTGTAGGCACACAGTCTGATAAGCGGCAGAGTTTTTACAGGCCGCATGCTTCTAGTCAACAAACCAAGAGTGCCAAAGCACTGACGTTACTACCTACTCCCTGCTGCTGCTACTACCATTTTATGGCCATTATGCAGGACAACTGGCATTAGTTGGCACCATCAGTTAAGAAGTGGAGGATTTTGTTGGAGCAAAGTTCTACTGCCTGCATGCCCTTGCTGACCTAGCGCATTCAGATTGCGGAGAAGACGCTGAGATCTCAACGGTGTAACTACACCGTCTCTGTACCACTGTAACGGAATACAAAAAGAACAAAATCTGATACAATGTCACATGTCAATAGCTGCACGAATACCACTACGATAGTGAAAACAGCATCAGTGCTTTGGTGATACAGTAACAGTTCATTATAACGGACTCGGTTATAACAGATACTCATTCAATGCAGACTTTTTCCCTGGTCCCGGCTGAGTCTCCATTAATTTCAACGTGTGATAATACGGTTAGAACGGACTCGGTTAGTATGGGCTTTCATTTATTACAGACCGGTTTTCCAGTCCCAGCATATTACGGACACACTGGATACAACAGACTAATTGAGATCACGACCAGGGCCGGCGTGCTTACGTAATTGCAACAGCCATCTCACTGATACTTGATAGCCAAGTGGTCAGAACGGCCGTCGTTGCATTGCGAGTATGTAACTGCACAGGACACCCAGCCGACGCGGCCACTGGCGGCGAGTTCAATTGATACTGTCGCTAAAGATCCTGGTGCCAGTTGACAACTGTGGAGCGATGGCATCAGTTTTTATGTGGCTGTGTCAATCGCATCACTAGCGATCTCGTGCCTTTAGCCAACAGATGGTCACTGCCGGGTGAGGGTAGGCAGTTGTGTAAACTGTCTGGTGGCCAGCAAAGTTGGACTGTAAATATTCACTCATTACATTTTGTGTAAGTCGTAGACGACGCAAAATGTATTGTGGTCACGCGCGTCTGTGTGTCTGACTGTGTGTGTGTCTGTCTGTCCGCGGCCGTACGCCCACACTACTGCACGGACCCGGATGTAACTTGGGGGCGTGGTAGAGGCTGCCCTCTAGTTGTGCAATATTGGGCGGATTTGTGCAATCGGGGCATGGGTTGCGTTGCTATGGTAACATAACGTGAACCCTAGCTACAAGTTTGCATCCATCCCGCAATATGACGACATAGTGTGAACGGCCGTCTGGGCGGGGTCTGCGCGCGCTGCTGGCCGGTGACTGGCGGGTGAGGGGGTTCTCAAAATTGCGCGCCGTATATGGGAAGTGGGCATAGCTGGCTTGCAGGTGACTAGCCGTCGACAGGGGGCATTCTCAACATTACTGCGGCCCACTGGACTGCGGGCTTCCACTGGTGGCGTTCGGGCAACATAACACGAACACAAAAAGTTAGCGAGTACATGCTTGTACTCGCTCTATGCCTAGTTTACAGTGCACTCAGATACATTATGTAGGCTGCAAACTATCAACAGAACTTTGAGTGTAACAATGCCTGTATTGGTGTGCCTAACATGTAACATGTAAAATAAAACAAAGATAATCATGCACATTTTACGTAGCATATAAAGGATGCTTTGGTCATACAGGTTTGTTGGTTGGGGTTTTACGGTGCTTTCAACACAAATAAGGTCACATAGCTCCTGATTTGGTCATACATTGCATGTACTGTATCTGGTGAGCCATCCAAAGCCTAATTTGGATATAACTACTTCAGACATAATGGGCCTTTTAGACTTGTCCCCAAAAGTCCATTATAATGAAGTTTTACTGTATTCGTTGACTGACACTGCCTGCTGGGAACCAGGAAAAACACATCAGCTATTCAGTTTTCTTTAAAGAACTTTAGCGAATGGTGTACCAGTTGATCTGAGCAATGATGTAAAATGACCAAAGAAACACTTCCATGCATATGTGTAACAACACCATCAACATGTCTCCCACAAACTAAGAGCAAACAGCACACACACACAGTGACACACACACAAATACTGTTCCTCCAAGGCTCTGTTTCAGGTAAACATGGGTTAGCCAGCTGTTCCTAGGTTTTCTTGCTTACTCTTTACACCCGCTCTCAGCTTCACATTCCCTGTAATACAACCCCACCATATCTGTGTAATTCCTTCTACCTCCAATGCTGTACAACGTTCGGTCTAATCAGTCATCTTTCTTTATTGTCCACAGGTCTAAACCATCTCATTCTATCATTCTGAATCACCAAACTTAACTCGTTCTTAATTCCAACAATTCCCCCAAGATCTGCATTTTCTTCCTTTCAAATAAATGCCATATATCCATTTGATCATGCTTGTTTCAGTTCTACCCCCATATAATAGGCAATATCTCACTGCTGTATATCTGACAACTCCTCACACATGACGTATACACTTTCCCTTTTAGTTTTAACGAGGATCATGAAACTTTTTTCCTGCATTTCTAATCCCAGCCACCATGGCCTTATCTTATCATTCACACGGTTCCATCATGCCATCAAGAATGACAAAACTTAAGTCAGTAAGTAAATGATTTATATAGCGCCGATATCTTAAAAAGAATCAGGGCACGTATCTGTCCTTCCTTGAAATACCTTATGCCAATATCCAGTTAAACACTGTTAATCTTATCTGGACCCTGTGCCTGCTGTATAGAATCTGCAGACAAACGATGGGCTTCTTTACACGAACTTCCCTTTACACCAATACGCTGCTTATGGACCCTAAGAACAAACATCATATGCACATAGTGGCATAATACTGACCCCATTCCAAACTTCATTCCGGGATCAGGACGTTCACCATCCAGTTTAGTAGCATCTACACAGCAGACCAACACACGTGTAACAAGTAACGAGTTTCACAACGCGGTGATTCCGAGCTCGTGTGTTCTGATATGCACAACGCCCAGCAGCATGTTGGAATTTTTCTGAGAAATGGAGCAGTTTTGGCCGCATGCCCTTCCCAAAGCCAGTAAATGAGCCAACAACTAAATTTAACAACTTACAAACCAATTGTGTCAATGCTGTCGGCAACTCACCATCAAAGGCAGTTACAACTGTTCTTCAACTCTTGTCTGAATTGAAAACATTTACATTTCTGTTGGCTTAACTTTAAATACAATAATCTAACCTAAATTGATAGTGCTTCTAAATTGTGACCCAACAGAGCTGTAGAAATATAACAACTGTAATTCATAATTTTTGACTCACATCTACAGACGCGAGGGAGCTCACCGACACCCACAACTGTCAAGTGCAGACTTCAACTAACAAATTAGTGTGGATGTGGATTTGAACAAGTGACACAACGCTGCCTGAAAAGGACTGAAACTACATAAAGTAACTAACGTTAATGCTATGTAGACAAGCACGTTCACGGGCTACTGAGAACCAGCTTCACGACTGGCAACAAGCTGTTCCATTTTATTCGCGCAAGTCACGCAGTTAACAGTCAAAAATGTACATGTTGATGTTGGTCTGTATGATGCGTGGAGTCACATCTTAAGCTGTGACTTCAAGATCACTCTTAGATAAGTGCAAAAAATGACACATTTATAATCAGCCGAAAACGAGAGTATGTCAACCTTTGAGTCTGAATTCAAACTTTGTCACATCCCTCATAGCAGTGCCATCATACTAACGTTAACCTGAACCAAACCCTACTTACTTGCAGCGGCTTCGGCTGCAGCTGCTGCGGCTGCTTCCCTTTCTCTTTCTTTCTGAAGAAAGCCTTCTGGTGGCGGGATGTCGAGATCCATCAGTGACGGTGGAGGGGCAATGGTCGCTTTTGACACTACAAACAAACAAAAAACATGACGCAATCAGACCATGAAGTAATCCATGCACCTGAAGAAGCCACTCCGTGAGAAAAGTGGCACAGTAAAGTACCACATCAAATACTCCGTCACCGCCACTCCAGCCACCGTACAAGTCAGCAAAACACCGCACCATGCAGACATGTCGACTACTTAACAAATCCATGCACTAATTAATGCAAGATCTTCATTGCAGACTTTCAATGCCATGCGGAAAGTGTACTGGGCCCAAACAAATGGGGCCCCAGCAGCGGAACAACTATAAGCCTGTCTTACCTCTGTTTTTGGCTGTTTTCCACGTGAAACTGAATCAGCCGGTTTCCCATTTGGTTTTCTTCATCCGACTGTTCTAGAAAAGAAACTTTGGGGGTAAGCAGAACAGGGTCAATGGGCCGTATGTCCTTCCCACCATCCAAACATCAATGTCAAAGCACACTAAAGGGAACACAAAGCATTGACCCCAACCAGTGGCCTGGCCTCAACCTTTCTTCATCTACCACTAGACTCCTGATGGAAGGGGCACTGCTCCCTTTACGCCAGTACCAGTAACTACAAGCCTGTCCCACCTGAAGAAAGGAAGACATGACAACAATACCTCGACGATCCCTGGCATCGTCGTCGTCATCTCTCCGCCGTCGCCGTCGTTCATAATCGTCGTCATCGTGGTCACGATCGCGATCTCGACGCCTAACAGCACGTCAATCACACACACAGCATCATTACGTTGGCATCCAAGCAATCATATACACGACCAATACCAAAAGTGACGACAACACCACTGCTGCTAAATACACAACCAACAGCGATGCTGCTAAATACAGAACCGGGTGCTCGGTTGGACAGACATCACGAAGGGACCAACATGTCTTTGCTCAGCACTCCGCCAGTGGACAAAAAGAGGATGACGATGTACATTTGACATTTCTCTCACTGGAGTTAGGATGAACATCCAGCCATAGACAAGATATTGCACCAATTACCCCTCAGAATGAAGGGCAACCAACTTATTTGGTGCACCTGAAAAATGGCCCAGAACAAGAAAATCACGGTGCACAAAGTCAAGTCAGGAAGCAGAATGAGGGACGAAGGAAAGCAAACCATTCTCCAGACAACACCAAGTCCCCGACTTTTTCCAGGTACTTGCAAATACTGGCTGTCAGCAAATGACCCCTTCGCAGTTAGGGAGGACCTACCATAGGAGGACACTCAGGAACACAAAAACTGCAGGGAAGGCAACGGGAAACCATCCTGGCAAATATGTGATACGTGCGACTGTGAGTATGCAGCCACACCATTCTGCGGTGTAGACATGCCATCACGGTCCCTCACCTGGAGTATCACCCCTAGACATGACATGCTTGTAACAGGAGAAGACTAGAGACTGCAAACATTGGATTGTTCCACGTACTGAAGTTCAACTAATGCAATTTTCCAGGACCCATACATTGCCTTGACTTTTCATCAAATTCCTGACTTCTCCCATTTTCTGATTTCTTCAAGTTTTCTGGACTACAGATCACCCTGCATTCAGTAGTCATGGCTTCATTTTTGCTGGTCCAAAAGTGGTATAGTCGCACCAAATATGTACAGTATTAAACTAGCAATTCTCTAGATCAGTTCTCTCTTGGAACAAGTGAGGGAGGAAGACCCAAAGGGTAGCTGGCTGACCCAGAGTCACCTAGACAAATAGACATAAACAGAAGTGGTAGCAGTACCAGTGTGAGCATTCATGTGCCCTTCAAAGGGCAAACGTCCATCATAATAACTCAACACACTTGCCACTGTCACCACACCTGTCACGATCATCGTCGTCGTCAATCACAATACCTGCGATTATCAGCGTACCTGTCACGATCATCGTCGTCGTCAATCACAATACCAGCCATTATCAGCGTACCTGTCACGATCATCGTCGTCATCAATCACAATACCTGCCATTATCAGCGTACCTGTCACGATCATCGTCGTCATCAATCACAATACCTGCCATTATCAGCGTACCTGTCACAATCATCGTCGTCATCAATCAGAATACCTGCCATTATCAGCGTACCTGTCACGATCATCGTCGTCATCAATCACAATACCTGCCATTATCAGCGTACCTGTCACGATCATCGTCGTCATCAATCAGAATACCTGCCATTATCAGCGTACCTGTCACGATCATCGTCGTCGTCCTCGTCACGTCGGCGGCGGCTGTCGTCATCAGAATGTCGACTCCTCCTGGCAACAACACAATAATATCTTCATTACTGACTACTCAATCCACACGGTCAAGTGAGTGTGTGTGTGTGTGTGTGTGTGTGTATGTCCAGACAATAATTTTCTAATAAAATGATCTACGACCTACCATTTCATATGCTGGATGATACTAACCTTATCTAGGTTAAGCTCTAAGATGAAGGTCATATGTCAAAAAATCCATCGTCACAAGTTGGAAAAAAATTCACATGAGAAAAACAGTTTCAGCTCTGCATGTACATTACTCACCAAATGATGAGACAAAGGCACAGTCGGATAAAAAGCAGACCTGAAAATGAAACCTAAGTAAGTAACAGCAACACGTGTTTTCTGCATTTGTCAGGTTCTGTGTTGAAGTGGTTGGTATGACCTTGCATGAGAGCCTTCTCATTCACAAAGTCGCAATTAACAGTCGCATGATGGTAATGATTAGCGTGTTGCACCTGTACTCTATGGGTTCGACTCAAGACTCTTCTGCAGCATATGGCGCAGGGTGACCACTCTCTGGAAACAGTGAAATTACTTGCCATTTCCCTGACAATTCCAGGGTACACGGCGTGGCACACCTTCAGTGCCCATAATGAGACAGACAGGACTGTTGTAATTCATTCAACAGGTGAAAAAACAGGACATAATTTCTTGTCAACACTATAATCTAATCTTAATGCCAAGAAATGACTGGAAGCTACAATAATAAATGCAGAAAACATTGGTAGTACTTTATCAATCTACATAGCCACAGAATTGCAACAATAATTTTCCCTGACACTATTTTCCCCTCACAATTCCCTGACTTTTCCCATTTTCCATGACTTTTCCCTGACATCCTTAAAATTCCGACATTCCATGTTTTCCATACAAGTGGTCACCCTGATGGCAATACATGGTAAAAAGGTAACGGTAGTCCAACAGTCCCTCATGGACTGCACAGGCCGGGGCCAATCTCTGTCAGACTTGTGGTTATCTACCCAACTTTACAGTGTCGCAGCCCTTGCTGGCACCAATTCATACTGTTTGCTGAACAGAAGCACATGTGTGAATACTTCCTAGGGTTGCTGTTTGACAGCAGAATTGCTGGAGATAGAACGAGCATTACACAAATGATTAAATTTCAGTAGTTTACCGACATTACTTTTGGTAAAGTAGACTATTTTTATAATATACTCATTACACTTTATGGTAATACGTAATACGTCACAACCATATGAAAAGTAACACATAAAGCACATATACATGAAAACAGTGTGATTAACTAATATTTGCCCCAAACCAATTGCTGCGACTCAACAGCCTAGTAATATGTAGAACTAGTGATGAATAAAAGTCAATAGTTACTTTCCAAAAATTAAAAACGTAAATGACCCCAGCTACTTAAATAAAATATAACCCAGATATCTAAAGATCTTTACAAAAGACAGATTTTTCACAAAACAAGGCAATCGAGGATAGCTCCACACATGCAATTTAGTGGTGCCACCTGGCGAATTACGGTGCATAATTCGCTACATCGAAGACTGCAATTCTGTATCTGTATTTGCTCAATTACCTGAGAACATGACGTCATCCACAAAACTGTAAGTACACAGCGTATTGCATTGTCAGAGGAGGACCAAGCGGTGGTCACAGGTAACATGTACAAAAAATTTCATGAATTTGGACATGCAACTTTGAGATATGCGAGTGGAGAGACATACAGATGCATTGATTGCAATACTTTGCATCCCTTATGGGGGTGAAGTAAATAAGATCACCACAAGTGACATAGTTATATTAATCAGACTTTAACAGCTAAAATTTTTAGCCATACAACTACTCATTAATCTACAACACTTTGATTTAACAGCAGTCAAATTTTAATGCAGGCAGAAGTGGAAAGAACCGTCGATCAGGCAGCTGCACAATCAATAACTGTAATTGTGCAACTGAACTTTTATAGATACAGTACGTGGATTTATATACTATAAAAACAGTATAAACAGTACACAATATTCTAATGCACTGCACTGTTCAGATTCAATTTGTTAAGCAGACCATGCTGCCTTGGTCTGCATCATATCATACGTGGAAATTTGCATCTAACATATTTTTATGTACTTTAATCATTTTCACTATTTTACATACTTTGGTTTTTCATTAAAGCTCATTACCGATCTCTGCCACTGTCTTCAGCGTCCCGTTCTCGTCTTTTCTCTTCTCGACGCTTTTTCGAGAACGACTCATAATCGTTCGGTCGCAGAGGATCGTATTCATCAGTCACACCGGTAAATGACAGAGGCATATCAGCGCCGAAGAATGGCGCAGCTCCTGCTGTGCCAAACACTGCCTCCAACTGTGAATTTCACAGAAAATACACAAAAAACACCAACTCAGTAGTTTATGACTGCTGCCTAAAGGTATGACATATCGCAAACTGTGCAAAAACTATCGTCTTTGCTCAATAAAACAAATAAAGACTCTGACTCATGAACGTGCTGACTCCCAATCTTCACTGTTTTGAAAAATCATCATTAAAGTTTGCAAAGACAATACAACAATTTCTGGGCAGTGTGGTTTGTGCCATTTTTTACATGAAAAAATATATACATGTTGTGTGTACCTGCATGCTAAGTGAAGCTAGCAGGTTATTGCTAAGTCATCCGCTGCACTGTTCACATATGGTAGTCACTCAACTTCACTGAGAAAGACCTACACTCAGTGCTATTGTCATGTCTACTCACATTAACAGATTTGTTAAAAAAGCACCCACATTTACACATATCACATATTTTTGCTTCATTTTCTGCAAAATGGTAAAAACGTGCTAACTTTAATAAGCAAGCAACATCTTGCACAAAGGTCTTCAACTACTGACTAATGTATGCAACAAATGTGATGTCCAATGTAACATGTGTCCCTGTTTAAACTACCACTTCCAGTTCAAGATTTCCGTGACAGTGTGTGCATTATAAGCTAGATAATTACTTCTATTGCTGCCCACATTTAACATTTCACGATGCTGCATAAGTCTAACACACAGTTACAATAATTTACATTTAACATACTCAAATACATGATAGGCTAAAATTTGTTTTCTGAAATTTATTACATGAACATGAAGAATGAGAAATGCAGCAAAAATTTTACAACTATAAATGAATGTACATAACAGTGGTTATTCACAATGAACAAGTATTTGTGTGAAGCAGTAACAGCAACTAGCAAAAATGATAAAAAGAAGTATTTACAACATCATCCATGCACAGGGTGGCTCAAAATAAACGCCCAGCATAAGCATAAAAGTTTTATACTTTTATAACATGTAAAGACTATATGATAAAATTCTCAGATTTTAAGAATGAATATAGCATGTAAACATTTCTTTAAAATTCCACTCAAACAGCTTGTTTGTTTTGTCTTTTTAAACCACTGGGCAACTTTTCAAGTTTATGCAGCAGTGGTCAGAAAATTCATCACTGTAGGATATTATCTCATATGTAAGTTTTTGTTAACACCCTATTAGTACACCAGACAATTTTGTGTACACAAGTTAGAGCAATGTCGCAAGTTTTAGCTTAAGAAGAAAAGCACCGATGAACTGAAGGAGGTCCTGGACTCAAATGAGCTGACACAGGACTCAATTAACAATGTGGTGCTGAGCTTCATCAAGAGACTGTGAGCACGTGTTGACACTGGTGACCACTTGAATATGTTGTATAGTTTTGAATTAGTAAACCATCATTATTACTATAACATGTCAACCACTGATAACATCTTCACATTCTGCTGGTGTCGCCTTTTCAGTTTTAAAGATGATATGCAATGATTTTTTTGGTTGTTAAAGTAAATTGCTCGACGTCTGTGTCTAATATAATCAAATCTATCTGAATATCGAGGAAGATCCAAAAAACAAGAAAATTTTAGAAAAAAACGTCTGAAAGTGCGCACCCGATGATCTGTTTACTTTTGGAAGTAATGACGTCATACCAGGAAAACAAACAATCAAACAGCCTGTTGAGTGTTGAATGTTA
>Ga0056133_10000127_pt1 | contig 15515 bp, 13 predicted proteins | sample WorMetGr2BELIZE1_FD_67351 | JGI IMG/M metagenome (GOLD analysis project Ga0056133, IMG submission 67351) | Marine gutless worms symbiont microbial communities from Max Planck institute for Marine Microbiology, Germany - Inanidrilus... ... | reverse complement strand
GTCCTCTATAAACTGTGACCGTTCGTCTCTGATATAGCCATATTTGTGCTGAAAAGGGACGTTAAACTCCAGCTAACTAACTAACTAACTAGCACTTCGACGCCAGTCGACACACCCATTACCAGCTGTTTCTCAGCTTGCGTAGCAGATCTGCAGTCCACTCGCTGATGGTGTTATGCTGACAATTGCTGATCCCTGATATATGAACACTTATAACAGTGAACTTATAACATATGCGGCATGAGTGCTCTGCACTTGGCGAGAAAAAAAACACCCCAAAGTTTCAATAATGGTTGCAATGATTTCATCCATATTTCACCGTTAGATTGACTCTAAACAATTCGTTCACATAGGCATGCGTGCTACCGGTCAGAGGGCAGTGATGGTCTTTAGCTGAGAAGACAGCTACAAGCCTGGCAGTGGCAAGTAATGGCAGCCTGCTGCTAGGTTTGGTCTGCTTTTGTGTTGAGCATCCATCACCTGTACGCTGACTATCTGTAACCATCACAACCGTGCAGCTCCAGGAGCTCAGTATCATGTACGTCAAATATGTGAGTAGCTTTACTTTCAAGTGTAGATTGCTGTCTGGTGGTGAAGACTGAAGAAACGATTCAGTCACAAAAGAATATTATGAAAGCTTGTACAATGCAGAACAGAGTTTTCAAATTTTTGTGTTGTAGGATGGAGAAACAGATGCAACAGTAAATAAGCCAGAACCTCTTGACATGGTTTATGACACAGTCAGTGTTTTCTTTGCTTCTTCCATTGTTAATTATGTTAACTGGCGGCTTCGCCTCTAGACTTGTGTACGCTTATCGCGCTGTGCGCTCTGGTTATCATTCACATGCCAATACCCTGCAGCCAGCATGCCATGGATCGGTCGGTATCCAGCCGGCCCATGTGTGCAGGCCAGGTTAACCGCAGATAAGTGACTCATGGCATAGGCATCGTCACCGACATTCCTGTTCAACCTTACGATCGTTAAGATAATTACGGTACAAAGGCAGTATAAGTAACACTGTTGAAGAGAACTATAGCATCTTCTCCCTAATCTGAAAGTTCTAGTTTCTATCAGCAAGGACATATGGGTGGCAAAACTTTGCTACATGCTCCAGTTCTTCGCTGATGGTGCTGGCTAACATGAATTGTCCTGTATAGTGGCCATAAAACAGCTTTTAGTGTGGTTGTACAGTCAAGTATGTTAATAATGTGTGTTTGATTTCAGTAGTGCTGTGCCAGTGAATGTTGTTTGTTGCAGTATTGCCAATTTACAATGAAATGTTTGAAGAAGTAAACTGAAACCATCATTATTTGACTTTATTTATAGCTTAAAGTGGTGGTGAGTTATTGCTGAGACAAAAGAAACGTGACAGAGCAAAAGGCATGTTTTTTTCGTAAGTTCAGTTGGGGCTGAACAGACTGGGCTTGGGCCTGGAACTAATCTATCCAAATGAACTTTGCGTTCATCAACCGCCAACAAGCTGCAGCGTCCTCCACTCATCAGTTCGTTCGCTAATAGGTCATTTTCGATTGCAGCACCTACCGTCTGGAACTCTCTGTCGCCATCAACCAGATCCGCTGACACTATTGGTGCTTTTAAATCTCGACTTAGAACCGATCTGTTTGCGTCAGCATACATTACCTAGGACGGTTCAGCGCTATCGCAGCGCTTCCGATTCACATGTGACCAGGGCGCTGTAGAAATTTACATTAACATTGACATTGACAATGGGCCAAGATGTAGATATCAGTAGTTGCGTGTCATCTGTCTCTCTGTGATACTGTGGTAGGTGATATGCAAGTTGTCATTACTAGTCAGGTTCATTATGTAATTTCATTAGATATTGTTGGGAACATGGAAAGCTGTGGAATGGGGACAGAGCCCTCCGACAGCTTCTTCGTCAGGCTAGGCTGTAAAACAGGCTGTAACATGCTGGGCTGACAGAAAGAAGAATTCATCCGTCCAGGCTGGACCTAGAAATATGAGCCCATGCCCAGCTCTCGGTTAGAAAGTGCTTGGTGAAAGTGATGGACATGACGCCTACAGTAGTGATATGCCAGAGGCATGATGTTGTCTTATACAGTCAGCTGGCATACGGCATGGATTTCTGCCTCGCATGACTAGACTGGCCGTGCTACATGAGGTGTTGTGGTGGATGATGTATGGTGGCAAGCCGGAGGATCTCGACACTGCTTCGGTGCAAAACGATGTAAGTCGTCTCTGTCTACATTATCCGTTCTTGATCAGAGTTAGCATGAAATAAGTAAGTAAATAAATCCTTTCTGTCAGGAGTCAGAGGGTGAAGACAGGAGAAGCTGGAGTGAATGATTCCATGGTTGCTACCAGGAAGGCCTCGTGTGGGTCCCAGGACTGTAAGTAAGTAGTTAAGTGTATAAGTAATTAGTTAAATGCCGAATTTGTCATGCGCCAAAATAAGAATAAGCCCTCTCCATTTCCATGCCAGATGTCGTAAGAGGCGACTGAACCTGGCTTTAATTTTTGTGCTTATTTTGTGTTATTTTTTATGTTTTTCGTATTTTGCACCATAAAGTCCAGAAGTTCTCTTCTGGCGCCGGCTCACCCGGATGATCCCGGAAAAAGGGCCGTAAAACGGTTGTGGTGGTATTTTGTGTATCTTGGTATTTTTGGGTTATTAGCCGGCAGCATTGTGCGCAGCGCAAAGCGCCGGTTATTTAAGCTACTCAGAGGCCGATTTTGAGGTTTTTCGCCCAGCAGGGGTGACATGTTGCACCAATGGGGGTGAAATTTGGCATGGAGGAGGACATTCCAAATTTCGCCCCCATCGGTGCAATGATAAGGGTATAGGACCCCCAAAACTGAAACTTTGCTGAGATTTGATCTATTTGTGCAGGTGCAGATATGCGCATGTGAGAATATGAATACTGGAACTTTTTATGTGGTTACTGAGACGTTTAAAGCCTGCAATTTTCTGCTGCAGAATTCTAACTTTGGTGTGGAGATGTTGACTGTGTAGAAGAGTTTACATCAGACTTCAGGCACCAACAATATTAGTTTGCCATCTTGGTAGCATCATAGTGTTCATTTGCTGTGAGCCAAACATCTAAAACATAACGAAACTTGAAAACTTCTTGTAAATGGAGTAGGGTACAGAGTTTCATCCACAGCATTCCACACTATTTCCCACCATGTAAAATTAAGCCAGCTGAATTGGTACTACATTGCATACTTATTCTCTGTTTGTGAATACCACATGATGTCAGTAGTGTTGCTTGATCTGCAGCTTGAATTCATTTCAGGCCTCCCACTTGTCCTTAAATTCCTAAAATTCATGAAAAAATTTTGATGTCCTTAAAAGTCCTTAAAAACCTAAATTTGTCCTGAAATTCCTTTAAAAACTGTTACTTGCATTCAAGTGCAGAAACCTTTCTAGCTAAATGATTCAACCAATCAAATGCCAAATGGCCACAACATCAAAATAATGCTTTGTGTTGCTTCCTTGTGGGTTTGTAATGTTGCATGGGAATGCTGTGGTAGAGCATGGGTTCTCTGTAAACACAGCTCTTCTAAGTAAAGACAGGCATTAAGACTTGTCAAGGAAACCATTCGACTGCATGGTGGACCTACTGCTGTTCCACTAACATGAAGTATGATCAGTGCAGTGCATCATGTTCACTCAAAGTACTTGAGTTACTTGGAGAACGAAAAGCAGAAAACTGCATTAGAAGCTGCATGGGCTACGATTCTATTAAATCTGAATCTGAATCTGAAAAGGAAGCCACTCAAACAGCGGAACACATAATAGAAATCGCAAGAAAAAAGGCAAAGGATTTAACAAATCAGTTCCGTGAAGTTGAACAGCAAGAAAGAGTGCAGTCACAGGAGCAAGACATTGCCCAGCGCCTTATGAATGAAGCTGCCAAGACAGGTGACATGCAGACCGCAACGGTTGCACATATTATGTTGGACAGTGGAAACGATAAGCTGAATGGAGCCATGAAGCAGTTAGTTAATGCCAGAGTGTGCAAAGAAAAGGTACAATCCAAGTTGATCATCAAAGTACAGGGTATACTTAGAGAAATGACTATGGAGCGCAGTACAGATGAGCAGCCATCTAGACCTTCTGCAAAAAGACACACAAGTAGTCCTGTATACTGTTGGGTATGCGGGCAAAGAAGTTGAACTCAGTACTGTTTTGCCCCAGGGATTGGCGACCCTGCCTTTGCGAGCTCGATCTGTCGATACAGTCAACGAAATGTGACGAGGTACATTTTTATGTTGTGTTGTGATGTGTGATGTCCTTAAATTTGAAGATTTTTGGTGTTCTTAAAAATGTTTTTTACAGTGGGAGGCCTGTCATTTACATTTACACTGAGCATATACTGTAATTGTTAGACCCCGAAGCCACTGCCGTCGGCCGCCATAAGCCGCCATAATTTCTCTAAGCTGTAAGCCGCCGTATAAATTTCTAAGCCGCGCCGGCTGAAGCCATTTTCCCTTTCAGCCGTAGCCAGCCATAGAAATTACGGCTTGCAGTGGCTGCTTACAAGTGTGTGCTATAACGTGCATTGATTAAGTCATTAATCTTTAGGTTTAGTATAAAATGCGGTCGTTGGGTCAGTCAGCTGATGGGTTGGGTTGGATTGGGTCACACAAAATGGACCCATGGACAACTCTAAACTATAATACAAACAACATAACATGCCATCTTTAAACATCAAAAGTCTCTAGGCCTATGATCAATAATTTAATCAGAGCTGCACACAAAAATCGTTCCTTAATTACTCAACACAGGTCACTCAGCCAACTTGAGTGAAATACAACCAACAAACAGTAATTATATCTAGTAGTATCTACACTTCATACAAGATAACTGTTGAACAAACGCCATACAAAATCTGTCCTCAACACTAGATGACAAACAAAGGTCTCTGTCAGTCAGTTAGGCTATATTCAAATAAACTATCATACTCAAACTTTGTATGACAAATCACACAATAGCGAATAATTACAACTCCGTTTGGGTCAACTATACCAAGTTACCAATGACAAAAGAACCAACTCGTTTCTTCACCTCACTTCACCTCAACATATTTTCAGAACGGCATCACGACAAGATGTCGTCTGTGAGAACTACTTACATCTGTTCTACTATTCCACTCTTTTCCACTGTTTTTATTTCATCTCATCAGCTGATCTCCGCATGACCATGCACCTAGCTAATGCTGTCACGTGTCTGTCCATCAGCCCATTAAATCAAATGACCTGCTGGCGACACCGCTATCAACATTTACTAAAGCGTCTACTGTGAAGACGCATTCACACTTAATTCTACAGGTTCGTCTACATCACCAACCTTATATTTGTACAACATCATCGTTACAGCAATGTTGCTTTTCGATGTTGCTAGACATTCAGTAAACCTGACTCGCAAGAACTCACTGCTGTAGGGAGCCTAAGCCACTGTAAGCCGCCACGTACTTGTCTAAGCCGTAGCCAGCCACTTGAGGTCCACACCAGCCGGCTTAAGCCAGCTAGCCATCTCTAAAACCCCTTAAGCCAGCCATCAAAGCTTTGATCCACGGCTTCGGGGTCTAGTAATTGTGCTGAGTGAAATTTGCACTGCTGATTTGCTTGCAGTGTATGACACTGTGTAAATTTGTTGTGATTGATTGATTGATTGATTGATATTTTGCAATTGGTATATGTTTAGGCAGACTTCCTGTCCTGTGTTCATATGTATAGTGGTGATGGCGGTGCAGTATCATGGCACAGTTGTGTCCCAAAACTCTCCAAGGATCTTGGTAATGGCACTTATGTTGAAAGTTTTATAGACATGCATGCACTTTTGCCTACTGTTTCTGTTCTTCTCTATGAATACTTGAATTATTCTGTTCCAGCATTTTTTTTCTTTCTGGACCTTCGTGTAGGTTTTTATTGGCTGCCTCTACACATAATGTATCATGTATCAATTCTTGTAAACATTAGCACTATACATGAGCTAAATATCTTAACCTTGGTACCAATAATTGTTAAATATGGTATTTATAATACAAATTCTCATCCTATGTTTATAGATCTTTCATTATGAATGAAGTTGTCAGTTGTGCAATGTTAGGCAGGCATTTCTGTTTGTTTGCTTGAAGTAGCAATTTATCATATTCTCTCATTCTGTTTAAGTACTTTATTGTCAAGTTAAAATTCACCAAAGATGATTTGATATCCATGCATTATTCTAAGCTGCTGGCAGATTCATACTTGCTTGTAGTTCTGTAGCTAGTTTTCAGTGTAACAGATTTGCAATCGTGTTTTAACTTGCTATTGATCTGCACTGAAAAACAGAAGAGAAATGAAACACAATCAGTATATACAGTAAAGAATGTGGAAGAAAACACTGCCATACTTACCATGTGCTAACTTTAAATCTGTTTTTGTGGGTCGGTGGTGAAAAGCTTTTGTGCAATAGTTTAACTATGATGACGTCAAAACTGATCTTTATTTGTATAAATTTATTATTGTTAAACTATTTTTCTTTTGTGTAAACAGCATATCCAGAAGGCTGGCAAAGTTTACAAAACATTATTGCAAACATTCCTGTGAGCATTTTCTGTCAAATTCATCGTTTCAATTACAAGGTAAGTCATATTGACAAATTCTTTGCATTGTGCACTGCGCAGTTTCTTTAATATTAGAGCAATACTTGTCTTTTTGTTTATGCTCTTTGTGTGAACGATTCTCGGCAGCTTTGCTAGTGAACTGGTAGTGTAAGACCCATAAGAGTCCACATGCATGGTCCTCAGTTATGCATGCATGTCATCTGTATTGTTCAGGTTCGTAGATGAAGGCCAAACACAATTCAGACTCGGTGCAGGTTCCCAATGCAGACATGATTAATTACATTGCCGTGAATACGTTGCAGTTAATGCTGTTGCTGTGTTGATGGTCGTTTGCTGCTGTTGCAACTGCTTCTGTTGTGAATAGAATACAAACGTTGTAAATGTGCTGTTAGATTCCAAGTTTGAGTGAGTATCTCGAGGACAGGCAACTGCGGCATACAGTGATTGGTGAGCTCCCGGCATGGCTGAGAGAGTGCCTGCTTCACGGACGCAACTTTGTCCGCATTGTTCATGAGCTTTCTGTACTTCTTTCTCAGCTTGGACTGCTGTCATTTGGCAAGTCTGAAAGTCGGATCAAGGAAAAGGTATCGTGGAATGTCTTGGCAGATTGAGGTTTCTTGTAGTGAATTTATGCTAACAGCATTAAGATATCTTGTTTCTTTTTTCGTAAATTTGTGTAGCATTTCTTTCAGTTCTTAGATGCTGTTGGTTGGGTAGCCTTTAAAAATTGAGTGGTGGGGTGTTGGCACAGGTATCTGTCTAGGGTGAGTTGCAGACTTGCATATGGCCCGGCTGATGCCACTGTTGCCCACTGTCTCTTGCTTCAGTAAAATCCAGATTGGTTTTACCTTTCTGGTACCGGCTCACCTGGGTAGTCCCGGACAAAAGGCCGTTAAACGGGTGTTGTTGTTGTGTAGCATGGTATGTTCATGTATGTCACAGTTTATGCCTTCATATAGTAGCTCCATTATCGGGTAAATGAAGTTTGTGAGGCTGCTGATGTTGTGTTGTCTGTAGTGGTTTGTTTACATTCATCGGCATGCAAGCATTGTGGAAACTTCACACTGTGGTCTGCCGCGACTGGAAATGCCCGTATGTCGTTTCACTTTCAATTCGCTGGCAGATGTGCGGTCATTTTGGACAACTCTGCGAAGAGAATCCTGTAACACTGCCGCCGGTACTTAATGTTGTTGTTGATGATGTTGCTAGTGTTAGCAGAAGCATGCAAGTAATAGTACGGGAATCATTTGTTGATGTGAGACTTGGGTATTATGAACATTTCTGCCTTGAAATATTGCATTATGTCACCATGCATTTATAGCGGGTCAGCTGTATGTATTTGTGAATTAATTTTCTTATTCACATGCAGGAACTCGAGGGTTCAAAGGCATGAGTGCGTATGAGAAGCTGAGGGCTTTACTAGGATGTTGCCAAAACACTCATGATTTTATATGCTTAATCTGCGTGTTGAAGTTATTACTAAATTTTCTGATATGACTGACAGTTAGATATGACTAAACTAAGAACAGACAGCTATTAAAGCAATGAATCGAGGATCAGTTTGTATAGAACATATGTTGCAGATGAATCAGAGGTACAAAGCAAATCCATAGTGTTAGCTAATCATTCAGTGACCACAGAAAGCGGGTACACTCATAATTGTGGTAACTGATCATAAAAGCCTGTCACCAATAGCAGTGTGAATTTGTGAACCATAAACTGTGAATTCTGATAACTGCAGATTGGATTTGATGATAGATGGGCAAATGCAGTTTCAACATGTAATAACATTTTCTACCGCAGTAAGTGCATTGGCTTCACATTTTTCACACAAGCTGCTAGTAAAGTGTATGCATGTGAAGTTCATTTCACATTAGATGATGTAAAATAGACGTAGTCTGGCAGAGATGTGCCAGTGCGGATGCGGACATGTCCGCAATCTTTCTCAACATCCACGAACGGACACAGATACAACCTTATGTTTAGTTGCAGATGTACGTACCTTCTGGCATTGCCAGTTGTATGGATGTGCATACTGTTTGTTGAATTCATTCCTTTTGCACTGCAGTTTTCAGTCCATAGCCTATAGTTTGTATATTACTGTTTTGCATAACTGTATGTTTGACTGCCGACTGGCGTAATAATAATAATAAATAATAATAATAATATTAGTGTAGTATTCATTGTTGACTACAGTAGTTAAATTGTGTTGAGTAGTCTTAGTGAGGATCTGCTACACATTGTTGCATGAAAAATCAGAGTACATTGTTGACATTATTGCTGGTATGACTGGATATCGACTGTCCTCAGATGCCTGTCATTGGACAGCTGTGGACATGAACGGTATTTCTGTGGATGCCAGAATGTTTGTGTCTACACATCTCTGGTACTAGTGTATGCAGTGCATTGTCGGTTTTAGAACTGTGCGCTGTGTTTACATTAGATTAAAATCAAGAAGACAATAACGTGTGTTGCAGAAAACTTTTCAGTAAGTAAAAAGAAGTGTGATGAAGAGTGTTCCAAAGGTAAAGCAGTGAATGACGTCGTCGACAGTGGTCGTATACCTGGTGATGGACTTGGTTTTTGTGGGTTTGACTCATCACTATACATGTGAGCATTTTTTTCAACACGTCAGTGTGTATGCATGCTTGTGTGTGACACTTGTGCCTTTAACTTTATGAGAAGGTTTTCTTCTTTTGCTGATTTACATATGGAAGTTTATTTGAGGTCTCGGCTATGTATTGTTGAAGTTGTTATCATAGGGAGACTTGGATTGATAACAGATACACTCACGCACACAGCCATTTAATGGCTATTGTGCATGCCATCTTCTGTTAGCTGGCACCTCCAGTTAAGAACTGGAGGATTTTGTTGTTTTTGTTGGAGCAGAGTTTCACTGCCCATTGCCCTTGCTGGTGACAGCTATAACATTCAATGAGGGAAAAGACCCTGGTTCACATGGACAGCGGCCTTTAAAGCAGAGTGGTGCTGATGTTTCTGGTACAGTTGGTCATTTCGTTCTATCGTCTTCATAGCCTTTTTAAACTGAGCACTATGTATACTTGTTGCTGTTGATGATACATTTGAAAGTTGTGTCTTTAAAATGTATAAGTTTACTTGTTGCTTCTGGTTTCGCTGTTGTAGTGGCAATCCTTTTAGCTGGAGACATAAACATGGTGGAGCGAACATCAGTTCAGTACTGCGTGGGGACAAAGTGAGGAAGAAAGGTGGGTACATATTAGGATATGTTTAATTGCCTCATTAATATGAATAATAAGAAATTCTGCAGCAGTTGCATTCAGTCATATATGCTGCTTAGCTAATGGTAATATCTCGGAAACAATGTGAGATAGAGATATGGTTACTGACTAATAAATGACTACTACCTGTAGAAGAAAATTATATGATCTCAAACAGTATCGCTGCTCTCATAAACTAATAACAGCAGCCAGAGAATTTAAGGCCATTAGTAATTTTGACAAGGATCAGCTGTTACTGACAAACCTGCATGATACGCTGCATTACAGCGCATGTGCTGCAAAGAAATAATGTAGCACTGAGTGTGATAAACTTGCAACCGAGCTAAGTTAACAGTGCTTCGCATCGAAAGTCGCCAATTTTCAGCTACTGCGCATACATTTAACCTACTCCACCTGCATTTGGCACCTCCATTGGGGGTGATCCCGTTTGAGTTTTGCCGAGATTTTCGGCGTCAGAAAACCAGAGTCCCTGCGCTATCGTGTGGCGTTGTTTGCGTGATCTGCTTTGCCGTTTCAGTAGAACACCGACTTGTGACAGACAGAATTGACACACGATGACAGCTGATATCCGCACTAGCTAGCATCGTGCAGGTAAAATGTGTGATTTTATGCAGTGATACACTGCTGCATGGATCTGTCTCCGCCACTGATTTGCAGTTTTTGTTAAACGTCTGTAGGTCGTAAACGTAAAGCAGCTAACCCAGCCACCGATGAAAGCGTCGTCCCACCGACGGTGGTTAGCAAAGATCTGCCAAGTCGTGGTGGTCGTGGTCGTGGCCATGGTCGTAAACGTGGCTTCAAGTGTATGTTGTTCATTATATGCTGTTGTTTCTTGCTCACTTTGCTGTTAGCCGATGGCAGAATTTGATGTTTCTGATGTGTCCAGTTTGCACTGAGTTGTTTTCCGTTGGGTTTTCTTCTTTTTTGAAAATAAAAGTGGTATCGCTGCTTTTGTTTTCCATGTCCTATGATCGGCATCATTCCATGTTTATCGGGTCTGCTAAAGAAAATTGTTTGTTTTGTGTGGAAGCAGACACCTTTCCTGTTGTGCAGCTAGCATAATCAAACACTGAAAGTGTATAAAGATTGTAATTTATAGCTAAAAACTAGATGTGGCACGCAAGTGCCACCTGATGGTCGCCCTGCTGTATATAGGTGTCGCCCTGTGTTGAATGCTGGTGAGTAAATCGCAAAAATGTCGCTGTTGTGGTAATTTTGGTCCAGTTTTGGGACAAAAAAACGGCGCGCTGTTCTCAGCAACTACAAGGCCGACCTGTACAAAACCTGGCGTTTGTGGTTAGAAAGAAACGTAGTCTGATCTATTTGTTTTAGTTTTTCGATTTGCAGCATAGTTTTTAAATTACACAAATTCAAAATCACACCATTGCCAAACTGTGGGGCAAAATTTGCAGATTTTCACCCTTGAAAATCTAGGGAATACAGATAGGCCCCCCTCTGATCTGTGTTATAAAATTACACCACATTCCAACATCCTGGCAAAGGTCCAGTGGGGCAGTGTTCTTCGGCCTCGAAGATTAGAGCGTAAAAAATAATAAATAATAAATCACAGGAGTAAAACATAATTGCCTGCCCATTACTGTGTAGGGAGGCCATAATAGCATGTGAATCATGTTGCATTTATTGAGGCTTTGTTGACACGTTGTAACCGTAACCGTGTTTATCTGTGAGTGACTAATGTTTTAGGAGTAAATGAAATATGTTGACATATTAACTGGGAAAATGTTGATGTTAAATGTGCAAACACAGCTGATAATTTTCAGGTTTATGTACTTGAACATGCACACATGCATAGCATAGTCAGATGACAATGAATTGCTCCTAGGTGGCGTTGCTCCTAGGTGGCATAATCAATTTTTCATCTGCATTGTTATCTAATAAACATGTGACTTGATGTTTTGCATTTGCATTTTTAGCATTGCAGGCTACTGAGCAGTCACGGGTAGCAGCGAAAACTGCACTTGTAACAAACAGATGTGAGTATGAGACTAACGTTCAGCTTCTGATCATAGTCAGACGTAAAGCTGTCATACTGAGCTGTAGCACTGTTTCGTTCCTCATTAGCTTTGATTCGTATGAGTGATTCTGCACCTCGTGTCAATAGCTGCCTGCTGGACATATTTCATTCCTTTGTGAATCACTGTTGTTGGAGGAACAGTGCGTGACAGTGCTAAGAAGTAATTGATCATCACTGTGCATGTCTTGTGACTTTCATACGTCTTGACTTTATTTTCTGGTAATTAGTAAACGTATCGTCGGCCGGGTTTGAATGTCATAATTACGTGTCAGAGGTCACAGAAACGTGTGTCGTCATCTGTATCGACACATTTTGCAGTTAACCATATTTTTATTATAATATGCACCAGACTATAAGCTACACCATATGGGCTGTGTCACTTCATGGGCCAGCGGAAATGTGACTTATATGGTAGCACGGCTGGTGTGAGTTCAGTGACGGGGTAAGGTGCTGTGCTTACAGTCCGACTGAGAGTGCATTCCAAAGTCCGGATCTGTTCTTCAGTGGGACGTACTGGTTCATCGCCAGCCTGTCCTTCACTGACACATCAGCAGCCGTGTTGGCTGATGTCCTGACTGAACAGTGCACTGAATAACAGTGGTTGGATGTTGTTGAGTGACGTTCGGCAGAAGCATGGCACGTTGTTGTCGACAAACTGAAAGCATTTTATCAGCAATGACAGTCGTTTCTTGTTCATCACTGGCCCGACGTGCGGAATCTCCAGCACTGGATTTGATGTCCAGTGAATTTTGAGTGGATTTCCAGACGGTGTCTGCTGGCATGGAAGATATTAACAGTGTGTCACACAACAGTTTTATATTGTTCATAAGAGAAACTAATAGCTACCACCCTTTGCTGGTTGAGATTGTTAAGATAGTATTATGCTGGCCACTGTGCAGACACAGCGTGAGTGCTAGACTGTCTTGCAGTGGATGGTAAAGGGATTAAAGAAGTATTACAGTGACCTACAGACGTTCTGGATGTTTGCTTCTGTGGTGCAGATACGGAACGTAGAAGAGTTAAGCAGCAGCAGAGTGAAAAAGATGCACAGGCGGTGAGTCGGATGAGGAAGATGAGAGTTGCGTGGACGTCAGAAGAAGACAGTCTGGTCAGCACTAGTGTATTGTGATGTGGCGGCTTATGATTCCGCATGTAATCTGTCTTATTTCGTTTTATGATTCCGCATGTTATCTGTCTTATTTCGTTATTTTTTCTTTTACTTGATTATTTGTTTACATTCTCCAAAATCATCTCTGATGTAACCGTATGCATGCTGAAAAGGAACGTTAAACTCCAACCAACCAACATTCTCCAAAATGGCACTAAATGGCATTTTACTTGCTGATCCGCCTTTCACAAACTTACTTGTTCTCTTACTCTGCATTTGTTATAATTCAGTATTATTACTATAAGTGATATAGATTCTTGCATAGTGACTATAAAATGAAGAACATTATCATCACTTTAAGATCAGTGAAAATGTTTATTCGTCTTCCCTATGGCAGTGTTTGTTTAATGTATGTACATTTAGTGAACTTAATTTCAGTTTGTGTTTTAAAACCATATTGGTTTTTCGTGTTTTAGGCTCTTATCATATACAGTTTTTTAACCAAATGTCACTTTTTAAGTAATGTAGCAGTGTCAGATGTCATTATGCAACCGACATAGGACTAGCATATTGCTTTTTGTCACAGGGTAGTGTTTTTATGAGTATTGTGATGAATATAGATCAGGAAGTGTATTTGTGACTGGCTGATATTTCAGCTGTTGCTGTGTCAAGTAGCTGGACAGTTCTTAACGGGACATCGAGAATTTCGGAACTGGATACCTCCGTACGTTGTGCGTGACGTCATGCATGAAAACTTCATGGTGAGTTATTGACTGAACAGATGCAGTCGATATGATGTACGTTCTTTGCTGTCTTTGTGAGACATAATATAATTCCCTCATGTGAAGCCCTCTCCCCTCCAGTACACATCGTCTGAGCAATGATGAATGTCTGGAGGATAAGAGGGAAAATTGTCAAACTGTTCTGTGCTTTTGTGTATGACAGTTGTGCACAATGGTATGCACACACATGTGAGCAGTTATTACAGGTGAGTATTGGTTTAGGTTTAGGTTTGTGCATTTGTTTAGATTTAGCATTTTGTGTGTGTTTTTTCTGGTTTAGTTCATTTGTTCTTGTATTGTTTGCTTTTTTGTGTTGGGGTTAGTTTCTTCAGTACCGTGCCAAGAGATTGGCTGCGAAGAATGTCTCTGAAATAACCTACTTTGTGTCGAGTGGGACGTGAAACCTTAACTCGGTTGATCAATCCTTGTGCAGAGAGCTGGCGTGGAGGGAACAGTGCTCCTTCCCTCAGGACTACGGTGGTGGATGAAGAGAGGATGAGCCTGATTGTGGTCAGTGCTTTATGTTCCTTCAGTGCTTTGACACTGTAGGTGGGTCATGGAAAGGACATCTGGCCTGTAAAGAAGTATATCACTTATCTCCAAAGGTTCTTGTATGAAACACGTGGAGGAAGACAACTAACCCAGGTTTACCTGAAAAGGGCCATTAAAGTGGAGGTAGATGGTATGCACAGGTGAGTATGGTTGATAAATTGATAATCATCACTGATCTCTTGTACTAGCTTATAGTCATGTAGCTGCCCACTGCCCATTCTTTCAGTGTGTTGGTATATAGCGTGCCAATGGTTTACTCTAGCTGGACAATCCAGGTGTTCTTGATTGCTATATTGTAAACAACGGGTGTAGTCATGTTTCCATGTGTTTCAGTCATCACATGACAAGTCGTCGAAGGCATGTGCAAGACGCATTATGCACATGATGAAGAATGCAGAAACTGTACAGAACGTTAACATTTACCTCACTGAGACTAAGACAGACAGGGTTTGTGATGATTACTATCACTTGTTTATCTGTGGAGCTTTATTGAGTTAAACCGTGATGTGATTACAGTAATTAGCAGCCAGTTTAGTGGGCCAGATAGATTAAATGGTTTGATGGTATGGAGACGGCACAGGTATCACCATTGAGGACAACTCTAGCATCTTGTCCCTAATCAGTCTGCACTAGTTGCCATCAGCAGTGCATGCGGGCAGTAAAATTTTGCTCCAACAAAATCCTCCAGTTCTTAACTAGGGGTACTGATTAATACAGTTTGTCCTGTATATTTGGCCGTAAAATAGTAGTAGTAGTAGCAGCAGCAGTATAGAGCTATCGGTCCGGTGAGTGTGTCTGTATGTCCGGACAAAAACTTATAAACTAAACTGCCTTTGACCTAGGTATTTGATGTGCTGGTTCACCTTGTCATTTTGTAATTTTCAGAGGTTAAGGTCATAGGTCAGAGTTCACATTCATATGTTGAAAAAAGTGGCCAGTGTGACCCGGAGTGAGAACTTTCTAGTGCCACAATAAGTCATATTATTGTCTTGTCGGTTCCTTGTCAAAGCCTCATATCAGATTTGTGTTGTAGTCACATTGTTCTTTTTGCCGTTGTTCCAGTTGCACATTGCTGAAGTAATACTTGAAATTTTGAACGTTTGGTGAAGTGCAGATTTTATTTGAATTTTTGCACAAAATTTGGCATTTTTTTCTGTATATGTCATCAGTAACAATTTGAG
>Ga0056133_10000123_pt1 | contig 16031 bp, 21 predicted proteins | sample WorMetGr2BELIZE1_FD_67351 | JGI IMG/M metagenome (GOLD analysis project Ga0056133, IMG submission 67351) | Marine gutless worms symbiont microbial communities from Max Planck institute for Marine Microbiology, Germany - Inanidrilus... ... | reverse complement strand
GGGCGAAAATTCGGCTTCTTTGACCGATCCCTTCGTCTCAAGAATGCATGGTGCGGCTCAGTGGGTAAGAAGTTTCAAGCCGAATTCTCCAGACCGAGTTTATCAACAGTATCGCGGGTTTGCTGGCGTTGTTGGGCGATCAGCTGGCGGGTCAGCTCGCGCTGTTCCTGTTCGAGGCGGCGCGACAATTCCTGCTGTTCGCGCAGGCGTTGGTCCTGTTCCGATTTCAAGGCCTGGGTCCGTTGTTGTTGCTGCCGGCGCAGCTCGGCCGACTTACGTTGGATCTCGCGCAGGCGCTGGCGAACCTCGCTGAGGATCTCGCGGGCCCAGCGGCGGTCTTCCTCACTGACTTCGTTTCGACCGAGAATGGCACCGGCACTGCGCAACAAACGCCTGACCGCACGGGTCCTGCGGTTGATCTCGCTTTGCGTGACCCGGCGGTCGCGCCGTTTGTTGACACACTCCTTGGTGCCGGTCTTCGGATTGTGCTTGAGGAAGAACCGTCCACAATCGGCCGTGGTGTCGGCCCGTGCGTCGGGCGCGGCGGTTATCATCAGAGGCGCAGCCACCAAGACGCCTACGGCCAACCGTAGGATGCGGAACAGGACAATGGACATCGAACTTATTGTACCCCATTCCGCCTAATGGCAGGTTAAGTGAGACACGATTGTCGGATCGTGCCCTTCCAGGACCCAAAGAACTGATCACGACAACTTATGAGGAGACCCCCATGGCCGGATACCTGATCGTGCAGATCGATGTCGAGGACGCCGATACCTATGAGGAATACAAGGTTCAAGTTCCGCACATCATCGAGAAGTTCGGCGGCGAATACCTGGTTCGCGGCGGCGCCATGGAAGTGGTCGAGGGTGAGTGGCCGTGGCCGCGCCTGGTGGTGTTGAAGTTTCCCAGCGTCGAGCAGGCCAAGGCCTTTCATTCGTCTTCCGAATACGAAGGGGCGAAAGCGCTCCGTCAATCGGCATCGAAAGGCAACGCCGTCATCGTCGAGGGTGTCTAGAACCGATAGCGTTTCGTTCAATCGCCGCAAAGAGAACCTGGTTCAAGCGACGGTGTTATAAAGTACCAGCTAGCGGGCCCCGATACCGCGTCGATCAAACCTGCTAAGGACGGTTCGCTGCGATGGCGTACGACGGCAAGATCTTCATCATCGGTTTCAACAAGTGCGCGACAAAAGCGTTCCACGAGTTTTTCGCGGGCAACGGACTGACGTCGGTGCACTGGGACCGCAATCTTCTGGCCCAGAGTATTTGGGAGCAGTTCAAGGTCGGGAAAGACCCGGTCGGATATTATCCAGGCGTGCAGGTGTTTTCCGACATTGAGTGCGTCACCCGATTGGAGTTGCCGCCGATCGAGATCTACCTGCATTTTCGCAAGCTCTTCGATTGGTATCCGGACGCCACGTTCATCCTGAATACGCGGTCCGTCGATCGGTGGGTGATCAGCCGGATCTACCACATGGATGGCCGATACCTCGACTGCTGGAAACACCACTACGGCACGCGCGATGTATCAGAGGTCATCCTTAAGTGGCGGCAGTCATGGGCCGATCATCATGCGGGCGTGAGGGAGTTCTTTTCGGATAAACCGGACTCGTGGCTGGAGTACGATCTCGAAAAGGACGACCCGACCAAGTTTTGCAGGCATTTCGAAGGCAGGCTCAGTCTGGATGTTTCCCACTTCAGTATCGTCGGCGAAGGCAGAAAGGCGCCGACGTGGACCGGGACGGATATTGTCGAAGCCGAAGCCGCCCAGCGTGCCGTCCTGGAAATCGACCCCGACTTTGCCGGTGCGCACGGGCTGCTGAGCCTGATCGCCGAACATCGGGGCGACCGCTCCCAGTCCCTTCACCATGCCGAGACGGCTTATCGGTTGATGCCGGACATCCCGGAATTCGAAGAGAATCTCAAAAGGCTTCAACAACAGGAATAGACAGAAACGGCCGTCGTTCCGACTGCCGGTACCGGCTCAGCCGAGCGCCGAGTCGTCATCCAGTTCCTCGCCCCGTTCGCGTTCGAACATCTTGAGGAGATCGGGCACGGTCATGCCGCGGCGCTCATCGCCGGCGACGTCGAAAACGATCTCGCCCTGGTGCAGCATGATCGTGCGATCGCCGACCTCGAGTGCCTGCGCCATGGAATGCGTCACCATCATCGTCGTCAGGCCCTGATCCATAACGATGTCGCGGGTCAACTGCAGGACGAAGGCGGCGGTCTTCGGGTCGAGGGCGGCCGTATGTTCGTCCAAGAGCAGGATCTTCATCGGCTTCAAGGTCGCCATCAGCAGGCTCACCGCCTGCCGCTGGCCGCCCGAAAGCAGTTCCATCTTGTCGCCGAGCCGGGTCTCCAGCCCGAGGCCGAGGCGTTCCAGTTTGTGGCGGAAATCGTCCCGCGTGTCGTGGGTGATGGCGCGCGACAGATTGCGGCCCTTGCCGCGGCTCGCTGCCAGGCTCATGTTCTCTTCGATGGTCAGGTTGGCGCAGGAACCGGCCATGGGATCCTGAAAGACCCGGGCAACGAACGCGGCCCGTTTCGGCGTTGGCCAATGAGTGAAATCGACGTCGTCGATCAGCACGCGCCCGGAATCCGGCGTCGCCTCGCCGGAAAGCGCATTCAACAGGGTCGATTTACCGGCGCCGTTGGAGCCGATGACGGTGACGAACTGACCGGCGGGAATATCCAACGACAGGCCGCGCAAGGCCGGCGTTTCCATGGCCGTGCCCGGATTGAAGGTGATGTGCAGGTCCTCGACGCGGATCATGGCATTACCCGGGGCCGGTCATCGTTTGTTGTTGGCGGAGATCGCCGATTTGAAAGGGTTTTTGACGCCCGGTGCCACCAGGGCGAGGACGACGAGAACGGCCGTAATCAAGTTGAGGTCCTGAGCCTTGAGGCCGATGAAATCGGCGTTCAAGGCGAGCGCCACGGCGAACCGGTAAAGGATCGAACCGACGATGCACCCGAGGGTCGCCCAGAACACCGTTCGGGGCGGTACGATGGCCTCACCGCCGATGACGGCGGCCAGTCCAACGACGATGACGCCGACCCCCAACGTGACGTCGGCGGCCCCCTGGCTTTGTGCAAACAACGCGCCGGCAACAGCGACAAAGGCGTTGGACAGTGCCATGCCGCCCATGATCATGAGGCCGGTGTTGATGCCCTGGGCCTGCGCCATGCGGGGATTGGCGCCGGTCGCCCGCATGGCGAGACCGATCTCCGAATTGAGGAAGCGGTCGAGCAGAAGCTTGGCGATGATGACGACGACGAATAAAGAGGCCGGTAGCGCCACGTATCCGGGAACGGGCAGGGAATCGAGCGGCGTAAAAACGGTCGTCTCGCCCAAGAGGGCCACGTTGGGGCGGCCCATCACCCGCAGGTTTACCGAATAGAGCGCGATCATCACCAGAATGCTGGCCAGCAGGTGCAGTATGCGCAGGCGCACGTTGAGCCAGGCCGTCACCGTGCCGGCCATGGCGCCGGCGACGGCGGCGAACACCGTCGCCAAATAGGGATTGGTGCCGCCGACGATAAAGACCGCCGAGACGGCAGCTCCCAGGGGAAAACTGCCGTCGACAGTCAGGTCCGGAAACTGCAGGACCCGGAAGGACAGGAAAATGCCCATGGCGACGAGCCCGAAGATCAGGCCCGTCTCCAGTGCGCCGAGTATGGCGATCAGGCTCATTGTTGCCCGGCTGATGTTCTATTGGTGCCCGCTCGCCCCTTTACTTGACGACCTTCAGGGCACGCTTGACCAGACCGTCGTTGAGTTTGACGCCCATTTTCTCGGCCGAGCCCGGGTTGACGTGGAGTTCCAGGCGTTCGACCAGCTTGACCGAAAGGTCGCCCGGCTTGGCGCCCTCGAGCACCTTGACCACCATCTCGCCGGTCTCGACGCCGACGTCGTAGTAGTTGAAGCTGAGCGCCGCGATACCGCCACGGGCGACCGAATCCGTATCGCCGGGAATGACCGGAATCTGCGCGTCGACACCGACCTTGATGACGGCTTCGAAAGCGGAAACGACGGTATTGTCGGTAGGGATATAGATGGCGTCGACCTTGCCGACCAGCGAGCGCGCCGCCCCCAGCACTTCACCGGACTTGGTAGCCGCTGCCAAAACGACGGACATACCTTCCTTAGGCGCCGCCTGCTCGATCGCCTTGACCAGGGTCACCGAATTGGCCTCGCCCGGATTGGAGATGACGCCAAGGCGCTTGGCGTTCGGAACCACTTCCTTGACCAGTTTCATATGGGCCGGGATCGGCGACATGTCGGAGATGCCGGTCACATTGGCGCCTGGTTTTTCCCAGTTTGACACAAGCTTGGCGCCGATCGGATCGGTGACGGCGGTGAAGACGACGGGCGTCGATTTGTTGGCGGCGACGACGGTCTGTGCCGACGGCGTCGCGATGGCGACGATGACGTCCGGCTTCTCGCCGGCGAATTTCTTGGCGATCTGGGCCGCCGTGGTGCCGTTGCCTTGCGCGTTCTCATAGGTCCATTTGAGGTTCTTGCCGACCTCGTACCCGGCCTTAGCGAGCGTATCGCGCACACCCTTGCGGGTGGCGTCCAGCGCCGGATGTTCGACGATCTGGGTAATGGCTACGTGTTTGTCGGCGGCCTCGACGGCCTGGGTGAAGGCCAATAATGCGAGGGCGGCTGCGAAAAGGCGGGTGGCTTTCATAGTTCTCTCTCCCTGACGGCCGGCCGTCGGAGCGGCCGGTCAATTGCGCAATCGTTATCGCGAAGTCGCGAGCGCCGCCATCCTAGCAAAAAAGGTCCGGAAGGACAGTCCGGACCTTTCCATTAGAATCTCAAGGAGGTGTCAGTTGGTGGCAACGCTTCCGTTGGGGAAAAACGCCTGCAGGCCCTCGATACGGTATTCGCCGATGGCCATTTGACCCTCCTTCGACAGCACCCAATCGATGAATTCCTGGCCGGCCTCGGCTTTGACGTGAGAATGTTTCTTCGGATTGACCAGAATGATGCCGTACTGGTTGAACAGACGCTCGTCGCCCTCGACAAGGATCTGGAGGTCGCCCTTGTTCTTGAACTTCAACCACGTGGCACGGTCCGTCAGCGCGTAGGCATTCATGGCGCTTGCCGTATTGAGGGTGGCGCCCATGCCGGACCCGGTTTCCCGGTACCAGGACCCGCTGGCCGCTTTCGGATCGGCGCCGGCCGCTTTCCACAGGCCGAGCTCTTTCTTGTGGGTGCCGCTATCGTCGCCGCGGGAAGCGAAGGCGGCCTTGTTTTCGGCGATGTCGGCCACGGCTTTGGTTACGTCCTTCGTGCCCGTGACACCGGCGGGATCCGACTTCGGACCGACGATGACGAAATCGTTATACATGACGTCGAACCGTTCGACACCGAAACCATCGGCGACGAACTTCTTCTCGGACGCCGTGTGATGGACGAACAGCACATCCGAGTCGCCGTTGGCAGCCATACGGATCGCCTGACCGGTACCGACGGCGACGACACGAACCTCGATGCCGGTGTTTTTCGTGAACACAGGCAGGATGTGGTCGTAGAGGCCGGAATTGCGCGTCGACGTCGTCGAGGCGACGGTGATGTACTCGCCGGCGACAACCACCCCCGTATGCGCCAGCATGAACAGCGCCACCAAAGCGGCGGACAGGCCGCCGAAACGATTGAACATGGAACACCCCCCCAGCTTGGATATAGTTGTTATTGAATCAGCTGGTCATCGTTATGCTTTAATTGTCATAGCGGGTCAACGTCAAACCGATGTCTCTCGACCCATCCGATATGGGAACCATTTTGGTCCGATGAAAGAGCGCGCATGGACGACGGAATGGACAGAAAGCCGCTGCACAAAGTGAAGACGGCCGCGGAGGTGCGGATCAAGGTCCGTATCGGTAGCGATGCCATCGGCCCGGGCAAGATCCGATTGCTCGAGCTGATTGACAGTGAGGGCGGCATTTCCGCCGCCGGCCGGCAAATGGGGCTTTCCTACCGCCGGGCCTGGCACTTGATCGACACCCTCAACACCGTGTTCGGCGAGCCGGTCATAGAAACTTCGGTCGGCGGCGAGGGCGGCGGTGGGGCGCGATTGACCGATACCGGTCGCGCCCTTGTCGAGCGCTACCGGGCGGCCTGTTCGGACGCTGAAGAGAGCATGAAGCCGTTCACCGATTGGTTGGAGAGCGCAGAGCGAGACTGATAGCCTTCACGTTCTTACGGTAACGCCGTCGACGACGGAATTGCGGTAGGCGAGAACGGCCGGAAGGGAACCGGCGGCCGTACCGGCACCGAGAACCAACGCCAGTATGCTCCATTCACGAACACTCGGCGCATCGATGGGCAAATGCAGCCCGAACTCGGCCTCGACGATCGGTTGGCCGGCGAGTACGCCCAAATAGAGCAAGCCGAGGCCGAATAGGCAGCCGAGGAACGTGATCAATGCGGCCTCGGAGACGAACATGGCGAAGACGTGCACCGGGCGGGCGCCGACGGCTCGGAGGACGGCCATTTCGCGGCGCCGTTCGTTGAGCCCGGCCAGGAGCATGGTCAGCATGCCGATGAGACCGCCGGCGACCACAAAAAGCGCGATGACGCCAAGCGCCGCCTCCGCCGTTCCCATGAGATTCCACAGTTCCTGCAGGGCGACGCCGGGCAGGATAGCGAGCAACGGTTCGCCCCGGAATTCATTGATGTCACGGAGCGCCCGGAAAGCGCCGAGGCGCGATTTCAGACCGACCATGAACGCCGTGATCGACCGCGGCGTCAGGTCCATGTCGCGCACCTGATCGGCGCTGACGGTCATGCCCGGCACGCGGCTGCCGCCCTTCCAATCGACATGGATGGCCTCGATGCCGGAGAGGCTGACGTGGACGGTGCGGTCGACGGGCGTGCCGGTGCGGGCCAGGATGCCGCTGACGGTGAACGGCTTGTCATCGTGATCGGAAAAACCGCCCGTGCCGAGACCGTGGGCGACGACGATCTTGTCGCCCACAGCGTAACCCAGGGTCGCCGCCGCCTCGGCACCGAGCACGGCATCGAAGACGTCGTCGAAGGCCTTGCCTGCGGCAAACGTGAGCGGCAGCTTGCGGGCATAGCGGTAATGGGTGAAGTAGTCCGACGTCGTTCCCATGACCCGGTAGCCGCGGTGTGAATCGCCCAGGGATATGGGCACCGTCCACTTGACGTCCGGGCGCCCGGCAATGGTCTGATAGCTCTTCCAGGAAATGTTGTTGGTGGCGTTGCCGATGCGGAAGACGGAATAGAGCAGCAACTGGATGGTACCGCTGCGCGCACCAACGATCAGGTCGGTCCCGGAAATGGTATTGGCGAATCCGAGCTTGGCATCATTGCGCACCTTTTCGACGCCGAGAACCAGCATCACGCTGATGGCGATGGCGAAAACGGTCAAACCGACCGTGAGGCGCCGGTAGAGCAGACTGCGGACGGATAGCGCGACGATGGCGCCGGGCGCGGTCATGGCGCACCGGCCCGGTTGATGTCGGACAAAGCAATCTTGCGGTCGAAGTCTTGAGCGAGCCCTGAGTCGTGGCTGACGAACAGCAGCGTTGCGCCGGCTTCCGCCACCTCGCGGAACAGCAGCGCCATGAATGCCTGACGAACATCGCGGTCGAGGGCCGAGGTCGGCTCGTCGGCGATGACCAGACGCGGCGCGCCGATGAGCGACCGGGCGACGGCGACCCGTTGTTGCTGGCCGGTGCTGAGGGCGGCGGCTGAACGGCCGGACAAGTCCGCGCCGTCGATCTCCATATGGGCGAGCAAACGCCGGGCCTCGGCCTCGATATTCCCCGATCTGGCCGCAGCTGCCTCATGGCGCGCTTTGGAAAAGCGACAGGGCAGGGTGACGTTGTCGATCAGCGACAGATAGGGAATGAGGTTGAACATCTGAAAGATGAAGCCGATGTGATCGGCCCGGAAGGCGTCGCGGCCGGCGCCGCCGAGTTCCGTCAGCTCCGTGCCGTCGATGCGGATGTGGCCCGCTTGCGGAGCGGCGACCCCGCCTAAGAGGTTGAGCAGCGTCGTCTTGCCGCTGCCACTGGGGCCCTGCAGGAAAACCCGCTCGCCGGCCGTTACCGAAAAGACCGGGATGTCGATGACCGGCGCGTCGTCTGGGCGCCAGCGGAACCGCACGTCCTCCATGTCGATCATCGGAGCGGTGTCGGGTGCGGCGACGGGTGCGGTCATCGGCACGGTCTCGGCGGCGGCGTTTTTTCCGTTGGCGAGCCTAGAACCTTATCCGCGACGCCTTGGCTGTCAACTCGGCGGAACCCTGCCCGCGGGGCGTGATCCAGCGGACCTCGAGTTCGTGGGCGGACGGGAACAAAGAGAAGAACGCGACGTCGATTTGGGTCAGCTTGGACGGGGCATCGCAGTGAACGTGATAATGGGCGCGAAATTCGGCATGCTCACCATCCTTGCCCTCTTCATGATCGTGGGCGTGTTCGTCCTTTTCATCGTGTTTTTCGTGCTCGTGTTTTTCGCCGTGATCATCGTGATCGTCGTCGAGTTGGGCGGCGTGGACTTCCGCTTCCTCGAAGCGGCATTTGGCGGCAGACGGGAACAGGAACAACTGCGGGCCGTTGGCGAGCTTTTTGTTCGCGTCTTCGACCGCATGGCGGTCGGCGTCGGTCGACGGTGCGTGCTCGAAGCCGACGGCGTCGGCACCGGGCACGGTCAATTCCAGTTCCACCTCGTCGCCTTCAAAGGCGATGTCGAGGTGGCCGACACCGTGTTCATGGGCCGGTTCGGACGCAAAAACGGTCGACCCTGAGGCAATAAAAGAAACCACCAAAAAGACGGCGGCGGCGGTACGTGGATGCAGGCTCCGACATAAGGAACCAACAGCATTTCCGTAACCGCGGTGCCGTCGTGTTCCAGGGGCAGGGCGTAACCGGGAATGCGCACGGTCTTGCCGTCCAGTTCGCTGACCGCCGTGCGATTGCGCTTCATCACCTCGCGTTCCAGGCGGTCGAATTCGGAGAGAAAGAAGTCGACGTCGAGGCCGTCGGACTCCAGCTTGTGGCGGATTTCGACGCCGTCTTCGTAGGTCTGCTCGACCCGGGTGATGATGCCGCGCTTTTCCATGTCGAGGATACCGATGAGGATCTCGAAATCCGTGCGTTGATCGACCGTCAGGCTCAGAAAAGGGTTTTCGAGCGGGGCTGCCCTCGGCACCAGGTCGTCCCATTCGAGTTTACGGACACCTTCCGATGCGCCGACGGAGGCGCAGAGGACGAGAACCGAGACATACAGGGCAAGGCGACGAAGCACGACGATGGTTCCTGTTTAAACGAGAATGGGCAGAATATATCCGTCCCTGAATACCTGGACCAGTCACGAAACCGTTAAGCTGGAAAGATCTTGGGTTCGCGGCCCGGCTATGGCTGCCCGGGTAATGCTGGACGACAACGTCGAATAGTATTAAAAAAACTGACTAGTCAGTCATCAATTGAATAGACGAAACGCTCGCGGAAATGGCGCCCAAGATCGTCGATAAGGTCGAGAAGGAATACAACCTGGTGCGCGCCGCCACGGAGGTCTTCCGCCGCCAGGGTTTCGCCGCCGCAACCATGGACGCCATTGCCGCCGAAGCTGGCGTCGCCAAGGGCACGCTCTATCTCTATTTCGACGACAAGGAGGACCTGTTCTTCGCCGTCTTCGACGCCTTTTTCGAATCCATCCTGGAAAAGGCGGAACACGCTATGGCCGACGACATGGATGCCGAGGCCCGCCTCCGCGCGCTTTATGCGGTCTGGGCTTCCGTCCTCAAGAACCACGGCGATTACGCCAGTTTGATGCTCGAATTCTGGGCGGCCGGCGCCACCGGCGGCAGCGCCGACCACCTCAGCCAGGTCTTTCGGGCCGTCTATGGCGAGCACCGGGCGTTCGTCGCCGACATCATCCGCCTGGGCCAGGAGAACGGCCAATTCGATCCCGCCCTTGACGCCGAGGCCCTGGCCGCCGTCACCATCGGCGGCATCGACGGTTTGTGGCTGCAGGTTTGGTTCGATCCGGATCTGGACGCCAAGACCATCCTCGAGGCACATCTGGAAGGCGCCCTGCAGGGGTGGCGGTTGGTATCCCAATCGTGAGAACTGTTATCCTGGCAGCCTGACCGCGGAGTCCGGTGGTTATTGGCCAAATGTCTTCTTTTTTACACGGGGTCCGGCTGTGGTCACGACCGGCGTGGTCCCGTTCTTCTTTTTCTTTTTCTTGAAGAGCCCGCCACCGAGAATCTGCTTCCTCTGATCCTCGCTCAGGCCGATCGCCCGAGAGGGCAGGTCTTCCACGTGCAAGATAACCCGTTTAGCCATAATCAACTCCATAGGCACCGACCGGTTAGAGTTTAAACGAACAACTTACGAAACGGAATGGGACGGGACGAGATAGCTTTCGCGGTCACGACGATACGCGTTTTCAGCCGCACGAACCCCTTTCGCTTCTCGCCTGTCCGGCGTAGAAGCCATACCCAAACCAGCGGCTAAACGGTCACCATCCTTGTCGTGGTCGGGAGACGATGACGTCCCTGAGGGTGCAGTGGATTTGCGGGACCTTCTTTTCCAGGAACGGCAATATCAACAACAGCACCCACACGATGACCGCCGCAATGGACGCTTCGATCATCTCGCTGTCCTCCGATGTTCTGGCGGAGCCCGATGGCTCCGCGCCGGGGTAGCGATAGGCATACGGTAGTAGGCAATGAATTTGGGAGTCAACCGAATTGCCGCCACGGCGTTTGAACAGGCGTTAACCTGTCAGCGCGAAATTGGAATCATGTGATTGGATCGGCTGGAGTGGTTTTTAGTCTAGCGACGTGGATTAAATCGTTCTTGACGGCGGTTTCGTAGGATTTGCGGTCGCGGTAGATCTGTTTCTCCAAGAACCGCTTCCGCCCAGAATGGAGTTTACTCCCAAGAAACCAAAACACAGCGATAAAGGCGGCTCCAAAGAGTCGGCCGTAACCCCTCTCAGAACCGTCTGGGAACTCATAAGCGCCGTGGAATATAAAAAGCACCGCGAACAACCCGATTGCGGTCGCCGGGAACAGAAAAAACCGCAACGTCATCTCCAACGAATAGTATTTGGGTGCGAAAAGGTAAAACGCCGACGATTTGATCAATTTGGTATCCAATTTGACCGTCATATCGACGTTGAGTCGCATGGTCGCAAACTCTTCGAACGGAATATCCGGTTGAAACTCATCCTCAACAAGTGGCTTTTTTTCGAACCTCAATGGCTGTTGACAATGAGCACAGGTAGCAAGCGCGGCGTAAGTCTCTTTTCCGCAGGCCAGGCAGGACACAATTTCCGGCACGATTAGAGCCTATTCCTCATCGTTTCCGGTGTTCCCGCTATCGCGCCCATCCCGCCGCCGGTTGTCCTTCCCCAGCCGCCACCACAGGAGCTCACCGCGGACGAAGGCCTGGGCCAGGTCGTTCTCCGGCGCCTCGAAGAATCGATCGGCCGGGGCGCGTTCGAGCATGCGCCCGCGGTGCAGGAACAGGACCTCGTCGGCCAACCGCTTGGCCTGGCCCAAATCATGTGTGGTCATGACGATGCGCGTGCCCTGGCCGTGGATGGCGGCGATCATCTCCTCGACGTCGTGGGTGGCGGCCGGATCGAGGCTGGCTGTTGGCTCGTCGAGAAACAGGATCTGCGGGTGGATGGCCCAGGCCCGGGCCAGTGCCAGTTTCTGCTGTTCGCCGAAGGAAAGCACGCGGGCCGGCTTGTCAGCGAGGCGCCGGAACCCGGCGCGGCCCAAGACATCGTCGGTGATGCGTCGCCGCTCGCCCTTGTCGGCGACGCCCTGCAGTTTGAGCGCATAGTCGACATTGGCGGCGGCCGAGCGCCGGAGCATCACCGGGCGCTGGAAGACCATGGCCTGATGGCGTTTGGCGTTGCCGTTCTTGGCCTTGGCGGCAATGCCGTGCCAGCGGATCTCGCCTTCGCTCGGCTCGATCAGCCCGTGGCAGAGGCGCAGGAACAGGCTCTTGCCGGCACCGTTGGGACCGACGATGACGGTCCTCGGCCCGGACTCGAATGAGACGTTCATGTCCTTGATCAGGCGCTTGCCGCCGGCCTCGAAGGAGACGCCACGGAGTTCGAGGGGCAGGATCGACGCTTCGCTCATGCGTGAGCCCTCCCGGCGACGCCTTGAAGAGCGTAAACGGCGCCGTTGACCAAAACCGAAAGCGTCAGGAGGATGATTCCGAGACCCAAGGCCAGGGCCAAATCACCTTTGGAGACCTCGAGGGCGATGGACGTGGTCATGACCCGGGTCACGTGATCGATGTTGCCGCCAACGATCATGACGGCGCCGACCTCGGCGCTGGCCCGCCCGAAGCCGGCCAGAACCGCCGTAACGAGTGTAAACCGTCCGTCCCAGAGAAGCGTCGGCAGGGCGCGACCGGGGCCGGCACCGAGCGAGCGCAGTTGCTCTTCATATTCGGTCCACAGATCGCCGATGACCTGGCGGGTCAGGGCCGAGACGATGGGGGTGACCAAAATGACCTGGGCGATGATCATGGCCGTCGGCGTGAACAGCAGCCCCAGCACACCGAACGGCCCGGCCCGGCTCAACAGCAGGTAGACGATGAGACCGACGACCACCGGCGGCAGGCCCATGAAGGCGTTGAGCGCCACGGTGAGGAGCGTGCGTCCGGGAAAGCGGAACAATGCGATGGCGGCGCCCAAGGGAAGACCAATCAAGGATGCGATTGCCACCGCGCCGAGGCTGACCTTCAACGACAGCGCGACGATCTCCCAGAGATCCGTGTCGAAACCGGTGACCAGTGAAAAGGCGGCGCCGAACGCGGCGCTCATGTCGTTCAAATCGGTGCCTCCCCTTGATCCGCCGTCCGGGTCGGGGCGACCCGCCCCAGCGCGGCGGCCCGTATTTCAATCACATGTCGTTGCCCTTTGGCAATCGGCGTTTACCCGTACCCTCGACGGCGGGCCGATGTTGATAGTGAGGCATCAATTTTGTGACGACGGTTTTCGTGGCCAAGCGGGCCCCGGCCACCATATAAGAAAAACAAGCGAATGCGTTGTCGGGAGTGAGGCATGCCGAGGGAGCCCTTGGACCCCACCTATCTGGTCCAGCCGGAGCCGGAAGACCCGCGGCTGACAGAAACGGTCGAGGGCATCGATCACGACGGCAACCGGGTCGACGCCTCGGTGACCGTCGAACGGCCGCTGACGCTGTTCCTCAATTCCCGCGAGATCGTCACCATGATGACGATATGCGATTTCCCCGAATATCTGGCCGTCGGTTATTTGGTCAATCAGAACATGTTGGGGCCGGACGACGAGATTACCGGCGTCGACTACGACGAGGACATCGAGACCGTCGTCGTGCGTACGGCCCACGAAACCGACTTCGAGGACAAGCTGAAGAAGAAGACCCTGACCTCGGGCTGCGCCCAAGGTACGGTCTTCGGCGATGTGATGGAGACCTTCGCATCGACGAAACTGCCCAAGGAAGCCATCGTCAAGACGTCCTGGATCTATGCTTTAATGAAGGAGATCAATACGCAACCGAGCCTCTACTTGAAGGCCGGCGCCATTCACGGCTGTGTGCTCTGTGAGCAAGACAAGCCGCTTCTCTATATGGAGGACGTCGGACGCCACAACGCCGTCGACAAGATCGCCGGCTACATGTTCCGCCACGGCATGACCGGCAGCGACAAGATATTCTATACCACCGGTCGGTTGACCTCGGAAATGGTCATCAAGACCGTGCAGATGGGGATCCCCGTCCTTGTCTCGCGCTCGGGCTTCACCGCCTGGGGTGTCGAACTGGCCCGGCAGGTCGGCCTCACGCTCATCGGCCGGGCGCGGGGCAAGCGGTTCCTGGCGCTGGCCGGCGAGGACCGCATCCGCTTCGATAGCGACCCCGACGCCGTCGCCGACGAGCCCAAACATCTCAACCGCAAGGGCGCTTCGTGAGCGTCAGCCGAGACAACACGCTGGGATTGCTGTTGGCCGGCGGTCTCGCGCGGCGCATGGGCGGTGGCGACAAGGCGCTCATCGAAATGGGCGGCCGGCCGCTCCTCGACTACGCCGTCGAGCGCGCCCGACCGCAGGTGTCGAGACTCATCCTCAACGCCAACGGCGATGCGGCGCGGTTCGAACGCTTCGGTTTGCCGGTTGTCGCCGATGTCATCGAAGGCTTTGCCGGGCCGCTCGCCGGCGTCTTGACCGGCATGGAATGGGCCGCCGCCAACGCGCCTGACGTTGAATGGCTGGCGACCTTTCCCATCGACGCGCCGTTTTTTCCGGTCGACCTGATCGAGCACATGGGCTCCGCCATCGCTGAAGCGGACGCTGAGATGGCTTGTGCCGAGTCGGACGGGCGCACTCATCCCGTATTCGCCCTGTGGCCGGTCCGCCTCAAGGATGAGCTCCGCAAGGCCATGGTCGACGAGGACATGCGCAAGATCGACCTGTGGACGGCGCGTTACCGTATCGTTCACGTGCCCTTCGATACGAGTGGCGGTGATCCCTTTTTCAATATCAATCGGCCAGAGAACGTCGAAGAGGCCGAAGGGCGATTGGCCGGTGTCTAGGAGCCGGCGCCTGATTAAACCGGTGTGAACCCGAAATCCTACTTTTTCGACAATAGTCCGGAGGCCCGCAGTTCCGCCAGGCGGCTCTTCTGTTCGGAGAAGGCCTGCGCGTTGACTCGCTCGGGATCGACGATCGCTCTCAGTTTCGCGTCGCAATTTTCTCGGATTTCGGCGTAGGCCGGATCGAGGCCCAGGTCATTGCCCTCGGTGGGGTCGTCTTCAAGGTCAAAAAGCTGCGGTGGATAGCCGACGTAATGGACGTATTTCCAACGGCGCCAGCGGATCATGAAAATGCCGGTGATTGCGCCGCCGTCATGGAATTCGCTGAAAACGATCCGGTCCTCATCTGGGGAACCGATGGAGGCGAAAAGAGAAACTCCGGCACTTTCCTCTTTGTCGGCGCCGGAAACACCGAGTCCTACCATTACGGTCGGACGGACGTCGATTAGGGACACTGGGGCGCCGACTTCGATTCCCGCTGGCACGCCGGGTCCCGAGAGGATCATGGGGACGGCTACCGAGTTTTCGTACATCACGCATTTGGTCCAAAACCCGTGGTCACCCAGCATCTCGCCATGATCGGTTAGGTAGAGGATCCGCGTGGTGCTGGCCAGGCGGTTGTCTTCGAGGGCGGTGAGCAGCTGGCCGATGTTGTCGTCGAGAAAAGAGCAGAGACCGTAATAGGCTTGGCGGGCGGTGCGACGGGTATCTTTATTGAAATGGCGGTCATAGTCGTAGAAGTCGGCCAGCCTGCGCAATACGGGATGGTTGTTGCGCTGCTCCGATTGCGGATGAAGCGGCACCCCGAGGTCGGCGTCCGCATAGAGGTCGAAGAATGGTTGCGGCGCGCGGAGGGGATAATGGGGCGCGACGAACGAAACAAAGAGCGCCCAGGGTCTTCCAGTGTCTCGGGTTCCTTCCGCCTCGAGCCAGTTTAGAGCCGCCGCGAGAACATCTCGGTCATAGCGCGTATAGATGCTTTCCCCTGGTCCGGCGTCGTTCGCAAATTCGACCGGCGCGTCGTAGGCCGGAAGCGGCTCGCTGCGTTGCAGGCCGAGGGTCCAGCCAATACCGTCGAGAACGTGCATGGGCAGGATTTCCGGCTCGAAACCGTTGGCGTCGTCGCTTGAGCGGTAGTGCAGCTTGCCTATGGAGACAACGCGGTGGCCCTCGGACATCAAGCGATGGCCCCATCCGGCCGGGGTGCCACGGTAGGGTTCGGCGCTCGACCAAGTGCCGATCTCATGGACATAGCGTCCGGTCGCCATGGAGGCACGGGCCGGAACGCAGACGGGCGACGACGTGTAGGCGTTGGTGAAACGGACACCCCGATATCGTTGATAAACTCGTCCGAAAGAGTGTTTTGGGCGTCCGCTTCTATTAAGAGCGGACGTTTATTCGCCGCCACTGGCAGATGCTGCGGCGGTTTTTGGCTTTGGTTGG
>Ga0056133_10000118_pt1 | contig 16311 bp, 15 predicted proteins | sample WorMetGr2BELIZE1_FD_67351 | JGI IMG/M metagenome (GOLD analysis project Ga0056133, IMG submission 67351) | Marine gutless worms symbiont microbial communities from Max Planck institute for Marine Microbiology, Germany - Inanidrilus... ... | reverse complement strand
AACACCGAATTCGAAGCAAAAAATTCCCATTCCCCTCCAGGCGGATCACCAATTCCTAGCATTCTGAAACTACTCATAAAACTGAAGGACTAAAGTCCAGATATATGCAAAGACCTCGATTCGACCTTGATCGGTGATGCTCACCTTGTTGAACCCTTGGCCGAAAACCTTGCTGACCGTCCAGCCCTTGGCTTCGCATTCCTCAAGGGTGCGGCCGAGTATGGTCGTCTTGGTGTCATGGGCGACGGCAATGTCGCCGGACATGACCAAGAGCTCGAGCAAGAGCAATTGCTGCGGAAGAATTTCAGCCACGTTCCGAGGCCCCCCATTCAGAAGGCCACACAAATAAAGGGGCTTCACAAAATAATCAATGGTGAGAAGGCGTTTCGGTCTATTGGCGGCTGCCGAGCCGGAATCGGCGATTATTGTTCGCTCTCGGCGGCCATACCGATCAAATCGCGGACGAACTGGATGATCCGGTCGAGCATGGCCAGCTCCCGTTGGCGTCGCTCTCTCTCGGCAGCTTTGCGCGCCGCTTCTTCCATCTTTCGTTTTTCTTCCGCTTCCTTGGGTGAAAGCGCTTCGGCGGTCGTCGTGCAGACCAAATTGGTTCCGTTGAGCGTGCATACGGCGATTTCCCCGGTGAACTTGTTGAGGCGCCACACCGTACTCTCGGTCGCCTTCATCAGTTGGTAGGCGTCTTTTTCCTGGGCCACCGCCGGCGCGGAGAAAAGCGGCACCGCGACCACCAAGATGATTAGCGATAGAAACGGAAGCCGAAACATGAATGATGACCTTTCCCTGAAGACGCGGCGAAGACTGTAACGCCCTCGAACTGGAGAGGCAACGGAGCGGGCGGCCTGTTGACCGGCGTTCTTTTCCTATGCCCTGTCGGGGCCGGCGCCATCGAGCCCGTAACCGGCACGGCCAAAGTCGTCGACGGCGATACCGTGGTCATCGGTTCGGTGGAAATCGACCTCCATGGCATCGACGCGCCCGAACTCGGTCAAACCTGCCACTCCCGGAAGAAAAAGCCGTTCGATTGCGGCGCCCTGTCGCGACAAGCCCTGATCGGTGTGATCGGCAGTAGAAAGTTGACCTGTAAACCCGTCACCGCCGACAAAACAGGGCGCATGGTCGCCGACTGTTTCCTCGGCTGGCTCAACATCAACGAGCAGATGGTCATCGACGGCCGGGCCTTCGCCCAGCCGACCGCCGACAACCCCTATCTGCGGGCCCAGAAATTCGCCGAGGCCCGCAAGGAAGGCTTGTGGCGCGGCACCTTCGACTGGCCCTGGGACTGGCGCAAGGCCAATCCCGGGCCGGGTGCCGCAACTCAGTAGCCGCCTTTTCTTTTGGTTTCCGGAAGCCCGGCGATCTTGGTCGCCTGTTTGGACGGCTGTTTGGGGAACAGGTCGTAGAGATCGCCGGCACTGATCTTCTCGTCCCAGGCGGCCGACATGGCCTTGACCATATGTCGCTCGCTGGGCTGCGCGCCGCCGTTGTTGACGTATTCTTCACGCAGATAATTGATCAAATCCCAGTGCTTGTCCGTCAACTCCGTGAGACCGTCGGCGGCGGCGATCTCCCGGGCCACGTCCTCCGACCAGTCTTCGAGGTTGACGAGAAAACCGGTTTCCGTTTGTTCGAGGTTCGAATATCCCATTGTCTTTCCCATGTCGTGGGCCGGCTCAGACCCGTCGGGCCAAAGCCGGCGCGGTTGCGTTTCGACATATTTAGGAATTGTAAAGTGTCTCGTAAACCGGTTCGAGGATTCTCGGGCGATACGCCTCAGTCACCGCTGTCGATGGACAGGGCGAGAAACAGTCCGGAGAAGGCGAATACGAAGGACAACGCCATGAAGTACCATCCGAAGGTATCCTCGTCACCGGACATGTCGATGCCGGCGATCACCAGGTCCTCCGAGAAGAAAAATGAGATCGCGCCGACCAGGCAGATGGCGGCGACGATCAGGATCAGCCAGCCGAACCGGACTTTCGCCTCTTCAGCGAGGTTGCCGACAACCTTGACGACCATGGGGTTTTTCTCCTCTCAGTACGATAGAATCGTAAGGAGAATACGTGAGCGTATTATAGCACGCAGGGCTCTTTTTGTCGTCAATTGGGTCGCGTCGCGATCGCCGTCGGCAAGGTGTCCGTGGCCTCCTTGACCGCTTCCATGACGACGAAGGTCGAGGTGTGCGAAACATGGGGCAACGATGAAATCTTCTCACCCAACACGTGGCGATAGGTCGAGATGTCCTTGCTGCGAACCTTGAGCAGGTAATCGAAGCCGCCGGCGATCATGTGGCACTGTTCGACTTCGGGAATGGCGCCGACGGCCCCGTTGAAGGCCTCCAGGGCGCGCGAGGTGGTGTCGTTCAAGGTGACCTGCACGAAGGCGATGTGCCCGGCGCCGAGTTTCACCGGGTCGACGATGGCCGCATATCCCTGGATGTAGCCGTTCTGTTCGAGGCGCCGCATGCGGATCTGGCACGGCGTCTTCGACAGACCGACACGGGACGCCAGTTCCGTAATCGTGATGCGGCCGTCGACCTTGAGTTCGGTGATGATCTTCAGGTCAATATTATCCAAATCATCCATTTATCACCCATTGACGGTCAATAATCACTAAGAATTCCGTGAATTTTATACGTATTACCTAGATATATCAGAAAATAAGGTCCATCTCCTGCATCAATTTCTTTACGCTGACTCGGGTGACGGCCCTACAGGAAGACCCCGGTATCGGAGGCTGAGCTCTTGAATCCCACACGGTCGCGAATCCGTGCCGCTTATCTGGCCGACGAAAGGGCGACCGTCGAAAGCCTGGTGGCGATCGCCGATCTGTCGGCGGACGACCGGCGGCGGATTACCGCCATGGCTGTCGACCTGGTCGAGCGGGTCCGCCAATCGGGGGCGCCGACGATGATGGAGGGCTTCCTCGCCGAATACGGATTGTCGACGCGCGAAGGCGTCGCCCTGATGTGTCTGGCCGAAGCCCTGCTGCGCGTCCCCGACGTCGAGACCATCGACGCCCTCATCGAAGACAAGATCGCGCCCGGCGAATGGGGGAAACACCTGGGCCAATCGAGTTCATCGCTGGTCAACGCCTCGACCTGGGCGTTGATGCTGACCAGCACGGTGATCGCCGATCCCGGCGAGGAAGGCGTCGTCAACGCGCTGCGCGGCGTGGTGCGCCGCCTCGGCGAACCGGTGGTGCGGCGCGCCGTCGGTGAGGCGATGAAGGAAATGGGCCGCCAGTTCGTGCTCGGGCGGACCATCGACGAAGCCATGGACAAGGCGGCGACCCTAGAGGGGCAGGGATACACACACTCCTACGACATGCTCGGCGAAGCGGCGATGACCGAGGCCGACGCCCAGCGCTATCACCTCGCCTACTCGCACGCCATCGGCGCCCTCGCCGGGCGCTGCGAAGGCCGCGACATCCGGGACAATCCGGGCATCTCGGTGAAGCTCTCGGCGCTGCACCCGCGGTTCGAATATGCCCAGCGCGACCGCGTCATGGCCGAACTGGTGCCGCGCACACTGTCGCTGGCTTCGCTCGCCCAGAGCGCCGGCATGGGCTTCAACATCGACGCCGAGGAAATGGACCGCCTGGACCTGACCCTCGATGTCTTCGAGGCGGTCTTGTCCGATCCGTCGCTCGCCGGCTGGGACGGTCTCGGCATGGTCGTACAGACCTACGGTCCGCGGGCCGTGCCGACAGTCGACTGGCTCTATGACCTGGCCGACCGCCTCGACCGGCGGGTCGCCGTCCGCCTGGTCAAGGGCGCCTACTGGGACAGCGAGATCAAACGGGCGCAAGTCTTGGGGCTCGCCGGCTATCCGGTGTTCACGCGAAAAGCCAATTCGGATGTCGCCCACATCGCCTGCGCCCGGAAACTGCTCGCCATGACGGACCGCATCTACCCGCAGTTCGCTACCCACAACGCCCACTCGGCGGCGGCCGTTCTCGCCATCGCCGGCGCCGATCGGCGGGGCTTCGAGTTCCAGCGCCTCCACGGCATGGGGGAATCGCTCCACGACATCATTCTGAAAGACCAGGGGACACGGTGCCGGATCTATGCGCCGGTCGGCGCCCACCGGGACCTTTTGGCCTACCTCGTGCGCCGGCTCCTGGAGAACGGGTCGAACAGTTCCTTCGTCAACCAGATCGTCGACAAGAGCGTCGACGCCGAGGAGATCGCCCACGACCCAATCGCGCTGGTCGACCACTATGGGGAGGCCGTCGCCAACCCAGTGATCCCCGCACCCTCCGGGATCTTCGGTCCGGAACGGCTCAACGCCAAGGGCTGGGACTTGACGGACCCGGTGACCGTCGAATGGCTTGATGCTGCGCGGACCGACTTTCGAAACCACCGCTGGTCGGCCGGATCGACGGAGGCGGACGGCGGCGGCACCCTTCGAGAGATCGGCAATCCGGCCCGGCCCGGTGATACGGTCGGCGTCGCCAGAGAGGCCGACGGAGATCAGGTCGCCGCCGTCGTGGCATCGGTCGATCACGGGTTCGAAGCCTGGTCGCGGACGCCGGCGGCGGAACGCGCCGGGAAACTGGAAGCGGCCGCCGACGCCTATGAAGACCACGCGCCCGAGCTGATGGCACTGGCCACCCGCGAGGCCGGCAAGACGCTTGCCGATGCCGTCGGCGAGATCCGCGAGGCGGTCGATTTCCTGCGCTACTATGCCGGCCGGGCGAAAGACCTGGACGGCAGCCGCCCGCCGATCGGCCCCGTCGCCTGCATCTCGCCCTGGAATTTCCCGCTCGCCATCTTCACCGGCCAAATCGCCGGGGCGGTGGCCGCCGGCAATACGGTCGTCGCCAAGCCGGCCGAACAGACACCTTTGATCGCCCAGCGTGCCGTCGAACTGATGCACGAGGCCGGCATCCCGGAGAGCGCCGTCCAGCTTGTACCCGGCGACGGGCCCACGGTCGGCCGCGCCCTCGTTTGCGACCCTAGGATTGCCGGCGTCTGCTTTACCGGCTCCACGGAGACGGCGCAGGCGATCAACCGTGACATGGCCGAACACCTGGCGCCCGATGCGCCCCTGATCGCCGAGACCGGCGGTCTCAACGCCATGATCGTCGATTCGACCGCACTGCCCGAGCAGGCCGTCGGCGACATTATCGCATCCGCCTTCCAAAGCGCCGGTCAGCGCTGTTCAGCGCTGCGCATCCTCTACCTCCAGGAGGACGTCGAAGAGCGGATCCTCGAAATGCTGGGCGGTGCCATGGATCAACTCAGCCTCGGCGACCCGTGGCAGCTGTCCACCGACATCGGCCCGGTGATCGACGTCGACGCCCATGGGGCGATCACCGCCTATTGCCGGGCCATGGAAAAAGAAGGCCGCCTGATCAAGAAACTGGAGGTGCCGGAAGGGGGATTGTTTGTCGCACCCCATGTGTTCCGCGTATCGGGGATCGAGGACCTGGAACGCGAGGTCTTCGGCCCGGTGCTGCACGTGGCCACCTTCGCCGCCGCCGAACTCGATGCCGTGGTCGATGCCGTCAACGCCAGGGGCTACGGTTTGACCCTGGGCCTGCACACCCGTGTCGACGACCGGGTCCAGAAGGTCGTCGAGCGCGCCCGCGTCGGCAACCTCTACGTCAACCGCAACCAGATCGGTGCCGTCGTCGGGTCGCAACCCTTCGGCGGCGAGGGTCTTTCGGGAACCGGCCCCAAGGCCGGCGGCCCCCACTATGTGGACCGTTTCCTGATGACGCCGGGCCGACCCGATGGCGTCGAACCCATCGGCAGGGCCACGGATATCGCGGTTGAAACCGTCAGCGATGCACTGATGAATACGGATACGTCAACGTGGGCGGCCGTTGACGGAGAGGCCCTTTTGCGCGAGGCCGCCACGGCCCTGGGACCAGCCGCCATCGCGGCGGTGTCGGCGGCGGCATCGGTCGACCCGGGCGCCTTGGACATGCCCGGCCCGACCGGCGAGAGCAACCGGTATTCCGTGCATCCGAGGGGCGTCGTGCTGTGCCTGGGGCCGGGCGAGGAGGACGTTGTCGTCCAGGTGGTTCAGGCCTTGACCCTCGGCAACGGCGCCGTCGCCGTCGGCGCCGAGGCGACGGTCTGGCTGGCGCCGCTCGTCGCTACCGGTGCGCCGGTGGCGGCGTTGGACGGCCATTTGGACCCGGCCGAACTGGAGGGCCTGGAGAGCCTGGCCGCCGTCGCCTTCAATGGCGAAGACGGCGAGATACGCTCGATCCGCCGAAGCCTCGCCGCCCGGTCGGGTGCGCTGGTGCCGTTGATCTCAGGCCGCCTGTCGCCCGAACGTTTCGTGCTCGAGCGCCACCTCTGCGTCGACACCACCGCCGCCGGCGGCAACGCGTCACTGTTAACGGAAGCCGGAAGCCAGGACTAGGCCGGCGCCGGGCCGGACGGCGCGAAAAAGGTGTTGATGGCGTAGAACGCCAGCATCAACGAGGTTAGAAAGATCACGAAGAATACGACGGTCCGGTGTTCGAATTGCTCGCCGCGGCTGGCCTCGATCCGGTTGAGCACCTGCGAAGAAAAATAATACAGTGCGACCGTAACGGCCATCATGACTACGAATTCCATCGTATTCCCTCCGCAACGACGGTGCGCTTCCTTGACCCGGGTGAGCCGACGCGCTCCCCGGACCGCATGGGTAGCGCCATAGCGACGGTTTTTCAATCCATCTTGGTCGGTCTGCCGCCGCCCGAGCGCCATAGCCAACTGTCAATGATTACGGTCTTGCGCTATGGTACCGGGGCTTTTGGGGTTTCGAAATCAAAACGAGATAAGCGGGGGAGCAGGGTCGAATGCTCGACGACGCGAGCGGGAATCCCAGCGCGGACGTAACCTATATCCAGGCCGATCCGACAACAGACGGTGATGCCATCGTCATCGAGGGCGAACCGTGGTTCCTTCGTGCCGAGTTCCTTCGCGAGGGTCCGGATCTCCGATTGATCGGCCCGGACGGCCAAGAGCTTCTGATCCAGGGTTATTTCCGTCTCGAAAACCCGCCGGAAATCCGCACCCCCGATGGCGTCGTCCTCAAGGGCGAACTGGTGTCCCGCCTGGCCGGCCCGCTGGCGCCGGGGCAATACGCGCAAGCCGCCCCGGGCGTCGCCAGCGAACCCATCGGGCGGGTCGAGACCGCCACCGGCGAGGTTACGGTGACGCGGCTCGACGGCACCCAGGCGACCCTGTCGCAGGGCGATCCCGTGTTCCAGGGCGACATCGTCGAGACCGGTGCCGAGGGTGCCGTCGGTATCGTCTTCGCCGACGAGAGCACCTTCTCGCTGGCCGAGGACGGGCGCATGACCCTGGACGAGATGATCTACGATCCGGGCAGTCAGCAGGGCCAAATGAGCCTGTCCTTGTTGCAGGGCGCCTTCACCTTCGTATCCGGCGAGATCGCCAAGACCGGCGTCGACGCCATGAAGATCGGGACACCGACGGCAACCATCGGTATCCGCGGCTCGGCCGGCGGCGGCAATACGGATACGGCCGGCGTGACGACCGTGGTCGTGATGCCGGAAGCCGGCGGCGTGGTCGGCGAGTTCACAATTCAAACGGCGGCCGGCGTGGTGACCCTGAACATACCCTTGTCGGCGGTCAATATCGCCAGCGCCAACGAAGGCCGGGCCCAGCAACAGGCGGCCGAGCAGGCGGCCGAGGAGGCAGAGGCGCAACAGGCGGAAGCCGAAGCCCAGGCCGCCGCTGCCGAGGCGGAAGCGGCTGCCGCCGCCGCTGCGCAAGCCGCCGCAGAGGCTGGTGGAGAGGGCGGTGAAGGTGGCGAAGGCGGAGAGGGCGGCGAGGGCGGTGAAGGCGGTGAAGGTGGCGAGGGCGGCGAGGGCGGCAGCTATGCGACCGTCATGTCGGGCAGCGACGACTGGGGCCGTATCCTCAATTTCGAGGCCATCATCGGCACCGAGAACGACGACACCATCGACGGCGGCACCGGCAACGATACGCTGACCGGCGGCGGCGGCAACGACGACCTGGAAGGCGGCGCCGGCAACGACACCCTGACCGGCGGCACCGGCAACGACGATCTCTTCGGCAGCGGCGGCAACGACACGGCGGCGTTCTCCGGCGCCATGGCCGGTTATTCCATTGGCGATTCGGGCGGCGGGCAGCGGGTCGTCGACACGGATAGCGGCACGTCCGGCGACGAAGGGGCCGACGACCTGCACGGCATCTACAATCTGGAATTCAGCGACGGCACGATAACCCTCGACCTCGGGGATGTCCTGGCGTTCAACGGAACCAGCGACCAGGTGCAGATCTCGCAAACGGGCGTCGCCACGGGCAGCGGCGATTTCACCTACGAGGCCTGGTTCAAGGCCTCGACCCTGGCCCAGATGAAGGTCCTGAAGTTCGGCGACGTCTCCGGCGCCTTGCCCAACGAAGCCGGCGGCATCACCGTTCAAGCCGATGGCACCATTAACCTCGCGCTGAACGGCGACTCGGGACCATCCTCCGCGGCTGGGGCGGTAACCGCCGGGCAATGGCACCATGTTGCCGCCGTCATGGATGACAGTACGGGCAGCAGTACTTTCTACCTCTACCTCGACGGCGAGCTTGTGGATTCAGAGGCCAAGAGCCCGGCCATCGACGGCAACCAGATCTTCATCGGCCAGAGCGGCGGCGACAGCCAGTGGTTCAACGGCGAGATCACCGAGGTCCGATTCTGGAACGACGCCCGCACCGCCACCGAGATCGACGAGAACTTCGACGAGGTCCTGGACGGCACCGAAGCCAACCTGGTCGGCTACTGGCGCCTCGACGAGGGAACGGGGACGACGGCCACCAACGAGGTTTCGGGCGGCGCTACCGGTACCATTGCGAACGACAACTGGGTGACCTCGACGGACCGCCCGGTCGGCCTCATCGAGGGCATCACCGGGACCGCCGGCAATGACACCATCACACTCAACAGCGCCTTCTCGGGCAGCGAGACCATCGATCTGTCGAGCGGCACCGATATCCTCAATCTCGCAAACGGCACCAACGACATCACCATCGTTGGCGTCGAAACGGTGGCCGGCGGCAGCGGCAGCGACACGGTAAATCTCGGTGCCGGCGGCGATACGGTAACCTTCAGCGGCGTCGAGACCATCAACGAGGACGATAATGGCCAATACGTCATCACCATCACCGATTCGACCGACACCACCATTGATCTGGGCGGCGGCAAGGACACGGTCACCGGCGGCGGCAACGACACCGTCTCCGCCGGCGTCAACGGCGGCACCTTCAACTTGGGCGCCGGCGACGATTCCCTGACCGGCTCGACCAGTTCGGTCACCGTCGACGGCGGCTCGGGCAACGATACCATCACCGGCGGCAACAACGCAGACACCTTGATCGGTGGATCCGGCAACGACACCATCACCGGCAACAATTTCGCCGATTCGATCACCGGCGGCACCGGCGTCGATACGATGAGCGGCCGGGCTTTTCGGCATATTGGTTGCGGCGCTCTTCGCCTGGTGGCCATTGATGGGCGTGCACGACATGAAGGCACGGGTCTTGTTGCGCCAGGACATCTCCCATGACCGGCGAAGGTTGGGCCGAAAGCGCTGGCTCGGTGCCGGATTGATCCTGTCGGCTGTCGTCGCCCTTGTGTTCTGGGTGTCGCCCATGCCCGGGCTCACCGCCGGATTCCTTCTCACCGCACTGGTCCTGGCCGTTTTCTACTTTGCGCTCGGCTTAGGCCTCTCCCGGCTGGCCAAGGTCCTCGCCAAGGGCAGGAGCGCTCCCCTGCGCCTGGCTCTCGGCAGCCTGCATCGGGCCGGCGCGCCGACCGGCCCCGTGGTCATGGCGCTCGGCTTGTCGCTGACATTGTTGGTCGCTCTGGACGGCATCGGCACCGCCGCCAACCGTCACGTCGAAGAGGCCATGCCTGCAAGCGCGCCGGACCTCGTTGCCTTTTCCATGAAGCCGGAAACGGCGTCGCGGCTCGACGCGGACCTGGTCGTTTCCGGACTCGCCGAGCGCCGCCGCATCGTGCCCTTCCTGCACGCGCGTGTGCAGGCTCTCAACGGCGTCGCCGTCCGCGACCTCGATGTTCCCGGGTCCGTGAACTGGGTGATCCGCGGCGACCGGGGTGTGTCTTTCGCCGACGTATTACCCGACGGTACGCCGTGGGGGCCGTCACAAAGGGACGGGACGGGATTCTCCGTCGATGCCGGCATCGCGGCCAAACTGGGCCTTGCCGTCGGCGATCGGATCACGCTCAATGTCGGCGGGCAGGTTCGCGAGGCGCCAGTCGTCGATTTGCGAACCGTAGACTGGACCCAGCTCGACCTCGATTTCCCCATCATCGCCACGCCCGGAACCTTTACCGGTATTCCCTACAACCTCGCCGCATCCCTGAAGGCGAAACCGGGGCAAACGGAAAAATTGGAAGCGTTTCTCAAGGACCGGTTCCCGGACACGCCGCTTATTCGCGTTGCGGACGTCTTGGCTTCGCTAACCCTGGCCATGGAGGCCATCGTCAAGGGACTGCAGTCGGCGGCGCTCCTATGCGGGCTCGCCGCCTTCGTGGTTCTCGCCGGCAGCGTCCTGCAAGGGCTCCGCACCCGCACCGACGAAGCCGTGTTGTTCAAGGTCCTGGGTGCGCGCCGCCGCCAATTGCTCGGCCACGTGACCCTGGAATTTCTGTGGCTCGGGGCCCTGGTGACGCTGGCCGCCGTGCCCCTGGGATTGACCATCGCCTTCGCCGTCGCCGGCGCGGCGGGCCTCGGCGCCGTCAGCCTGTCGTGGGCCGGTGCTGTCACCTTAGCCGCGGCGGCGACCCTGCTCACGGTGATGGTCGGCTTGCTGGCCACGCTTGGCGCCTATACGACGACGCCAGCACGGGTGTTGCGGAGCCGGAGGCCGTAGGTCCTGACTATACGTGCTGGCGGATCCAGCTCTTGAGGTGTTCAGCCGGCATAGCCCCGGCCTGACGCGCCACTTGCCGGCCGTTCTTGAACAGCACCAGCGTCGGGATCGAGCGGATGGCGTAACGCATGGCGACGTCCTGGACGGCTTCGGTGTCGACCTTGGCGAAACGGACCTCGGGCTCCATCTCGCCGGCCACCTGTTCGAACACGGGGGCCATCATCTTGCAGGGGCCGCACCAGTCAGCCCAGAAATCGACGACTACGGGAATGTCGTTGCTCTCGAGATGGCGCGGGAAGCTAAGGCCGTCGAGCGGCACCGGGTGGCCGTCGAACAAGCGCGCGCCGCACTTGCCGCATTTTCCGGCGCTCGCCTTCTTTTCCCGCGGCATGCGGTTGACGGCGGTGCAGTTGGGGCAAACGACGTGGTAACTCTCGCTCATGATGGCCTCGTTTCGATCCAGTCCTTTCGGGCAACATATAGGCCGCTTACTATGGCCCCGCCAGTGGATCCGCGCGTTGCCCACAAGCCAGCGATGGGTTAGGACAACGGAAGCGCTCGGTGAGGGGAGGGCAAAGAATGGACGATTGCCGGGATTGGTGCGCCGAGGCGGTGCGCATCATTGAGGCCGACTTCAACCGCTCGGCCGACACCCACCTCTTCAAGCTTGACCTTCCGGCACTTGCCGGCGTCGATCTCTATTTCAAGGACAAGTCGACCCATCCGACCCGCAGCCTCAAACACCGTTTGGCCCGTTCCCTGTTCCTCTACACCATTTGCAACGGCTGGGTGACGGAAGGAACGACCGTGGTCGAGGCGTCGTCCGGTTCGACGGCCGTGTCGGAAGCCTATTTCGCCAGGCTTCTCGGTCTGCCCTTCATCGCCGTCATGCCGCGTTCGACGTCTCAGGAGAAGGTCGATGCCATCACCTTCTACGGCGGGCAATGCAATTTCGTCGATACGCCGGCTGAGATCTACGATGCATCGAGACGCCTGGCGGCCGAGACCGGCGGCCACTACATGGACCAATTCACGTATGCGGAGCGGGCCACGGACTGGCGCGGCAACAACAACATCGCCGAAGCCATCTTCGAGCAGATGAAGCGCGAGCCCGAACCGATCCCGGCCTGGATCGTGGTCAGCGCCGGCACCGGCGGTACGTCGGCGACCATCGGGCGCTACGTGCGCTACTGTCGCCACGAGACCCGCATCTGCGTCGTCGACCCCGACAACTCCGTGTTTTTCGACTGCTACGAAAGCGGTGATCGAAGCCTCACCATCGACGCCTCGTCCCGTGTCGAGGGCATTGGCCGGCCGCGCTGCGAGCCGTCTTTCATACCGGAGATCATCGACCGCATGATCAAGGTGCCGGACGCCGCCACCTTCGCCGCCATGCGGGTCCTAGGCGAGCGGGTTGATCACCTTCCCGGCCCGTCGACCGGCACCAACCTTTACGGTGCCCTGCAGATCATGGCGGCGATGGTCGGCACCGGCGAAAACGGGTCTTTGGTGACGCTGCTCTGCGATCCCGGCGAACGCTACCGGGATACCTGCTACGACGACGCCTGGCTCGTCGCCAACGGTTTCGACATCGGCCCCTATGTGGAGCAGATCAACCGATTCCTCGATACGGGGGAGTGGTACCCGGTCGATGGCACCTGAAGGGTTACTGTCCGCTCAACTCGCGGATGCGCGCGCGGGCCAGATCGGCCTTCATCTTGTCACCCAAGACGTCGTAGGCCCGGGCCAGACGTTTCCAGCCCTCTAGGTCGTCCGGGTTCTCCTTCAGGCGGTCCGCGAGACGCTGGACCATGGAGCGGATCATCTCGGAACGTTCCGAGGCCGACATGCCCTCGGCCGCCTGCTGCAGCTGTTCGCCGGTCATGGCCGGACCGGCGCTGACAGGTGCGTCGGACGATTGCGATGGGGGTTGTGGCGCGGATTGTGGCACCGGTGTTGCGGCCTGGGCGGCGGCGACCGCCCTGGCGAGGGTCTTGGCCGCCTCGGAAGGTTCGAAAGCGATGGAGTCGTCGCCCAGGTCTTCTCTTGCATTGGAGATCTGTTGCTCGACGACACCGCGCCACGGGGCGTCGGGCGATGACCACGCGAGAAGATCTGTCCAGCCCTGGATGGCACCACGGAAATTGCCGTTCTGTGCCTCGGCCAGAGCCAAGTAGTATACGGCCCGCGGGATCGCCGGGTTATAGCCGAGCATCTCCTTGAAGATGGCCTGTGCCTGCTGGGTGACCCAGCCCTCGGCCTGCTGGACCATGGTCTCGGCGAGGTCGATGGCCAGCTGCTCGTCGTTGTCGACCAGTTTCAGAGCCCGGCGGTAGGCAGCGATGGCGTCCTCGTAGCGCTCCATAACGGCATAGGACCGGGCCAAGAGCGCCCAGCCTTCGGCGTTATTAGGGTTCTGCTCCATCCGTTTGGCCAGGCTCTCGACCATGTTCTTGATGTCAGCCGGGGCGCCGGCGTGCTCAGGCGCTTGCGGACGGGCGGCGAAGGGCTGGTCGTCGTAGCCGGGGCTGCCGAGATGGAAGTAGACGGCGAAAGCGGCGAGCGGGAGGGCAACGGCGAGGGCTGCGGCGGTCATGCGGTCGGCGGTCGGCGACTTGGCACCCGTCTTGGCGGCACCGTCAGAGGGTTCGGCGGCCAGCATGCGCCGTTCGATCTCGAGACGCGCCGCACCGGCTTCGGTCTCACTCAAGACGCCGCGCTCTTGGTCCGTCTCCACCTCGCGAAGCTGGTCCTTGAAGACGGCGAGGTCGAAGGCCGAGCGCTCAGCCGTCCCTCGTCTTCCTTTGCCGGCGAGCGGCAGGGCCAGGGCGGCGATGGCGGCCAAGGTGAAGGCAATGGCGACGGCCCAGAACACGGTCAACGGTTTGTCTCCTCGACCGTTCTCAGGCGCTGGCCGGGGCGCCGGTCTTCGCCGAAGCGCGTTTCGGAACGCCGACCCGGTAACGCCGATCGGTGATGCTCAAGAGGCCGCCGAAGACCATGACCAGGCAACCAGCCCACATCCACGGGACCAGCGGGTTGAAGTAGAGCCGCGTGACGAAGGAACCCGGCTCAACGTCCGGATCGCCGATCACGGCATAGAGGTCGCCGGAGACCATAGAATGGATGGCTGCTTCTGTGGTCGGCATACTGCGGACCGTGTAGTTGCGTTTTTCCGGTTTCAACACAACCACGGGCTTGCCGTCCCTCTTGACGATAAAGGTGCCGTGGACGGCCGTGTAATTGGGGCCGTTTGTTTTTTGGGCGCCCTCGAAGGTGAAATCGTAGCCGGCGACCTTGACGGTCTGGCCCGGCTTCATCGTCTGGATTTTCTCCACCTTCCAACTGCCGTCGCCGGTCATGCCGACGATAACGATGGCCAGCCCCAGATGCCCCAGTGTCATGCCCCAGGTGGCGCGCGGCATACGCCCAAGGCGGCGCAGGGAAGAGCCCGGGCTTTCGCGGAACAGCCGCATCCGTTCGGCCAGTTCGACCAGCGTACCAATACCGAGCCAGGCTGCCAGGGTCATGCCGACGATACCCATGATCGGTCCGTCGGTGACCAGGGCCCAGGTAGAGAAAGCGACGGCGAGCGTCCCGGCACCGGCCACCCATAAGCGTTTCATAGCGGCAGCCAGGTCACCGCGCTTCCAGGTCAGCAGCGGACCGACGGCCATGGCCGCGATCATCGGGATCATTAGGGGAATGATCACCGTGTTGAAAAACGGTGCGCCAACCGAAACCTTGCCGCCGCCGATGGCATCCAGGAACAGAGGATAGAGTGTGCCCAAGAGAACCACCGCGGCGGCCACCGACATCATCAGATTGTTGAGCAGCAGTGCCCCCTCCCGTGAGATCGGGCGGAACAGTCCGCCGCCGCCGATCTGCGGCCCCTTCCAGGCGAAAAGTGCGAAGGAGCCGCCGATGACGATGATCAGGAGAACCAGAATGAAAACGCCACGCTCAGGGTCGGTGGCGAAAGCGTGGACCGAGGTCAACACGCCGGAGCGGACCAGGAACGTGCCCAAAAGGCTGAACGAGAAGGTGACGATGGCGAGGAAGATGGTCCAAGTCTTTAAGGCGTTCCGTTTCTCGACGACGATGGCCGAATGCAGGAGCGCGGTGCCGACGATCCACGGCATCAGGGACGCATTCTCGACCGGATCCCAGAACCACCAGCCGCCCCAACCGAGCTCGTAGTAGGCCCACCAGGAGCCGAGACCGATGCCGATGGTCAGGAACACCCAGGCGGCCAGGGTCCACGGTCGCACCCAGCGGGCCCAGGCGGCGTCGACCCGGCCTTCGATGAGGGCGGCGATGGCGAACGAGAAGGCCATGGAGAAGCCGACATAGCCGAGGTAGAGGAACGGCGGATGGAAGGCGAGGCCCGGATCCTGCAACAGCGGGTTCAGTCCCTCGCCGTTCAGCGCCGGCGGGTCGAGGCGCTGGAACGGGTTCGAGGTGAACAGGATGAACAGGATGAAGCCGATTGTGATCAGGCCCTGCACGCCAAGCACGCGGGCTTTCAAGCTCGGCGGCAGGTTGCGGCCGAGCGCCGCCACGGCCGAGCCGAACAGCGAGAGGATCAGGACCCACAGCAACATCGAGCCCTCGTGATTGCCCCAGGTGCCGGAGATCTTGTAGATCAGCGGCTTGTCGGTGTGCGAGTTCTGGGCGACGTTGAGCACCGAGAAATCCGACGTGATAAAGGCATGGGTCAGCGCCCCGAATGACACTGAAACCAACAGGAACTGGGTCAGCGCCGCCGGGCCGGAGGCGGCCATCCAGTTGACGTTGCGCCGCTCGGCTCCGGCCAGGGACAGGACCGACTGGGCGATCGTCACCGGCAGGGCCAGGATCAGGGCAAAGTGTCCAAGTTCGGCAATCATGCGCTCGCGTCCCGTTGTCTCACCAAGGTCATCGTTCAGCGGCCTTTTCCTTACCGCGCCGCGCCGGTGCCATCAACGCCAAAGGCCGCGGGTGTCGAAAACCGGTTTCCCTTCAAGTAGGGTTTCATCGACGTTTTTGAAAGCCTCGTGGTCGGTCAAGAGGACGATAACATCTGCCGATTCGATGGCGGTGTCCAAATCAACCAACTTCACGTGATGTTTACCGGCGAACGCTTCCGGCAGGGCGGAAATGTGCGGTTCGACGATAAGGAAACCGCCAGTGACCTCGTCGGCCAGTCGGTCGACGATTTCGATGGCCGGGCTTTCGCGCAAATCGTCGATGTTGGCCTTATAGGCAAGTCCCAGAAAGGCGATGACCGGTTGGCTAAAGGTCCCCGCCGCCGCCATGATCTTGCTGGCGATGGCGGCGGCGGGGACCTTTAGCCAACCGGTCATCGCCTTTCTGGGACTTGCCTATAAGGCCAACATCGACGATTTGCGCGAAAGCCCGGCCATCGAAATCGTCGA
>Ga0056133_10000113_pt1 | contig 16545 bp, 18 predicted proteins | sample WorMetGr2BELIZE1_FD_67351 | JGI IMG/M metagenome (GOLD analysis project Ga0056133, IMG submission 67351) | Marine gutless worms symbiont microbial communities from Max Planck institute for Marine Microbiology, Germany - Inanidrilus... ... | reverse complement strand
TTTTCGCCCTGGAGCCGCCTGGGCCCGCACAGACGCCTTCTGAAGCCACCCGTCTCTTGCAAAATCAAAATCAGATATTTTCACCGTCCGCCATTTGGCGAGTTTATCAACAGTATCGGTTGAGTTCGGATCGGTACCGCGAAGCGTCGGCCGCATCGTCGCCGAGCAGGGTTTCGATTTCGGCGATGACGTCGTTCTCGCGTTTGAACAGTTGATCGGACATGCCTGAAGTTCGTGTGCCTTGTCGCCAACGCCGGTTTCATGGATCGGCCGTCCGATGGTAGCAACGAACTTCGGTCTGCGGCCAGCAGGGTTTTGGTCCGAGAGCGCCGGTGATGCGGCGCCCTAGGTACAACAGCTAACCGTGCCGCCCAGCTGAACGGGCGGACAGGCAACGGTGCCATATGAACAGTAGACGCAACAATCGCCGGGTCGGGGTTTCAACACCGTCCCGCAGCCTTCGCAATCATAGAAATACTGGCAGCAGTCGGTCGGCATGACTTCCGTCTTGCTGTGCCCGCATTGAGGGCAGGTCAGGGTCGACTCCAACACGGGGGAGCCGTCGATCATTGGGCAGCCTCCCGACGATTGCGGGACAGGCCGATCAACAGAATGGCAAACGAGATTGCGAGGAGCGGCAACAGGACCCAGTCCAAGCCTGTGGCCCAAGCCGACAATCCGGCAGCGGCGAGAATCCAAACCAATAGAGGCGTAAAGCAGCAAACGGCAAACACCACGGAGCCCGCCAGGCCGATTCTTACGAGCCAGTTTCTCATCACGGTGCCCTTCAAGGTGCCCAGGACTCGTAGGGATCATAAGGGCGATCCGGGTGAAGAGGAAAATCAACTCATCGCGATGATGAATGGGGCAGGTTGATTTGGTAATCCCCGGTTTTCCGGTCTATCCTTGCCGGCGCATACCGGGTGTTCGATTGGGGCAGGAGGAGAAGAAGATGGCCGATACGGGCCCGCAAAATAACGTACCAATCGATACCGAGAAATACGCGGAGGCGTTCAAGGACTTCGCTGAACGAAGCCAGAAGATCGTGCAAGCCTTCCTCGACCGCCAGGCCAAGGATGACGACTTCCAGATTCCGGACCCCATGATCGTCAGCAAGGCATTCATGAACCTGACCCAGAAAATGATGTCCGACCCGGCCAAAGTGGCGGAAGCGCAGGCTGAGCTATGGCAGAGCTACGCGCTCCTGTGGCAGAACACGGCGAAACGGCTGCAGGGTGAGGAGGTGGAACCGGTCGTCGAACCGGCCAAGGACGACCGGCGATTCAAGGACGATGCCTGGACCTCCGATGCCCTATTCGACACCATCAAACAATCCTACTTGCTGACCTCCAATTGGATGCAGAGCACGGTGCAACGCTTCGACGGTGTTGATCCTGACACGGCGAAGAAGGTCGATTTCTATACACGCCAGATCGTCGACGCTCTGTCGCCGACGAATTTGCGACAACCAACCCGAAAGTCTTGGATACGACGATGAAAACGGGTGGCGACAACCTCATCAAGGGGTTGGACCATCTGTTGACCGATCTCGAGAAAGGCGAGGGCCAGCTCCGCATATCGATGACCAAGACGGACGCCTTCACGTTGGGTGAGAACGTGGCGACGACGCCGGGGAAAGTCGTCTATCAGAACGACCTGATGCAACTTCTGCAGTACCAGCCGTCGACGGATAAGGTTTTCAAGCGACCGCTGCTCATCGTGCCGCCATGGATCAACAAGTACTACATTCTCGACCTGCAACCGAAAAACTCGTTCATCAAGTGGGCCGTCGACCAGGGCCACACGGTGTTTGTCATTTCCTGGGTCAACCCAGATGAGAAACTGTCCCACAAGCGGTTCGACGACTACCTGTTGGATGGGCCGATCGCGGCACTCGACGCAATCGAGAGCGCAACCGGCGAGGATACCGTCAACGTCATCGGATACTGTATCGGTGGTACGCTGACCGCCTGTACCATGGCCTACCTGGCTGCGAAGGGTGAGAAGAGAATCAGCTCGGCCACCTTTTTCACGACCATGCTCGACTTCGAGGAACCGGGAGAACTTGGCGTTTTCGTCGACGAGGAACAGCTCGACCGCCTGGAAGAGCATATGAACAAGAAAGGCTACCTGGACGGCGCCCATATGTCGCAGGTGTTCAACATGATGCGTGACAACGACCTAATCTGGTCGTTCGTCGTCAATAATTACCTGATGGGCCGCGAGCCCCTGGCCTTCGATTTGCTCTACTGGAACTCCGATTCGACCCGCATGCCGGCGATGATGCACAACATGTATTTGCGGAAGATGTATCTGGAAAACGATTTGATCAAAGCGGGCGGGATCGAACTCGACGGCGTTCCAATCGACCTCGGCAAGGTCAAGGTCCCGGTCTACATGGTCGCCACCAAGGAAGACCACATCGCGCCGTGGAAGTCGACCTACCGGACGGTGGGATTATTCAAGGGACCAATCCGGTTCGTGCTTTCCGCATCGGGGCATATCGCCGGTGTCATCAACCCACCCGCCGCTAACAAGTACTGCTACTGGACCAATACCAAGAAACCGAAGGATCCGGACGCCTGGTTCGAACCGGCCAAACAACATGACGGGTCGTGGTGGAGCGATTGGCAGAAGTGGGTCAAAAAGCACGCCGGTTCGCAGGTCGATTGCCGCCGTCCGGGCGATGGCGGGTTGAAGCCGATCGAGGACGCGCCTGGATCCTACGTGAAAGTTCGATTGGGCGATTGATCGGGCTTGTCCATGAACGAGACGTCACACCAAGAACCCGCCTATCGCACCAACGAGCGTGACCCCGCGCTCGACAACGGTGAGGTCTACGATCAGCTCGAACTGCTATCCGAAATGGGCCGCGATTTTGCCTCGTCCATGGACCTCCAGGCGTCTCTGGAACGCGCCGTTGCCCATATCACCGACTATGTCGAGGCCGAGGGCGGCGCGCTCTTCCTGCTCGATGACGACGACACCGTGTTGCGTTGCCACGCCTGTGTCGGCGCCACCGAGATCACCGGCCTGACATTGCCGAGCGACCAGGGCATCGTCGGCCGTTGCGTGCAGAACGATAAGGCGGAAATCGTCCGCGACGTGCAGAACGATCCCAGCTTCTACGGCAAGGTCGACGAGCAGACCGGATACACGACGCGATCCATCTTGTGTGCACCGATGACGGTCAAGGACGAGCGCATCGGGGCCATTGAGTTGATCAACAAGCGCGGCGGCGACGGCCTGTTCGAGGACCAGGACCTTCACCTGCTGGCGACCATGAGTGCGTCCGCCGGGCTCGCCATTCTTAACGCGCGCATGGCCGAGGCTCTGGTCGAGCAGGAGCGCCTGGCCCGCGAGCTCGAACTGGCCGCCGAGATTCAGCGTTCGTTGCTGCCGGATCAGGACGAAGACGATTTTCCGCTATTCGGCATCAATGTGCCGGCGCGCACGGTGTCCGGGGATTTCTTCGATTTTTTCGAGTTGGAGGACGGCCGCATCGGTTTCAATCTCGGCGATGTGTCGGGCAAAGGCATGAACGCTGCGCTGCTGATGGCGAAGACGGCCAGCCTGTTCCGCTGTCTCGGGAAAACGATCCACCAACCCGGTCGCCTGTTGGCACGGATCAACGCCGAGATTTGCGAAACGGCAACGCGCGGCATGTTCGTGACCATGTTGGGCGGCATTTTCGATCCGCGCACGGGTATCGTTCGGTTCGCCAATGCCGGGCACGAACCCCCGCTGTTCCTCGACGACAACGGGACGTTCTCCAGTTTTCCGGCGGATGCACCGCCGCTTGGAATTTCACCCTTCCTTTTGGACGGCGACCACTATCCGGAGGAGGAACTGCGCCTCGACGGCGGGCGGTTTTTCGTGTTCACGGACGGTGTAACGGAAGGCTACCGCGAGGACGGAAGCGAACTGGAAGTCGACGGGTTGAAGGAGATCCTTGGCGACAACCAGCGTGCCGCCATCCGGGATCAATTGTCTTTGGTCGTCGACAGTGTCTACCGCGCCGGTGTGAAATTGCGGGACGACATCACATTGTTGGTGATCGATGACCAGGCGCGTGAGTCGGTTTCGACGCAGCGGCCACGGCAGGAGCCGAATTCAATCGGTGAAGTCGAAGGCGGGGAAGAACTCATCTCGGTCCGAATACCCTCCCAACCCGATCGCCTGAAACTGGTGCGGAACGCGATCACCCAGGCCGCGCAAATGTGCGAATGCAACGAGGAAATGACCCATGACGTCGTGATCGCCGTCGACGAGGCCTTGCAGAACGTGATCCGGCATGCTTATGACAACAGGCCGGAAGGGGACATTCGGGTTTCGATCAGGCGGACCGGAGAAAATTTTGTTGTTCTCATAAGGGATTATGCGGATACCATTGACACGTCGAAGGTGCAGCCAAGGGAACTCGATGACCTACGCCCGGGTGGATTGGGAACCCATTTTATGCGGGAGATGATGGACGAGGTGTCGTTTCTGTCGCCGCCCGAAGACAAGGGTAATTTGTTGAGGTTGGTAAAACGGATTGCTTGAGAAGATGCAACATGAAATCACGGAACAAGAAGGTGCGGTGATCGTATCTTTCGAAGGCGACGTCGACCTGCAGACGTCTCCCGACGCACGCAAGGTGTTGTTGGAATGCGTTCAACGGAAAAAACCGATCCTCGTCGATTTGAGCAAGGTCGGATACATCGACTCGTCCGGTGTCGCTTCATTGGTCGAGTGTTTTCAAAGCGCGCGCAAAGTCGGGCAAAATCTGGCCCTGGTGTCGGTCAGCGATGGCGCGCTCCGGGTCTTACAGCTTGCCCGTTTGGACAAGGTCTTCAAGATTTGTGATACCGTTGAAGACGGCATCGCGGCCATAACGTAACGGGGCGTATATGGCCGAGGGTCGACCCACAAATCCGATTACGCGATTTGCCGATAAAGTCGGACGCCTCACCGTTTCCGGAGTCGAAGAGGTTGGGCAGGGCGGCGTACTGGTCGTCGAGAGTATCTACTGGTTGATCTTCGGATACCGGCTCAAACAGCCGGTTCGACTGAATGCGATCGTTCAGCAGATGATGGAAATCGGTATCACGGCGATACCGATCATCGCCCTCTTGGCCGGTGCCATCAGCGTCACGCTGGCCATACAAGGCATTTACTCGCTCCGCATCTTCGGCGCCGAGAGCCACGTCACGTTTGGGCTGGCATTCGCCGTTGTCCGCGAATTCGCGCCGCTGATCACCGGTATCCTCGTCGCCGGGCGGTCTGGCTCGGCGTTGGCGGCCCGCATCGGGACCATGAAGATCAATCAGGAGATCGACGCCCTCAAGGTCATGGGTATCAATCCGGTCCGCTATCTGGTGGTGCCGCCGATGATCGCCATGCTGATTATGGTTCCCTGCCTGACCATGATGAGCAACATTGTCGGCCTGTTTCTGGCCGGCCTCTACATCCGCGCCGAGTTGAGCATTTCGCTTTCCGCCTACTTCCACGAAATCACCGACATCCTATCGGCCGACGACGTGCTGCACGGTATCGGCAAGAGCTGCATTTATGCTGTGTTGATCGCCGTCATCGGGGTCGTCAACGGCGCCGGCGTTCAGGGTGGCGCCGAAGGTGTCGGAAAAGCGACGACGCGCTCCGTCGTGCAGGCGATCTCTGCGATCATCATTACGGCGATGATCGTCGTCTACTTGGCAGCGCGTTGATGGAGTGCGTGCGATGACCGACGTACCGGCTGTCATCGAAGTCGAAGGACTCGTCACCCACTACGGGGAGCGGATGATCCTTAAGGGCATCGACATGGAAGTCCGTGACGGCGAGATCATGGCCATCATGGGCGGCAGCGGATCGGGGAAAAGTACGCTCCTTCGTCATCTCATGGCGCTTGAAAACAAGACCGAGGGTACCATGCGGATCCTCGGGCAGGATATCGATGGGTTGAGCCAGACGGAGTTCTTCGACCTCAGGAAAAAGCTCGGCGTGGCCTTCCAGGGCGGTGCGCTGTTCAGTTCCCTGACCGTCGGCGAAAACGTGATGCTGCCCCTATACGAACACACCGACCTGGACCGCATGACCATGGAAATCATGGCGCGCATGAAGCTCGAGGTCGTCGAATTGGGCGGGTTCGAAGACCTCATGCCGTCCGAACTGTCCGGCGGTATGATCAAGCGCGCCGCGTTCGCCCGGGCCTGCGTCATGGACCCGAAAATCCTATTCTGTGACGAACCGTCGGCCGGCCTCGATCCCGTGGTGGCGTCCGCCGTGGACGATCTGATTCTCTCTCTGAGAGATGCTATGGGCATGAGCATCGTCGTCGTCACGCACGAACTGGACAGTGCGTTCAAGATCGCGGATCGCATTACCATACTGGACCGTGGGCATATATTGATGATTGGAACCGTCGAGGAAGTGAAGAATTCGAGCAACGAGCGGGTCTACAATCTGTTGAACCGCGTTCCGGAAGATGAACAACTCGATGTCGACGAATGCCTGAGCCGGCTCACCGGCATGGAAGTGGATGAGGGCGCCGCCTTATGAGAAGCAGCAAGATCAACTATCTCATTGTCGGCCTGTTCGTGATCGCCATGATCGTCGGGTTGGTGGGGTCGATCGCCGTATTGACCGGCCGGACCGGTACCGTCGATGGCTATTACACCGTTTACGACAACGTGACCGGGGTCAAGTTCGGAACCCAGGTCGTTTACGAAGGTTATCCGATCGGACAGGTCGAGAGTGTGACGCCGCAGGACAGAAACAACCGCATGGAGTTCCGCGTCGATTTCACGGTCACCGAGGAGTGGCGGATTCCGGAGGACCGTCAGGTCGAGATCGCCGCCCCCAACCTGCTCTCCGCGGTGGCATTGCAGATCCATGCCGGCGTGAGCACGACGGCACTGAGTCCGGGTGAACGGGTCAATTCGCGTGCAGCGACGAACGTATTCGGAGCCGTCTCTTCGCTCACGGAACAGTTGGCGAACTTGATCGAGGCAGACGCCAAGCCCCTGATCCGCCATGTCACGGCGACGGTGCAGGACATCCAGGCGTTGATCACCAGCGACGGCAACGTGATGATCCGGGACATTACCGATCTGGTTAGAGACATCACCGAACGCATTCCCGTCATTGCCGACGATATCCAGGCGTTTGCCGGCAATATGGAAACGGTAAGCGGCGAGATCATGAAGGTGGTTTCCCCGAAGAACTTGCAGACGATCGAGGCGATTCTTGCCCAAATGGATAGGTCGACGAAGGAGTTCGACAACGTTTTGGCCAGCATGGACAAAGTTCTGGAAGATCTTGACCGGCTCGTCGTCGATCCGAAAGCAGACATAGAAACAACGCTTGCCGAAACCCGCTACATCGTCGAATCGGTCTCGCGTCACATCGATTCGATCAACCAGAATATGGAAAGCGCGGCGCGCAACATGAACGAATTCTCGCGGCAAATCCGCGGTAATCCGGGCTTGCTTCTCGGTGGCACACCGCAACAGGATCAAGAACAGCGACCGTGAAAACACCGGCCCGCGTGGGGAGGCCGGAGGGAATTCGAGACGGGAAGACGAGTGGGGAAAACAAGATGGACGGACGTCTAGGAAAATCGATCCGGGGCCTTGTGGGATTGGCGCTTGCGTTGATTGTCGTCGGTTGCGCCGCCGCGCCGCCGGTTCCGGAAGACAACTTCTATCGCCTGCAGGCCATCTATGCGGGCACCGCAACCAACGGCAAGCTGCTGCCCGGTACCGTCGAGGTCGATCGGTTCGTCGCCGACGGGCTGACCTCGGAACGTCCGATCGTCTATTCGGACAACACCAGTCCCAACCAAGTGAAGGCGTACCATTACCATTTTTGGATCAAGCCGCCGACGGTCATGCTGCGCGACGAGCTCGTGTCGTTCTTGTGGGCGGCGAAGGTCGCGGATCGCATTGTCACACCGGAAATGCGTGCCCAGGCCGACTACGTGCTGACGGGCCGGATCAAACATCTCGAACAGGTGCGCGTGGATAAGGGAAGCCGCACGTTGATCGAGGTGGAACTGGGGCTGCGCCGGCCGCGGGACGGCAAGATTCTCTACCTCAATTCCTTCCTTGCGTGCGGAAAACGACGCGGGCAGCACCGCCGTTGTCGATGCCGTCGATTCCCTGAACACGGCGCTCAGCATCATTTATTCCGATTTTCTCGCGGAGTTGGCCGATATCTGACCGTCGAACCGACCCGGACCGACCCATGGGAGCGCCTGAATGGAGCCCGTAGCGAATATCTATCCGAGTGTCGGCCATCTGATCGAACCGGTCGATCGGTGGTCCCGCCAAGGCCATCGCGGCGGCGTCTTGTGGCTGACCGGCTTGTCCGGTTCCGGCAAGTCGACCCTGGCGACGACCCTGGAGGCACGGATGTTCGGTTACGGGTATCAGACTTTCGCCCTCGACGGCGACAATCTGCGCCACGGTCTCAACGCCGATCTCGGGTTCTCACCGGAGGACCGCAGCGAGAACATCCGCCGGGTCGGCGAAGTCGCAGCGCTGCTAGCGCGGGCCGGGGTGATCGTCGTCACCGCCTTCATCTCGCCTTATCGTGAGGACCGGCGGATGGCACGCGCGGCTGTCGGTGAAGGGTTTCGCGAGGTGTTCCTCAATCCGGGCCTGGAAGTGTGCGAGAAGCGGGATCCGAAGGGACTCTACAAAAAGGCGCGGGCCGGGCAGATCCCTGAATTCACGGGAATTTCAGCGCCCTACGAAGAACCTGAAACACCGGATGTCATGCTCGATACAGGGGTTTTGACATGTGACGAATGCGTCGAGATTCTGGCCGATTTCGTCGACCGGACTTTCCGGCGAATTTGAACCTACGGCGGTTCGCGACTAGGCCATGTCGAGGGCCTGTTTGTAGATGTCGAGGATCTGTTCCATTTCCGCCCGGTCGCTCGCGTCCATTCGCCTCAGCCTGATGATTTGGCGCATAATTTTGACGTCGAAACCGGTCCCCTTGGCCTCGGAATAAACTTCGCGGATGTCCTCGGAAAGAGCTTTCTTTTCATCTTCCAACCGTTCAATGCGTTCGATAAAGGAACGCAACCTGTCTCCCGCGACGCCGCCGACTTCCGCCATCCTCTGATCCTTTCCTTGAACCCTATCCATTGCCACTCATCATGTGGGCCGGGCAAACTAACGGGGGGAGAAAGCCGCTGCAAGCGCCGCGTCGTGGTTTCTTGCGGTCTCGACAGGTTGCACCCTGGACTCCGGTGGAATATAAGATTCATTGATCAACTGTTCGGGGATTACCCTTCGTGGCGGTTTACGACTTTTCCAGATGCAGCGTTCTTCTTGTTGAAGACAACGGGTATATTCGAAACACATTTGAAGACCTGCTTCGGCATTTCCAGTTTTCTCGAATTTCGACGGCCAGCAACGGCGAAGAGGCCATCGATTATCTGAAAACCATGAAGATCGGGAACAACCCGGGGCCCGACATCATCATTTCCGATCTCGTCATGACACCGATCAACGGCCTCCTCTTGTTGCGTTGGGTTCGGGCCTCGAAGGACAGCCCGAACCGCATGGTCCCCTTCGTCATGTTGAGTGGCGCCGCGGACCGCGATTACGTGAACTCGGCCCGGGATTTGGGTGCGACGGAATTCGTCGCCAAACCGTTCTCCGCCTCTTCCGTCTACGAACGGGTGCTGGAAGTCGTCGATTATCCGCGGCAGTTCGTCACCAACCACGACTTCTTCGGCCCCGACCGGCGCCGTAAGAAGGAAGGGCCGCCCATGGGTGGCGACGAGCGGCGCGAAAAAAAGGAAGAAGACGTCATCATCGTCTACAATGCCGACAAAATCGTCAAACCGGATACGCCAAGCGATGTCTGGTATTGGCGGTTGCCGAATTCATTCAAGGAGCGGGTCGCCGGTGGTTTGAGCGGGTCCAACGTCAAGGGCGAAGTTCCAGGCAACCTGATTGAAGAAGCGGAGAAGCAGCTTGAGCGCGCGGCACTCGATTTCACCACCTGGGCGCTTGAGTACCTGTCCAAACTCTCCGACCTGTGCACCGAAGCGCTCCTGGAGCCTGGTCGGCGGGCTTCACACTTCTCGGAAATCCATACGCTTGCCCTGGAATTGCGTGGGCAGGGCGGTACCTTCGGTTATCCTCTAATCTCGACGTTCGGGAAAATGCTGTTCAACGTTACCGGCGAGGGATGCCGCGAGGACGACAAGGCCGTCGAGATCGTCAAATGCCACATCGATGCCATGCGGGCCGTGATCCGTGACAAGGTCGCCGGCGACGGCGGTGATATCGGGCGTCAACTGCTGGCCGGTTTGAAAAAGAGCATCGAACGCGTCGACACGGTCGAATAAGCAACCCTCAAATACCGTTCATACGCCTTGCACGGTCTCGTCGATCAAGAACCGGGTGACTTCCTTCAAGGCTAAGGTCTTGTCGTCGCTGTCCGCCATAACCCGGTCATAAATAGCGAGTTGGCGGTGGGCGCTGGTACCGCGGTCGAGGATCGTCCTTAGATGTTGAAGCGTATCGCGACATCCGAGTTCCGCCGCATCCTCGGCCGTCAATTCCAGCAGTTCGTCCAGGAGGTCGGGAAACGGTACGATTTCCCCTTTGCCGAAATCGACGAGTCCTTCGTCAATGCCGTATCGCTGCGCCCGCCACCGGTTCTCCTCGATCAGCATCGTTGAGTAATGGCGCCAGCGTTGGTTCTCCCTTTTGAGCCTGTAGAGCATTCTCAGAATGCATGTAAACAGCGCGGCGATGGAGACGGCATCATCGATCCGCGTGCACACATCCGAAATGCGCATCTCAAGGGTCGGGAAATTCTGGCTCGGCCGCACGTCCCACCAAAGCTTGGAGGCATCCTCGATCAGACCGGCTTTGACGAGAACGGCGACATGACGCCGATACTCGGCGTGGCTATCGAAATAGGTCGGGATGCCGGTCCGCGGAAGTTCGTCGAAGACGCTCAGACGATAGGACTTGAGGCCGGTCAATTCCTCTTGCCAGAACGGCGACGAGGTGCTGAGCGCCAGGATGTGGGGAAGGAAATAGCTGATCTGATTGAGCAGGTCGATGCGGAGTTCGTCGTCGTCGATGCCCACATGGACGTGCATGCCGCAGATCAGAAGTCGTCTGGCGACCGCCTGCATGTCCTGGGCGAGGATATTGTAACGTTCTTTGTCAGTATGGTGTTGCGAGATCCATCGGGAGAACGGATGGGTCGATGCCGCAATTACTGCCAGATCGTAAGAGGCCGCGATTTCGACCACTTTCTTACGCAAGCCGGAGAGTTCGCTGCCGGCTTCGGCAACTGTCCTGCAAACGGGCGTGTTGACTTCCACTTGAGACTGCAGGAACTCCGGCTTGACCAGTCCCGGCAGCTTTTTCTCGAATTCCTCGAACATCTCTGGCGGTGTATCGATCGCCAGTTCGCAGGTTTCCAGGTCGACGAGGAGATATTCCTCCTCGATGCCGACCGTGAACGTGGGATCGTTACGAGTCATGGCGTCCTCAATATTTCTCAACCCGGTACAGGCGTTCGTCGCCCATGATCGCACCAACACATTCGATGAGGATATTCGACCATCGTTCAATACCCGTCGCGGTAAAGACCTGGTCTTGATTGATCTCGATGACGCAGTTGGCGAGGCCCGCCGCGCCCCCGTGGACGTCGATGGTGTAGGCGAGATCGAGCCCTGAGTAAGGTTCGTTGTCGCCGACGTTTAATCCCATCGCGCGCAGCTTTTCCATCAGCGGAACGGCCAAGCGCGGGTCATGTTTCCAGAGGACGCCTATATCCCACGGTCGAATGGTCCCGCCAAACAGCGGGGTAAAGCTGTGAACCGAGAACAACGCCGGCGGCCTTCCCCGGTTCCAGATATGGGCCAGAGCATGGCCGATGGCATCGTGATAGGGGTCGTGAAGGTTCTCGACGCGCTGGTCTTTCTCCGCTTCGCTCAGGCCTAAGTTGGCCGGTATTTCCGTGCCGTCGCTGACCTCGAGGATCGATTCCGGGTGCCCCGGCGGTCGGTTGACGTCCAGCACGAGGCGCGAAAACCCGGCGAGAACGGCCGTGCAGTCGAGGGCTTCCGACAGGTTACGCGTCACTTTCTCGGCGCCGATGTCGTAGGCGATGTGGCGGTCGTACTCGAAAGCCGGCAAGCCGAGGTCATGCAGCCTCTCCGGAACTCTCCGGCTGGCATGGTCGCAAACGAGAAGCATATCGTTCGACGAATCGGTGTTGATGATTTCATATGGAGGCGCCTCGTGCGGACGCAGCAGCGGCTCCAAGGTTCGGTCCGGTTCCGTGTCGTGTGCAAACATGACGACGACTATAGCGCAAGATATCCGGGGGTCGAGGGATCAAACGGATTATGGAAGAACCCGGTTTTCGGGTGTCTCGGCGGCGGGATCGGGTTACGGTGAGGCACCGGTTTTGGAGCCATGAAGTCATGACGTTTTCGCTTGTCGGGCGCTGTCGGCGTACGGGTCAACTGGGGGTCGCCGTTGCGTCTCCGGAAATCGGTATCGGCGCGCGGTCCCCTTGGGTACGCTCGCGTGCCGGCGCCGTGGCGGTTCAGAACGTCGTCGACCCTCGGCTCGGCCACGAGGCCCTGGACTTTCTGCAGTCGGGCCTGGATGCGCAGTCCGCGCTCAGTCTGCTGATGGGTGGCCGAAACGACGGTGAGTACCGGCAGATCCTAGTAATCGATAGCGATGGATCGACGGCAAGCTTCCAAGGTAAGGCGATCAAACCAACGTTCTGCGTTACTGCGGGCGAACACGTGATTGCCGGTGGTTGCGGCCTGCCGACGCAAGTCATATCGGAAGCCATGGTCCGTAGTTTCGAGGAGGCCACCGACGGCGATTTGGGCGAACGCTTGGTAGCGGGCCTTCTCGCCGGTGTCGCCGAAGGCGGCGAGGATTTGACCGTTCACTCGGCTGCGCTGATTGTAGCGGCCGATCAATCCTGGCCGTTGATCGACCTGCGTGTCGATTGGCACGAATCCCTTTCCGTGCAAATCCTCGAGGGCCTGTGGCTGGCCTATCGGGCCCAAGCCGGCGATTACGTCCGCGCCGCTCTCGACCCCGGGAGTGTCTCGGGACTCGATTCCCTGAGTGGATCCTGAGCCTTGAGCACACGCAGCGGGTTTTCCCTGGCGTTTTCGGCGCTCGTTTTCGGCGCTTTTTTTGCGGGAGCTTCGACCTTGTTCGTCCGTTTGAGCGAGCTCGGGCCCATCGCCAGTGCCTTTCACCGCGCCTTCCTGGCGTTACCGGCCCTGTGGCTCCTCGCTTTTATCGATTCCCGGAACCGAACGCCCAATGGGCGGCAACTCACAGGCATCCCTCTGCCACGAGGCCGGGACCTTGCGGTGTTAGCATTGGCCGGCGCGTTCTTCGCGGGCGACTTGTTCTTCTGGCATCTGGCCATCGTCAATACGACGGTGGCGAACGCCACATTGCTTGCCACCATGGCGCCGATCTACGTCACCATCGGGATGTTCGTCCTCTTCGGCGAACGACCGACACTGTTGTTCGTCGCCGGCATGGTCCTCGCCATTGCTGGTGCCGGGTTCCTGATCGGCGGCAGTCTGAGGCTGAATCCCGAACGCCTGGTCGGTGATATCTACGGAGTCGTGACGGGGCTTTTCTTCGCCTCCTACATCATCGCCATCAGCCGCCTGCGCGCGCGATTGACGGCATCGGCGGTCATGTACTGGTCGACCTTGGTTACGGCGGCCATTCTCCTACCGATCGCATACCTCTGGGAAGGGGAACTGCTCGCCGTTACCGTGTACGGCTGGACGATCCTGTTGACGCTGGCCCTGGTCAGCCATGTCGGCGGGCAAGGGTTGATCGCCTATGCCCTGGCCCATTTGCCGGCTGCATTCTCGTCGGTGACCATGTTATTGGAAGTGGTCTCGGCGGCCTTCCTCGGCTGGGTGTTCCTGGCCGAGCCGCTCGGGCTTTGGCAATGGGTCGGTGCGGCGATTATCGTTTCCGGGATCTTCGTCACGAACCGGGGACGGGGATAGGCGGATTTCCGGCCATTGCCCGCTCACCGCTTGCATCTTCGCCCGCGGGCGATTAATTCGATGCAGTGCCCGCCACCGGAGAGGATAACCGCATTGGATGCCCAATCACCCGTCGTATCACCCTGTATCAGCATCTGCGTCATCGATGAAGACTCGGGTCTCTGCAAGGGTTGTTGGCGAACCCGCGACGAGATTGCCGGGTGGTCGACGGCATCGGATCCGGAACGCTTGGCCATATTGGATCGATTGAAGGCGCGCCAGATCGAAGCCGGGGTACGCCGACCCCGCAAGCGCCGGGAGCGGGGTGGGTCACAACCGGGTCAAGGCCTGGGCCGATGACCGGTGGTCTGTTGAGCGATTTACTGGCGGAGCGTGACTACCTGCTCGCCGACGGCGCCATTGGCACCAATTTCATGGCCATGGGGCTTCAAAGTGGCGAGGCACCCGACCTTTGGAACCTGGAACACCCCGGCCGGGTCGCCGATCTCCACCGCCGGTTCGTCGATGCCGGGTCCGATATCATCCTGACCAACACCTTCGGCGCCAACCGTTACCGTTTGAAGTTGCATGGAGACGAGGATCGGGTCGGAGACATAAACATGGCCGGCGCCCGTATTGCGCGCGATGTGGCTGATGGCACCGGTCGACCGGTGGTCGTTGCCGGATCGATGGGGCCGACCGGTGAGATTTTTCAGCCCGTCGGTGAATTGAGTTTCGAGGACGGCGTTGCCGCATTCGCCGAACAGGCCGACGCCCTTGCCGAAGGCGGCGTCGACGTATTGTGGATCGAGACCCTATCGGCAGCCGAAGAAGTCAGTGCCGCGGTCGAGGGGGCGGCACGAGCCGGCCTTCCGGTCGTCGCCACCATGACCTTCGACACGGCCGGGCGGACCATGATGGGCCTGACACCGGAAGATGCCATTCACCATTCCCACGGGCTGGCCAAACGGCTGGTCGCGTTCGGTGCCAACTGCGGAGTCGGCCCCGGAACCTTGGTCGATACCGTTTGCGGATTGAAACGCGGTGCTCCGACCGGCGGGGTCATCGTCGCCAAGGGAAACTGCGGCATACCCGAATACCGGGATGGCGAGATCGTCTACTCGGGGAGCCACGAGATCATGGCCGATTACGCCCGGATGGCCCGCGACGCCGGCGCTCGAATCATCGGCGGATGTTGCGGAACGACGCCCGGCCACCTGCGGGCCATGGCCGCCGCTTTAAAGGGTTATGAACCCGGGACGCCGCCGGACCGACCAGCCATTGAACAGGCGCTGGGCCCGGTCTCCACCGGTAATGCGGCACCCGATAGCGGCGGCGAAAAACGCGGCCGGCGCGGGGCCCGACGCCGCAGGGGGTGAGACCACCGCGCCGCCGGCGATTGACGCGACACTTACCAGGACCCGGTGTTCTCCATCGATGTCCAAGGTTCGGCCGGTTCCAATGCGTCGCCGGCCTGAAGGAGTTCGATCGAAATGCCGTCGGGAGAACGGACGAAAGCCATACGCCCGTCACGCGGGGGCCGGTTGATGGTCACACCGTTGTCCATCAGGTGCTGGCATTTCTCGTAGATGTTTTCGACATGGAACGCCAGGTGTCCGAAGTTGCGGCCGCCGGTGTAGTCCTCCGGGTCCCAATTGTAGGTCAATTCGATTTCTGCTTCTGGGTTCTCGTCGGCGCCCAAAAAGACCAGGGTGTAACGTCCTTCCGGCCGTTCGATGCGGCGGGTTTCCTGCAGTCCCAGCTTGCGGATGTAGAAGTCGAGTGATTCTTCGAGGTCCGAGACGCGGACCATGGTGTGATAGTAACGCATGGTAGTGATCCTCTCAGATGACAACATGGAAAATATAGGCAAGTGGCCCCGTCACCGCAAAGATCGGGTGGTGCGGTTTCGTCAAAACACTATGCTCGAATTCGATGCTTGCATAACACCTGGGCGCGGCTGAAGACTCCGCTATGACCAAGTCTCCCGGTTTTCTCGCCTGGACCGTCTGGTCCGTCGGCGCCATCGGTTTCTTCTATGCGTTTTTTCAAAGGGTCGGCCCGAGCGTCATGGTCGACCGTTGGGGGCCGCGCCGGTTGATGACCGCCGCTTGGTTGTTGGCAGGAGCGGGCAGCCTGCTGTTCGCCGCTGCCGAAACGCTGGAGGCGGCCTATTTGGGTCGCTTTCTGATCGGGGTCGGGTCTGCCTTCTTTTTCGTCTGCAGCCTGAAGATCGCGGCCGTCTGGTTTCCCGTCGAACGGTTCGCCCTGATGGGCGGCATGACCCTGATGGCCGGAATGGCCGGCGGTGTCGGTGGTCAGGCGCCGACGGCTTGGGCGGTCGGCGCCTTCGGTTGGCGCTCGACCTTGGCCGCGGCCGGCGTTTTCGCTTTTGTGTTCGCGATCGTCTGATACTGTTGATAAACCCCTGTTGATCGGTTTCTGAGATCGTGATTCCGTTTCCCGAGTGATTCGGTGGAGGGCGGAACGATGATGGGGCGGTTGTCGGACGACCAGGGCAAGTTCTT
>Ga0056133_10000112_pt1 | contig 16641 bp, 10 predicted proteins | sample WorMetGr2BELIZE1_FD_67351 | JGI IMG/M metagenome (GOLD analysis project Ga0056133, IMG submission 67351) | Marine gutless worms symbiont microbial communities from Max Planck institute for Marine Microbiology, Germany - Inanidrilus... ... | reverse complement strand
ATTTTTGCCCTGTGATTTCTATCTTCTTCTTTCTTTCCTAGCCTAATCTCAGCGGTCGGAGATTGGATGTCTACCATACTTCCGCACATGGTGTGGCCTTGGTGTGAATTTAGAATGCAGGTCTGAAATGTGCTGCACGCGGCTCGCTGGAAATGCAGGACGCAAAAAATCGCCAAAAATTCGCCGTCTGGGCATCATTGCACAACTTTGTCGGACTATATGTTCGCAAATAAGGCACGTATTGACAATCGGAAAAAAACTTGCTAAACAGCAATACCTCCTCCACATGCCCTTAGAATATGGCGAACTTCCGCCTACTAGCGGCTGAGATCGTTTCGTTAGTTTGGGGCACTCCAGCTAATTTCAACAGGTTTCACGTGTTGGCAGCGTTACTACATATATGCACGGCGCTGTAGTAGTGGGCGTCAGCGAAACTTTGCGGTGGTGAACACAGGGCGCCACCTATATTCGGCAGGGCGGCCATCACGTTGGGCACTGGCCCACATTCTAGTTTAGCTGATATTTAATTGGGAAGCGTAGCTACTCCCTGAGATCATAATGATCCTCTTTACCCAGTCAGCAGTTGTTTTACGCAAATATTCAATCGTACCAAAGTTATTTTCTTTGTAGTAATTTTTCCCGGAGGTTGCACAGAATTCCCTGAGAATTCCATGATCAAAGAATTCCGCGAGTATTCCAGGTTTGTGGCCACCCTGGTGGTTCAGTACATAGGTGACACTGGCGTAATTTCTTCACTTCATACCGTATTACCGTGACGTAATTTCACCCTATGTATAAACCAGCGTCCAACATCCGGGCGCCCCATGCACCAAGAACGGTGTGATTGGCTATGTAGTTGCTACTGCAAGGTATCGCACTGATGGTCGGTGTTGACAGCAGCGTGACGAACAGCCTACGCCATTGCAATCCTACCGCCCACTGCAACACACACGCGACCTTCGTTCAGCGTTACGCTGCAAAAGCTCCAAGCGAAGCGAAGTAATGGCCAACCGAACAAAACTCACTGCCAGGGCTGCCGCTAACGAGTAGTTTTCTACTCGAGTACTCATTCGAGTACCTTAACGAGTACTCGTTAATACCGGAAGTACTTTAATACAAGCTGCCAGTGACGAAGAAGGGGATGGTGGACTGGTGGGTCAGCGTACTTGGGGCTGCGAAGGGGCAACATTTAGATCTATTTCCAGGCTGGCATGTTGCAACTGAAATCGCAAAGACCCAAGTTTGCATAAACTCCAACAATTCGTCAAATGACTGCAAAAAACTGCATCCGGAAATGGCAATTTGCAACAGGAAATAGAAATTAACGAGTACTCGAGTAGTAAAAAATTACTTGAGTAGTTTACTACTCAAACAGTACTCGAGTAATCGCAGCAAAGCTACTCACTGCACGCAGTGAATAATAAACTGTGCGAACGTGCGTGGACTGCTGTATATGCTAGACACAGACTGTCGTTATTTTACTTACTTACTTACCTCTTAACGCAGCATCTACGGCCTCAACCATACTGCTGAACCTGGGCCCTGCGACGCAACTAAGTGAGAGATATGCGACCCCCAGCTCCGTAAGGCACACACACAGCATTGTGCGTTGATGTTTGTTTGAAGACCGTACGTCTGTCGGTCACTGCCCAGGTTGTGCTTCTGTTTAGCCGGTGCACTGCAGTGAAAAATGAGAAGTGGTTTTAGAATAAAAATGATTTAAACAAATTTTCCAAATCTTCACAGCCTTGTATCTTTATTTTATCACAACTGAACAAGTCAATTGAAATCACCATACAGCAGTACAAAATACAAAACATCCATAACCTGAACCTTATCTACATGAACCGAGTGTTTTCTGAAGACTCAAGACGCGGACAACAAAATTTGCATGCCGATCAGCCATCGCATTCGCATGCGGTATGACAAATTTCCAATCACCTCCGATTTATTTCACGACACTGGCGCTTTATAAATTCGTGTTAGACTATATAAGAACGCAGTGACAACTAGAAATGTGGGCAAATGCCCAACGTGATGGTCGCCCTGCCGAACACAGGTGGCGCCCTCTGTTCAACGCCGCAAAGTTTGGCTGACGCCCACCACTAGATGCCGTGCAGTAATGCTGCCAAGACACGAAAACCGTTGAAATTTGAAGGGGTGCCTCAAACTACCGGATCGATCTCAGTCGCTAGTGGGCAGTAAGTTCACCATATTGTGGGGTCATATGTAGGACATATTGCTGCTTAACAAGTTTTTTTCCGATTGTCGATACGTGCCTTAGTTGCGAAGATATAGCCAGACAAAGTTGTGCGATGATGCCCAGATGGCGATTTTTTGCGTCCTGTATTTTCAGCGATCCGCTTGCAGCAGGTTTCAGACATGCATTCTAAATTCACACCAAGGCCACACCATGTGCGGAAGTATGGTAGACATCCAATCTCCGACCGCTGAGATTAGGCTAGGAAAGAAAGAAGAAGATAGAAATCACAGGGCAAAAATATAATGGTCTGCCCCATTACATAGGGCGACCATAATTAGCAATTAACTATTTGTTACAGCGAAATTTACACTATGCATAACATAATGCAACACAGCAGAAACAACCCTAACTATATCACAGCAACTGAGTGGCAGACGGACATACGTGAATATATAGACGAACATACGTGCAGACACTGTGATCCATTAAAAAGGCAGAAGTCATCTTCAATTAACTCAACCATATCTTCACCAATTTGAATAAATTAAATCAGGTCACCGAGCGCATTCACCAAATAATTTCACCCAGTGCTTTTTTTGCGATGGTGCGTGCTGGATGTGAAAATAAACTCAAGGCATGCGGATTCAGGGCTAATATTAGACACAGATATTGAGACCCTTTTGTTTCCACAAAGCACTGATTTTACCGAGTAATGTGCATGTATGCATCTAGGGTGAGGTGAAAACAACTTATGACACAAGAAATAGTGCAAAACCTGTTCAGACTGGTTAAGATATGGTGGAGTTGTCATTTAAAGAAAACTGCCAACCTTTTATCCACCACAGACAAACTACTCGATCACATGACATCGTTTCTATAGCAATGAGGTTAAGCATGTGCTGTCCAAATATGGAAAATTAACAAAATCCGCTGCCAGAAAAAACTGCTGAACAGAGCTATTACAATACAAATATAGTGGAAGAAACAACTGCTATAACAGCGATCAAGTGGCAGACTATGAGGGAATTAAAAGCATAATGACACTAATTTTGTAAGATATACACATACACACATTCATTTTAATGATCATCTTCCAGATGAACCCCAGTTAGCTGGTAGCACCTTGATTTTGTTCCTCTATTTGTTCTGAAAGAGAACCCTTTGGTGATAACTGGCTGGAAGTACCCAACCAACAATGTCAAAGTAGTGACGGGAAATTATCTTGTACGGTACAAAACCGCATACATGGGCAGCAAAATAAAATGCACAGTGTGCTATTTTCTGAGCAGTAATGTAGTATCAGCTCAATCAACGTGACTGAAACTACCGGCCTGGACATTCCAAGCTCATCGTGCTACCGCCACTATTGACTCGGCACAAGACGCTTTCCAACTTTGACCAAGCAAAGCACAGCATTAAACGATCCAAACTGTGATTAACAACACAATGCAACACTTCAATGAAGTGACAATGACTGCGTACTGACTTAACTGTCCATACACCATAATCACTTCAAATGCACTGCTGCAATTTACATGAAACAGTTTTACACAGAATTCCATGTTGCTCCTGCAGTAATACTGTTAATTTAATTGATTCATAGACAAATTAAATAATAAATTTATACAGAGCGTTACGGATCATGCTGTATAGCAGATGCATCCTACAATTCTACTGCTGAACTTAACCATCTGTAATCTTCACGGATCCAACTTGTGGAAAGCGGTTCACTTGGTTAACCTCTGAATGCGGCATAAAAGCATTTTATCAAAGATACACATCATCATCAAGAAAATCTTAAGCGTAACAGCATCAGATGGCAGACTGAAGACCAAAATTGCTCACATATTTGCCCTTACAAAATCAGTAGCACCAAACTTTAAACAGCTACTAACTTGACCGAAGGAATACTCTAATTTCAAACAAAGCTAAACTCAAAGGCCATTCTTCACTCCATAATGTGGCAAAGGCAATGCTTTTTAACATTCGCATTTAAAACACCGCCAAATGGCACACTATAAAATAATGTGTGCACCTTAACACTCCTAAAATTTTGATTTTCATTTGAAGTTTCATTCTATCTTGAATAGTTGCATCGATGTGGTGTACAGAAAAAATTGTTTTTAATTGGCTCACTCTGTGTATAGGAAATTTTCATCTTAATCTTTTACGAATACTAAACACAAAAACATTCAGTAACTAGAAATGTGGGCCAATGCCCAACGTGATGGCCGCCCTGCCAAATATAGATGGCACCCTCTATTCAATGCCACAAAATTTGGCTGACGCCCACTACCAGAGTGCCGTGCAGTAACGCTGCCAAGACGCGAAACCCGTTGAAATTTGCTGGGGTGCCCCAAACTCGCCAACAGATCTCAGCTGTTAGTGGGCCGAAGTTCATCATATTATCAGGATATGTAGAGGAGGTATTGCTGTTTAACAATTTTTTTTCCGATTGTCAATACATGCCTTAGTTGCGAAGATATAGCCAGACAAAGTTGTACGATGGTGCCCAGATGGCATATTTTTGGCGATTTTTTGGGTCCTGCATTTCCAGCGAGCCATGTGCAGCACATTTCAGACACGCATTCTAAATTCGCACTAAGGCCACATCATGTGTTGAAGTATGGTAAACATCCAATCTGTGACCGCTGAGATTAGGCGAGAAATAAAAAAAGAAGAAGATAGAAATCACAGGGCAGAAATATAACGTCCGCATCTGCTACGCAGGGCGGCCATAATTAACAGTATAACAGAATAACAACAATCATGTACAGAGGTCTAACGGACATCCGATGGGTACATTAAGTCCCGATGATGATGAGAAATTCCCATCATCAGCGTGCGGACTGCATGTTACTTCAGCACAATCTACATCATGCAGCGTTTGCCCTGATGATGATGGGAAATTCACACTGTCAGCTGCTAATAGGAAATTCCCATCATCAGCACGAAGACAACTGCTTACTGTCTCTGCGCATTCAGCACTGATGCTATTAACATCATTTCTAATCACAGCAGCGTCTTCCCCACGTTGCTGCAATGCAGCACACCTGCCTGTACCATCAGAACATGCACAGCTACTAGCACTAATACGATGGTTCACACAGGACCCAGTATCAACATGGTAACAACCACTCTCGCAATCACGTGTATCTTCCGCAGCGGCGCCAACAGCCTCCGGACCCAACACTGGTTTCGGCCGTATTTCGACAACATCGCCAGCTGTGCCCGATCTGCTCACACCGACGATGTCTTTACCGAACGTGTTGGCGGCGTCTGCCGACAAGCGGGACTCCGTATGCCGACTCACGTCCGCAGTGGCGCTCTGCGGAGTCAAGTCTACGTGGATTTCCCGCTGATCAGCAGTGATGGAGGCAGTCGCCTGCCGACCGACATCCACGGCATTTCTTTCCTGCGTGCTGCATCTTGTGTCAACAGCGCTGGTCGGTGGCGGCCGAGGGATATTCATGGCTGTGTTCTGCTGACTGGCATCGGCGTTAGTCTTCTGCTGGATGAGATCTACGGTGGTGGCCCGCCGGTCAGTGCCCACCGATCCTACATCCACGTCGTTACAGTCTCGCAGTGTCGAACTAGATAGTTCGGCAGCACCAGCACTACGAGGCACGACGACGGAACCGGTCGTTGCCGAAGGCCTTCCTTCGGCACTGATCCTCACCCGTATCGCGAACATCGACGACATTCCGAGGGATTCCCGCAGCCGCGCCGGTATCTGCGTCGGCAGCCTCGGCCGCGGCTGCACCTCCACGCGGAAGCCGTCGACGGACGCCGCGCTCGGCCGCGGATAGCCGCCCGCGACTCTGGTCAGTTCGGACAGCCGCGCGAGCACTCTCGGTCGACTGCGTTCCCACGCGCAGTTCGACGCAATCTCCAGCAGGTGAGGTCGGCCCGCCTGCTGGAACAGGATCATCTGCGTCCGAAACGGTTGCGCCGGACGCTTTCCGCCGATACTGTCCGTGAATGTCGACGTGCTACTGCCTTCGATGCCAGCAGTACTGCTGCTGGATGCAGATGAACCGGGTACAGATTTTGGTGAAGAGCTGTGCTTTGGGACGTTCGGTGCTGAAGCCAAGGCACTGCTGACACTGTGGACTGCACTGCCACCGATGACTGGAGACGTCGGTGACGACGAAGGACGGTGCTTCGTGGCGGCAGAGATGAACCACGAACCGTTGCCACGGCTGCTGTCGCTGGGAGAGGATGTGGGCTGAGAGGTGGGCACAAGGGTGAGTCTTGGAATGGCGGACGAGTGGCTCAGCCGTGCCATTACGGCCGACGTTCCCGCACGGCCCACAACGCCGACGTGGCCAGATTCCGGCGGCAACAACAGCCTGGCAAACGTACACAGAAACGTCGTCAGAAAAGCACGTCAACATTCAACAAGTTGTCAACGTAATTTGACAAAAAGGCACATAACTGCCGCACTTGGAAATGGAATAGTTCAGTTGTGTTCGCCAGGTGGCGCCAATGTGCACCCAATGTAATACGTTGCTTTCCTGGACCCATCAAAGTCTACATCTCAAACCGGCATCTCCATCATTTCAGCAGTTTTTGCACGCTCACGATCACGACAGACAGACCAACAGACTGACAGACCATGCTTCTGCAATCTAAAAATTACACAGTGCTCCAAGGTAGGCAGGGGAGAGACCTCACTGTGACGTGGGAGAGGTGAGTATTAGTGCGTTATGTCCTGTTTGTGTTGTTTGATTCATTTACTCATCAACTGCTCTAAAGTCAGCATCAATCACAGAAACAGAACAACAGAGGCTATTTTCTCTGCTGCTGAACATGCCTACTATAATTGTCGATGTTTCTAATTGCCTGTGGACTCCCTGGGCTGAGGACTAACAAACTAAACAAACACTGACTTTGATATGAAGTGGGTTATTCTGAATGCATGTCAACATTCATACAAGTGCGTGACTACAAAATTATTTTACGGAAGCAGTCAAACACGTGACTAGATGTGGCAGAGGGAGATGGGCATAGAAAGTACACAGACAAGCATGATGCAATTTTTAATTGTCCTTAGAAACACGGCTTGTGGCACAACAATAGTCCTACAAATAATAGTTTGCTCACTAGTGCAATTAATGAATGCCATTCAAATGCATGCATACTGTTGAAATAAACATTGGCAGTCTCCACTGAGAAGCAGACCACACGACCTTGGTCCTGTTAGGTTAGTGCTTAGCAAAGCAAACGGAGTGCTAAGCACTTAACCGACTTGCTGCACTAAGCACTTAGATAGCAAAGTTAGCAAGAAAAATTTCCACTAACTTTGCAGAGTTCAAATCAAAATGGCAGCAACCAGAGACGAAAGCACAGTATTCAGATGCCAGTGAGCAATGTTATTTGTGTGCGAAAGCCGATGAAGACTATTTTTACTTTCCGAGACAACTACCGGTAAGTGTTTAGGTTAGCACCACTCAGCAGTGCCAACTTACTCGACGGGATCCCTTATAGTGCTGCTGCTTTCTGCATAAACTGCATACATTTATAATAATAATAATGATACAGCATTTATATAGCGCCTTAAAGTCCTGTAAAGGATACGGAGGCGCTGCGTGGGCATTTATCTAAGCTATCTAAGCTCACAAGCTGTTATCATAAATTTCTCTTATAACTAAAAACTTCTGTTACAACTCTCAATAAAATTACACTAGCAAATCAGCAGGAGCCGACATAAAGGGTGTCTCTTTTCTTAGGCATAGTTGGAGAATCAAGAAAGAACTATGCAAGTGGCTTATTTTCTCTGTTTGGAATAAAATACTTCAACTTCCCTTCAGTGCTACAACAATGTGTGATGGATGACAAGATGGGCATTTCACCTGTAAAAGCCCGACTCCAATTGCTCCTAAACATCGTTCCCTTTTGGTGTATAGGAGACTGATACAGTGTGGGAGAACTCTAGCATCTTCTCCCTAACCGAATACACTAGCTGCCATCAGCAAGGGCATGTGTGCAGTAAAACTTCGCTCCAACAAAATCATCCAGTTCTCAACTGGGAGTGACGGCTAACACAGATTGACCTGTATAATGGCCGTAAAATGGCTCTATGTGTGTTCTCTGTCAGTGGCACTGACTCGGCTGCAGTAGTGAAGCAACTACACCAGAGAGAGGCTGGTTAAATAAAAAGCAACTGAGCGTGTGTTGAATACATTACCGGCGTTTGGCAGCATCCACTGCTTTCAGTACAGGTCGTACAGCGCACAGCGCGATGCCTCGAACGCCAGCTGTGTGGGCATCTCCCTGACAATGCAACACCATCGTGCATGATAACCAGGGTTTGACTGGACGCTGGGGGTCGCCGGGATTTGACCGCGACTGGAAAAATCGCGACCCTCGCTGTAAATTCCCTCCAAAAGTGCAGCCGGGGTCGTCATTTTGCGCCCTCTACATCAGAATCCGACCTTGGCACCACAAACTTCACAAACTGAACCCTATAACACGAAGCTACCGATAATGGCAATGGTGGTTTAATACACAAGCCAAAACCAGGGCCACCAATGATACCAGCATTCAAAGTGATGCTATTCATAAAGCCTAAGGTAGGCTAAAACCAATTTCCACGTGCTTACCTTACCAGCTGCAAAGCACTATTGCACATAGGCTTGTACCAAACTATACTGCTTACCCAGTAGTTGAACAACACATCAAGATGGTCAGAAATCAAACCAGTGACCTCCTGCATCTAAGTCAAATGCTCTAACCATTACAACACCGCATCACTCACGAAACATATACCGTACTTTTAAAATTTAAACATGCTTCAAAATATAAAAATTTATGGCAATACGAGTAGAGTATGCATAAAAAGCTTACGAGGTAGTAGCATATTAGTTGCTTAATTTTCATTTCAACGTTTTAACTGTACAAGTATCCATCTGCATACTTGTACAGTTACATGGCACATGATGCCATAATGTAAGGAGTACCGTACGAGCAGTGTTGGTGGGTTGCTCATCTCCTTACTCAGGCCTTGAGCCCAAAGGTTGGTATAAACATCAGGTCTGTGACACATGGCCAGTGCGACACCGGACCTACGGTTACCTTCCTAATTGCAGGACATTGTTGCCCCGCGACTGGTGCCAAATTATACTGCTTGGTGACAGAGGCACATGTGTGTGAACAACTTGCCCAAGCGGAATGGTCGGGAATTGAACTCGTGACCTCTTCAGTCACAAACCAACGCCTTAACCATTACACCACCAGGCCACATGATGCTATAGACTGTAAAAGAATGGAAAAAGTTAATTAAAGATGTTGTATAATAGCCACAAAGACAGAGTGTGAGTGAGTTTTTTTCTGGTACCAGCTCACCGGGGTTGACCTGGATAAAGGGACGTTAAACGAATTGTTGTTGTTTACACTGTACAAGTAATGCACCAATATAGACAGTTTGGCTGCCATACCTCAATAAATTTACCACTACTTAAGGGCCATTCACACTCAGTGTGGGGAGAATTGTGTGGAGTGGTGCAGATATGTGCGTAGTGTTAATTTTACCATTGTTCTCAACCAGGTCGATTTGTGCATGCACAGTGCTGCACACACGAGCGGCGTATCCACGCAGATACACGTGTGTCCACATGGACACGCATGTATCTGCACGTAGTATGAATGGCCCCTTACTGTTTAAGGTAGAAAAGCTTATTATTAGGTATATGGTACTACAATTGCACCTTTTTGATTAGCAGAGAAACAATAATAAACTGTTATCTATACATGTGTGTCTGTGTAGTAGGGATGCGCCCATTGTGTAATGTAGTAAACATGAATATCAAAACCTGCTTTGTTTGTTTGAATTGTGGTTTTACGTCCCGCTAGACACAAAACAGGTCACTTCGGACACGTTAAAAAACCTGTAAATGCTTAGTAAGCATTTACATAAGCATTTACATGAATATGGCGGCTAATAACAAAATGCAGATGGTTCTCAGTGACGATTACAAAACGTACAGTAAGTGATGGCCAGCAGCGACCTGTGACATCAACGTGGAAGCCTTCAATGAAGTTCTTTTATTATCTGATTATCACCTAACTTTGCATCAAGTTAAAAAATCTAACACTGTGCTACTGGCTGCTTTAGATATTCTTTATTTCTGGGCACCGAATTTCATCACTGCTGCCATATTCATGTATAATATCATGCATTTTTGTACACGTAGTTATCCTGCACATGTCTACAAGATATTTATCGTGTGCATGTCTACTGATATGTGTGCATGTGCGCATCCGTAGTGTACATAACTGGGAACCTGCCTTGGCAACTGGTTGCAGGACGTAGCAATCACCCGTCGACAGATTCTGCAGGCAAAGCTGACGAGGGACCGATGCACAACTGCTCGCTGTAGCACTGCCTGCAGCAGAGCTTGCTATGTGAACGTCATTTGCCTCTGCATCATTTCCCTGCACTTCCCTTAGAGCCTGCACGTGACTCGCGGATACGGTTGTGTCTTCCGACGTGTTCTTCCAAGTCCGCAGCAATGATGCACAACTAACGGATGACTTCCGACGTCGTTTCTTTATCACAGCTTTGCCACGTTCATCTCCGCCTGACGGCAGTATTTCTGTACGATTCCGCTTCAGCCGCCGTCTTTTCAGCGTCTGAGTTTCTCCGGGCTGTGTACGGCTGTCACCGGCCACTGGCAAAGTCTGTGACAAATTGCGTTTTAACGGTCCTTGCATCGCAGATGAACCGCTGCCTTCGACACGGTCGTCCTCATCAACAGACAGGCGACGTTTTAACCGGCGTCGTTTATTCGGAAACGACAGAGATGGCGTCTCTACATGAGAGTCGGATGCGTTGCTGTCTCGTGTAGTTTTCGCTCGCCGTTTGCCTCGGTACTTCTTGTCACCGACGCGAAACTGCGGCAAGGACAAACTCGCAGCGTCAGCAGAAGGAACGCCAGAACTTACGTTTGTTAAGTTCGCTGGTGAGAACAACACAGAACGTGCTGATGCAGCAATACGTGTATCACTGCTGCTCAAACGAAGCGGGCTGTCTTCTACGCTAGACTCAATACTGCTATCAGCCGACGACGACAGACTTTGCCTCCAGCTATCATCGATGACGGGGAGCTCCGGCAGTGCAATCGTCGGACTGAATTCTGCACCAATGAGCGAAGCAAATCTACCGTTGGCAAACAAGCTACAGATACAACCGAAACGGCAGCCTGCACACGAAAAAAAACAAGGACACGGATTATCAATGCTTTAACGAAACAACCAAAGGCATATAGCATATACACAACAGATACCAACAGTACTGTTCTGTGAGTTACAGAACAGGAATGCTAAGGAAACGAGAGTCGATTACAATGCCCTGTTTACCTAACAAGAAGCTTAAGAAGTTTCTTTCAGTACTATGACACTGTTGGTGGCCTGGTGAGGTTACAGGGAGGACATATCCATCCAATTCAATATCAGCGTGCACCCCTATAAGTGTGTAGCGCTATACTTCATTAACATCCGCCAGAAAGGTCGGTTCTGAGCTGCCTACCTGGCTTCTGGCAGCTCCATGCCAAATGAGAACAGGTCGCTGCAAACATTTTGAATCCAGTGGTATGTTGAAGGACACTTGCCTTGTAAAAAAGCCTGTGCCACTTATCGCCAAAGGTTCTCTTCAGAAACAAGCAGAGGAAAAACTGAGGTTTACATATAATATGGCCATGCAGCACTATTTATTATTTCAAATCCTCTTAACTGAATTCTACCAAGGTTGACAAAATCAAGTTCAGGGCTATCCTCCCTTCCAATAACAGCTTGATCAACCATTTTAACATAGCTACAAGTGTGATGGAAGGAGAGAAATGTCTCACTGTCATGGAGCCAAATGTCAGAATGACCCTTCAAACAACGTCATCTACAATACAACTGCGAACTGTCTAAGGTTTTACATCGCACTCGACACAAAATAGGTCATTTTGGAGATGCTCTTCCTAGATGATCTCTTAACTAGTACTGAGAAAACAAACTCAGAAACAGGAGAACAACCACAGAAGTATACAATAAACCTAGGCTAAAGTGAATAACGAAATTTACTACAAAGCAAAATAACCATGCACCAGGAACACACAAATACTACAACTCAAAATAAACTGATACAACTTAAGCCCAGGTCTGGTCGTCTTTTACGACCTCTGGCCAGCACAAAGAGCGGGCCTATTCTCACAGTAAAAGGTAAATCAGGAAGTAGATAAGTAAGGAAAAATAAGTAAAGAAGAAAAGGAAGAAAGCACGGGAAGCCAAATAAACAAGCAAACAATATATACAGCGCCAAAATCAACAAATGAATCAAGGGCGAATCACGCCTCAGAGCCTGCACAGGGCGACAATACTACTGGCAATCAACAGGCAATTCACAGCGATGATGTCATCATCTTGCACAGTTTCTCACATATTATCGCTTGTTCAGTGTGACTGCTGCAACCTTGAGCACTGACTAACTTCAATGGTTATGACAATTGAAACAATGTAGCCCACAGTTAAATGATTTGCTATTCACTGGAAGCAAATTCTATGCTCATTTTCGAAACAGTGGATGCAGATAGATGTGAACTAGGTAGCTGAAATTACCTATCTCCAAGGTCACTCAAGGTCAGTAACAGGCATAGTAACAGCACTTTGATAAATCACATTCAACTTCCGATATGTGTTCAACTGTAACTCGTACCATTTCTGAGACACTACCACTTGTTCACAAATTAGAGGCTTACAAATGATCCGTGACTTCTGATCATTGTCAGCAGTTTTGTTTTGTAAACGATACAAGTTGCTAGACTAGGCCATTGATGGGGTTCTACTAGCTGAAATGACCTTCAAAGGTCATACAGAACGATAAGCAATTATATCACTATTGGATCGACCACAAATGACTTCCTACTAGTGTTCTAAAGTAACTATATCCCAACCTTGTGCATTTTGTAAGATATAACAACACATCCATGACATTAGCAAACAAACAACGAATGTACTATTAACAATACCTGGCTGGCTGCAATTGTTTCTTGTGATGACAGACGGTATGTGTAATAACTTCAGAGCTTCCTCCGCTTGCTGCTGTGTGAGTTTCATTATATCAACATGCTCTGCTTCTAGCAAGGCTTTCAGAGCACTGCCCTTCGGTCGGAAACGTGTGAGACAGTAATACTGGCCTTTGGCAGCCATGCGAGTTGGCCTCTGGGTCTGCAAGTCGTTCAAGACGTGTCGGTTTTTGCACTTTCTGCCTACGACTGTTTTACCGGCACTGTTCTGCGACAGGGACGTCTTGAGCTTGATGCCGAGGAGGTCTGCCGAGTTCTGTGCCGACACAGGCCGCACCAGGCCCAACCGGATCTGTTCGTGCAGTCTGTTGTGGGCACTGAACCTGTCCATGTGCCGATTCCTCGCGCTGCCAAACCACGATCTCCGGTGCGACTTGTGACCAGCGTGCCAAGTCCGTTCGCATCTCGCCAGTTCCATCCACGAGCTCTTAACAGCAGGGTCGCAATGACTACACTGAGTCAGTATGTATCTGTGCATCAGCACTTTTGACGGGAACGACAGGAATGTAATATCATCCACTACATCAACGTCGGGTGCTCCAGGCTGCTGATATACTGGTATGGCATATGAGCTTGAAGGGGTCTCTTTCAGAGGAGACAGGTACGCTAGACGATCGGCAGCCACACAGGCATAACCGTGATCGGACATAACACTGCTCTCAACTGAAGGTATGTCGTGGTTTGCAACCAGTGAACAGATAGCACAGATAGGCACTGAATATGCACATTCGAGCATGTCATCACCCGTCAATTCACATCCGCAGTCAACGCATATATTATCAACAAAGTCCTCGTGTTCGTAACTATCAGCAGCCGAAGCCAACTGTCCGTTGCCGCAAGCTGCAGGTTCCGTGTTGTCCGAAACTGTTTCCAATGCTCCAACTAAATGCAAGTCGCACGTCACTCTATGACTGCCACGGCAACTAACGTATCCAGCATACGTGACCAAACCATCCACGGACATCGTGTTCGTTGGTACTGTGTCACCCGTATGTTCAGCGGAAGATGAATCAAAGAAACAGAAACAATCGCACCTTGACAAACAGCAGATAGCACCACTGTACATCACATCATGTGCACCGGAATGCACCAGAGAGCCGACTTCACTCCTTCTGTTGGTTTTATCAACGTCACAGTGTCTAATGCTGGACACAGTCCGTTTATGCAAACGCTGCTTTATAGCTCCTGTACGTCTGTCAGATTCACTGCACTGAGTCGTCGATACTGGAACTAACGGTGCCAGTAAAAAGACGTTAGGATCAGAAGAATCATTAACGATCACGTAACTCCCGTCTGCGGTAAATATCTCACGTGAATTATCAAACGACGCGGCTACCGACTGAGTGTGCGTATACTTCTCATTAGAATAATGACGGGCTTCAACGCCAGCCGGCTGATGCGAGTCTGTAGTCAGAAGAGCTAAAAGCGATTGACTTATGTTACGATGGTCCACTTCTGTATTTGAAACTATCTTACATGATGACATACCAGTAATGTTCTGTACAGACGTTTTATTATCAAATTTCACAGTGTCTTGCTGGTTCGGGACAGATCTTCGCTTTTTGACATTCGCATACCATTTCGGTTTCATGCCAGCAAGCCATCTGTAATCCATTGGCAGTGACGACCTTCGATGATTAGACTGTGACAAGTATGCATGGTCGGACAACAAAGCCATCAAGCCGTCAACACGACTGTCCTTCTGTAGAGCGGATTCGGGCCGTATTCTACGCACGACTGGCTTCCTGGTGACACGGCGGTGCGTAAGAGGCGCTGCACTTGAACAGTGCCGAACGACATCCCGCAAAGCACAACGTCGGTGCGACTCGGCCAGCTGATAGCCCGCACGACCGACCATGCGCACAGCACAGTGACGACTACGGTGCTCCTTTGTGTAAATCACGGCATCTGAGTTCTTCTCTGTGGACTGCATTGTACAGCTGTGCGTCACACGCTCACCGCTCCATCAACCGATCAACTTCCATATGCTGACTAGCGGTATCACTAAACACAAACATTCACACGCAAACAGACCACATTATTTACTGCTTCAATAGACCACGAGTGTCCGTCAGTGTTTGCACATTAATGAATGTGCAGATAATACATACAGGTTACGTGTCCCATCTGTGTAGGTTTAGTGTGCAAACAATGAAGGAAACTCGTGATCTATTCAAGGTCAAGCAGTAAATAACGTGGTCTGTCCCATCTGTCGAGGGTTAGTTTTAGAGTTATGTGGTCTATGGGCTAGGGTTAAGCTGCATATACCGTAAAAATTCGAATATAATACGCACAATTTTTACCACAAATAGAGGTCTGGTAGCCGGGGTGCATATAATACACGTAAACTAAAAACGTTCTACGCATTTGAATTACAGACTTTTCGTACCCAAGACCTTTCGTTCCAAGAACGAAAGGTCCCTATGGATAACTTTCGTTCCCCAGGAACGACAGTTCCAGGAACTTTCGTTCCCGGGCCCTTTCGTTCTTGTGAACTTTCGTTCCCAGAGAACGAACGTTCCTGGGAACTTTCGTTCCTGGGACCTTTCGTACCCGGGAACTTTCGTTCCCACTATCCGATAGGCCTAGTCGCCGCTTTGCTTTGTGTGCTTAATTACTGCATGGTCGACCCGTTTTCGCCGCCCGTCTGTCTGTCTTTGATGTGCCTATAACTGTGTCACTGCGGACAGAATGCTTGAGGTAGGCCTAATGACTGTGATTTTGTCAACTGGCATCATCACATTTATTCACTTTGCATTCTTATTTAACAGAAAAAAACAACACGAACACAACCTTAAGCGTACTCAGTTTATTTTTGGAAAACAAACACTACTAGGCCTACTACGAAACAAATTCTGACATTTGCTACAGCTGTTTGCGCTCATAGCCAATGCCTTGTAAAATAGTCGGAGGAACGAAAGTTCCTGGGAACGAAAAGTCCTGGGAACGAAAGTTCCTCAGAACGAAAGGTCCATTGAACGAAAGTTCCCGGGAACGAAAGTTCCAGAGAACGAAAGGGCCCGGGAACGAAAGCAGGGTTGGCCGATTTAAAGCGGGCTGATTTTAATCACTGATTTAAATCATGATTAAAATCAAATGATTTTTTGGTCAAAAAAAATCATGTGATTTAAATCACAGCTACCTGTTCACTAATAGTCTCTGTTAGGGATAAACAAACAATACTGAACACAAGCACATGCACTGTTTGAAGTTATTCCATTTGCTTTATTCATTGATTATGAGTCCGAGAGAGCACTTGACACACAGTCCTGAGTAGCACCTCGTTAAAAATACTGTTCAAAAAGAGTTTCTTAGTAAGCTCAGTTGTTTTAGTTTTTCTGTGTAACAAGTAAGTAAACAAGTTAG
>Ga0056133_10000104_pt1 | contig 17140 bp, 14 predicted proteins | sample WorMetGr2BELIZE1_FD_67351 | JGI IMG/M metagenome (GOLD analysis project Ga0056133, IMG submission 67351) | Marine gutless worms symbiont microbial communities from Max Planck institute for Marine Microbiology, Germany - Inanidrilus... ... | reverse complement strand
CATAACTGTCCTGCACGGCTATGCCCACGCGGGCCTTGGGGACGCGGAACGGGCCGAACGCCATTTCAAGACCGCTCTCTCCCTCAACGCCAGTGAAGCCAGTGCGTACGTCGGACTGGCGCGACTGGCGGTGGCCCAAGGCGACCTTGGAAAAGCGGAGGCTGCCGCGGACGCGGCTGTCGGCGTCGATGCCGAGGACTTCGACGTCATCAACCTCCTCGCGGGACTCGCATTTCAGCGCGGCGAATATGACATGGCGGTCGAGTACTTTCAGCAAGCCGCTGATAAACGACGGGGGAACCCATTCCCTCTCTTGTTTCTGGCGCACGCTCAAATTGGCGCCGAACAGTTCGACGACGCATCCGCCAACGTGAACAAGGCGCTGAAGCTGCTGCCGAAACATCCGACCGCGTTGTTTCTGAGCGCCCTCGTCGCTCTCCGGACCGGGGACTACCAGACGGCCCAGAGCGATATCGAAAGGGTTCTTACACAGACGCCCGACCACATTCGAAGCCGGTTGGTCGCGGGCATAGCGAGTTTTGCCCTTGAGAATTACGAACAAGCTGCGCAGCACCTCCAAATCTACCTATCCAAAAGCCCCAACGATGTGCGTGCGCGGAGAGTCTATGCCTCCGCTTTGACCATGCTGAGACGCGACGAAGAGGCCTTGCAAGTTGCGAAGAAGCTGGCCGACGAACGGGGAGACAAAGACGAGACTTTGCTGGCGCTTGTCGGCACGCTTGCAGCTCGGACTGGCGATCTTGCCCTCGGCGAGCAATACCTCATGCGGGCCGTGGAGCGAAATCCGGACGACGCCCTGGCATTGTCAAAGCTGGGGGCCATACGCATCAATCTCGGGAAGACAGCCGAAGGGACGGACGATCTTCAAGAGGCGTTCGAGGTCGACCCGAACTTCGAACGTTCGATTGGTCTTCTTTTTTCGATCTACATGAGCGAAGAGCGATACGACGAAGCTTTGAGGATAGCCGAGGACTACCAAGCAAAGCAGCCCGACGCGTCAACGGGATTCAACTTGGAGGGTTTCGTTCACATCGCGACACGCGACTACGAAAAGGCCCGGCAAGCCTTCCAGAAAGCGGCGGAAGCGGCGCCGGGCGACGTCAGTGCCAACCACAATCTTGCGAACCTGGAGTTGGCGCAAGGGAATCTCGAAGGGGCGAACGAGGTTCTATCCCAGGCCTTACAAAGCAGTCCGGACAGCACCCAGCTCATGGTGCAAATGGCCAAGGTTCAGGCGCTGCGAGGCGAGTCCAAGTAGCAAGAACAATGGTTGAAGAAGGCGTACGATCGAAGTGGCGCGGCGCCCGAACCGGCGGCCGCACTGGCTTGATACTATTTCGATCGGCTGGATCCTTCGCGTTCGCTGGCGGTTTCCCAAACGGCTTTGATCGGCTCCCCCGACACGCCGGATCTGCTCAAGATCGCTGGACAAGCCCAGTTGGTGAGCGGGGCAACGTCGCAAGCCGTGGCAACCTTCCGACGCCTGGTTACCGTCAAGCCCGACTCGGCACACAATCACTTTTTGCTGGCCAGCGCCTACCTAAATCAGGGAGACTTGGATCGGACCAACTCGTCGCTGGAACAGGTTTTGAAACTGAACCCGGGGCACATCGGCTCCAAGGCGTTTCTGGTTCGTATTCTCGCTCATCGCCGGGAACTTGATCACGCGAAAGCATTGGTGGCCGACCTCAAAGCGAACGCGCCACAAGATTACCAGGTGGTAAGGGCCGACGCGGCGGTCAAGATCGCCGACGGCAGGCTTGACGATGCCGTTCAGACGCTCCGCGACGTGATCGACCTTCCGGGAGCCATTCGGCGGCGCCTCCCGGTGACGCTGGCGGCACTGGAGTGGCAGGCCGGCGCCCACAGCGAGAGCCAGTCGAGGCTGCAAGGCTGGCTGGAAAAAGCTCCGGCGGATTGGCGAGCCCGGATGGTCCTTGCTTCCCAGTATGTCGACCAGAAGGATTTTGCGAATGCACGGGACGCCTATGCTATCGTTGCGGAGTCCCAGCCAGAGAATTGGTTGGCCAAGAGTTCGCTGGGATGGGTCCTGATCCGACTCGGCAACCTCGCCGAGGCAGGCGGGCCGGTCGAATCAGCGCTCGAGCTCGCCCCGGACCGAGCGCAAGTGGTTGGCACCGCCGGATACTATTACCTCGAGCAGGGTGACCACGAAAAAGCTCTCGAGTTGCTCGCCCGCGCCGCCAAGGCGCTGCAGGACAATCCGGATGTTCAGTATCAGTATGGGCGGGCGCTGTCCGCCGCCGGGCGAGACGCCGAAGCGATTGACGTCTTGAGAATGGCGTTAGATTCGAAGGGTCATTTCCTCGACCGTGCGGACGCGGAGAAGCTTATCAACAAGCTTCAGGGGGGGTAGTCCAGACCTCGGTGCCGGTAGCCGGTTTTGAGAGGTTGAACCTCGGACGCCGGCCGGCAGACATGTGCGGTCGGGGACCCACGCGGCGTGCCAAGGTCATCCGTACGCCGTCGGGGAGAGAGTGTTCGGCATGAGCCAGCAGAACTCCGGTGACAAGAACACAGAAGCGGCAACCATGGACCCCGGTCAAGACAGCGGCCGCACCAACGATTCCGGGACACCGGCCGGGATGGCACCGGAAAGGCTACTCGACGCTTACGGTCGATGGTTCGAAGTCGTTCGCGCCGGCTCCGAAGAGCTGCGTCGTGAAGTCTATCGCATCCGCTATCACGTGTTGGCCGTTGAACATCCCTATCTCGATCCTGACGACTATCCTGACGACCAGGAGTTCGACGAATTCGACGCTCACTCGGTCCACTCGTTGCTCGTTCACAAGCCGACCGGAGCCCTTGCCGGAACGGTCCGAGTCGTCCTGCCGTTTCACGGCCGGGAACCGCGGCGCCTTCCGATCGAGGACCATTGTCACGACCCGATTGCGCGCGATCCGACGCGTTTTCCCGTCCATCGCGTGGGAGAGGTCTCCCGCTTCAGCGTCTCGAAGACCTTCCGCCGAAGGTTGACGGATACGCTCTACCCCGACGCCCTCGACGATCGAATCGGACAGGTACCCGACACGAACGAGGCGCGGCGCGTGATGCCGCACATAACCTTGGGGCTCATGCAAGCGGCGATCGGAATGGCGGTCGAGAACGGTCTCACGCACCTCTGCGCGACCATGGAGCGGCAGCTCCTCCGCCTCCTTGCTCGTGTTGGCGTGCATTTTGTCGAAGTCGGCCCCCTGGTCGAGCTCTTCGGGCTGCGCCAACCCTGTTTCAGGGATATCGGCGACCTTCTCTCCCAGATTCACGACGAGCGCCCAGACGTGTCGGACGTATTGTCAAACGAGGGCCGCTACGAGGAAGCCGTTCGCCGGAACCGGCACGGCGATTGAAACGGACCCATCCGATCGCTGATCGCATGCACGCGGCGACCGGATGCTGCCTGTAAAAAGCTGCCAAAAAAAAGAACCGGGGGCGGTTTCCCGCCCCCGGCGCATTTACGCTTGTTTCGATCGGGTGATCGGCGTCAGGCGGCCTTCTTGGCCATCCGACGACGGGTCACACCGAGAGCGACCAGACCGGCGCCCAGCAGGCCGAGGGTGCCCGGCTCGGGGATCGCGGTTGCCGCGTCAAGCTGCATGTTCGATTCGATGTTCAGCTTGTACTCACTGCCCGTATCGGCGGCGGGGAGATCGGCGAGGACCAGCGTGAACGTTCCGCTATCCGAGAAGCTGTCCGAGTCGCTCGCGCCGAATGCCGATTCCGTCCTCTGCACCAGGAACGGGCTGGTTTCGCCGGCAACCGAGCCGAAGGAACCCGTATTGGAAATGCCAATGCCGGGCGACCAGGAAAACTCGACATCTTCGTCGTCCGACGTCAGCGAGATGTTGAATGTCAGTCCGGCCGACGCGGTATTGTTGAAGGACGGGTCACCGCCGGTGATGGCCTCGAGGTCCAGTGTCAGGTCCATGGTGATGGTGACACTGAAGGTTCCGCCACCAGAAACCGTGAACGTCGCTTCACTGTTGGTCGACGTACCGGAAGAGCCCTGGCCCGAACCCGTCTGGTTCACCTGAGCCTGACCACCCTGCTCGACGTCCGTCGTCGGAAGCGTAGGAGCAGGTCCCCCACCGTCGGGGTCGATCCCATCGCCGGCGGAGATGACGGCGTCGCCGTAGGCCAGGGTCGTGGTCGCGCCAGCCTGCTCGAAGCCGTTTTCGCTGATCGCGCCGCAGGTACCAAGGCACGACAGCGCCGGATCGATAGCGCCGTCCGTGGATGCCGGGTTGTCGCTGGCCGTGGCGCCAAACAATTCCGCGCCCGTGTCGGCGCTGTTGATGATAACGGTCCCGGTCTGCGGAACGGACGGAATGAACGCAAACTCGTCGACCATCAGGTGGCCGTACGCCCCCGCACCCGGCGGGAACGCCTGGGCTTCGCCCGACATACCAACCGCAAGAACGCCGGCGGCGGCAGTCGCCAAGAGCCCATTCTTGATCCTTGAAAACTTCATCTCTCGTCTCCTACTCGTTGCCGGCGCCCGAGAATGTCAGCCTGGGTTTAACGCCGGTACTCTCAAACTCCAAAATGCTTTGGGCTTCCGCCCGGTTCCCGGCGTCTTGACGCCGCATGGCTTACAGTCTCGTAGCCCTGCCAAAGGGGTATGCATGCCCCGTGCCAAATGATCGAATGATATATATTTCAACGCATTAAGATGATTTCGCGGTGCCGGCGACGGCGAAAGTGGCAAGAATCCCGACATTTGGCACCATGACTGCCGGACGCGATCGGAGCGACATTTAACACTTCGTGGACGCAGAAAATTTTCTTCTTTTCTTTCAATGTGTTGCCAAACAAGATACGGCCGCGCCAGGACTGGCAAGATTCCCGACACTGACCCGCTGCGCAGGCCGTCGCCCCGCGGCACCGCAGAGCCGGCACAGGCTTTTTGCTTCAATTTCATGGAGTTAAAAAAAAGCCGCCGAGTCGGGCGCGATTGAAAAGGATTCCGACACAGCAAACGAGACCGGGTTTGCCGGTCGGACACTGCCGAACATCGCCTTCCGACCCATCCCGGGCCTACCGAAACACGTAGTGCGGCCCGTCCAGAAAGCGGAGGGCTACCGATCCCGCCTCGGCTCTCTGGACCTCGGCGCGGAAGGGCGGCATGTCGGTCAGTTCGACGTCGACCACCACCCCGGGTTGGAACGATCCAGGAACAGAGAGGAGCAACCCGGTTGCCGAAACGTCGGTGACCGTACCATCCCACGCGTCGTCACCGACGATGATCCGGGCCTTCTCCCCTTGCCCCCACCTCGGAAAGCCCCTGCGTTCGTCCCGCGTGTCCGTCATGTTCCGATCTCCGCCCGGCGTCCATCGATGGTCGTGACGGCCTGCTCAACCAGTTCCTCGATAATTTCCGCGACGGTCTGCTCATCCGACACCAGACCAACCGATTGGCCGCACATCACCGAACCGTTCTCGATATCGCCGCCAACCACCGCCCGGCGCAATCGCCCGGCCCAGTAGTACTCGATACTTTCCTGGGCATCGGCGGCGGTGATCTTGCCGGCTTCGAACTGCGACAGCAGTTCCTGCTGAACGCCGACAAACTCGGTCATCGCCCGATTGGACAGCGCGCGCACCGGCACGACCTTGAGCCGCGAATCAAGCTGGGGCGATACGGACGTGTCGCGGGCCGCCGCGTCGATCAAAGCCTTCTTGAACCTGGGGTGGGCGCGCGATTCCCTGGCGCACGCGAACTTCGTTCCGAGTTGGCAACCCGAGGCCCCGAGTTCCAGGCAGGCAACGATGCCTTCGCCACGGCCGATGCCGCCGGCGACGAACACGGGCACGTCGCGAATATGGGGCAGGATCTCCTGCATCAGCACGGCCGTCGTGCTCGGGCCCACATGCCCCCCGGCCTCGCGGCCCTCGATGATCAGGGCGTCGGCTCCGCTGCGCACCAGACGACGCGCCACCGGCAATGCCGGCGCGAAACACACGACCCGAACGCCGGCGTCTTTGAGCCGTTTGATCGTGGTACCGGCCGGCAAGCCCCCGGCCAGCACGACGGTTCCCACCTCGAGCCGCGTGCAAACATCGACCAGACTGTCGAACAGGGGATGCAAGGTGACCAGGTTGACGCCGAACGGCTTGGCCGTGAGGTTTCGCGTCGCAGCGATCTCGGCTTCCAGCTGTTCGGGCGGCATCGCCGCGGCGGCAAGCACGCCGAACCCGCCGGCTTCCGAAATCGCCGCCACGAGATCGTGTTCCGAGACCCAGGACATCGCCCCACAGAGAATTGCGTACTCGCAGCCAAGGAACTCCCGGCCACGGCGCCACAAAGCATCGAGCCGGGCGTATCCTGCCGACTCGACGGCGGCTGTCATGCCGATCCCACGATCCCTGGAGTCCGGACTCACGACACGCGATCCCCCTGTCGGTCGCGCTGCCCCCGACTCCGCCGCCGAGGCACGCAGCGCGGGACCGAATGTTAGCACATCCAGGCGAGGCAAAAAGGACGTTAGGGCAGCCTTCCCGGGCGCTTGCGGTTCACATGAATGAGCGGCTATGGTCCGCGTGAGCGCCCCCCGGCGAGCTCCGAGACCGGAAAACCGCGCTAATTCGGGACCCTGCCGCCGTCACCATGAAAATCCTTGTCGTGTCGTGGTATTTCCCCCCGGCGAACACCATGGGGGCGCTGAGGCTCGGAAAGCTCGTCAAATACCTGCTTTCAAATGGCCATGATGTACGCGTCGTCTGCGGGCGCGACCTGCCGCGCCACCAGACATTGGCCGTCGAAGTTCCGCAGGACCGCATATTCACGACCCCGTGGCGTCACGACAACGGTTTGAGGGAAACCGTCACTCAATTTCGCTGCTCCGTGGGACAGCTGATGCGGTCCCTGGTAAGTCGGCGATCCGATGTGACCGACGCCATCGCCGCCGTTTCCGGCTCCGCAGCCGACAACGCCGAAGCGCCGGCACGGGTGTCGGCGTTGCGTGCCCTGGCCATCGATCTGACATCGTATCCGGACGAACGGGTGGCATGGCTGCCGCACGCGTACCGCGGCGTTCGCGAAGCCCTTAAAGAGTGGCGACCAGACATCGTGCTGGCCAGTGCGCCGCCATTCTCGGTGCTGGCCGTGGGAGCCAGGGTCGCGCGGACGCTCGGCGTTCCTTGGGTCGCGGAATATCGCGATCGGTGGGCGGAAGACCCCTATCGTGCGGTTTCCCCTTGGCGCCGCACTTTGGAACATCGCCTGGAGGATGCCCTTGTCGCCGACGCGTCCGGGATCGCTACCGTGTCGGAGCCTTGGGCGGCGGATTACCGGGCGCGCTGGGGCAAACCGACGATTGTCGTCTATAACGGATTCGACCCTGAGGATTTTCCGCTGGACTACGAACCTGCGGCGGACGACCCGGACCATCTCAATATCGTCTACACGGGCATCCTCTACCCGGGCCGGCGCGACCCGACACCGGTTTTCCAGGCACTGGCTCTCATGGGTCCCGCGGCCCAAGGTGTTCGCGTCCGCTTCTACGGGTCGGACCCCGAGACGGTCCGTCAACTGGCCACCGCCCAAGGCGTCGAGCACCTGGTCGAAGCCCACGGCCGCGTTCCCTATGACGACTCCATCCGTCTGCAGCAGCAGGCCGACGTACTGCTCCTGATGCAGTGGAACAACCCGAAAGAGCAAGGCAATTGCCCGGGAAAGCTTTTCGGATATATTGCGGTGCGCCGGCCGGTCCTGGCACTGGGTCTGGAAGACGGTGTGCCGGCGCAGATTCTCGGCGACCGGGGTGCCGGCGAAATCATCAACGAGCCTTCGGCGGTCGCTCGGCGCATCGAGACGTGGCTCGCGGAGAAGCATTCGACAGGGCGGATCGCCGCCCTTCCCGCCACGGTCCGCGATGGGCTTTCGCGCTGGGATCAATACGCCAAGCTGGAGCAGTTCCTGGAGGGGATATGAGGCCCTCGCATATCTCCCCGCCAGCGCACTGAAGATCGATCATGGCCCGCGACGAATCCGAACCGAAAGTGGAAGGACTGGCGACTGAAACGCCAGCAACGACGACCGCGTTGTCGGTCCCTCCGGTCTTCATGTTCGGATTCGAGCGCAGCGGAACGACGATGCTGTCGATGATGATGGGCGCTCATCCGGACCTCGCCGTGCCGTTTTCGGCGACCGGCCTTTGGTACCGCTATGCCGATCGGCTCGAAACGTACGGCGCCCTGGCGGCGGCAAACGACGTCGAGCGCATGGTGGACGAACTGCTGAGGGAAGAACGTATCGGCCTCTGGGATGCCGAACTGGACCGCAACGCAATCCTCGACGGCCTCGAACTCGGTTCCTACGCCGCCGTCGTCGCACGCTTTCACGCCGCATACGCGGCAGCCAAGGGCAAGCCCCACTGGGGCAACATCGACATTGCGACCCTTTACCATATGGACCAGGTGAACCGCTGGTTTCCTGATGCCCGGTTCATTCACATCGTTCGTGACTGCCGCGATGTGGCGCTCTCCCACAAGACATATGCCTATGGCGCTTCGAACGTGCTCGAATGCGCCGAGCTGTGGAAGCACGATATCCACGCGAACCTGATGGCCGGATCAATGCTCGACGAACACCGCTATCTGGTTGTCCGGTACGAGGATCTCGTTCTCGACTGTGAAAACACGCTTCGCCGGCTTTGCCGGTTCGCCGGGCTGGCCTTTGCACCTGAGATGATGGCCTACCATGAAACCGTCTCCGAACGGATTCCGGAGAGCAGACGGTGGCTTTGGCCCGACATCACCAGGGCGCCCGTCGCCGGAAACGTCTACCGGTGGCGCAACACCATGCCGGCGGCGGATCAAGCCATTGTCTCGGGAGTGGCGGGGGAGTTGCTCGACCAGTTCGGATACGAACCGACCGGCAAGGCCAAAAAAAGTCTTTGGCCCTTTCTCAAGGAGCTTTGGTACTTTGCCGGCCGCGGGCACCGGTTCAACCGGTTGCTCGTCAAATTCGGATTACGGTCCCGCCGAAATCGTCGCAAATGATGCCTTTGCCGATGTTCGAAATCCCCATCAAACGTCCCGAACCGAGACCCCGTGCTTTCGGATTCAGGATCGGCCCGATCCCCGATCGGTCGCCGCGGCGGGAAGCCGTCCGGAACGACCGGACCGTCGGTCCTTGTCCCTGCGTCTGCCGCAGCGATCAAACTGTGGGTGGGACATGCGCCGACTGACACGGACGATATTGAGCAGTTTATCGCTGCCCCGTGCGGCAAGGGCGGAACGTCATCGGGATTCCAAGGGTCTTCCGCCAAACGACCCGAGTGCCGAGCGGGTGATCGACCATGCCATCGCCTGGCTCGGTCGGGCTCAGGATAACTCGGCATCGCGGGATGGAGGTATCGCCCGGCACTTCGGTCTGGTCAACGGCTGGGCGACGTCGTACCCGGAAACGACCGGCTACATCGTCCCGACCATGCTCGAACACGCGCGCCGTACCGGCAACTCGGATGCCCGGGTCCGCGCGCGGCGCATGCTCGACTGGCTGGTCGCCATCCAGATGCCGGACGGCGGGTTCCAGGGGGGCCGCATAGACTCCAAGCCCGTGGTCCCGGTCACATTCAACACAGGGCAGATCCTGCTCGGTCTCGCCGCTGGCGTCGCCGACCTTGGAGATGCCTATCGCGACGCCATGAATGCCGCTGCGCGATGGCTGGCGGAAAGCCTGGACGACGATGGCTGCTGGCGCCGTCACCCGACACCGTTCGCCCAGCCCGGGGAAAAAGCCTACGAGACGCACGTTTCATGGGGTCTGTTCGAAGCCGACCGAGTGGCGCCTGGGAACGGATTCGGAGAGGCGGGCCTGCGTCAGATCGCCTGGGCGTTGACCAAACAGGCCGACAACGGATGGGTTGCCGACTGCTGTCTCGTCAATCCGAGCCAGCCGCTGACCCATACGCTGGGATACTTCCTTCGCGGCGTCGTCGAGGCGTACCGGCTTTCCGACGATCCGGCGTTGCTGGCGGCCGCACGGCGAACGGCCGATGGACTGCTCACGGCCCTGGACCCCGATGGACGTCTTCCGGGTCGTTTGACCGCCGACTGGTCGGCCGCCGTGCCGTGGGTGTGCCTGACCGGATCGGTGCAGATCGCGCACTGCTGGCTGATGCTTTACCAGTACACCGAAGATCCGCGCTATCGCGACGCGGCGCTCAGCACCAACGCCTTCGTGCGGCGCACGGTTCGCGTCGACGGTCCGCCCGAAACGCGTGGTGGCGTCAAGGGATCGTTTCCGGTCCACGGCGACTACGGCACCTATGAATACCTCAACTGGGCGGCCAAATTCTGCATTGATTCCAACGTGTTGGAGTTGGCAGTCGGACGCGGACCGAAGGGCGATTGAACCACCAAAGACGGCGCGGGATGGACGGCGCCAAACGCTTCACGCGGTATCGGAAGAACCGATCAATTCGCCGAGACGGGAGAGCAGCTTGCGGGCCGCGGCCTCGCGCGTGTGGGTGCGAATCCAATCGCGCCGTTCGGGTGTGTCCCAGCGCGTCCGCGGCCCCGCCCGGATGGCATCGAACGCGTCAGCCAAGGCGTCGGCATCCCCTTCGGGCACGAACATCCCGGCTCCCAGATTGGCGACGATCGCGCTGACCTCGCCTTCGTGCCCATAGATGACGATCGGTCGCGTCGACGACAGGTAGTCGTAAAGCTTGCCCGGAATATAGCGAGCCAAGCCCGGTAGAGAGATCAACAAGAGGCCGTCACTCTCCTCCATTCGGTCGAACACCTCCGCCTTCGGCACCTGATCGATCAGTTCTATGGCATTTGAGTGGGCAAATGCGTTGATCGCATCCATGGCCTTAGGGGATCGTCGGCCGACAAATCGCACGCGAGCACCGCCATGCCTGCCGGGCCTCGAAAGCACCACGCCGAGCGTTCCAAAAAAGGTGTCGGGTAGCGTGTGGTTGCCGAGATTGCCGACGAACGACAACACGACATCGGTATCGGTGCCGGGTTCACCCCGGCCGTCCGCGACGCCTTTGACGGGCAAGTCGCCAGGTTCCCAGCCATTGGGCACCAGAAGGCAGCGATCCCGGTCGAGCTCGCCAAAGACACTCACGGCATGGTCGATCTGGGACTGCGTGGTGAACACCGCGAGATCGGCTTTCGCCAAGCATCGGCGCTCCCAGTACCTGTCGGAGTTCCCCAGATTGACAAACGTAAACGGGGATTCCGTCCATTCATCTCGGTAGTCAAGAACGAGACGCGCACCGAAAATGTGCGACAGGTAGTAGGCCGCGACGAAACTATGGAACGGCGGGCCGGACGCGAGCACCACGGACGGCCTGAACGCCAGCACCCTGCGGGCCATCGAAACGACGGCCAATCCGCTGAGCATGCCGCCGTCGATCTGAGGGAACAGGCGCCACCCCGGTTCCAGCCGGCTCGCACCGATCCGGAACAGCCGCACCAAAGGTGGAACGCTCTGCATCAGGCTTTCCCCGGCGGCGGTTATCTCGTCGGTGAACTCGTAGCCAATAGCGGCAATCCGCCAGCCGTTCTGGTCGCCGTATTTCATGAATGACAGAGGGCGGTGCACACCGCCGGACATCGAAGGCGGAAGCATTCCGGCCAGGAGCAGCACCGACCGATGCCGGTCCGGCGATCGCCTGAACTTTGCGAGGAAAGCAAGGAACTCGGTACTGATCAGCCACATCCAAGCGTTCAACGTGTGCGACAGGGTTTTCAGCATGGTCATGAGCGGCGTTGTATGAACGAGCGGCGCCGACGTGTGCGGCCAACACCGGATCGGCCGGGCGATAATAGTTCACACTGACTTCGTCGACGCGCGGTTTTTCGATGTCCCGTCATGGATCTTTGGGCTTTGGGCAGAGTTCGGCAACGCCGAACAATGGACCCTGGTGTTCGTCTGGCGCCGCTAATTTCGAGATGCTTTTGTCGAAGCAATACGTTGGTCGCTGGCCTGCGTTTGCGTGCCAGATCCCAGGTGACTGCGGGGACACGTGATCCGAACGGTCCCGACGACGTGCCGGCGCTATGAGCGGTCGTCGGTTGCTTGCTGTTCAAGCGCGTGGCCAGTTGTTAGGTTCTAGCGTCTGGCCTCGTTAGAACCGTTGGAGAAAGCGTGTCGACCGACGGCACACCGGAGAACGCACCCACATCCAAAGGCCTCGGTACGCGCGTCGCCATAGGTGCCGCATGGATGGTCGGCGTTCGTTGGGGCGTTCGCGCTCTCGGCGTCGTGAGCACCGTGGTTCTGGCGCGCTTGCTGATCCCGGAAGACTTCGGCCTTGTCGCGCTAGCGACCGCCTACATCGCGATCGTCAATGGGGTTACGGCGATCCCCATGGGCAACGCGTTGATCCGTTTCCGCGACGCCGACGACGACATGTACAACACGGCGTTCACATTGAGCGCGGTACGCGGCGCCTGCCTATCCATACTGATTGTGGCAAGCGCCGTACCGGTGGCCGCCCTGATGAACGAGCCAAGGCTTGAAACCGTGATTTATGTCTTGGCGCTGAAGCCACTACTTGAAGGGCTGCAGAATCCGAGGTTTGTCGATTTCGACAAGGAGCTGGAATTTTCCCGCCCGGCGATGCTGCTGATAGGCGTCCGGGTTGTGCAAGTGATCGTCACGATCGTCGCAGCGGTCGTTTTCCGCAGTTATTGGGCCCTGATCATCGGCGGACTCGTTGCGCCGGTATTTCGCGTTCCATTGACGTACCTGCTCAGGCCTTACCTGCCGGGTTTTTCCCTGAAGGAAGTTCGACGGCTTTTTAGCTTTTCGGGTTGGTTGACGGCCCAGGGTGTCCTTGTTTCGTTCAACAAGCAAACCGACAAGTTCATTTTCGGAGCGCTCCTCGACACAAAGATGGTCGGCGTTTTTCATCTCGGAAGAGAGCTCGTCTTTCTGCCCAGCCGGGAGTTGATCCAGCCCCTGACCCGAGCACTGTATCCGGGCTTTACGATATTCGCGGATGATATCGCCAAGTTGCGGGCCAACACGCTGGAAGCAACAGCCATCGTCGCCGCCGTCACGATTCCCCTCGGCATTGGCCTCTCTCTCGTCGCCGAGGAATTCGTCCTGCTTCTCCTCGGGTCCAACTGGACCGATGTGATACCAATTGTTCAGATCGTTACACCGTTTGCCGCAATATTCCAAATAACGGCGCTTTTAGATGCAGTCGTCATGGCGCTTGCGAAAACACGACTCATGTTCTATCGCGCGTGTTTTCAATTTATCTTGCGATCTGCGCTGGTGTTATTAGGAATTTTCTATTTCGGATTCATGGGGGGGATATATGGATGGGTATTGTTCATTGTTATTTTCCTTTTGTATCGAATGTTCGAGTTCTCTAAAATATTGAAGACGACATTTCTTTCCCCTATCACGGCGACTTGGAGAACCTTGGTCAGCTCGCTGGCGATGACCGGGGCGGTACTCGCCGTTTCCGAGATGATCTCCATCTCACCCGAGGACATCACCTCGGCAGCGCTTCTCCTCGTCTCCAAAACAGCGGTCGGTGCTATCGTGTTTGCGTCTGTTCATTTCTTGACCTGGATCAACGCTTCCCGGCCGAGCGGAATTGAGTCCCGCCTCCTCGCGCTTAGCCCGAAATTTGGATATAACCTTCCGAAACGAAATATATCATCATGAAAATCAGCAAAAATTTGAACTGGTCGTTGTTACCTGCAACCTTCCTTATTCGCTTTTTCTTTCTCGCCTTTTTTTGTTCTTGTGCGGCTTGAAGTCACGGGTAAAGTTCATCTGTAGGCAAGCCCCCGAAAGATCGTAGGCAATGACAAGATATTCGAACGAATGTTTCTACCCTTCGCCGTCCTCGCTCGAGCTCGTGCGGCGCTGTGCGTCGGATCTCGGTCCGGACGACCCGACCCTCGATGAATGGTTTCAGAAGTATCACCGCGACCACGCCATCAGAATCGCTCACGATTTGGATTTTGTGGCTCGATTTTGCGAGCGCGACACCTCAATTGTCGAGTTTGGATCGGTTCCGCTTCTGCTTACCGCCCCGTTGGTGAGCTTGGGCCATGACGTCACTGGAGTGGATATCGATCCAAGCCGTTTTAGTTCCGCGATCTCCAGGATTGGCGCAAAGGTATCCAAGTGCGATATCGAAAACGAGACGTTGAGCTTCCCAGATAATACTTTTGATGTTTCTATATTTTTCGAACTTTTCGAGCACCTCAGAATTAATCCGATATTCACGCTTCGAGAGATATATCGTGTATTAAAACCAGGTGGTGTACTTTTAATTTCAACACCCAATTTACGATCTTTAAGTGGACTAAATAATTTCTTGCTGAAGAACAAATGTTATTCTTGCTCTGGAGATATCTACAAAGAATACGAAAAATTAACGAAGATTGGTCACATGGGGCACGTCCGAGAATATACCACTCTGGAGGTGACCGAGTTTCTCGAAAAGATCGGTTTTTCCGTTGAAGAGATCGTTTTTCGGGGTAAGTACGGCGATAGATTTGCGAATGGTGTCGTTAGACTTCTCCCACGGCTGCGTCCATTTTCTTCGTTTGTAGCGCGAAAAGGAATTTCTTAGTGACATCATTTTTCTGCGTTGCTTCGAATCGAGGCTCTTTCAGTTCCCCATTGCCCCGTTTGAACAACGATGCCGACACCTGAAAAATTCGTCTTTGTCGTCGGTGCACCTCGGTCTGGTACGGCTTGGCTGCAGCTCCTGCTTTCTCAGCACCCGGACGTCGCATCGTGCCAGGAAACGCATATTTTCTCGTCCTATATGCAAAGCCTGTTTCAATCCGAGTTAAGATTCGCCTCAGACGAAAGGGGCGTCGGCCTATCTCGTGTTGTCGATGAAGAAGATTTTGTTCGCTTGTGCAAGGAATTTGCCTTGTCTGCTGTGGACCAAATCACTCGAAACCATACAAATGGCCACGGAAAAATATTTGTCGAGAAGACCCCCGCTCACGTACATTATTATCAGAACATCTTACGTTTGTTCCCCGAAGCGTTTTTCATTGAGATTGTTCGCGATCCGCGCGCGATGGTTGCCTCCATGAGAGCGGTTGATTTCGGAAACTGGACGACATCGGGCGTTATTCAAAACTGTCACCGCTGGAAGAAATCGATTCGGGATGGCCTCTCGTTGGAGGCGGGCGCTTCGCATCACCGGCGCGTGAAGTATGAGGATCTGCTGCACGATACCGAACGTGTCTTGTCTGAATTGTTTGAGTTTATTGGAGAAAAACCGGACCGTTCGGACATCAGTGTTTGGGCAGAAAATGTTTCTTTGAGCAAACTAAGGTCCGGAGGCGGACCGGAGAACGTCCCCTGGGATATGAACCGGGAACCCCAGAACTTCTATCGAAAAGGAGATGCGGTCGGCTGGAAAAAGGAGTTGAGCAAGGCGGACGTATCTCTGATCGAACGGCTTGTGTCGTCGGAAATGGACGAACTTGGCTACGAAAAATCTGACCAGGGGCAGCGCGGCGTTGGGCGAATTATCGTTTATTCAATCATCACAAAAATTGGAGATTTCCTTGAAAGTCTTGGTCGGACTCTACGCTGGTATCGGAGCAAGCTTTAATTTGACTTGGTGAAAGAATAAAGAAATCGATTGTCCTCTTTTTTGTTCGTAATGTTTTGTCCTTCAACAGTGCCATTGGCCGTCCCTGGCGGGGCGACCCGGTGCGCTCGGTGGTTTCTCGTCGAAATCGGACAACCTGCGCGGAGCCCCGCAAAACGACAAGGCATCTCAACGTCATCGCGATGACCGCAGCCGTTGCGCTCGCACCGCATCAATGGCATAGCATCCGTCCTTTTGCAGCGCTCACGCACCAACAGATCTGCGCCAATGTTCGATCGATCTCCAGCCCGCTCCCGACGCAATGTCCTGTTCATTCCCGACTGGAGATCGGGAAATCCCTATCAAAACTTGCTTGCCGACGGTTTGCGGCAGGTCGGCCTTGAGGTCGAGTTCGCCAATCCCTCGGGTCGCCCGTTCAACCTGAACGAGTTGGCTAACAAGCACTCCCGACTTGGTGTGATCCATGTCCATTGGACACAGGGTTTGCTGCGGCACATCTATTGGAGTGGCAGTTCCTGGATAAAGCGAGTGAAATTGCTTTTTTTGCGCTCGATATCCTCGTATGTCGCGCCAGGGGCATAGCCGTTGTCTGGACAGTTCACAATCTCGTCGAGCACGAATCCTCGGATCCCCAAACGGAGATCAGCGCCCGCCGAATCTTGGTCCGCTTTGGGAACGCGGTCATTTGCCACAGCCGGGAAGCGATCGACACCATCCTTTCGTGTTACAGGTTGCCGGAACTAGACAAAATAAAAGCCATACCCCACGGCAATTATCTCAATTCCTATTCGGAGGATCCACGTATCACACAACGATTCCACAATAAATTTCAAGTAGAAAATGAAAACATTGTTCTTTTGTTTTTTGGAGGCATTCGCCGTTACAAAGGGCTCGGCGTCCTCGTCGAGGCATTCAAGGATGTTGACGACGCACGTCAACGGCTCCTCATAGCGGGCAAACCTTTCGAAAATGACATAGAGGAATGGCTCACTGGAGTATCGGCGAGCGATCCCAGGATTCGGTTGTCGTTGGGATTCGTTCCCGATGAGCAAGTCGCGTCCTTTTTCCGCATCGCCGATGTCGTCGTCCTGCCGTTTCAGGCAACTCTCACGTCCGGGTCGGTCATACTCGCCATGGGTTTCGGCAAATGCCTGGTGCTCCCCGAAGAAGCACGGGTGCTCGGCCTGCCGGGAGACGAAGGAGCGCTGTACTACAAGGACCTGGAATCACTGTGCACGCTGCTGAGAGACATGTCCAAAGACCGGCTGGCCGAAATGGGCGCTTACAACCGGGAAGTCGCCGAATCCCTCGATTGGACCGAGATCGCCCGATCAACCGCCGAAACCTACGCATAACCCCTTCCCTGCCGGTTCGAGGCCGGATGCTGGCGGATGTGACCGGGGGTGCGGAGGTAGTGTCAAAAATCTTTCGCACATTTCTTCAAGCGACGGCTCCGGTTGTTGATGCCTGCTCCGCGTAAAGCGGTGTCATGTTCATGTACTTCCGAGTACTCCATTGGCTGCCAGCGA
>Ga0056133_10000096_pt1 | contig 17464 bp, 10 predicted proteins | sample WorMetGr2BELIZE1_FD_67351 | JGI IMG/M metagenome (GOLD analysis project Ga0056133, IMG submission 67351) | Marine gutless worms symbiont microbial communities from Max Planck institute for Marine Microbiology, Germany - Inanidrilus... ... | reverse complement strand
CACCTATAGACGGAAAATGAGCCGTTCCCGGGCCAAGATCACGAAATCACCGTCGAAAGCCGTGGCTGCCTATCCATCCGTCATCAGACCGCCCCAGCAAAAACGTTTTTACACGGCCAATAACCAAAGCAGACATCATGGATATTTGTTATCAGCGGACGAGGTTCACCAGGTAATTTCATCAGATACCGCTAATCGAAGCGCCCGTAAATCCGGAACAGCGCGCAGACCCAGCGACCGTTTCCAATGTCCGGCGTATTTCATTGGTGGTCTCCATTCTACTGGTTGACCAGTTTCCTCCTTCCCGCCGAAATCGACCGGCAGCGCTTTGAAATCCAATGAAACACACAGTCGCAGACAATCAGCCCATAATTATCCAATCGGAAGTTTATCTTTGGTCGCGATCCGCACAGAGGTGAACGCAGCGGCCGAACCTGGCGACGAATCGACGCGGTTGGTTCGTTTTGATATGGCCCGAAACCAGCGGTGGCCATGAAATGTGACAAGAGGAATTTGTGGGTAACCTCAGGGTCCTAATTGTCGATGATGACGGAGCCATCAAACAGGCCTTCGATCTCCTGAATGACAGCGAAGACCGCACGTTCACGGTCGACCGCGCGGCGGGTGTGGACGAAGCCCTTGAGTCGATGGTTTTTCACGACCCCGACATCAGCTTGGTCTGTGTCAAGAAAGACCGCGACAACGCCGGTGCAATACTGGACGGTTTAAAAGAAGCCGGTTTAAAGAACCGGGTAATCGTGCTCGTCGACCGCCTTCACTTGGATGCCGAGGATGACTACGTGGAGCGCGGCGCCATCGGCATCATCCCGCAAAATGGCACGGTCGAGCCGGTCCTGCGCAACGTCGTCCGGTTCGCTGACGGCATCAAGGCGGTCGAGACCGACCTGCGCCAGGACAAGGAGATGCTGGTCCAGCAGGTTCTCGATCTGAGGGATTCCCGCGAACGGGCCGAACAACAGAACATGGAAATCGTCGGCATGGCCGAGGAATTGACCGTGGCAAAAACTGAGCTCGAGCGGTTGAACAGCCAATTCCGCGACTTCGCGACGGCCAGCGCCGACCGTTTCTGGGAAACCGACGCCCAGTTCCGCTACACCTGGCGCAGCGACACCGAGGACATCACCGAACAGAAACTCGCCGACGAGAAGATGCGCAAGCTGTCGAGCGCCGTCGACCAGAGCAGCAGCTTGATTGTCATCACCGATGTTGATGGGCGCATTGAATACGTGAACAAGGCGCTCGAACGCGTCAGCGGTTACAGCCGGGACGAAATAGTCGGCGCCACTCCCAGCATCTGGAAATCCGAAGACTTGCCGCCGGAAACCTATGCAAAGATGTGGCGAACTATCCTGTCGGGCGAGACCTGGGGCGGCGAATTCAAAAACCTACGCCGGGACGGCACGCCCTATTGGGTCGTTGCCAACATCACGCCGCTCAAGGACGATGCCGGCGACATAACTCATTTCGTCGGCGTGCAAGAGGACATTACCGAAAAACGCGACCAACAGGCGCAACTGATCCAAGCCTCGAAACTGGCCACCCTTGGCGAAATGGCCACCGGTGTCGCCCACGAGTTGAACCAGCCCTTGAACATCATCCGCATGGCGGCCGAGAGCCTGACCGAATTCCTTGATGACGACGAGGGTATTCCGCCCGAGTTCCTCAAAAAGAAGCTGTCGCGAATCAGCGCCCAGACGCAACGGGCCTCGGCGATCATCGACCATATGCGCATGTTCGGTCGCAAGTCCGGTGCCGAGGCGGAGCCGTTTAACATCGGTGAGGCCGTGCAAGCGGCCCTGGGCTTGATGACGAAGCAGTTGGAGACACGGGGCATTCGGATCGCCAGCGAAATCCCGGACACGCCGATACACGCGGTTGGCGAACAAATCCAATTCGAGCAGGTGTTGCTCAATCTGATGGGCAACGCGCGTGATGCCATTGAACACCGCCAGCAGAGCAACGGCTCATCGGACTACGAGGGATTGGTTCGTGTAAGCGTGAGCCCGGGTTCGAATGGCAGCACCGAGATTTCGGTCGACGACAATGGCGGTGGTGTTCCCGACGGGATGCTGGACAGCATCTTCGAGCCTTTTTTCACAACTAAGGCGGTCGGCAAGGGCACCGGTCTCGGATTGTCGATTTCATATGGAATCATCACCGATATGGGAGGCAACATTTCGGCAAGCAACACGGCGGACGGCGCCCGGTTCAAGGTAATGTTGCCCGGGGCCCAGGCCCCCGCGACCTCCTGAACTGAGATCACGTGTGGTGGCGGAAAACCTGTGGATCATTGGTCTTCATTTGACCACCCCGAGGACAAAGCCATCGAAACCGCCTGGGCACGGTTGGCCGCACCGATCTTCTCGAAAACATGCTGCAGATGGGTTTTGACGGTCACTTCTTCGATGCTTAGGCTCTTCGCGATTCCTTTGTTCGTGAGGCCCTTGACCAAAAGGCCTAAAACCTCGCTTTCGCGAGGCGTCAACTTTTCGAATGGTGAGCCTTCTAGAAAACGATGGGACGAGCGCCGGGAGACTGTCGGGTCGGACTGGGCGTCATCGTGCATAACGATCTCCGGAATGTAGGTCTCACCGACAACACCAGGTTAAGGACATTAATCAATGCCGGCCCGGAAATCGTCTTCGGAATAAACCCTTTGGCGCCGGCTTCAATCGCTTTCCGCGCCACTGAGGAATCCGGCATCCCGGATAGAATGACGGTCGGCGTTGAGGGTGCTTTTTTCATCATTTTCTGAATGCCCAGGACACCATTCATACCGGGCATGACCCAATCGAGGACGATCAGGTCGAAAGTCTTGCCGCTATGGACCTGTCGATAGGCTTCATCAAAGGTGCTGACGCCGACCACTTCGAACTTTTCCGTCGATCGCTCAAGGAACTCCGTCAAGTTCTCGCGGATCAAAGTGTGGTCATCTGCCAACAGGATCTTCATACGAAGCCTTTTCCAAACGGAGTCTCCGCCTGCCGCGTTGCTGGTTTCATGCGCCAGGGAATAAGGGTAACAGCGGGGCCGCCCTAAGGGAACATCTTGCCGGCGGCGGTCATATCCACCCGTGATCACCGTCGGGGCGGATTCAGTCGGCGAGAGACTCGTAGATTTCGTCGAACCGGCCGTGATACCGGGCGAACAATGCCAGCAAGTCCGGATCAAAGTGTTGAGGTCGGGTGCTATCGTCGCCGTTGATCATGATGGAGACGGCCTCGTCGTGGCCGAGCGCCGGTTTGTAAGGTCGCGTAGAGCGTAGAGCGTCGTAGACGTCGCCGATCGCCGTGATCCTGGCTTCGATGGGAATGGCATTTCCCGCCAATCCGGCCGGATATCCGGTGCCGTCCCAGCGTTCGTGATGGCCGGCAGCGATATTGGCAGCGCAAGCAAGGACCTTGTCCGAGGAATGGGACAGGATTTTCGCGCCGATTTCCGCATGCTGATGCATTACGGCGGCCTCAAACTCCTCGAGTTCACCTTGTTTCTGGAGGATATGATCCGGCGTGCCGATCTTGCCGACATCATGAAGTGGTGCGGCGAGCTCGATGATGCGTTGCCGGTCCTTGGGCCAACCAAGTTGCGCCGCCAAAAACCGGGCATACAGGCCGACGCGACGGATGTGGTTTCCCGTTTCCTCATCCTTAAAATCCGCCGCCAAGGCGAGGATATCCAATACCTCCTCATAAGCGATTTCGACTTCCCGTATGAGCCGCCGGATCGAAGCTGTCTTAAGGGCAACTTCGGCAGCCAGGCTCTCCTGGGTCAGCTGCTGGGAACGTTTCAGGGCCAACATTTCCTGGGCCCGCTCTATGGCATGGAGCAGGTGCCGGAGGTCCAGCGGTTTCTCCAGGAAGTCCTCGGCGCCTAAGCGCAGCGCCCGGATGGCCTCGTCTTTCCCTCCATGGCCGGTCAACACGATAAAGGCGATTTCGCGCGCCACCTCGCCGCGGATTGCCGTCAACATCTGCAGACCGTCTTGCCCGGGCATTCGGATGTCGCATAGGACGATACATACGTCCGGATCGTTGCGGATGATCTCCATGGCTTGGCTGGCGTTCGAGGCGGCGGCGCACCGGTATCCCTTGTCACCCAGGTAACCGGTCAATTCGTCTCGGATCGGTTCTTCGTCATCGACGACCAGGATCGGCCCTTCAAGGATTGGAATGCCCGCCTCAAGGTCTGGTTCTTCACGTCTGAAGGACTGTTCCAACATCCATGGTCCCCCGCTATGCGACCGGAAGCCGGATCAAGAAACGGGCACCGGCGTCGGTGTTGGCAGCGGAAATGCTGCCACCCATTTCCGTGACGATGCCGTAGCTGATTGAGAGCCCCAACCCGGTCCCGGACCCCACCTCCTTGGTCGTAAAGAAAGGTTCGAACAATCGGTCAGCCAGTTCCTCGGGGAACCCGCCACCGGAATCGTCAACTGAAATATCGAGAGCATTGTGGGCAGAATCCTCGTTGATGGCGAGGTTGATGGTACCCCCCCGGCCATTTCCCGATGCGCAATCGGCCCGCTCCGGCACATGAGCCTCGATCGAATCCCGGGCGTTGGTAATCAGGTTGAGCATGGCTTGCTCGAACTGGATCCGGTTTCCGCGTACGGGCCGGCATATCTCCGGAAAATCGGTGACCACCTCGATGCAACGCAAACGCAGCTGGGCTCGCATCATCCCAAGGGCGCTGTCGATAGCTTCTTTAGGATCGAAAGGTTCCGGTTCGCGTTCATCCTTTCGGCCGAAAACCCGCATGTGGTCGATGATCGACCCGGCGCGTATGATCTGTGTGGAAATCGTCCTAAATCGATCGGTCAAGAACGGCTCGTCGGCGTCGCCGTCCTCCAGCGCCTCGACGCCCCGGTCCGCAGCCATGCGGATGACGCTCAACGGCTGATTGAGCTCGTGGGCGATCGCCGTCGCCATTTCGCCCAGCGTTGCCATCTTGGATGCCTGGATAAGCTGGGCCTGGGAAATCCGGAGTTCCGTGATGTTCTCCTGAATTCCAATGAACCCGGTAATGCGACCGTCGTCGGCCTTAATCGGCGAGATCGTCGCCGAGACCCAAACCGGTTCGCCGGAACTCGATTGGTTCCTGATTTCACCATGCCAGACATCACCGCGCAGGATCGTCTTCCACAAATTCTGGTAGACGCTTGCCGGCGTCTTGCCGGATTTCCATAGTCGCGGATTGCTGCCGATGACTTCTTCCTTCGCATACCCATAGGCTTCGAGCACACGCGCGTTAGCGTATTCGATGTTGCCATCAGGGTCCGTCATGAAGATCAGGTTGGCGCTTTGCTCGATGGCTTGATCCAGGTGTTTGATGCGTCGCAAGGCCTCTGCTCTTTGGCGGCGCATCGCCGCTTCCACAATCTCGCGCTCGATCGTCGGCGCCAAGCGGTGGAGTTCATCCTTACGAACGACGTCACGCGCGCCGGCCCGCATGACTTCGGCTGTCCTGTTCTCTCCGATGGCGTCCGACACTACGATCAGCGGAATGGTTTCATCGATCTGGCTCAATGCGGCGAGTACTACGTCGACGGTAAACCCAGAATGCTGGTAGTCGCTGATCACCAAATCTCCGGCTCCGGCTTCCAGTTTCGTAACCAGTTCACGGAGATCTTTGGCCCAAGTTGCCTCGAAATTCAGCGCCGATTTCGCCATCGCTACGATTACGTCCTCGGCTTCGTCCTCTTTTTCTTCGACGATCAGAAGTTTGATTATGTCATCGACGGCCACACCGGCCTTCCTGGTTCAGCGTCTCGCCCGAGTCCGTTCGAGGCGGTCGGTTCCATTGAAAAAGTGTGCCATCAGTCAAGCGTATCGAGCCAACTGCCGGCGGTGTCGCCTTCGTCGAACTCGCTGAACCCGAGCGTTTCGTAAGCTTTCATTCGAGAGAATGACGGTGGGACCAATAGGATTGTCGGGAACCCCACGCCTCGTCCCATCTTCACGACCCGGGCCAACTGGTCGGAACCCAGCGCCATCGAGTCGTAGGACACCAGCACCGCGTCCGGCGTGAGTTCATCGAGTTGATCGAAGACGTTTGTCCCCCCCGAGATGCGGACGACCCCGTGCCCCATCAGGGCGAGCAAACGGCAGACTTCATCGACGTCTGTGCGGCCATCATCGATGACGACGACGGTCATGGACTGGAACCCGTTGTCCTCGTCACCACCAGGACCAGGCGCGTTGATGGTCTTGACCAGCTTGGCAAGGGTCTGGCGCTTCGTCTCGTTGATACGGTCCATTTGCGCCAAGCGTGATTCGATACTGGTCAGCAAGACTTCGTAGTCGATCGGCTTCGTCAAATACTCATCGGCCCCCAGTTGCCGCCCGGCAATAACCCGGTCGCGCTCACCCAGAGCCGATAGATAGACGAACGGAATCTCTGCGTATTGTGGATACCGTTCGCGGAGCGCCATCAGCATCTCGTAGCCGTTCATCACGGGCATGGTGATGTCACAGATGATTAGGTCCGGCTCGTACTGGAGGACGGCTTCGATGCCCTGAGCACCGTTCGCCGCCTCTACGGTTTCATAGCCGGCATCTTGGATTTCCTCGACGATTTGCGCTCGCAAATCAGGTTCGTCTTCGACGCAGAGTATTCTGTGCACGATACTATTTCCCCGTTTGCTGCTCGGCCGGTGGAGGCGGCGGGTTGATCGGCAAAAACACGGTGAACGTCGTACCCTGACCTTCGGTGCTCTCCACCTGCACCGTTCCACCGTGCATTTCGACGAAGTTCTTGCAGATATGAAGGCCGATGCCGGTACCGGGGATTCCGGTAGACGTGCTGGCCCGGAAATACCGCCCGAACAGCCGCTGCATCTCGTTTTTCGGGATTCCGACCCCGAAATCCTTCACCGAAACGGCGGCCCAACTGTCGTCACCCCATCCAAGGACCTCGATGCGGGGGCTATCGGGCGCGTATTTCACGGCATTCGAAAGGAGATTGGTAAACACCTTGTCGATCAACTTGATATCGGCGGAAATGATACGAGGCAGCCGGTCAAGGTCGCGGACGATCTCGTGATTGGGTGAAATCTCGTCCTGCCGTTCGCAGGTCGTGTTGACAAGGTCGCGGATGTTCATCTCAGCCACCGAGCATTGAACGGCACCGGCGTCGAGCCGCGAAGCGTATAATGTGCTCTCGATCAGATCGGTCATACGCACAACGGCATTGCGGACCTTATGGGCCCGTTTCTCCAAATCTTCGGGCGAAATTTGATCTTTGCGACGGATCATCCGTTGCGCCGCACCGTCGATGATCGCTAGGGGTGTCCGGAATTCGTGTGACACCATGGATACGAATTCCCGCTGCAACCGGTTGAGCCGTTTCTGTTCCTCGAGCGCCACTTCCAGGTTTTGCAGATGGCGCTGCTCCATGCGTTTCGCTCGAACCGAATTAAGGGCGTTGCGTGTCGAATGGGCCAGGTGTTTGAGGGAGACCGGCTTGGTCAGGAAGTCCATCGCCCCTTTTTGCAGGGCGTCGATGGCTTCGTCCCGGTCGGCGTGGCCGGTCAAGATTAGGACTTCGAACACGCGCTTGTCCGAATACTCGTCGGACAAACGGCCCAGCATCGCCAGGCCATCCATGCGCGGCATTCTTATATCCGACAGGACGACGGATATATCCGGGTCACCGGAGAATTTATCGATTGCGTCGGCACCGTCACAAGCGGTCAAGCAATCGAATCCCTTGGCCGAAAGATACTCGTGGATTTCGTCCAGTATTTCTTCCTCATCGTCGACGATGAGGATACGTGCGGCCTCGTCGTATTCGCTGGTTTGACTTGCGACGGCGGCCGCTTCTGCGGCTTGCCCTCCGCTTCTGCGGCTTGCCCTCCGCTTCTGCCGGTCGCCTGGTCAACGTCATCCACCTGGTACATTTCAATTACCCGAAGTCATCAAATGATCATGCTCTATTGCATGGCCGTATTCTTCGCCGATTGACCTCCGATATCTATTATTCAAAGGAACGAAACCGCTCCTACTTTCGTAGGACGTACTATGCGTTCGCATAATATGATCGCGTTTGATTTCCTCTAAAATCCGGTTTGACTAGAAGGCCCGTTGGAACGTCCGGGCGACCCCTCCGCCGCAACACCGCGGCCCGGGTTCGATCTTGGAGATGACGACCGTGGGGACGAAAGAATGGCGAAGATCCTTTGCATCGAAGACGAGGAGGACCTCCGTGAGACGATCGTCGAGGAACTCGAAGACGCCGGACACGAGGTATTCGAGGCCGGCAACGGAAAACTGGGCCTGGATGCCGTCCAAAAACGAAACCCGGATCTGATCCTTTGCGATATCAACATGCCGGAAATGGACGGCCACACGCTGGTCAGGAACCTGCGCGAAAAGTACCCCAAGTACGCTGAAACACCTTTCATTTTCCTGACCGCCTTTGCCGATCGCGCCGACATGATTCAAGGCCTGAATCTCGGCGCCGACGATTACCTGACGAAGCCGATTGATTTCGAAATGCTCATCCTCAAAGTCGACACGGCGCTTCGCCAGCGCCAGCGCATGCTCAAAAAGAAGGAGCGGGAACAAGTGGCGCTCTATCAGGCCCTGTCGGCGAAGCCGAAGGAGGTGGAATGGAAGGACAAGGAAAAAGAAGAGAATAAACCGCCGCCGAAAATGGTCTACAAGTCCGGTTCGACTTTACTGCCGGAAACCCGTGCCGCCCTCGAAGAAATGGAAAGGCGCGGCGGCAAGGCCGCGGTCAACGGTGCCCGCGTCATTGATCTCGGCGAAATCAAGCAGGCCATGGCGACGGAATGGGGCCGCGTTTCGGCACAGGCCCGCGCTATTGCGGAAAGGGCCATCAAGTCCTGCCTGTCGCCGAAAGACCTGATGTCCCGTTACGGGGATGATGCCTTTCTCGTCTACTTTTCCGGTCTCGACGAGAAATCGTCGACCTTGCGGGCTGAAATGATTGCCGATGAAATCCGTAAACGCCTCCTCGGTGAGGATTCGGCCGGCTTTGCCGGCGGGAGCGGTGGCTCTCGAACACGACAGGGAGGAAAGCCGAACGGTAAAGATAGTGCGAAGGTTGAACCTGCGGCACCGTCCTGCGCGAGCGCCCCCTCGAAGGTAAAGGCGGAAAGCATCCAGCCTTGCCCGCCCGAAGGTGTCGATCACGGCAACTCAGAACCCATTGATGACGGCGAACCCGACCCGTGGCAGGCGGTTGCCGACCAGATGGGGCTGCGATTCCATCCAGTCTGGGCGCCGAAAAAGCATGAGATCATCGCCGCCCGATGCCAACCAGTCCGGCGGACCCCCTATGGGCTGGTGACCGGTTCCACCGTCCTGCACGGCGGGGATTCCGATCCCCTGGCCCCCCATCTCGATCTGTTCATTCTGGAAAACCTAGTCGAGCGTTTCACGGCAAAGGAGAAAGCCGAGAACCGTGCACCAGTGATGGTGCCGCTTCATTTTTCCACGTTCTTCGGTGCCCACAAAAACACGGTCTGCGAACTCCTGTCGTCCCGCGCCGGCCGCTTCCAAAAGGGATTGATAATCGAATTATGCGGCGTTCCCGACATCGTCGCCGAATCCCGGGTGTGGGAAGCCATGGGTGCCTGCAAGCAATACTGCCGCGCGGTGTCCGTGCAGACCAGCCTCGAAGCCAACCACACTGAAGCTTTCCGCCAAGCCCATGCGACGATCCTGCATTGCGATATCGGCAACGGCAGCCAACCCGGCGGTGACGAGAAGGTTAACTTGCGCTTGATCAAGAGCTTCGCCGATTTTGCCAACAACCGCGGGCTAATGTCGTGTGTTCACGGCATCAACACCTTGGACCGGCTCCGTTTGGCCATACACAGCCAGGTTTCGTTCGCCAGCGGCGATTCGATACTGCCGGCTTCCGACCATCCATCGGACCTGCGGCGCCTGAGCGAACAAGAAATATTGAAAGTGGCATGAACCGGACACGCCATTCCGTGGCTAGTGTGGATGATTCTCCGATGACCGATCATGATCGGGAAATCCGCGACCTCAAGGACGCGTTGTTCATCGCGGAGCAAAGTTACCGCGATCTCGCCGAGACCACATCGGATTGGCTGTGGGAGCAGGATGAGAAATTCCGGTTCACTTTCCTCTCGGACGAAGTGGAAAATCACACCGGGGTCAAATCTCAAGCGTTTATCGGCAAGACACGCTGGGAGATGATCGGCGCGGACGCGGTCCGCGATCCCAAATGGAAAAACCTCGCTGAAATACAAGAGGCACGGAAACCGTTCCGGGATTTCCAGTATGCGTTCACCCGGCCTGACGGAACGGCCAGCTATCTGAGCATCAGCGGCAAGTCCTTTTATGGATCCGACGGCGCTTTCCTGGGTTATCGCGGGGCCGGCAGCGACATCACGGCGCGTGTCGAAGCGGAACGCATGGCGTCGACCCTGCAGCAACGGCTCTACGACGCCATCAACAGCCTGCCGCACGGTTTTGCTCTTTTCGATGCGGACGACCGACTGGTCTTGTCCAACCGGCAGTTTCATCTCAATCCCACCGGTAAGCTGGGCGAATACGGAATGTCGTTTGAAGAAATCGTTCGGAAGGCTGCCTCCAACGGTATTTATCACGGCGAAATGGGCGCAACCGAGGAGTGGATCGAGCAACGGCTCAAACTTCACAGGTCCGCCCCGGTTGAGCACGAACATCAACTTTCTGATAGACGATGGTACCGTGTTGCTGAATTTCCCACCGACGAGGGCGGTACGGTTTTGTTGCGCACGGACATAACTGAACGCCGGGCCATGGAGCAATCTCTGCGTGAAAACGAGGAGCGGATGGCCATTGTCCTGGCCGGAGCCAGTGACGCGCTGTGGGATTGGAACGTCGACACTGACGAAGTCATCCGCGCCGGCAGTATCCGCGAGATACTCGATATAACCGACGCCCCTCTCATCGCGACCGGAAAGGACTGGTTGGCGACGGTCCATCCGGCGGATCGCGATGGATACCGTGCAATAATGGCCGATTACCTGAGTGGTCGTAGCAGCGAGTATCGGGCCGAATACCGTATCCGTACGGTAACGGGCCGCACCAAATGGGTATCCGACTGCGGCAAGGCCCTGCGCGACGACGACGGTCACGCCTACCGCATGGCGGGGTCGTTGCGCGACATAACGAAAAGGAAGATCCACGAATTGAAGATCGAGTTGAGCCATCGAATTGCCCAGGACGTCCGTACGGCCAGCAGTTATCAAGACGCCATTTCGTCTACCGTGCAGCCGGTTCTCGATCATGCGGGTGCGGGATATGACGAGGTTTGGACTTGCGTTTCCAACGGCGATGTCTTGACCCGTTCCGCCAATACGAAATCGGAGTCAGACACGCTTGCGGCACTCGCCGATAGTCGGCGGGATACGAGAGAGTTGGTCGGGCGGTCCTGGATCGGCGAAATCTGCGGCAATACGGGGTTAGTGCTCTCCACAAAAATTGGCGCCGAATACCGACCACTCGTCGAGGGCTGGGAAGACCTCGAGGCGGTCGGATTTCGGACATCGGTCGGTTTTGCTGTTCCGGTGCTGGACGACACAATCGTTTTCGTCCTTTTTTTCAGGAAAGGCGAACTTGCCGATGAGTTCGCCATCGAGGCCATTGCCGAACTGGCTTCCGAGATCGCCAGCATCCTTCGTGACAAGAAGACGGAAGAACAAATGCGCCTTCAGGGGACGGCACTCGACTCGGCGGCCAACGGCATTTTCATTACCGATGCCTTCGGCACCATCGAGTGGACCAATACGGCCGTCACCCAGATGACCGGCTTCTTACGCGAGGAATTGATCGGCGAAACGGCACGCGTGTTCCGTTCCGAATACCTCGAAGACGGGTCCGAAGAGACCCTGTGGTCGACGATCCTGTCCGGGAGAAGCTACCGGTGCGAGATGACGGAGCCGAAACGGGACGGATCGACCATCGACGTTTCATTGATCGTTACGCCGATACGCGACGAAAAGGGCTCCATCACCCATTTCATCACGGTCAGTGAAGACGTGACCGAACGCAAAAGTGCCGAACGCGCACTGTTCGAAAAAACCGGCGTTCTCGAGACGACTTTCGAGAATATGGGCGCCGGAATCTCGATCTGCGACGAGAACCTCGACGTCGTCGGGTTCAATCAGGAGTTCCTCGACCTGTTGGAATTTCCGGCCGACTTAATCGCGCCCGGTGACAACATGGAAAAGCTCTTCCGATACAACGCCGAACGCGGTGAATATGGCGAAGGAGACGTTGACGAGCAGGTGCAGCAGCGAATTGATCTGGCGCGAAAGTTCGAACCGCACCTCCTGGATCGGACACGGCCCGACGGGACCGTCATCGAAATCCGGGGCCAGCCGATCCCGGGCGGCGGTTTCGTCACGGTCTACACAGACGTCACCGATCGCCGCAAGGCAGAGGAAGAACTGCGTGCTGCCAAGGAAGCCGCCGAAAGTTCGCGAACAACCCTGGAGACGTCGATCGAGAGCATATCGGAAGGCATGGCGCTCTATGATGACGCCGGGCGATTGATCATCTGCAACGATACCTACCGAGACTATTTCTCTGAGTCGGCGGACCTCCTGAAACCCGGAATGAAATTCGAAACGCTGATCAGAATGCGCGCCGAACAGGGCCTGGCCCCTGACGTCGGGAACAATGTCGACGCCTGGGTCAAAGGGAGAATGGCGCAGTTCCACAAGGGCTCCGAACCCATATTCAGGGAGTTTCCGGACGGCCGCTGGTGTCAGGTCAATGAGGAAAAAACGGCAAATGGCGGTGTCGCGCAAATCTACACGGATGTCACCGAACTAATGGAACGGGAACAAGCCTTGAAGGTCAGTGAGAGCCGGTTCAGAACACTGATTGACGGTTCGATCCAGGGCATTCTGGTACACCGCGACTTCAAGCCGCTCTACGTGAATCCGGCTTATGTCGAGATGTTCGGTTATGAGAACGCTGATGAAATCCTCGCGCTATCGTCGGCGCTCAAACTCTTCGCTCCGGAGTTCCGGGACAAAATCGGCGGTTTTCAGAAGTCTCGTCTGAAAGGCGAAGAGGCACCAAGGGAACACGAGTTGAAGGTCCTCAGGAAAGACGGGACGGAGTTTTGGGTTCGTTCCAACCCATGCGTAATCGATTGGGAGGGCGAGCCCGCCATCTGCCAGATATTATTCGACGTTACCGACACACGGGAATCCCGGGCCCAATTGATCCAGGCTTCGAAACTCGCAACGCTTGGTGAAATGGCCACGGGCGTTGCCCACGAATTGAACCAACCCCTGAACATCATCCGCATGGCAGCGGAAAGCGCGGCCGAGTTGATCGAAGAGGAAGATGAACTGGACCCCGCGTTTTTCAAGCGGAAACTCGAAAGGATCGCGGCGCAAACCGAACGGGCGTCATCGATCATCGACCACATGCGCCTGTTCGGCAGGAAGTCTGGCAGCGAACCAGACGCCTTCGATCCGATCGAAGCGGTTAAGGGCGCCGTCGGCCTGCTTGGAGAACAACTGCGCACCCGCGGTATTACTCTCGACACCGAAATCCCCAAATCCTGCCGTCGGGTCATCGGGAACGCCATCCACGTCGAACAGGTCGTCCTAAACCTGATGACCAATGCGCGGGACGCCCTCCATGCGATGACCGCCGAGCGACCGGATGGCGAAGGCGGCGGGAGGATTATCTTATCGCTTGTCGAGGATCCCGATAACGCTTGTGTCGAGATTTCCGTTCAGGATAACGGCGGCGGGGTTCCCGATTCCATCATCGAGCGCATCTTCGAACCGTTCTTCACGACCAAGGATGCCGGCCAGGGAACCGGTTTGGGGCTTTCCATATCCTATACCATGATAAAGGAAATGGGTGGGCAGTTGACCGTCGCCAATCAAAACGGCGGCGCGCGGTTTTCCGTGGCGCTTCCCTTGACGGATGCAGTCGAGAACGGCCTCATCGACTCGGAAGCCACCGCCAATTACGCGATTTGAAGGGGTATACTGTCGGAGGCAGGGAACACCGATGATTTCCGATTAATGCCATTTAGACCAGGATGGGCAGTTTTTGAGAAGACCAACCTACGAAGATCTGGAGAAACGATTGGCAGCCGCCGAAAACGCCCTGGCCGAACACCAACGATGTTCGGACAGCGAAGGCGGGCTCGCCGGCAGGCCGACGGCCAGACGCCAGTCAATCGTGGCGGCGATTGGCCAAATCGCTCTGGCCAACAACGATCCCGCCCATCTGTTCGACAAGACCGTCGATCTGGTCAGCAACTGCCTGGGTCTCGATTACGCCAGTGTGTGGGTGTTGGACAGCCAAGAAAACACGTTCAAACACGCCGCCGGCATCGGTTGGAACGATGATTGTGTGGGCCGTGTCGAGGTGGCGGCGGAGACAGATTCACCCTTGGCCTACGCCTTGTTGACGGGGGAGCCTTTCGTCATCGAAGACCTGTTGGCCGACGAGCGTTTCTCGGGGCCGCAGGCGCTGTTCGACCACCAGGTCGCAAGCGGCGCCGGTGTGATCATCGGGAAACCCGAATCCCCCTTGGGCGTGCTTTGTGTCTTCAGTCGGGATGCAAGATCGTTCGAAACCCGGGAGCTCGATTTCCTGCGCGCCGTTTCGACCATTCTCGCCGGGGCAATTCTGAACCGGCAGGTATGGGATGGCCTTGCCGAGAGTGAAGAACGGTTCCGCGATGTCGTTACGGCATCCTCCGATTGGTTTTAGGAACAGGATGCCGAGTTCAAGTTCACTTACGTGTCCGGCCGTGTTTTCGATTTCACAGGTTTTCCGCCGGAGTACTTCATCGGCAAAACCCGTTGGGATGCGGTGGAAGAACTTGACGACTACAAGGATATTTGGGCCATCCATCGCAGGACCGTCGAAAGTCACAAGCCGTTCCGCGACTTTCGATACACCTTCTCTGGCGCCGATGGCCAAACCCACCACGTCAGCATCAGCGGCAAACCCGTATTCGACGAATCCGGGGGTTTCACCGGTTACCGGGGTGTCGGGCGTGACCTGACGGACGCCGTGGAACTGGAGCGCGCCGCCACCCAGGCCCACATGCGCCTGATCGAGGCCATCGATAGCCTGTCACTGGGATTCGCCCTGTTTGACCAGGAAGACAAACTTGTCCTTTTCAATGTCCGATACAGGGAACTCTGCGATACGGCGGACGAACCGATCATCAGCATGCGGATCAAATTCGAGGATTTGCTGCGCAAGGCAATTAGCGCCGGCGTTTTGTCCGATGAGATGGGGGCGGCGGAAGAGCAGTTCGAAAACCGCATGCGGTTGCACCAAAACTTGCCTTCCCTGCATGAACAGAAGATCGCTGATGGCCGCTGGCTCGAAATCCACGAGTTTCCAGCCCATGACGGCGGCGTCGTCACCGTTATGGAAGACATCACCGAGCAGAAACGATACGAGGACTCGCTCCAGGATCGGGAACGCGAACTGAGCGAGATCGTCGAGATCTCGACAGACCGGTTATGGTTCACAGACACCGACCACCAGTTCACCAACATCACCGTCGGTTCTGCCAAAGACCATGCCGAACCCCCGGTCGCCTCATCGATCGGCAGAACGCGCTGGGATATCGTTGGAGCGGACCCCGAGGCCGATACGCTGTGGTCAGCCCATCGTGAGAACATGGACAACCATCGCCCCTTCCGGGATTTCGTTTATTCGGCGACGGATGCCGACGACAACACGACCTGGTGGTCCGTCGGCGGTAACCCGGTATTCGACGAGGCCGGTGCCTTCTCTGGGTATCGCGGTGTCGCTAAGAATATTTCCTTGATCAAGCAGGCCGAAAGCGACCTGGTGCAGGCGTCGAAACTGGCCACGTTGGGTGAGATGGCGTCGGCCATCGCCCATGAGTTGAACCAGCCTTTGAGTGTCGTCTCCATGGCGACCGAATCCGCCATGGCGGAACTCGACGGTGACGGCACCGACCTCGACTACCTTCGCAACAAATTGCGGACGGTCCTCGAACAACGCGACCGTATGGCCGGCATCATTAATCATATGCGCCTGTTCAGCCGCAAGGAGGCCGGCGAGTTTCGGCCCTTTGATCCCAACACGGTCGTCAACGACGCTATCCAGCTGGTCAATCAACAGTTCAAAGGTGTCGGAATTCAGTTTGCTTATGATGTGCCAACGGGGGTCGGGGACGTTCTCGGCCAACCCTTGCAATTGGAACAGGTGATTCTCAATCTTCTGACCAATGCCCGCCATGTCGTTTTGCAACGATCGGAAAAAATGGCGGAAACGGGAACCGAATTTGCACCGTTCATTGGTGTGTTCTTAACGCTGGAACGTGGTGGAAACGATGTCATCATCGCGGTGTCCGACAATGGCGGCGGCATTCCGGAGGATGCGTTTCCCAAGCTTTTCGACCCGTTCTTTACGACCAAGCCGGAGGGTCTCGGAACCGGCTTGGGGCTTTCGATCAGTTATAGCATCATCGCCGCCATGAACGGTCATATGGAGGTGTTCAACCAAGACGACGGTGCGGTTTTTCGGATCGTCCTGCCGGTCTACCATGGGAATTCGATTGTGCCGGCCGCCAGCGACCGGTTCGATGCGACCCGTATGGCCGGCAGGAAAATTGATCGCGAGCGGCGCATTCTATTGGTCGACGATGAAGAGGCGATCATCGAAGAAATGTCCGACTATCTCAAAAGAAAGGGGTATGTCGTCGATACTGCCGCCAATGGAGAGGAGGCTTTGGACAAATTCGCGCTCGACGCCCCCGACGTCTTGATCACGGACTTGAACATGCCAAAGCTAAACGGGCACGAATTGTTGAGGCGTGTGGTCCAAACGTCGCCCGGCCTGCCCGTCATCATCATGACCGGTCACACCACCTTCGGTGAGGACGAGGCGATTGTCGCTGAAGGTGCCAAGATCGTCCTTAAAAAACCCGTCAGTCTCAGGGAATTGACTCATACCTTGGATGAGCTTTGCGCGTAACACCTACTCACTGGAAGCGTTCTTCGTCGGCCCGTTGACAATGGCAAAGTGGGGGCTTGAAAATCACGGTCTCGGTATGTGTATCTGTGGCAGAGATGGTCTCTGGCAACGGCCAAGCCTGATTTCTTGGAGTAGCAGCTGGACCGCTCGGATCAAACTGGATCCCTTGTCGAGGCCGGTAGGCTTTGCTGTGGATCACTGGCGACGTCCGTTATGCGCTTGAAGCGGCTGTGTGTCTTATGAGCCGTGGAAGACGATTGTCGCTTTAAGAATGGAACACTCGTGTCGTCGGATCGAGTCCGCTTTCGCGTTATCGGCCGCGACAGGTATTTCGCGACCAGTCTGTCGGCATAGGGGGGATACTGTTGATAAACCCCTGTTGATCGGTTTCTGAGATCGTGATTCCGTTTCCCGAGTGATTCGGTGGAGGGCGGAACGATGATGGGGCGGTTGTCGGA